>Ga0209942_1000659_pt1 | contig 20070 bp, 13 predicted proteins | sample SalPonR1_A_D2_MG_FD_185695 | JGI IMG/M metagenome (GOLD analysis project Ga0209942, IMG submission 185695) | Salt pond soil microbial communities from South San Francisco under conditions of wetland restoration - Salt Pond MetaG R1_A_D2_MG... ...
CAATTTATCATGATGACGATAAACGAGGAGAGTGTTTTAGAAGATATAAAACCGTTTATGAATCGTATATCGATCATTCAGATTTCATTGTTAATGGAAGACGATATTCTTTTTTATTTGATTTGGACCCAACCGATTATAAATCCTGGGCACGGGGTCTGCAAAAAGCAGGTTATGCTACAAGCAGAACATATGCCCATCTTCTGATAAAAATTATTGAAGACAATCAACTTTATGTTTTTGATCGGGGTGGATCGTTAAATTTAACTTCAAATAACGAAAATGAGCATGATTCTGAATATGTGAATTTAGCCGATGTGGATAATTTTTCGGTGCAAATGAATAAACATAGAATATACAATAAAAATCGTATCGATTATATTATTGTAAAAGAGGGGGATACTTTTAAGAGCCTGACTGAAGAATTTGAACTATTGTCTTGGGAACTATACAAATATAACGAATTAGATGAAGGGGCAATGCTTGAGGAAGGACAAATATTATACCTGCAACCTAAAAGAAACAGAGCTGAACATGGTTTTGATTTTCATACGGTAATTGAGGGTGAAACGATGTATAAAATTTCGCAGATGTATGGTATTAAACTTAAAAAGTTATATGAGAAAAACCATATGAAAATAGGAGATGAACCCGAACAGGGACAAAAGTTATGGCTTCGTAAACGTAAGCCCGAGTCCGAAGTTGTTGAGGAATCTCCTGAAATGATAAAATTTGATGAAAATTAGCTTATCGTTTTTTACACTTAAATAAACTGTGGCTTATACCCAAATCATCAATAATATCTGTAATTTCTAATCCGGCTTTTTCTACCATTCTTTTCATATCTTCCGAATGATACATCCTGCTTTTACCATTTGCCATCGCAGTAAAATATAGCGATGTATTATTTAAGCAGTAGGTAGAAATGTCAAATTTTTGCCTATCCCAGTAAGTTTCCAAAATAAATAATTCTGCATATTGATGCATTGATTGGGCTGCTCTTTGTAAGATTTGAATAATATCATATTCAGCAAAACAATCCAAAAACTGACTCATCCAAATCAAATCAAACCCTTTAGGAAATGGTTTGTCGTGGTTTAAAATGTCTACAGGCAATCCTTTAATTCGATTAGTCATCCCTTCTTTTTTTGCATTTTCATTTGCTACCTCCAACTGCCCGGGTAAATCCATAATGGTAATTTCTACCTTCGGATTATACTTTACACATTGTGTAGAGAATTTTCCGGTATTTCCTCCAACATCTAATATTTTTTGTGGATTATTTTTAAAAATTTCGGACATGAGGGATGAAAAAACATTATCGGAATAAAAATGATCAAATGCAAACCAGCTTTTCTTTATTTTTTCGGGTAGTTTCGATAGCCCGTGATAAATTGTAGGCCAGTTACCAAATACTTTTAACCCTTCGGGTTTTTGATTACGAACTGATTCTTGTAAATAAAACATTCCCTGATAACATACATCATTTACAAAATCAAGATTGATAGTCGTCATCGGGTCATTGATAAAGTAAAAACCGGTTTTCGTTAAAAAATATTTGTTATCCTTAAGCATAACAACCTCTGCACTTAATCCGGCATTTAACAATACTTTTACACCATAAACCGAAAGGTTTGTTTTGGGAGCAATTTCTTCAGGCGTTAAGCCTGTATCATTAAGATGTAAATGTTTTAAAATTTCAAAATCACGTAGCGCTTTTACTGTCTGGAACATTATAGGTCCAAAAGCTAATTTCTGTGCATCAATTTTTGCTTCTAATGCTGATTTTTTATCGGAACCGTAATCTTTCATTTGACGTTAATTTTTTATCCAACACAATTAACAGACATTTGTTTTAAAGTGCCATTCATTTATTTTGGGAAAACCACGTAAAAATTGATCGATTGTTAACCTCTTTTTCCCGGATTGTTGTAATTGTAATATGTTAATCAACCCATCAGAACAAGCTACTTTTAAAAAAGTTTTGGTGTCGGTTATTATTTCTCCAGGTGAATAATGATGAGTGGTTAGTTCTTTTTGTGATTCATAAATTTTTAGCTGAATAGATTGCCCTTTATTTTGGATCTCAGTCCATGCCGCTGGATAGGGACTTAAACCACGAATAAAGTTATAAATGTTATTTGCTGAATCGTTCCAGTTAATTTTGCAATCGTTTTTAAATATTTTGGGTGCTTTTTTTAACGTTTGGTTGATCGTAAATCGTTCATTTTGGTTAATAAGTTTATAATTATCAGATAATATAGTATTAACCGTTTGAACCACCAGATTTGCTCCTGTTTCCATTAATCGGTCATGTAAGTTTTTTGCGGTATCGTTTTCATAAATAGGAACTTCTTTTTGTAAGATGATGTTTCCGGTATCCATTTCATGGGTCAGAAAAAAAGTGGTTACACCGGTTTTTTCTTCACCGTTTATGATGGCGTGGTTTATGGGAGCAGCACCTCTGTATTCAGGCAATAGTGATGCATGTAGATTAAATGTACCTTTGGGTGGCATTGCCCAAACGATTTCGGGTAACATTTTAAAAGCCACTACAATCTGCAAATCTGCATTTAGATTTTTCAAGTCCTGTATAAATGATTCATCCTTAAACTTTTTAGGTTGAAGAATGGGTAAGTTGTTTTTTTGCGCAAAAGTTTTTACCGGCGATTCTTTAATCTTTTGGCCCCGGCCGGCAGGTTTATCCGGGTTAGTAACTACACCTACTATATTATAATCTTCCTCTATCAGTTTTTTTAACGGAGCTACCGCAAAGTCGGGTGTACCCATATATACTATACGTAGTTGGCTTTTGTCCATTTCTTTGCTTATTTAGTTATCTTTGACAAATTTATCATATTCTTTTAAACTTATGGGTTTAATAAGTATCTATCTTAATAACAAATATTGATTAAATAATGAACAATAAATTTAACTGGCAAAGTTTTATTAGCATTGCTTTATTATTTTCTTTTTTAGTGATGATGTTTTCGGGAATTGTATTGTATATTGCCCCCGAAGGAAGTTTGTCAAGATGGATTGGATGGGAAGTATTAGGCCTTACTAAATCTCAGTGGGAGCAGCAACATACTATATTTTCATACCTGTTTGTTATTTTTACTGTTCTTCATATTTTTAAAATAAATTGGACCTGGCTTTGGTCTTATTTTTTTGTAAAAAAGATGAGATTTGTCTTTTATAAAGAAATATTGGTTGCTTTAGCAATAACCGTAATATTTTTTACCGGGACACTAACTAATATTAATCCTTTCCGATGGGTGAGCGATGCAGGAGAAACAATTTCAAAGAGTTTTGGCAAAAGTGTTGAGCGTCCTGATATTTCTGACCCTGAAAAAATGACCATTGAGCAATTTGTTCAAGAGGTTTTTAATCTTTCTTTTGCAGACTTTATGGAAGTGGCAAAAACCCATCATATGGTAGTTGAAAGTAAAGATCAAACCGTTCAGTCATTTTGTTCAGAAAATAATATTCCACCTGTAGAATTATATGAAATATTAAAAAAGAAAAATGTTGGTCTTGATCGTTTAGATTAGTTTTTCTTTTTTGGGTAAGGTTTTATTTTTACCAGTTCAAGGGTATGTCCCATTTTTTTTCTTTTGGTTTCCAGGTAAAACCGGTTATGTTCGTTGGGTTCGATTTCGAGGGGGATGTTTTCTATAATTTTTAATCCATAGGCTTCAAGCCCCTTTCTTTTTATAGGATTGTTTGTAAGTAATTTAATTTTTCCTAATTGCAGATCTCTTAAGATACTGGCTCCTACGCCATAATCTCTTTCATCATCTTCAAAGCCTAATTCTATGTTGGCTTCTACTGTATCCATCCCTTCTTCCTGTAATTTGTAAGCTTTTATTTTATTAAATAGCCCAATGCCTCGTCCTTCCTGATTCATATAAAGCACAACGCCTTTACCTGTTTTATCAATTTTGCGCATGGCTTCGTGCAATTGTTGACCACAATCGCATTTTTTTGAGCCAAAAATATCGCCGGTAGCACAAGATGAATGAACTCTAACACAAACCGGCTCATCTTTAGTCCACGACCCTTTTATAAGGGCTACATGTTCTAATCCATTGGATTTTTGTCGATAAGGAATTAAATCAAAGTTTCCGTACTTTGTGGGTAATTTAACACGAACACCTCTTTCTACCAGGCTTTCTTTTTCCAACTGATATTTAATAAGGGCTTCTATGGTAATTATTTTAAGATTAAATTTTTTGGCTATTTCCAGTAATTGAGGCATTCGAGCCATGGTTCCATCTTCGTTCATAATTTCAACCAATGCGCCTCCAGGTTTTAATCCTGCTAATTTGGTAAGGTCTACAACGGCTTCGGTGTGTCCGGCTCTTCGGATTACTCCTTTTTGTTTTGCTTTAAGTGGAAAAATATGTCCCGGACGTCCTAAATCTTCTGGTTTTGTTTTTGGATCTACCAGGGCTTTTATTGTTTTCGCTCTGTCGGATGCTGATATTCCGGTAGTACATCCGTGTCCGATAAGGTCAACAGAAACTGTAAATGGAGTAGCATGTAGGGCTGTATTATTGTCCACCATTAATTCAAGGTCTAACTCTTCACATCGATCTTCAGGCAATGGTGCGCATATTAATCCTTTGCCATGAGTGGCCATAAAGTTTACAATTTCGGTGGTTATTTTTTCGGCTGCTACAATAAAATCACCTTCGTTTTCGCGATCTTCATCATCAACAACAATAATTACTTTTCCGTCTTTTATATCCTGGATTGCTTCTTCAATTGTATTGAGACTGCTACGAATATCATTATTATCAGACATTTTTTTATGTTTAAAATCATCAATAAATATTGTGCAAAAGTATAATAAGTGAACAAATTTCCCTAGAAAATAATTAGTTATTATTTTAGAAAATGGGCAACAACCATTTTAGGTGCTTTATAAATGATTATTTTCGTTTAGCCCTTTCCCAGTTAACGGTTTGCCTTTTTTTTAAAAAACGAAAAAATCCTAAGATTACCGAATAATTCATCATCATAAGATAATAAGGAGCAAATATCCATTGAAATTTTATATTCCTATTTTGAAGAATAATCCCAAGCATGGCAAGAAAATATAAAATGGCTTGCATGATGAATAAATAAATATAAATAGCATTGGAATTGCTAAATAGTAAAATAAAGTTTAAGATAAATACTAAGAAAAGTGCAAACGGTATTATGAGCCATCTTAATACTTTATGCGAAAAGTATTGGAAAGTTAATAATGGATGTTTAAAAATATTGAAAAGGCTAATCTGTCTAAAAAGTGTTTGAAATCCTCCGTAAGCAATTCTGATTTTTCGTTTAAATTCTTCCTGTATATTGATTGAAGCATCTTCGGCAGCAAATGCATTAGGAGCATAAGTTATTCGATATTCTTTTTCGGCAATTTGCATGGATATGGTAAAATCATCCAAAATAGTATCTTTTTTTATTGGAGTAAAAAGTTCAGTACGTATGGCAAATAGTTCGCCTGCGGCTCCTAGTGCTGAGTTAATGTTCGATTCGTAGGTTTTTATGAGCGATTCGTATTTCCAATAAATGCCTTCTCCGGCATTTACTGCACTATTTTTATCTTTGGTTTCAATTCTTTTTTCACCGGCAACGCACCCTACCTTGGGGTTGCTAAATGTAGCCACAATATTTTTTATCGCCTCTTTATTTAACATCGAATTGGCATCAGAAAAAATAACGATAGGTGTTTCTACAAACTTCATTCCGCGGTTTATAGCTCCTGTTTTGCCTTTTCTTTCAGTTTGGTGGTAGATATTAATTTCAGGAGTATATTTTTTTAATTTTTTTACGGTATCATCATCAGATCCGTCGGTAACCCATATTTGATGTATTTTTTCCTTGGGATAATCCAACAAAAGGGTATTTTTTACTTTTTGATCAACAAAATCAGATTCGTTATATGCCGCAATAAACATTGTAACTTCGGGGAATTCTCTAGTATCAGACTTTATTGCTTTTGATTGAAATATTTTTATACAAAAATTTATAATTAATAAAAGAAGGGGATATCCAAAATATGAATAAACAATGATGAGTAATAATATCCAGAAAATAGTTTCCACAAAAAATTATTTTATAAAATTTACTGCCTCTTTAGCAATTTTTGTAAAGTCAAAATTTGTAGCAGCGAGGTTATAAGCATTTTTACCAATTTCTTTTTGGGTATCTTTATTTTGTATTAAATGTATTGCTCTATGTACAAATTCATCACCAGTATTTGCAATTATAATATTTTTTTTGTCAGTATACGGAATACCTTCAGCCCCCAAAGAAGTTGAGATTATTGGTTTTTTTAATGCCATCGCTTCAATAATTTTCACTCTTAACCCGCTTCCTGAAAAAAGAGGGACAATTAAAGGGCCGTTATTGCTCATAAAATCATAAGCATTTTCAACTTCTCCAATAAATTTTATCGCTGGTTTATTTTGTAAGTAATTAATGAACCATTTTGGGGCATTACGTCCTGCAATTAGTAATTCTGTTTTTGCTTTTGTTTCTAAAATTTTATTCCAGCATTTATTAATAAACCAAATTAATCCGTTTTGGTTTGGGATCCAATCTAAAGCTCCGATAAAAATAATATTTTGGTGGTATTTGTTTTTTTGTGTTGTTGGTATTTTTTTAAAATCAATGCCAAAAGGAGCAATATCTATTGGTTTGGTATTGCCTAATGCTGTATATTTTTCTGCATCGAATGGTGAAATGGGCAAAATAAAATCATAAGAATTTAAAAGGGATAATTCAAGTTGTTTTAAGCGTTTAGCTAAAATGTTATAGTATAATTTTTTAAAGAATGATTTTGTTTCTATGGAATTTCTTTCCCAGATTTTATATTCAATGTTATGAGGTCTGTAAATAATATGCCCCGAAAAGATTTTTTTTATTGAATGTATATATTGAAGCATATAAAGTCCTTCGATCTGAATTAAATCAAAGTTTTGTGATTGTACTATTGCTGTTAATTTTTTTAGATATTTTTTTGAAAAGAATCGTTGGGCTATATAAGGTTTTTTTGAAAAAAATAAATTAAAGCTTAATTTGAAGATTGAAATATGTGTATTTATTTTAACTCCCTCAACGGTAATTTTGTGTTTATATTCGGGATCTATTAATTCTGATTTATTAAAATGCTTATAGGTTTCCATATTGAACAAATAAACTTGATGCCCATTTTTTATATAACCTTTTGCGAAGCTTAAGATAGCCAAGGATCCACCATCGGGTGGAAAAGTTGCTTTATTTGCCAATTGTAAAATATTCATCTAAGAATCTTTCTTTGTAAAACGTGAGAATATTTTCTTAAAGAAAGTAGTATAAGCTTCAGTGCTTAAAATTACCGAATCGGTAGTTGCTTTATATGTTAAAAATATCCCCAACGGGCCTAATACAAAAGAGGAAAGCCACATTCCAATATATGCAGGCAACACCCCCTGTCGAACAAATTTTTCGCCCGATATAGATAACATATAATATAAAATGAATAAGAGTATTGAAGCAACAACGGGAGTTCCAAAACCACCTTTTCGAATAATCGCACCGAATGGAGCTCCAATAAAAAAGAAAACCAAACAGGCAAAAGATAAAGTGAATTTTCTATGCCACTCAATTTGATGTCTTCTGATACGCTCTCCTTTATAATCAAATTGTTTTTTGCTGTTATTAATTTGATTTTGGGTAGATCGGGCATAAGTTAAAGCATTAGCAATGGCTTCTTTCTTCTGGTTTAGTGTAATTGATTTAAAAAGACTATCGGGATGAAAAAAAAGCTTTTGTTGATTCGTAGAATCTTTAATTTCAACTTGCTCTATGGTATCAGCTATTGAAGTATCATTTATGCTATTTGATTTAGGAGTATTTTTTTTAATAGGTATTCTTTGAGGTCTTGAATTTTTAATCTTTTCATCTGAAATTATTTTCTTTGTTATTTTATTTATGTCACTTTTTTTTGAATGATTAAATTTTTTCACATCTTTAGTATATAAAAGTTCATTTTTAAAATAATTACTTCTTTTAAGTTGAGATGTAAAATTTATTATTTGTTCGTTGAATTGATTGTTTAATGAATCTTCAGCAAGCTCAAGTTGGTCAAGACTAAGCATTTGGAAATTATTCTTCCACAGGTCTTCATCGCTTCGTTCAAAACTTAATCCGCTAAGGTCGATCATTACCGTTTGTTTTTCAAATTTATGACGTTGGTGAGGATAGACTTTTTCTTTTTTTCTCCGTTTATTTTCCTCCACCTCTTCATAAGAATATCCGTTGTAAAGGGTTAATATAAGATTTCTTTCATCGGCTGTCATTCGCATATAACCAGAATCGGCAACGGTAACTTGAATATTTTCTTTATTTTTGGTATGATCATAAATCATAATTTCTTCCAATAAATTTGTTTTATGATTTTTTTTGCCGATTTTAATACTATATCCATCAATCCCATTATAAAACATTCCGGCTTTTAATTGTAGTTCAGGTTTTTGATTTTTTACATCATAAATAAGCGCAACTGTTTTTAAATTTGTATAGGGAATAATATGATTGGAATAAAAGAACGCTCCGATATTAATAATAATAATTAAGTATATGAGAGGCAACATAAATCTTTGTAAAGATATTCCTGCTGATTTGATTGCGGTAAGTTCAAAATTTTCACCAAAGTTTCCAAAGGTCATGATGGATGAGAGCAAAACAGCAAGAGGAAGAGCCATTGGAACAAGCCGTGCCGATGCATATACAATTAATTCTAAAATTACGGTCCATTCTAATCCTTTTCCTGCAAGATCGTCGATGTATTTCCACAGAAATTGCATTAATAGGATGAAAAGAGAAATAAAGAAGGTAAGAACCAAAGGTCCTATATAAGATTTTAATATAAATATATGTAATCGTTTCACTATAGCTGTTGCAGATTTTGGTTTATTATAAAACGACTACAAAAATAACTTATTTTATGAAAATGAAAGGAATGAATGATTAATTATTAAAGACCCAGGGTATGTTTTAATTCAGCAATCTGAGAATTCCATAAATCAATCGCATCATTTTTTTCATCATCTTCAGCAAAATCTGTAATTACAAGGGCTACTTCGCCGGTAAGATCATCTTTTCGAATTTTGAATTCAAAATAGGTGTCTTCATCATCTTCAGTCCATTGATATCTTACCAGTTGGTTCTCTTTTTTAGTTAATAATTTTGCTGATTGCTCTGAACCATTCCATATAAAAGTATAAATATCTCCATTGATATTAATGTCATCTGCAAACCATTCAGATAAACCTGCGGGTGTTACAAGTCTTGGATATAGAATCTTAGGAGATGAATTTAATGAATATTCTAATTCAATTTTATTTTTCATGTATAAATTATTTTGTAATAGTAATTCTTTTCTTTATTTGCAATATATGAATTTTTTTTAGAAAAAAGGTAACCAAATTATAAAAGATAAAATAAAATATTATATTTGCACCCCATAAATAATGGCGAGGTAGCTCAGCAGGTTAGAGCGCATGATTCATAATCATGAGGCCGGCGGTTCAAGTCCGCCTCTCGCTACTGAAAGCAGCATGGATATTTCTTGCTGCTTTTTTGTTTTTATTTTTTCAAACTCGATTTTCTTTCCACCAGTTCAGTATTTAAAATGGTGGTCACCGGGCCGTAATTCTCGTTACTTTGGATTCTTTTGAGTAATAATCTTGCCGCATTCTGTCCCATTTCAAACCCTTTTTGATCTACCGTAGTAAGTTCGGGTTCTGATATCTGAGATATAAAGGAATTTGTAAATCCCACTACCAGAAAGTCGTTAGGAACATCTTTATGGATAGATTTTATTGCTTTTATTGCTCCAACAGCAGTAAGGTCATTTACGGCAAAAATTCCGTCGATAGTAGGTTGTCGTCGTAATAGTTCCGGAATTAATTGGAAAGCATGTTCTTTAGTATCACAAATCTGTATTGAGTAATCGTGAATGGGCAGGTTTGTTTCGTTAAGTGCAGCAAGATAACCTTCTTTTCGATTTTTGCCAATATCTAAATTTAACGGGCCTGCCAGGTGAATAATGTTCTTACAGCCATTATCAATTAAATGCTTTGTGGCTTTGTAAGCGCCATCATAATCATCAACAATAACTCTGTCTGCATTAACCACATCGCACGAGCGGTCAAAAAATACCATTGGCACACCAATTTCTTCTATATTTTTAAAATGATCGAATTGCATGGTTGTTTTGGCCATAGAGATAATAAAACCGTCAATATTGCTGGAAAGCAAGGCTTGTACATTTTCCACTTCTTTGTAATACGATTCGTTCGACTGGGCAATAATGATATGATAACCGGCTTCGTTAGCCACTTTTTCTATACCACTTATTACGGTTGAAAAAAAATAGTGAATAATTTCCGGTATGATCACACCTATTATTTTGCTTTCTTGTTGTAAAAGGCTTAAAGCAACTTTATTGGGTTTGTAGTGTAATTTTTCAGCTAAATCTTTTACATTCTTTTTGGTTTGAGGATTGATATCCGGATGATCTTTTAACGCTCTGGAAACAGTAGAGGGAGAAATATGTAGAATTTTTGCAATATCTTTTATCGTTACCTGATGGCCTCTCATGGTTGAAACAATATGTTAAATTTTTGTTATGAAGAACGGAAAACTAATCCAATTCTCAAACATTTTAATGAAAATTTAAGAAAAAGTTTATATAAATAAAAATATATTATAAAAGTTTACCCTCCTTTAAATTCGTTTCGCAAACGTTTGAAACAACATGTACACAACTTTTATACTTGTCTAAATATTTGATAATAACTGAGATGTGGTTGATTTTGGTGGAGTGTTTTTGTAATTTTAACAATGAAAATTTAACCCTATAAATAAATTATCAAAAATATGGAAAAGATTCGTTTAACGTTAATTTTAACATTACTTAAAATTCTTATTCCTGGCGTTGTTTTATCTCAGATTACGGTAACAGGTACCGTTACGGATGCTGATGAGGGAACAACTCTACCTGGAGTTAATATTCAGGCGGAAAATACAGGAATTGGTACAATTACGGATGTTGATGGCAATTATTCGATTACGGTACCAGAAAATGCTGTTTTATTGTTTTCTTATATTGGCTATGCCACACAAGAGGTGGAAATAGGCAATAGAACAGTAATTAATATTGCACTGGAACCTCACATAGAACTGTTAGATGAAATTATTGTCATTGGTTATGGCGTACAGAAAAAAAGTGATAAAACCGGGGCTGTCTCGCAAATTAAAGCCGAGGATTTAAGTGGTGGTGTTATTACCGATGCAATACAAACTATTCAGGGGAAAAGTGCAGGAGTATTGGTTTCGAAAAAAGGGGGTGACCCGAATGAAGGCTTTTCCGTAAGAATTCGCGGAGCTTCTGGCTTTGACTCAGAAACACAACCTTTATACGTAGTGGATGGTGTTCCCGGAGTAGACCCAACTACTGTTGCTCCGGAGGATATAGCATCATTTGATATTCTTAAAGATGCTGCTTCTACTGCTATTTATGGTTCTAGAGGCTCAAATGGAGTGATACTTATTTCAACAAAAAAAGGAAAAGCTGGCAATTTTCAGGTACAGTTAAATATGAAAGTTTCTGCTGATCAGGTGGCAAATAGACTTGATTTATTGTCTGCAAATGATATTAGAAGTTATGCTCAGGGTTTATTGGAAGAAGCTCAGGTTGAAAATCCTCAATATACAGTTGATAGTATTTTTAAAGATGGTGGAGCAAATACAAACTGGCAGGATGAGATATTTAGAACAGGATTATCCCAGTCATACAATATTAATTTCTCCGGTGGTGTTGAAAATAGTAATTATTATGCATCTATAACTCAGTCTGACTGGATGGGAGTTATGGAAGGGACAGAAAAAGAAAGAACCATTGCTAAAATAAACCTTACACATAAAGCTTTTGATAATAAATTAACGCTTTCAGGAGGTTTATCAGGTACTTTTGAGAATAATGATTATGAAAATTATAATGGATGGGGTAAAGATGATATTCTTTACCAGGCTTTTTCAAGAAATCCAACAGATCCTGTTTATGACGAGGATGGTGATTACTATGAGACTACAAGGGTTTTTAATTATCAGAATCCATTAGCTATTATTAATGAAGTTGATAATACACGTGATGCAAAAAGGTTTTTAGGAAACTTTAGAGCTGATTATGAAATAATTGACGGATTAATTGGAAGTGTAAACCTTGGTTATACACGCGATGATCATGAATCATACTATTTCAGGCCTAACGGATTAATTGATAATGGTTACGGTAAAAGAGAATATAAAAATGAAACCCAAAAATTAATGGATATTACTGGTAATTATATTAAAACAATAAATGATGACCATAATATTAATGCTATGCTTGGTTATTCATGGCAAGAAAATATGGATGACGGGTTTATGGCTCAGGCAAGAAATTCTCAATCTCCATATGTTGGAGCCAACGATCTAGAAACATTTATTGATGTTCAATACCATGATATTAACTCCTGGAAAAGTTCTTCAAGGCTTATTGGATTTTTTGGTAGATTACAATATAATTATAAAACTAAATATTATTTGACTGGATCATTAAGACGAGATGGCTCCACAAAATTTGGAGAAAATAATCGTTGGGGTTGGTTTCCAACTGTAGCATTAGGATGGGATATACACAAGGAGAATTTTATGGGAGATATTCCATGGATGGATCAATTAAAATTAAGGGCAAGCTATGGTGTTTCTGGTAATCAGGAATTCGATGAGTATCAGAGTCAACTGGTTTTTCAATCTCTTGATGTAACAACTGATCCGGAAAGCGGGCAGGATGTTTTAACTTTCAGGCCGGCATGGAATGCTAATCCTGATTTAAAATGGGAAGAAACAACTGAGTATAATGTAGGTATAGATTTTGCACTTTTTAGAAGCAGGTTGAGCGGTAGTTTAGAGGTTTATTATAAGAAAACAAAAGATTTACTGGGTATATATTCAGTTCCAAGTCCGCCAAATCTTACAAAAACAAAAGCGGGTAATTCCGGAGAATTAGAAAATATGGGTGTTGAATTATTTTTACAAGCCTATGTTGTTGATCAATCCAATATAAAATGGAAAACCAGTTTTAATATTTCACATAATCAATCTAAGATGCTTGATTTGGGAGACTTTTTTAATGAAGGAGGTGTAAGGAAAGAAGGATATATTTCAGGACGAGGAATGGTTGGTGAAGAATATTATGTTGTGGGTATAATAGAAGATGAGGAGTTAGGATCTTTTTATTTGCCGGTTTATGTAACCATGCAAGATGGTGTTTTTATTTATGAATCAGAAACCGGAGGGTATACAGATAAGTTATCTGAAGCCAAAAGAGAAATAGTTGGGTCAGCTTCACCATTTTTAGAAATTGGATGGTCTAATACATTTACTTTATATAAAAATTGGACATTGGATATGGCTTTCCGATCTATGATAGGAAATGATGTATATAATGCAACAGAAAGTTTTTTCGATAATCCTGATTTACCATCTCTTAATGCAAGTCCTTCGGCCCTTGAGTGGGAAGAAAAGGGACGAGTAACAGGAGCAACTGTAGCAGATATTTATGTTGAAGATGCATCATTCCTGAGGTTAGATTATTTGTCTTTAGGATATAATTTTAATACTGATAATTTAAATTGGTTGAGTAATTTAAAGTTATATATAGCATCTAATAATCTTTTTACAATTACTGGTTATTCGGGTATCGATCCTGAAACTAAAATTGACGGCGTAGCTTTTGGAATAGATCAATATAATGTTTATCCCAAAACAAGGACATTTACCTTTGGTATTAATGCAACATTTTAAATAATAGCGATATGAAAAAGTTAATATATATCTTCTCGATTTTTGTAATTATAGGCTCTGCATGTACAGACCTTGATGAGACTATTTATGAATTTATCCCGGATGATAAATATCCCGAAACTGATTTGCAAGTAGCTGGTTTAAGTGTAAATGCATACAGTGGTTTAAAACCTCTGATTGATGATGAAGGATGGTGGTTTTTAGCACAGGAACTTTCGTCGGATGAATTTTGTGGTCCAACGAGAGATGCAGACTGGTTTGATGGTGGTAAATGGATGAATATGCACCAACATAATTGGACTAACGACGATGAAGGGGTTAATAGAATGTGGGATAAATTGTTCAGCGGTGTTACTATTTCGAATATTACACTTGATCAAATGAACCTTTTACCTCCTAGTGATGAGATTGATGCAAAAATTGATGAGGTAGAAGTGGTTCGGTCATTTTATTATTATTTATTAATTGATAATTATGGTGATGTACCTTATCTTACAAGTGCTGCAGATGCGCCTGAACAGCCATTTAAAACTGCCAGAGAAGCTATTTTTGATAGTCTGGTAACAACACTTGAGGGAAACTTACAAAGTTTAAAGCTGGTAGATAAAAAATATTTGGCGACAAGATACATGGGATATGCGTTACTGGCTAAATTATATTTAAATGCAGAAGTATATACAGGAACTCCACAATGGGAAAAAGCTGATGCCTATATTGATAGTGTTTTAGACGGTCCATACAGTTTGGCAACAAATGTAACTGATCCATTTGTTACTAATAATGAAAACTCATCTGAAATAATATTTTCAATACCTTTTGATGAGAATACATACCAGGGATTCAGGTTACATATGAGAACATTGCACTATCATCATAATTTAACTTTTGATATGACAGTTGGCCCATGGAATGGTCTGGCTGTAACACCTAATCATTTTGATATTTACGAAAATGGAGATAAGCGTAAAGATGCCTACTTTATATATGGTCCTCAATATGATATTGGTGGAAAAGAAATAATTGATGGTGTTACTAATAATCCTTTAGTTATAGATCCACACCTGCCAGCATTGTATATGACATCAGGAAGTTATACGCCTGATCAATACAGGAATACCGGTGCACGTGTAGGGAAATATGAGATAAAAATTGGTGCTAAAGAAAATTTAAGTAATGATTTCCCATTATTTCGATTAACTGATTTTTATTTGATGAAAGCAGAAACTCAAATAAGACTGGGTGGTCCCGGAGACGGTGATTTCTGGATTAATGAAATTCGTGATCGAGCTGGAGTTGAATTGTGGTCAGGAGCTACGTTAGATCAATTGTTAGCTGAAAGAGGACGCGAATTGTGGGTTGAAGGACACCGTCGTCAGGATTTAATACGTTTTGGTAAATTTACAAATACATGGTGGGCTAAAGGAGATGACCAGGGTGGAGTTTCCGGCGATCCATCTGTTAAAATATTTCCAATCCCTAAATATGCATCAGATGCTAATCCGAATCTATTAACAGATCCTAAATAAATAGATCAATAAACCTAATATTAATTAAAAATTTTAAGCTATGAAAAAAAATGTTTTTAAAAAGTTATTTAACCTTTCTTGGTTAATTTTAGCCGCATTGTTAACCTTTACTGCGTGTAGCGATGACGACGATGATGATGACAATGGTATCATTGTACTTGATGGTATTTATATCAAGGGTGATGCAACTGCATTAACTGATTTTGATGCAGACGGACGATTTGCTGTTACAAAAAATGAAGTACTACAGGAAGAGCGTTCTACTTTATACGAAAAGTATATTGCAATAAAAGGTACAGGAGGTTTTAATATCGTACAGGTTGCAGGTAATGTAAAAACAACTTACGGTCCTGGTACTGATTTTGGTGTTGTTGGAGAAGCTGAACGTGATGTGGAAGAACCACAGGTAGATTTTTGGCGTGGCTCATTCACTGAAACAGAAACTCAATTTGAAGTTCCTTCAGATGGATTTTACCATGTAGTAATTGATACTGAAGTGGGTAAAGTTGCTATTATTCCTGTAACATGGGGTGTAATTGGAGCTGCCACTCCTAATGGATGGGGAGGTTCGACAGCAATGACAGCTTCTGCGTTTAATCTTGAAACAATGACTTATTCGCTTACCGATATGGAGTTAAGAGGTGGCGACTGGAAATTCCGTTACTCTGATGGATGGAAAGTTATCCTTGATACAGTTATTGATTTGGGAGAAGGTAATAAAGGTGTTAAAGTAAATACAAATTTTGGAGGCACTGTTTCTGATCTTGTTCCTGGTGGAGATAATATGGTAAACGATAATCCAGGTGTTTATGATATTTCTCTTACTTGGACATTAGGTTCAGGCCATTCAGCAACAGCAACAAAAACTGATGATTTACCACTTACTAACTGGACTGGAGTTATTTGTGATGCAGTTGGTACGGGTGTAAGTTCAGATAATCCGGATGCAATTGCTGACCCTAGTGGTTGGGGTTGGGGTAATAAACTATTAGCTGATGGAGAACCAACAGTTGATGGTGATGTTTATACCTGGACATGGACTGGTATTATTCTTGAAGCAGATGAAGGTTTTAAATTAAGAACTGAGAATGGTGAGGCTCCTGCCAGTGGAAATGGCGCTAATTTTGATGCAGGATATAGTGCAGTTGATGCAGATAATAGTTCTGCAGCAGTTTATGATAAGGACGGAAACTTAGCTGTTGACACAAAAGCAGAGTATAATATCACATTAGTTATTGATGCTGCTGATAACGACTCTAAAGTTATTACAATTACTGAAGCAAAATAGCAATTAATATTCAAGAAGGCATGCATTGGACATGCCTTCTTTTTTCTTTTAAATAAATTACTTTCTTATAAATTTTAGGTTAGGGTATTATTATGATTTTCAGATGGGTAGTTTTATCAATCATAGGTGTTTTATGCACTTTTTTTACAGGAATTTCGCAAGTTGTAACTACAGAACCCGAATTTCCTACAGCCGATGATGCTGTAACAGTATACTATGATGCTACCATGGGAAATCAGGATTTGATGGATTATGATGGCGATATTTACGCTCATACCGGAGTAATTACCGAAAATAGCAGCAGTTCAGGCGACTGGAAATATGTTATTGCCGGATGGTCTGAAAATACAGAAAAAGCAAAACTAACCAAGGTTTCATCCAATTATTATAAACTGGAAATCGATCCGAGTATAAACGAATTTTACGGGGTTGCTGAAGATGAAGAAGTTTTAGAACTGGCCTTCGTGTTCAGAAATTCTGATGGTTCAAAAGTCGGACGTGAAGCTGATGGGGGTGATATATTTGTAAATGTGTATCAACCCGGATTAAGTGTTAATATTTCTTCTCCTGATGATGATATGATTATTGTACCGGGAGATACGGTAAAAATAACAGCTGCATCAAACGAATCCGATTCAATGTTTTTGTGGATTGATGAGGTGTTGATTGAAAAAGTTTCTGGGACATCCATTACTTACGAACATATTGAAAACACAGATGGCCTGCACAAAATTATGGTAGCTGCGAAAATAACTGACGAGACCGTTTATGATTCGGTTTTCTATTTTGTGCGTGGCGATAATAATGTAGCTGAATTGCCAACTGGTTGGAAGAAAGGAATTAATTATTTAGCTGATGATTCAGTGGGTTTGGTATTGTTTGCACCATTTAAAGCATTTGTTTTTGTTATTGGCGATTTTACCGACTGGCGCATACAAGAAGAATTTATGATGAATATAACACCTGATGGTGAGTATTATTGGTTAGGAGTTGGTAATTTAACACCACAACAAGAATATATTTTCCAGTATTATATTGATGGAGAATTGCGTATTGCCGATCCTTATACCGAAAAAACAAGCGATCCGAACGATAAATACATCTCATCATCAACTTATCCGAACTTGATTGAATATCCTGCATCAAAAACAAAGCATGTAGCTTCATTACTACAAACCGCACAAAATGATTATCAATGGGTAAATACCAATTATGAGAAACCTCCAAAAGATAATTTAATTATTTATGAATTACTGATTCGTGATTTTCTCGAAGCACACGATTACAATACATTAATCGATACATTAGACTATCTGGATAATTTAGGAGTTAATGCTATTGAACTGATGCCGGTAAATGAATTTGAAGGAAATGAAAGCTGGGGCTATAATCCGAGTTTTTATTTTGCCCCCGACAAATATTATGGTCCAAAAGATGATTTAAAAGCGTTTGTTGATTCATGTCACGGACGTGGAATAGCAGTAATTATCGATATGGTTTTAAACCACTCTTACGGACAATCGCCTTTAGTTAGAATGTATTTTGATCCTGATGCCGGCGATTATGGCCGGCCAACTGAAGAAAACCCCTGGTACAATGTACAATCGCCCAATTCAACATATTCATGGGGATTCGATTTTGATCATGACAGTGAGTATACAAAAGAATTTGTTGATTCTGTGAATAGGTTTTGGTTAGAAAAGTATAAAATAGACGGGTTCAGATTCGATTTTACCAAGGGTTTTACAAATACACCCGGTGATGGATGGGATTATGATGGATCAAGAATTAATATTCTTAAACGCATGGCGCTTAAAATTTGGGATGTAAATCCTGATGCGTATGTTATTCTTGAGCATTTTGCCGAAAATTCTGAAGAAAAGAATCTTGCTGAATTTGGTATGATGCTCTGGGGTAATATGAATTATGAGTATAACGAAGCAACAATGGGTTATTCGTCTGATTTAGATGAAATTTCATATAAAGACCGCGGTTGGTCTGTTGCTCATTTGGTTGGGTATATGGAAAGCCACGACGAGGAGCGGTTAATGTATAAAAATTTACAATACGGTAATTCTACCGATGATTATGATTATAATATTAAAGATTTGCATACCGGATTGCGGAGGGTCGAGTTAGCAGCTAATTTCTTTATTCCTGTACCAGGCCCAAAAATGATCTGGCAGTTTGGCGAACTGGGCTATGATTATTCAATTAATTATGATTGCAGGGTTTGTAATAAACCTATCCGTTGGGATTATTTTACATCAAACCGCGAAAAACTGTATTATGTTTTTAAAGCGTTAAATGAGTTAAAAACTAATTACGATGTTTTTAGTACCGGTGATTTTTCTTTAATACAATCTGATAATACAAAAGTTTTACAATTGTTTGGTGACGAGATGGATGTGGTTATTTTAGGGAATTTTGATGTGGAAACGAAAGATATCAACCCAATTTTTACGAAAACAGGGCAATGGTACGAATATTATAGTGGTGATACATTAGAAGTTAATAACACAGAAGATTTAATTACATTAAATCCCGGTGAATACAGGTTGTATACAACCCTTAAATTAGATGTGCCGGATATCCCTTTAAATATTGGAAAAGATGCGGAAATTATTAATTTTAAAGTAAATGTTTTTCCAAACCCCTCATCAAACAATTTTTATTTTGATACTAATGATATAAACAGGGAAATAGAAGCATTTAATATATATAATTCTCAAGGCCAAATGGTTAGATCTGTCCGGGTTGATTCCGATGATAAACTTATAAATGTTGACTTATCTGATTTTAGCAGCGGGTTATATTTTTATGAAATTTTAGCAGGTAATGAGAAGTATACCGGGCGAATCATAAAACAATAAGAAAAAACAAAAAGCATGATAAGCTTTACCAATTTATTAATCATTTTTATTTCAATAGCCTTTGGTTTTTTGCTGGCTTCATGGCGACTAAATAAAAAATTAGCTAAATACAAGACTTTATCTGTTTCTGATGATCTGGGAGTTTTTAATCATCGTGAGCTAAATTCAAAAATTAAACTTTTACTTCAAAAACATGATATAGAGAGTTTTGTTTTTATGTTGCTCGATATAGATTTTTTTAAAAATTTTAATGATCAGTATGGATATTCAAAAGCGGATCATATATTGCAAGACTTTGTAAATCTTACCAAAGGATATATTCGTAAATCAGATTTGTTTTTCAGATATAAAAATGGTGATGAGTTTGCTTTAATATTTAGTAATATCGGTATTGAACAAGCCCAGGAAATTGGAAACCGAATCCGTCGGGTTATTGCTTACCATCCGTTTCAAATTGATGATAAGCTTATTCATCTTACTATTA
>Ga0209942_1000660_pt1 | contig 20062 bp, 15 predicted proteins | sample SalPonR1_A_D2_MG_FD_185695 | JGI IMG/M metagenome (GOLD analysis project Ga0209942, IMG submission 185695) | Salt pond soil microbial communities from South San Francisco under conditions of wetland restoration - Salt Pond MetaG R1_A_D2_MG... ...
TCACTTGAGTTACCTCCTTGATATTTTTAATTTAAGGGTCAGTTTTTCTGACACCTCGTATATATAATATCAAGGAGGCTTTTTCTTTGTCCAATTTGATCTAACTACCTAACAGGAATGCTCCTTTTTTATATCAGCCATAGAAATTGAACTTAAATATATAGTTTCTCAGTAATTTTGATTATTACTAAATCTAGAAAAAGAAAGTTTCTCTACATCAATCGATAATGTATCTTTACAAATCATCTGTGTTATCAATTTAGCTGTAATCGGAGACAATCCAATTCCATCACCTTCATGACCGGCAGCAATATAAAATCCGGGTACCTCTTTTACATCTGAAACAATTGGAAAATGATCAGGTACATAAGGTCTCAAACCTGCATAAGCCCTGATGACATTGATGTTTTCCATTACAGGAAAAAACCTAACTGCTCTTTTAGCCAGACCCCTCATAACTTCAAATGAAATATCTGTATCAAAACCAACAAAAGCCCTGCTGCTTCCTATTAAAAAATTATTTTCAAGAGTTGGTTCGAATACAAAAGCTATTCCTAATTCTTCTAATTCAGGACTAACATCCCTGCTATAGTCTTCACCTCCAAACTTAGCCATCATATAGCCAAATTCCACAATCTTTCTTTTGCCAACCGGAAATGTTTTTTCTGAGACAAGTATTTGTCCCTGCCTTGGTTTTATGGGTATATCTATACCAACCATCTTTCCGATTTTTGGAGCCCAGACCCCAGCACAATTTATTATATTATCTGTATATAACTTTTCTTTATCAGTTATTACTGCCTCTACAGATCCCTCTTTATTAAGAATTATATCCTCAACTTTATTATGATTATAGAAATCTGCTCCACTTTTTTCTGCTTCAACAGCTAATCCATAAGCTAAAAGCATGGGATTAATAGCAGCATCACAATCTATTTCAATACCTCCAATGATATCAGCAGCTAAATAAGGTTCCTGCTCATGAATTTCTTTTTTACTCAACATTCTCATTGAATAACCATCTTCTACCTGTTGATCAACATATTCCCGGGCAACATCCCATTCATCTTCACTTTCAATTATATATAGACTTCCTCGTTGACTATAATCAAAATTATATTCAATTTCTTTTTCTAATTCTTTAAACAATTGCTGACTTTTATAAGCCATTAAAGTATCAAATCCGGGTTTTTTATCGTTAATCAATATATTACCATCACATTTACCTGAAGTACCGGAAGCAATATCATTTTTTTCAACTACTGCAACTTTAACCCCTTTGCTGGATAAATAATATGCTGTGCAGGTTCCTATAACTCCACCACCAATAATTACTACATCATAACTATTCATCTTTATCCCCTCCCAGTACACCAAAGGTTAATGGCCTAACAGGGGGACGATCAGATGCGGGTTTTAATTCTTTATACTCCTTGCCCAATTCCTGTTTTAAAATCATCTGTACAAGTTTTTCACATGTCCTGCCCTGGCATAAACCCATTCCAGCCCTTGTACGTCTTTTTATTCCATTTACATCTCTTGCTCCTTCTTTTATTGCCTGTTTTATTTCTCCCAGAGTTACTTCTTCACAGCGACATATTATTGTATCATCATTCAATGTAAATCCCCCTCCCTTTATTTCTCTTTTCTCCTTTTAATACCTCGAACAACATCAAATTTATCTTCCGGTATTTTGATTGTAACAACAGGGGTTCTATCAAATTCCTTATTATTGATAACCCTGATTACTTCCCCCTGACATACAACTTTTCCCTCTCTATTTACTGCTTCTACTTCCATCCCTTTATCAGGTAAAGGTAGAAATTCATAGGGGAAAGATACTGATGCAAAACTTTCAGAGTGTGTTTTATCAACTACAAATATAGCTAACCCCGGACATTTAGCAATACATTTACCACAACCTATACATTTATCTTCTATTATTTTCGGTTTATCTGTAATTGGTCCTTCTATTTCTATAGCTCCAAAATCACAGGCTTCAACACAGGGATTACAGGGTATTTCCTGAATACATTCAATTACAGCTACAGGGCCTTCATTAAATCTCTCTTCAGATGGATAACCCTTTTCATTCTTTAATTCTGACAGAGAAATGTATCCATTTTTCAAAAGTGCCAAAGTTATTCCCTCCTTTGTCTTATTTATTGAAATGTCTTAATAATTTTTTCTTTAGCTTCTAATCTAGATTCACCAAAAGGCCCTAACCTTAAACCATCAACTCTGTTCCATATTTCATTTTTTATTGATGATGCTTTATTTGAATGTATATATCCCAGTGATTCGGCAATTGCTACTCCAGCCAATCTTCCTTCTTCTAAAGCGGTATTTGCCTCTTCAACACCAGCTGAATCTCCGGCAACATAAATTCCGGGATAGGTAGTCTCCATATTTTTATCATGTAAAGGAAGCCATCCTCCTAATTGAGGAATAAAATCACATCTACAACCATGCATCCTTGCTAATTCCATCAATGGTTTTAAACCTGCTGCAATTGTAATTGTGTCTACTTCATAAATCTTCTCCTGGCCTTTAATTGGTTGCCAGCAGTCATCGACATCACATACAACTGCTTCTTTAACTCCGTTCTTTTCATCGCCTCTGGCTTCAACTATTGTAGTTGAAGTATGAATAGGTACTCCTGCTCTTACAATTTTAGCTGCATGTACACCATAACCACCTATTTCAGGAGCTGCTTCTAATACACCCACGACTTCAGCTCCGGCCTGTAATAATTGATATGATACTATAAGTCCTACATTCCCTGAACCAATCATAAGTATTTTTTCACCAGGCAAAACATTGTGAATATTGGCCATTGTCTGTGCAGCTCCCGCTCCCATTACTCCGGGTAACGTCCAGCCTTCAAAAGCTATAGCATTTTCAGAAGCACCGGTTGCTATAACAATTTTTTCTGCTTTAATAATCTCTGCAGTTTTATTTTGATTATCTAAGCTTTTTTCTACTGCTATCTTTTTTTCTTTAAATAAACCTGTGGCTACACAGTTTAACCATATTTCAACACCATATTTTTTTGCCTCTTCCAATAACTCTTTACCAATATCAATGCCTCTTATACCTGAGCGATGGGCACTGGAACCAAAAAATTTATGAATCTGTTTGAAAAGCTGTCCTCCAGCCTTTAAACTTTCATCTATTAATAATACATCTGCATCTCTTTTTGCTGCTTCAATCGCAGCTGACAAACCAGCTGGACCAGCACCTATTACTACAGCCTCTCTTTTAATCATCATTTTTCTCCCTTTCGCCAACTCCGTATTGTGTTTTTACAACCATTCCTTCTTCAACTGGTGTAACACATGTTCTTACATTTGGTTTGCCATTTACTGTCATAGCACAATCGGTACACTGGCCTATACCACAAAATATACCCCGGGGTTCTTCACGTTTTATTGTATACCTATTAATTCGTATTCCATTGGCAAATAATGCTGCCGCAATCATTTCTCCTTTTTTGGCTTCTATCTTTTGACCATCTACAGTTATATTTACAGTTTCTTTTCTGGTTGTATCTCCTAATATTGGATGGTCATTTACTCTATCAGGCAAAATATTCCCCCCTTTCAGGTAAAAACGAACTTAATCATTATATTTACTGCCCACAATACAAATAATTACTTTATCGCCCCAGTAGATATCCCTCCGGAATAGGATCCTCGGGATCTATTACCCACTGGTTTAAACCTGTAACATATGCGCTGCCGGTTATCTCAGGTATTACAGCTTTATAACTACCCACCTTAGTTTCCTCCAATACTCTACCCTTAAAACATGTATTAATAATACTCTCAAAAGTTAATGTTTGATTTGTAGATAATTCACCTTTTGCATAGAAAGTAGCTAATCTGGATGAAGTACCCGTACCACAGGGGGAACGATCAATCGAACCCGGTGGTATTACAACAACATTCTTAACATCCGCTTTTTCTTTCTTTGCTTTTCCACAAAACATTACATGAGTAGCTTCATTTATAAAATCTTTTTCTGGATGACATATTTCAATTTGTTCATTTACCGCTGCTTTTATAATATTACCCACTCTGTTAATATCTGTAGCATTTTCAGGAACTAATTCAAGATTAAAACTATCAGCTTCTACAATAATATAATAGTTTCCTCCATAAGCAATATCTACTGTATTGGTATCAAAACCCTCAATATCTACTTCAGCATCTTCAGCAAAAAGAAATGCCGGCACATTTTTAAAAGTAACTTCTTGAGCGACATTGTCCTTAACTTTAACTTTTACTTCGACTAAACCAGCCGGTGTATCCAGTTTAATCTTTGTTACTGGTTCTTTAACTTCAACTATACCACCCTCAATTAAGGCTGTTGAAACCCCAATTGTATCATGCCCACACATGGGTAAATAACCACCAACTTCTATAAAAAATACACCAATATCTGCTTCAGGATTACAAGGTTCAGACAAAATCACACCAGACATAACATTATTACCACGAGGCTCAAACATTAATGCTTTTCTTATCCAGTCTTTATTTTTTTTAAAATACAGCATCTTTTCACTCATAGTCTTGCCAGGTATATAAGGAATACCACCTGTAATTGTCCTTGTAGGTTCTCCCGCAGTATGAGTATCAATTGTTTGAAATAATTTTTTTATCCTCATAACATCTCTCCTTTTTATTATTACTAAGCATATTTAAAACCTATAATACGAAAATATACTGGTAATGGGTCTTCTAAATTTAAGACCAAATTGTTAAAACCCATGATATTTTCAGTACCTGATTATTTATGTATTATATGCTTTTATCCTCATCTATTTCTTATATTAAAGGAATATATAAACCAAGTATATCCATTATTCTGTTGACTGGACCCTTAAATTTAAGAAACATACTGGAAATTAATTTAGTAACTCAACTTTCAGAGTTAATTATTAGATTTTCCTCCTGAATATAATTGGGTTTTTCGCTCAAAAAAGCAGTTCAAAAACATACAAAAACACCCCCACTTATGGTATAATAGTAATGTAGCAAGATAACTAACATACCAATAAGAAAGGGATGTTCTTGTTGAATACTATTATGCCACAAAATAATTATAATAAAAAGCAAATTAACTCTGGAAGTGTATCTTTTTTTAAGGACATTAAACCTTGTAAATTGTTGAGAAAATCTAATTTTCTTATATTAAAAGGTACCTCTTGTCTAATTGGATTTCAGCTAATTTTCAATTGCTTTTTTTGGATAAATTTATATCAACTATAAGAATTTAATTCATATTATTTACCTGTTAAAAAGGATGCTGTATATGACTTTTTAAATGCTGTTAGTTATAATCGGAGAAATATTTATGTTACTTTTAAGTTCAGAGCTCCTAATATTTGCAATTTTCTTTTTGTGCAAAAAATACTGATGGACTACTCTTTTTAGATGATAAAACACAATATATGAAACTTTATATGAGTCTCTAGTTTAAAATCTGCACATAAAGTATCATTTTGAAGTTTAATATATTTTTTTAGAAAATATTGATATAGTAGGGAACCTATTAATATTATATAGGTAAAATATTATACTTCAGGAGCTCTGAAGTTCTAAAAAATTTTAAAAAATAAAATATATCCTGTTACTTTTGATCATAGAAACAATATAATTATTTTTGATGATTCTTTTTATAGTAGATACAGAAGTAAAGCAGTTGAATTATTATCAAAAGTTGATGACCATGCATCCGACAAATTTGTTCAAGCTCTTAGAATGTTGACTACCGGATTGTCTGATAAAAATAGTTTTATACCTGTTGCTTTTTCTCTATTAAGTTCCAGAAATGATAAATACAGAATTAATAATATTAAAGAAAAGATCGATAAATGAACTAATAGTTACCAGAATAGTAAAGAAACCTTTTAAAAAACACCCGTTAAAATGTTTGATCTCCTTTATGGCATCTGTAAAATTTCAATCCCTATTGATTGTGTTTTATTTAACAGCTGGTTTGCATATCCAAAGGTTATAAAGTAAGTTCTAGCACATAATTTACAGGTAGTTTGTAGATTGAAAGCCATTTATAAGATTTATTACACCTACAAAGGCAAAAACTTAATTTTAAACAACTTTATAATGCTGTTAAAAACAAAATTTTTCAAAAACGAGTAATAGCTTCTTTTAAAGTAAATTTATGGTGTAATGAAAATGACAAAGAAATTAAAGCAAAAATTATTTTTGTCAGAAACAATAATGATAACAGCAAATTGATTGCACTTCTTTGAACTAACCTAACTTCATCAGGTATAGAGATCATTCGTATATATGACAAATGTTGCGATAGAGAAGTCTTTTTTAGAATGAGTAATTCATATTTAGGTTTAGCTAAATAATTTCAAAGTATAATTTATGACATGATGTTTCCTCATACAAAAATAATATTCACAAGACATATTATGTTATTTCTTCAATTGCGAAATAACAAAGATTCCCGAACATTGGGCGGTATATTTTTTGAGTACTGTGATGAACCTTCAGATATTAAGTTTATGGTAGCCTTGTTATTAATAATAGATTTATTAAAACAATCTCTTTATAATTGTTTTAAGATTAGTGAAGATAAGATAAATAAACTATTGGAATACTTTTTTGAACTTCTTGCCAATTATATCAAAAGGGGTTATTACAGATTATCAACTCTGGAAATTGAGATTAACAATATATTGTTCAAAATACTCTGGTTAAGTTCCACCCCAATTCCCGGACCATCTGTAACTTTTATAAATTCATTTTGAATTTTAATGTTTTACTTAAATATATTTTCTTTTAGTATAGACAATTCCATAAATTCACTTGCCAGTAGAAATATTTTTAGATATAATTTAGCTATCAATGAAAATCCTGGCCCTGTTTCAGCACATGCAATACATTGTAATCCAACAGACTCTGCCCCTGCTTCTATCTTTTTAGTCAAAGATAATTTACAAGATTTTACTATCTTTATATTGAGTAAATCCACAGCTTCATATTCTGATATCTTAATGACATCTTACAGTGTCCATATACTTTCATTATCCATTAAACGAAAATTAATAGATTCAACTATATAGGCCATACCATTTAAATCCAAACCAGATATTATTTATTCTAATAAACAAATAATAAAATCTTCAACCTTTCTCATAACTTTATGGTTCCTAATTTAATCCAGGCAGTATTCGATCCAGTCTTAATACAATAGTATTTCCAACAGCATTACGTATAATTTTTATTCTTATAACATCAGTTATTATCTCATTAGAAACTTTTATCTTTATAACTTTGAATTCATAACACACCCGCTCTTTAATAATTTAAATTTTTTTATACTTGTGATAACTTTTTATATTATAATAATTTCATTGGGATATTTATTTAATATTTTCTTACCATCCTCTGTTACTATTACAATATCTTCTATTCTAATACCAAATTCTCCCGGTATATATATTCCCGGTTCTATACTAAAAGCCATGCCTTTTTTTAACTTTATTTTATTCCCGGTTTTTATAAATGGAGCTTCGTGAACACTAACACCTATACCGTGACCAGTTCTATTAATAAAGTAATCACCATATCCTGCTTTTTCAATAATACTTCTTGCTTTTTGATCAACATCCTCGGCAGTTATACCTTCTTTTACTATATCTTCAGCACTCTGATAGGCTTTTTTGACTATATTATAAACTTTTTTTTCTTTTATAGAAATATCTCCAACAAAAACAGTCCTAGACATATCAGAACAGTAACCTTTATATACACAACCCAAATCTAAAATTATAATATCCTTTTTCTGAATAGTCCTTTCCCCTTTATTATAATGTGGTTTTGAACTATTAGGCCCGGAAGAAACTATTGGTTCAAAAGATACCCCTTCAGTCTCTAATTTTGTAATAATTGTCTTTATTTTTTCTTTTATATCATTTTCTGTTATACCTGGTTTAATATAATTAATTGTTTTCCTCATAATCTCATCTGCTAACTTTGCAGCTTTCTTTAATTTTTTGACTTCCTTTTCTGATTTGATAATTCTTAAATTTTCAAGCAACTTTTGTCCATTGATAAATTTACAATTACAGATATTTTCAATATCTATCAAATTTACTGCGCTTATAGTGTTATTTATTGCAATTCTTTTATCTTTCAAATTATATCTATTTATTGTATCTTTTAGAATTCCCACAAAACCTTCTCTATCTTTCCACATGAAAACTTTGCTTTTATCAAGTATATTATTTACTTCTTCATAGTAAACCTGAGGTGAAATATAAAAGAAATCACCATTATTTAATAAGAAAAAGGCTTGAAACCTTTCACAAACAAATGTAGATAAACCAATTAAAAATCTTAAATCAGTTGAAGGTCCTATCATATAGGCTTCAATGCTATTTTCATCCATTAATTTTAATAAATTTTTTATTTTTTTTTCCATATAAAATTTCCTTTCTAAATAAATTTAATCTAACTAGTAAAAAGCAAAATAGTGTTGATTATTATAGTCTTTAAACCTCGGTTCAACTTAACTGCATATATCCATTGTATACTGACAAGGAGGATGAATTTTACATCCTGATGTTTAGGACTTAGTGCATTTTCTTTAGGATTACTCTGTTTTTTCATTTATTTTTAACAAGGAAACTCCTTCTAAATCTTTACTTTGATTTAGTGGTAAAGAAATTGCCCTTTTAAAAACTCTTATTTATCATCAAGTTCTTCCCTAATCTTTTCTTTAGAAAAGATTTTAACAGTAATATAACTTGAACTGGCCTCTGAATGTTCAACTATATCTTCCAATATAGATTATTTATAGAGAAAATCCATTCTCTTGCAAAGCATACCGTCCAAATCTCTCCACATGATATTCATTTCATTCAACTCCTTTATTTACTACTTGGAATTCGTGTAATGTTGGACTTTGTTTTGTATTGCAAGCTCATCATTTCTAAAAAGCCTTATATGTAGTCTCTATCCATCAGTTCGGGGTTTGTCTTAGGCTTCATTCAGATTCTACCTCGCGGTAGACAACCTTCCTCTTAACTAACAGATCCTACTACAAAGCCCGCACTAGTCTTTCAATAACAAGTTACTCCTACATGCTGGGCTCAATCCCCTCTGCTTTCGCTTCAAGTAAGGGGAGTTTGGTCCGACCTGCAAGTTAGCTTTTCACAGCTTAAATCTTCTTTTAATCACAAAGTCTCTCCAGATGAGATTTCAAAACTTATTCCATTTATCGCTTTTACTTTTTTTCTTCTGTGTAAAAGTATGTTGTTAAATCACTTACTTTTATAAATCTATTACTCTTCATTATCTTAACCTATCTTTGTTTATAAACTTCTTAGATTTTGGGATCTAATGCATCTCTTAATCCATCTCCTAATAAATTAAATCCAAACACTCCAAAAATTATTGCTAATCCCGGAAAAGTAGCTACCCAGGGTGCTCTCTGTAATGCACTTCTTGCATCACTTAACATTGCCCCCCATTCTGGTTGTGGTGGTTGTGCTCCAAGCCCGAGAAAACTTAAAGCAGCCGCTTCTAAAATAGCTTCAGCTATACCCAATGTTGATTGAACAATTAAAGGAGCTAATGAATTTGGCAATAAATGAAAAACAATTATTCTAATATCATTTGCTCCCAAAGCTCTTGCAGCATCTATATATTCAGACTCTCTAATAGATATTACTGAGGATCTTATTACTCTGGCAAATCTAGGTATATTTATAATTCCAATGGCTAATATTGCATTCTTTAATTGGGGTCCAAGAATTGTAACTATCGTAATAGCTAAAAGTATACTAGGAAATGCAAGCATAATATCCATAACTCGCATTATTAGCATATCAACCATTCCACCATAAAAGCCAGCTAATATCCCCAATAAAGTCCCAAATACTAAAGCCACACTAATTGATAACAAACCTACTTTCAAAGATATTCTCGAACCATAAATAATACGGCTTAATATATCTCTGCCCATTTCGTCTGTTCCCATCCAGTGATCCTTTGATGGTGCTTTATAACGATTCATTAAGTTATCATCCAGAGGATCGTAAGGAGCAATCAATGGAGCAAATATTGCAATAAATAATAATATACAGAGAAATATTAAACCGATTCTTCCAACATTATTCTTTATTAATTTAAACCAAGTATCAACCCAAAGATTACTTGATTGATTAAAATTGTTAGCCATATAAATCCTCCTTAATTATATTCAATTCTGGGGTCAACTGTTGTATATAATAAATCTACAAATAAATTGACTAGTACGAAAACTAAAGAAAAAAATAAAACAACTCCTTGTACTGTTGGATAATCTCTTTTATAAATTGCATCAATTAAAAACTTACCTAAGCCTGGCCATGAAAAAATTGTCTCGGTTAAAATTGCTCCCCCCAAAAGTATTCCAACTTGAAGACCTATAACTGTAATTATAGGTATAAGAGCATTTTTTAATGCATGTTTATAAATAACAACTCTATTTTTTAATCCCTTGGCATAAGCTGTTCTTATATAATCTTTTTTAATAACCTCTAACATACTAGAACGAGTCATCCTTGCAATCATAGACATTGGAATGCTTCCTAAAGCTATTGAGGGTAGGATTAAATGCTTTAAAGAATCTATAAATGCCTTGAAATTACCTTGTAAAATACTATCTAAAATATATAAGTTAGTAATATTGTTTAGTTCTATACCTATTGTCAATCTAGAAGAAGAGGGTAGCAATCCTAAGTTTACGGCAAATAACCAAATCAACATGAGCCCTAACCAAAATATTGGCATTGACACACCTATTAAAGCACCAACCATACACAAAGTATCAAACCAAGAATTATGATTAATTGCAGATAAAATTCCAATCGGAACGCCGATACCTACAGCAAAGATCATCGCAAAAATAGTAAGTTCTACTGTTGCTGGAAATCTGTTAGAAATCTCAACTAGTACTTGGTTTCTAGTCAAGATCGAACGTCCCATATCCAGATGGAATAAACGATTTACATATCTAAAAAACTGTATATGTAATGCTTCATTTAAACCTAAGCTTTCTCTTATTTCTGCCACTTGTTCTTTAGAAGCTTTTTCACCCAACATTGATATTGCTGGATCACCAGGTATAAAATGAATTAATAAAAATATTAAAATTAATACACCAATTAATACAGGTATTAAAGCAAATAATCTCTTAATAATGTAATTTAACAATTAACAATACCTCCCATCTTATTAAATAGTAATCCAGAAACACTATAAACTAAATTATTTTAAAAAGTATAAATTGTTTTAAATTTATATATTCATATTTAAAATGTTTTTATAAATATAGCTAAAAAAATTCACAATAATAAAGTGTTTTATGGTTTAACTTTAAAATTCATCAAACTTATATATTTATCAATAATTATGCTCTATTGTAAAAAATGATTTAAACTATGTGTATAATTTATTTGAGAATTATGCTGTTTTTTTATAAATGAGGTTGCGGTATTTCACCGCAACCTCATAAATATTAACTATTTATCTAACCAAACATTATCTAAAAGTTCACTCGTAGTAGGGCTTGGTATATAATTTTTAACAATTTCTTTTGCTGCTATTGGAGGGGTAGAATGAACCAACCATATTGCAGGTAAATCTTCATGGATTATTTCTTGTGCCTTTTTATATAATTCTATTCTTTTTGCTTTATCAGTCATTTGTTGTGCTTCCACTAAAATTTCATGTAATTCTTCGCTTTTATAATTATTATTACTAGTATTTTTGTCCCAAAGAGCATATAAGAAATTATCTGGATCCCCATTATCTCCAGTCCAACCTTGTAAGTAAGTTTCTGCTTCATTATCTTCAGATTCAACAATTTTGGCTAAATAAGTACTCCAATCATAAGTAATTAATTTACCTGTTACATTAATATCTTTTAAATATGACTGAATTGCCTGACCTATCAATTTTCCCTTAGGCATATATGGTCTAGGAACTGGCATATACCATAAATCAAACTCAAAACCATCAGGATAACCTGCTTCAGCTAACAATTCTTTTGCCTTTTCTGGATTATATTCATAATCATCTATTTCATCATTATACCCCCATAGAGAAGGTGGCATCGGATTCTTAGCAGGTACTGCTAATCCTGCATAAAAAGCATTAATTATTTCTTCTTTATTAATTGCATGAGCAAATGCTTTTCTAACTTTTATATCATCAAAAGGCTCTTTAGCAAAATTCATAGCAAAATAACCTATGTTAAAACTCGGTCTCAATATAACTTTCATATCTTCTTTATTTCTTACACCTTCAACATCTTCAGGTGATAATCCAGTCATAACATCTATTGCTCCAGTTTGTAGTTCCATATATCGGGCGCTATTATCAGGAATAGACCTATAAACTAATTTATCTACATAAGGTCTTCCATCCCAATAATCTTCGTTAGCTTTCAATACTATTCTCTCTCCCATCTTCCATTCAACAAATTCAAAAGGACCACTTCCAACTGGATGTTTAAAGAAATCTTTGCCCCATTTTTTGATTGCAGTTGGACTTGCTATAGGAAATATTGTCATGGCTAAATTACTAAGAAAAGGAGCCATTGGTTTTCTTAATTCAAACTTAACAGTATATTCATCAATAGCTATAATCTCTTTTATTACTGATTCATCATCATAGCCACCAAACATATACGTGTAATAACCGAATGTTCCGTTATGGTAAGGATGGTCATTATATTGCCAACGGTCAAAGTTAAATTTAACAGATTCAGCATTTAATACTGTACCATCATGAAACTTAACTCCCTCTCTAAGTTTGAATACCCAGGTCTTTGCATCATTCGACACTTCCCAGCTTTTCGCAACTCCGGGAATAACTTCTGTAGTACCAGGTTTATACCTTGTAAGAGTATCATATATTTGTCTCATTACTTTTTGAGATTCTCCATCAGTAACATTTGCAGCATCAAGTCCAACGGAATCCGAACCCCTTCCAACAATTAATGTCCCACCATATTTACCATCCGAAGCAAAAACACTAACACTCAAACCCAAAATTAATATAAATACTAATACTAAACTATAATACTTCTTCATTTTTTCCTCCTTTTTGATTTTGTTAACATCGCTATCAAATTTGTCTTGTCAAATTTTGATTTATTTACACCTCCTTTTTTGATTCTTTTAGGCTATTTAGCTAAATAGACTTCTATATATCAGGACTTATCAGTACTACCAACTTTTTTTATACTATCATACAATTAGGTAATTCTGGTTTTATTAATTCTTGGTTTAATATCCTTGCCTAAACTAGGAGGAAGTTGAAAAAGCATACTTCTTCAGAAAAACATAAGAACCAAGTAAATATATATCCAAAATAAAAGGGGGGCAAAGTTCTTTCTAAATCAAGATAGTTTAAATATCTATTTGTGTACCATGCACTAAAGCATTCTGCTTTTTGGCAAATTTCCTCTATTGAAAATCTTATAAAATAAGTTGATGATATCATATAGTATGGTAGTACCAGTTGATTTAAAAAAAGGTTTTCCTTAAAAACCATTGTTACAAAAATACTCTAATAAATTAAATAGAAAGAAAAATCAAAATATAAGGAGGCCTTGCCAATATTCAGTTATAACATAACATCCTTATTCACCTTTCGCTAAGTCTAAATAAAGAATTTCTTTAAAATCGATGTAAACGATCTTGGTTCTGTATATTTTGTAGTCTTAACATCCGATAAAAGATTTAATCCTATCTGTCATGAATGTGAAAGTAAGTCTGAAGGCATTCACGCCTAGCATAAAAGAGAACTAATAGATCTAGATATCCTGAGTATTGAATGTAATGTAATTCTTCATTACCGAAAATTTTTTTTCCTAATTGTGGAATAAAGGTTGAAAAAATTGGTGTAACTTCACCCGGAGGTCACCGAGTTACTAATAGATTATATCAATATACCCACGAATTATGCCAACATATGACGGTAAGAAGTAGCAGAGCATCTTAACTCACGCCGGGAAACAGTAAAAGAGATAGATTAGAAGTTTCTTAAAAAAGAATTTGAAGAAACTAATTATTCCCATTCAGGGTTAATAACGATGGACGAAGTCTCTTTTGGTAAACATCATAAATATCTAACTGTTGTTATAGATTTCAAGACCGGCCGTATAATCTGATTTGGTAAAGGACGTAAAGCTGATACTGTAAATAATTTTTTTGAAAAGATACCGCAGAAAAAATAACACAAATTCAAGCTGTCTAAAAACATTGTCTTCAGGCTTTAATATTATTTGATAAATCTCATATAATAGAAATCTAATTGATGAAGACAAACTGAACAACTTAATAAATCAAAAAATAACCCTAAATAAAAAGTTTATAAAGACAACAGAAAAACACGAAAAACTATTAAAAATAAACGACAAACTTTCTTTATACTATATTTTAAGAGATAAGCTTAAAAAACTATATGTTTATCACAATCCAATAAAACTGCAAAAATCTAAAACAAATATATTAATAAGATAACAGAAATTAAAAGAACAGTTTTTGTTTATCATGATTTGAATTATTTTAAACTTAAAGTAAAACATCGTTATCCAAAAAAATAGAATACTTTTTGCCCAACTAAAAATGAGTAAAACCAAAAATATTAATTCATGGCTTTTTCTACAATTGTTAAGTGGTCTATCATTAATTTTTTAGCACCGCTGTCATTCCTATTTTTTATAGCCTGGCATAATTCAACTGATACTTTTATTATTTTATCTCTGATTGGTATTGAATACCGGGTAATTTCATGTGTTTCTTTATGTAAAAGATCACCAATAATTTTCATCAAAGTACTCATGAATTGATTGTGAGTAGCCTCTGCAATAGTCATATGAAACTCTAAATCCTTAATAACAAAAAGTCTCGTACTATCAGAATTACTCATCTCTTCCAAACAATTTTCTATTTCTTGAATATCCTTCTCATCCGCATTTAAAGCGGCAAGTCTAGCAAGTTCCCCTTCCAACATTATTCGAGCTTCCATTAAAGAAGACAAAGAAAAATCTGATATTTTACTTAATAAGTTTGAAATTTCATCATATTTAAGCGCAGATTCAGATACAAATGCACCTTTGCCCTGGATAACATCTAAATATCCTGAAAAAGTTAATGCTTTAATAGCTTCTCTTACCGAAGTGCGGCTGACCTCCATTATTTCAGATAATTCTCTTTCTGATGGTAGCTTATCACCATGCTGTATTTCCCCCGAACGAATCTGATCTTTTATCTGCTTAATTATAATCTCTAGGGTAGTACTCTTTTCAACTTTTTCAAATTTCAACATAATCACCTTCTAATTTTTAATATAATATTTTCAATAAATCAATATTATATACAGTCATATGATGGTCCTACCATCGCTATAATAATTAATTCTCTATAGATAGTAATATTCCTTTATTTTTTTGTAAATTCATTATTATTTAGATTGCAAAATTTAACGCACGGTTTTTTAATTTTGTTCTTGTATAGACTTTGGTTTATTAGATAGCTTTTTAGTACTTTAAAACAACTCTCTTATCAACAAATATGGTATTATAAATTATGTTATTCATTTAATCTCAGAGCTCCTAATATTTGCAATTTTCTTTTTGTGCTAAAAATACTGATGAACTACTCTTTTTAGATGCTAAAACCCAATATATGAAGATTTATATGATTCTCTAATTTCAAACCTGCACAAAAAGTATCATTTTGAAATTTAATATACGGTTGCACTACTAAAAATAGCATAATAAAACTATTTTACACACTATCTAATCTAATACTATTAAAAATATATTTAATGATATAGTCATTGTACTAACTATGGTCTTATATAAAAGAAAAATTAGTATGTTCATTTTTCCAAAAAGATAAATATTTTTTATGTTCCTTATTTCATTTTATTATTACAAGGCCACTTTCGGTTTCTATTAAACTAAATAAATTCCAATCAAAGCCTATAATAAATAGTAACAATAGAGATAAATTTTTTTAAAAAACTTCAATACAAAACTTCCTTTCTAATATTATCTTTATAGAATGATAGTAATAAATATGTTTTTTTGATTAATACTAAAACCATAAAATATCTCATTAACTATAAGTTATATGCAATTTAAAGGAAACTTAGCTTTCTATATAGCATAAACAGGGCTTAAAATTCCAAGCCCTGTGTGTTTTTGATTGAGTATAATTTTATTTGAAAAGATTTTCTTTATGTTTTATTTTTTGTATACTATTAAATAACTAGTTTTTTATACTAAAAACTGTCTACTTTATTAATAAATTGTATACTCTTTTATTTTTAAGTTAAGCTGCTTTTTCTTTCTTAAGAGGACTAGACAAAACATTCTTTAACTTTTCTATTTCATCAGCTGTCATTCCCCCTTCAAGCAAGTAGTTTTTAGCACCTTTTGCCAGATCTGCTTTCTCTAAGTCTTCAGTTCCTGTAATGACCTCAAGCATTGTTATAACATCTTCAGTTATTAATTCATATTTATCTGTACCTTCTTTTACTCCATAGTAATTGATATAACTTTGCATATAATCATCTATTATCTCTTCTTTAGATGCATTCATCAAAGCACCTAATAAAGCTCCCATAAATCCAGCTCTGTCTTTACCTTCAGTGCAGTGAAAAAGATAAGGAGGCTGATTTTCTAACATAAATTTCAGCCCTTTAACTATATTATTTCTGAACTCTTCTGTCCGATAAGCAATTGCCATATTAAGAGTTATAACTTGGCCATCATCATATAGATTCACATAATATGGTGAATCAAAATCTTCTGATTCTTTATATTTCTCTATATCTTCTTCAGAATCAGCCATATTTACTATAGTTCTAACCCCAACTTCTGAAATAAGATCATCTGAATAAGAAGCTCTATTAATTTCATTATTTATAGGACTTGAACTTCTATATATAACACCCTCTGCTATATCCTTTATAGATAAATTTCTAAAATTTGCAAATTCTTTATCTGTTTCATAATCTGCTCGTTTATTACTCCTCTCAAGTTTCCTTATTTCATACTGTACCTCATATCCATCAACCTCAGACATCATAATTGAAGCTTTATCTCCTGTCTTAACTTCTGCTACCTCATTAATTTTACCATAGTTAATACATACTGCTATCTTTTCATGACCAGGATAAGCTCTAACTAGAGGTTCACCAACTTCAACATAATAACCATCTAAAAATGGAGCTTTTACTACAAAACCATTATCAAAGATTACTGTAACCATATCTCCAAACTCAAAACCATCATCTTTGAAATCTTCAATAAGAATATCAGTAGAGGCATGTCCATACTTTTCTATTTCTTCAATTGTACCGGTAACATGTGGTTTGCTATATATAGATTGTGTATTTAGTTGATCTTTTAGAGCAGATATTTCTTTTGAAGACATTCCAATATCTTTAAGATATCCTTCTGCAGCTTTAGCAAGATCTATATCTGAAATATCGCTTCCCTTTTCTCTTCCTGCAATTACTGTAGTGACTGAAACCATTATATTACTTTCAGCTACAGCGTTATATTTTTCGCTTCCTTCTTCTAACTTATAATAATTTTCATAAGTGATCATATAATCATTCACTATTTCATCTACAGAGGCACCCATAAGAGCTTCTAATAATGCACTTGCAAAACCTGCTCTATCTTTTCCTTCTGTACAGTGAATTAAATAGGGCCCTTTATGATCGATCAGAAACCTTAAACCTTCTGCTAGTTTATTACCAAAATTTTCACCTTTTATATCTACTCCCATATTAAGGGTGATGACATTTCCGTCATCATATAAGAATTTATAGTAACCTGCCTTAGGCCCCTGTTCATTCATGTATTCTTCAGCAGCTTCTTTTGAATCTGATAAATTAATAACTGTATTAATTCCCACTGCTTCAGATAGATCATCAGAATATTGTGCGCGATTAAGTTCATTGTTTATTGGACTACTGCTCCTATATATAACACCTGGATTTATACCTGGAGTAGCAATACTTCTAAAGTTAGCATAAACAGAATCAGTTGCATAATCCGAACGCTTATAAGATCTGTCTAGTTGATGTAATAAGTATTCTGAGAGATAACCTTCTTTTTCTTTCAATGAAAATATTAATGTATCTCCTGCTTTTACATTATATGTTTCAGCAAAATCTCCCATGTTGATAGCAACAACTATAATATCAGCATCTTCATCGTCTCTTACAAGTAAATTATTAGTATCTACATCACTATAGGAAGTAACAAAGGGCATCCCTAATACTTTATTACCAACGGTTACCTCCATCATGTCGCCCAATACATAACCAGCCTCATAAAATTCAGATGGACTAATATCCATAGTTAAATTACCATATTTCTGGACTTCTTTTACTTTGCCTTCTATTACTAAATCTTCTGCTGCAATCACATTTAAAGAAAGTGAAAGAATAATTGTCACTAAAAATAAAAGAAATATACTTCTTTTAAGTTTTTTCATCTTATCTCCCCTTTTCAACAGTTTATTTTGTAATAACCATCGACCAGCTCTGTTCACTCTTTATTATATTACCTCCCTTATGATATTTTTATTAAAATTTATTTTAAAAAAGTTTCTATTTAAAAATTAAATATAATTATTAAATATCCTGCTAAAAATAATAAAGATTTATTATAGATATTTAATGAAGTATCACTGACAAACTTTAAACAGAAAAAAAGTTGAGTTTTGCTAACTTTTCAAAGTAACATTGTATAATTAAATGCACGGAAGGATCTTAGTGTAAAATAACTTTTGGAAATTATTGATAAAAAGATAAAAAGAAGACTCCCTTTCTGATAAAATGTTAATATCCAAATAACATCGAAAGGGAAATCTTCTTATGGATATTATTATACAACAATTTTATAAAAAAGTCATATCTGAGTTAGAAAAACAAGTAGAAAAGATTTTTATTGAAGGTGATGGAGATATAACTGAAGTAATTAATACTGTTCAAGATAATCTAGATGAATCAGGTTGTAATATTGTGATTACACTGCGAAAAGTCTAAAATTTCTTTAAAATACTAAAATTATTCTGGTTTTATCCTCTAAATCAACCATTATCTGTGATATAATTAAAGTATCATAGAGTTTTGGAGTGATTATTAATGTTTGAGCCTTTTGAAGAAGATAAACAAGTTGGTTTCGGCGATTTTGACTTTAATTTACCCGATAATCTCAAAGAACAATTAAATAATGGCTGGCCGGCTAAATTTTATGAACATGTCTTTTCTGAAATAGATAATTCTAAGTTTGCTGAGATGTATGACAACCAATATGGACGTCCTAATTTTCCGGTTAAAGTGTTGGTTTCTCTTGAGATAATGAAACATCAGTTTGATCTTTCTGATAAAGAACTTCTGGAACGTTTTCATTTTGATGCCCGTTACATAAAAGCCTTAGGGCTTAACGAAGTAGGTCAATTAACATTAGGCGAAAGGACCCTTTATGATTTCCGGGAACGCCTTTTAGACTACATCGAAGAAACAGGCCATGATCCTCTGGCTGAAGTATTTGATGATTTGGTAGCCAACTTCATTGAAGTGGCTGATTTAGATACTGATATTCAGCGTATGGATTCTACCATGGTTAAAGCTAATATTAAACATCTTTCACGGATTCAGCTGATGCGTAAGGTTTTAGATAATTTAGTAAAAGAACTACCCGAATATAAAAGTAATCAGATCCATAAAAACATACTTAAAGTTCTTGACGATGATAATTTCAGGAATTTTCTCAATAACTTCGAGAAAGAAGAAATAAGAGATTCTCTTTTGGGTAAATTATATTCCCTTAAGCTTCTTTTTAAAAATGATGATAAGGTCAATGACACTAAAGCCTATCAACAATTATGTCGGGTGGTAAAAGAACAATCTATAGAAACTACCAAACAGCTTAAGGCCAAAGATGATAAAGATGTTAAATCTTCTAGCATGCAAAACCCTCATGATGAAGATGCTAC
>Ga0209942_1000661_pt1 | contig 20058 bp, 17 predicted proteins | sample SalPonR1_A_D2_MG_FD_185695 | JGI IMG/M metagenome (GOLD analysis project Ga0209942, IMG submission 185695) | Salt pond soil microbial communities from South San Francisco under conditions of wetland restoration - Salt Pond MetaG R1_A_D2_MG... ...
GTAGAAGATGCATCAGATTATATAGACGAAGTAGTAGAAGATGCAGAAGATATGGTAGAAGATGCACAGGATTATATTGAAGATAGTTTGTCTGACGATGAATATGATGTTATGGATGTTTTAGATGATATATACGACTCTCAATTTGGTAATCCTGAAGATAAATTGGACAGCATAATTAGTTTAGGAGAGAAACTACCTTCTTATGTTGGAGATTTGATTAACTCTGGACAGGATTATGTTCTTACTTCAAATGTAGTAGATCAGATATTTGATGGATTTGATAGTGTAGTACCTGAATGGTTTCAAAAGGGTGCTGAAGATACTGCCAATGAACTTTGGGACAATATAGGTATTACTAAAGATATCCTAGATATGGGAGGTTATATTCCAGATGGAAATCCTTTAGACGATTTCATAGGAACTGCTGGAATTATAAAAGATGCTTTAGGAAATATAGGAGAAGGTGACAATGTAATTTATGCAGGTATAAAATCATACTTATCAAATGAGATAAAAGACCGTATTTTCAAAAAAAATCCTGCTGTTGCAGTTATGGATACACTTACTGCTATATTTGCTGGAGGTACAGATGCAGCAGAAATAATCAGTCCTGGAAAAACTATTCAAGGTTCAGCAAATCTTCTTATTGATAAAATTACAGACTTATGGAATGGAACAAATGATGTAGATAAGAGACTTGATACGGGACATTATGGTGGAGCATTAAAGGTTGCAGATGATACAACAGAAGTTATTGCTGATGCAGTATACAATCCTAAAGAATTTAAGAAAGATTTTGCCGATGTAATCACTTCAGATGAGTTTTATGATGGTATGTACGATACAAATAAGAAACTTTGGAAACCAAAAGAAGATTCTTGGGCTATAAAGAAAGCAGGATGTTATGTCGGAGAAAAAACTACTGAAGGTTTAATAAAAGTAGCAGATGGAGTTCACGAGTTGAGTAAATGGCTTGGAAGCTGGATTTAAGGAGGTATACTATGGCATTATTAGTACTAAGAAAAGAAGAAATAGAAGTTTTATCTCTTCTTAGTAGAGTAAAAATAAACTCCTTCTCCGTACTTAAAGGGATGGAAGGATTTGATGAAGAGACAATAAAAAGCAACAAAGAAGAACATAAGGTGGTAATTAGTGATTTTGCAAAAGATGGAGCATTATGGAAGGATGAAAAAGGTAAAATAAGGTTAATAAGGGAACTTCAAGGAGTATTTAAAATAATTAATTCTCCGGAAAAAACTTACAAAATAAAATCATCCTCTAACAGAGCTATTACTGAACATTATTATAGTAAAGTAGGAGACTTAGGTGTTTTATTTTCCGTGGGAAAAGAGGGAGAGTTTTTTAACATTTCATATCCATTTAAAGACCAACTTATGTCTACCTGGTTTAAGGATGAAATTATAGGTGACCTAGGTATAGAGGAAGAAGAAAAGAAAGACTTCAGCTATAGTTTTAGTCTTGAAGGAGATGAATTTAATATAATGATACTCTCCCTTCTTATACAAAAAAACTTGGACAAAGAAAATTTTAAAGTTAAAGAGTTGATTGACGATGAAATTTTATCACAGTTAGACAAAGAAAATATTTTCGATTTGAATTTTGAAAAATATAAAGAAAATTACCATGAAGGCAAATTGAAAGAAGTTTTTAATAAACTTATGGATAAGGAGGTATTAGAAGTTGCTGGAGATGGATTTAAGGTTAAAGATGAAATATCCAATGCATTTGAAATAGATAATATAAGAGATATAGTAGAAATCTCTGAAATAACTCCTTTTATGAGGGGCAAAAATCTTTACATTACAAATAAAGGATATATGTTTATTGAACCTATAGTATCTCCAGATCCTGAATGGAAGATAAGCCTAGAAGGACTGAAGACTTACCCTTATAAATTATTTAAAGAAGCTCTTGAGTTTTCTTATGTTAAGCCATCTGAAAAACTCAAGGAAGAATTGAAAAATCATATGTAATTAATTAAAAACTGCCATAGTATAATGGTATGATACTTCCAAAGCAGATAGTCTAATTAATTAAAATTTAGACTATCTACTAGGAGGTATTTTTGTGACAGTACATGTAAAAATACTTGCAAAACAATAATAAAAAGCTTATAATGTAAAAAAAACTACAAGAGGTATTTATGTTAGGTTATTATAAAAAATTGGAAAATAGAGATTCAAATGGAAAATCTGGTGTTGTTTCGAGTGGTAGAATAGAAGCTACTGAAATAGGAATAGAGATACTAAAAAAGGGAGGAAATGCTTTTGATGCAGCAGTTGCAGTTGCATTTGCACTCGGTGTTTGTGAACCAAATGCTTCAGGGTTAGGTGGCGGAGGATTTATGACAGCCCAAAAAAACAAAGAGAACATATTCCTTGATTTTAGGGAAAGGTCTCCTAAAGCAGCAATAAAAGACAACTTTAGTATTGGCAAAATGTCTGAAGAAAAAAAGCAAGGAGGAAAAGCGGTAGCAGTACCAGGAGAATTGAAAGGTCTCTTTCATATATTAAAAAAATATGGAAGTATGGAAATGAAAGATATAATTAATCCTTCAATAAATCTAGCAGAAAAAGGTTTCTTAATAACTAAAGATTTTCATAAAGATTTAATTGAGAATAGAGATAAATTAGGAAAATATTCATCTAAAAATAATCCTTATTATTTAAAAAATATTAAAAACAAGGTAGAAACATTTAAAAATCATAATCTGGCAGAAACCTTGAGAATCATAAGGGATAATGGAGAAGAAATATTCTACGGAGGAGAAATTGGTAAATCAATAGTAAAAGCTGTACAAGAAAATGGTGGATTTATTACTTTGCAAGATCTGGAAAATTATTTTGTTAGAGAATTGGATCCGGTGATTGGAGAATATAGGGGATATTCTATAATTTCCACATCACCTCCAAGTTCTGGAGGAGTTCATTTAATCCAAGCATTAAATATATTAGAGAATTTTGAAATTGAAGATTTAGAAGTAAACAGTTATGATTATATTCATATTTTTTCAGAAGTGTTTAAAATAATATATAAAGATAGAGCTGAATATATTGGAGACCCTGATTATACTAAAGTACCTATAAATGGATTGACATCAAAAATGTATGCAGAGGAACTATTTGGAAAAATCCGCATTAAATCGAAAATATATAAGCATGGAAATCCTTGGAAGCATGAAAGTCAAGACACTACTCATTTATCAATAATTGACAATATGAAAAATATAGTATCGATGACAAAATCAATTAGCGGATTTTTCGGTTCGTGTATAGTTCCTGAAAAAAGAGGGTTTCCTTTAAACAATCAAATGAGAGGATTTTCTAAGAACTTTAACTCACCCAATAATGTTGGACCTGAAAAAAAACCTTTGAGCTCTATGACTCCTACCATAGTAACAAAAGATGATAATTTCAAGCTTGCTCTAGGTTCACCAGGTGGTGGGAAAATAATACCTATTGTAATACAGATACTTTCAAAAATATTGGATGCGAATATGGAGCTTCAGAATGCGGTAGATTCTCCTAGATTTTATGATGGTATTGATGAATTTCTTTATTATGAACGTAGAATAAATAATAAAGCAATAGACAAAATTAATGCTTTAGGACACAATTGTTTTAAATTAAAAAAATATGACAGAAAACTAGGGTCAGTAAGTTGTGCAATGATCAATAATGGTAAATATTATGGTGCTGCTGATTTTAGAAGAGATGGAAAATCTCTTTGTATATAGGGAGGAATTTAGAAAATGCTTAAAATTAGTCAAGGAAAAAATGGAGCAGTAGCATCTGGAAATGAAAGGGCTTCAAAAGCAGGTATTGAAATTTTAAAAAAAGGTGGAAATGCAATTGATGCAGCTGTAGCAGTAGGTTTTGTATTAGGAGTATGTGCACCAAACACTTCAGGAATAGGTGGTGGGGGATTTTTGCTGGCAAGAATCAATCAAAAAGATATATTTATAGATTTTAGAGAAATATCATCTAAAAATGCACACAAAGACATGTGGGATGTAGATATTAATGGTAAAATAAAAAATAAACAAAATTCAATAGGAGGAAAATCAGTTTGTGTTCCAGGAGAACTTCATGGTTTAAATACTGCCCTTGAAAAATTTGGAACAATGAGGCTTGAAGATGTTCTTAAGCCAGCAATTGATGCTGCTGAAAATGGATATAAGGTAAACCCTATGCTAGCTAAAGATATTAAATTATACGAAAAATATTTAAAGAAATATAAAGGAAGTAGAGAATTATTCTATAAAAAAGGTGTCCCGTATGAAAATGGAGAGATTATTAAGAATGAAAATTTAGCAGAATCATTAAAATTAATATCAAAAAAGGGTATTAAGGAATTTTACAAGGGAAGCATAAGAGATAAAATTTTAAAGACTTTAAATAAAGATGGAGGGATTTTAAACGAAAGTGATTTTCAAAACTACAAGTGTGAGATTAAAGAACCTATATATGGCAAATACAGAGGTTACGATATAATTTCATCTTCACCTCCTAGTTCTGGAGGAACTCATTTAATTCAAATATTAAATATTCTTGAAAATTTTAATATTGGAGATATTGATTTAGATTCAGCAGAGTATATTCATATTTTTTCTGAAATATTTAAAATATGCTACGGTGACAGGGCTAAACATATGGGAGACACATCAGTTGTAGATGTTCCTATAAGGGGATTAATTTCAAAAAAATATTCAAAGGAAATTTCTAATAATATTGCAATCAAAAATAGCACTAACTATTCTATGTTTGATCCTTGGCATTATGAACATGAAGATACTACTCATTACTCTGTTGGAGATAGTAGTGGAAATATGGTTGCTGTTACCAAGACTATAAATCATTTTATGGGATCTTGTATTGTAGCAGAAGGCACAGGTATTTTATTAAATGACCAAATGGCTGATTTTTCGAATAATTCTTATGGACCAAATGGTGTTGAATCGTTAAAGAAGCCATTAAGTTCAATGAGCCCTACAATCATATTGAAAGAAGGGAAACCTTTTATGGCAATAGGAACTCCTGGAGGAAGTAGAATTATATCTACAATAGCACAGGTTATAAGCAAAGTAATAGATCATAATATGAGCATAGACGAATCATTGAATTCTCCTAGAATATTTGATAATACAAAATGTGTTTTAAACTATGAAAATAGATTTGAAAAATCAGAGATTATCAAACTTGAAAGAATGGGTCATAATACTAAGGTATTGAAGAAATGGGACAGAAAAGTTGGAGCTGTACAAGCAATCCAATACAAAGATGGAAAAATAATAGGAGCAGCTGATAAAAGAAGAGATGGGGTTGTAAATTGTTATTAAAATATGGTATCTTTAATATGGTAGAGTAATAAAAATATTGGGAGATGCATATGAATGATATTAAGGTTTTAAGACAATTAGAAGAGAAATTCAATGAAATGACACCAAGCTTTAAGAAAATTGCAAATTATATACTGATTAATTACAAATATATCCCTGCAGTTTCTTCGTCTGATTTAGCTGATAAAATTGGAGTAAGTGACGCTAGTATCATTAGATTTTCTCAACATTTAGGTTATAAAGGGTTTATAGATTTTAAAAATGTGTTGTTAAAACAGATAAATGGTTTAGGAAAAAATCCTGCTGATAAAATGTTGAGAACTATTGAAAATATAGGTGAAAGTGATGAAGACTATGCAAAAATTTTTGAAAACGAGCTCATAAATCTAAATAGAACTATAGTTAATTTTAGTTCAGATAATCTAAAAAAATCTGTTGATGAAATAGAAAAAGCAGCTAGAGTTATTATTATAGGTATGGGTACAAGTAGGCCCATAGCTGATCTTTTAAAATCAAATCTTAGGAGAATTGGTTTGAACTGTGAAACTATTGAATACGGTGGAATATATCTATTTGACGAGTTGTATAAAATCAGGGAAGATGATGTAATAATTATGATTAGTTTTCCAAGATATTCCGTAGATTCTTATGAAGCAATGAAATATGTAAACAAATTAAAATCTAAAAGTATAATATTTACTGATAATACTGAAAATAAACTCGCCAAATTATCAGATTATGTTTTGGTAGCTACAAGTGAAAATCCTATATATTTTTTCAACTCATATGTTGGACCTATAGCGTTATGTAATATACTAGTGTATGAATACTTTAAAAGAAATAAGGTAAGATGTTTAAAGTTTTTAGAAAGTGCAAAAAAGCTGGATAATTATTATTTATAATTATCCAGCTTTTGTAGCAAAAACTACAAAAAAAAATTTTTTTAAAATAATATGTAGAAATACTTGCATAATAAAAATAAATAACTTATAATGTAGATAATATTACATTAAATACTTGAGAAACATATAACTTGAGAGGTGTATAATGCTTGATAAAACAATAAGAGAAACGTTTGTGGAGATAAATTTAGATGATATTGCGAGTAACTATAATACTATAAAAAATATTATTGGTAGAGATGTAGCGATTACTTCAGTAGTGAAATGCAATGCATATGGTCATGGAGCTATGGCTATTGCATCAACTTTGGTAGAATGCGGTACAACATATTTAGGAGTTGCAACCTTATCAGAAGCATTGGAAATTAAAAAAAGATACATGAGTTTTCCAGTATTGATTATGGGATATACTTCTCCTAAAAATTATGAATACTTAGTTGGAAATGACATAACTCAAAGTATTTATTCTATAGAACAAGCTATTAAACTAAACGAAACAGCATATAAGATAAATAAAATAGCCAAAGTACATATAAAAATTGATACAGGATTCAACAGACTAGGATTTAAAATTAATGATGAAGCAACAGAGGATATATTGAAAATATTTAAGCTTAAAAATATAGAAGTTGAAGGTATTTTTTCACATTTGGCACTTACAAGTAAAGAAGAAAATGAAAATCAATACAATCAACTTTTAAATATTATAAGATATATTGAAAATAAAAGCTATAAAATTAAATATAAGCATATATGTGACAGTATAGCTGCAATGGATTTTCCTGAATATAGGATGAATATGATAAGACCAGGAGCGTTGCTATACGGTATGAAATCATATAAAGATAACAGTATAAAATTCAATCAAGCTTTAAAGTTTAAGACGATTGTTTCAAATATCAAGAAATTAAATATAGGAGAGGGGGTTAGTTATAAATATTCTTGGAAAGCAAAAAGAAAAAGTATTATAGGAACTGTACCCGTTGGCTATGGAGATGGATTGCCTCGTGTTATCAATGATGGATTCAAAATGTTTATCAATGGAAGCTATGTTCCGATAGTTGGTAAAATTTGCATGGATCAGTGTATGTTGGACTTGACCGACGTATCAAACCCTAAAATTGGAAATGAAGTAACTATATATGGAGATGGAGTAAAAGGTATGGATATACAATCCGTTTCAAAATATGTAGGTACAAATAAAAATGAAATATTATGTAGATTTTCTAGAAGAGTTCCAAGAATTTATTATAAAAATGGTAAAAAGGTAACAAAAATAAATTATTTACTTTAAAAAAAGAGGAGGAAATAATGAAAAATAATTTCAAAAAAGGTTTAATTGTATTTTTAACTTTTGCATTGGTATTTAGTTTTGTTGGATGCGCTCAACAGGTTGAAGAAGAAAATCTAGGTGGGCAGGAACAAAATAATGAAGAAAATGAGGAAACTGCTTTAAATCCTGAAAACAAGGTTCCTAAGATAGAGTTTTGGATTTTTTCTCAAACCAAAGATCCAATTAGATACGAAGCAGGATTAATGATAGCAGAAGCTTGGAAAGACTTAGGATTTGAAGTAGATGCGCAGGTGCTTGAATGGGCAACAATGTCTGCAGAAGGATTTAAGGGACACAGGCATGATGCTTTTATAGTTCAATGGGGAGGAAAACCAGAGCGTGTAGATCCATATCACTGGCTTTATGTAATGCATCATTCGGAGACAGCAAAAGAAGGTGGATATAATATTGCGGGATATATTAATCCAAAGTACGATGAGTTGGCTGAACAATTTGCTTTCAATAATGATCCGCAGGCAAGACAGGAAGCAGCACATGAGATGCAAGAAATGCTTACAAGAGATGTACCTCAACCTTCAATGTTTAAAAGAAAGTTAACTCAATCATATAACGGAGCTAAATTTGAGAATATTACCCCTGGGATAGGAGAAGGATTATATAGTTTTTGGAATTTCGTCAATATAACACCTACAGGAGAAGATAAAATATTAAACTTTGGAGCAGTTACAGATATACAACTACTTAATCCACTTACAACTAAAAAAGGTCAAGACCAGTATATGCTTAAACTTATCTATGATCCCTTACTTAGAATAGACGAAAATGGAGAGATAGTTAACTGGATAGCTAGTTCATATGAAAGCGTTGATGATACTACAATTGAAGTTACTATAAGAGATGATGTTTACTTCCATGATGGAGAACCATTAACAGCAGAAGATGTTAAGTTTACATTTGATTTTGCGATGGAAACACAAGCTCCATATTACTATAGCCAGATTAAAGCCTTGGAATCTGTAGAAATAGTAGAAGAGAATAAGCTTGTATTTAAACTTTCTAAACCTTTTGCTCCATTTATTTCAAACGGATTTACGATGTGTGGAATACTTCCAAAGCATATTTGGGAAAAAGAGTATAAAGAAAAAGGAGCGGAAGCTGTATTACAGTGGGAAAATGTACCGGCAATAGGTTCTGGTCCATTCAAGTTCGATTATTGGAGAGTAAATGAAGAATTTGCATTAGAAGCTAACAAAGAACATTTCTATGCTCCTCAAATAGATGGTATATTAAGAATACCTTATACTAATGATTATGGAGTAATCCAAGGACAGATAGCCAATGAAGTAGACATGAATGGTGCAAATCTACTACCAATGGATTTAGAAGAGATTGCTAAGAACGTAGATATTGAAACTGTAGAGATACCTGATTTAGGAAGTTATATCATGCATTTCAATATGAGAAATCAACCATTTAATGATGTTTATGCAAGAAGGGCATTAACAATGGCAATTCCAAGAGAAGCAATTATTGAGGTTGTTATGGGTGGTCAAGGATTTAAAGCATTTAATCCAGTTGCAGCAGAAAATACTTTCTGGTACAACGGAGATACTGAAGAGTTAGACTTTGACCTAGAAAAAGCAAGAGAAGAACTTAAGGAAGCCGGATATCTTTGGGATGAAGATGGAAAATTATATTATTCTGATGATTTTGAGGCAACATCTTTTTTAAGTGAATAGCATTAATAATGCTGCGGGTATTTTTATACTCGCAGCAAACTAAAGTGGAGATGATTATGAAGAGATTAAAATATATTTTTCAAAGAGTTTTTATGATGTTTATTACATTGTTTATACTTGTAACTATTTTATTTTTTATATTTAGAGTAATACCTGGGGATCCTGTCAGTATGTTTATAGATTCAGGAATGGACGCCGAAGGTAAGGCTAAACTAATGGAGCTTTACGGACTGGATAAGCCTTTGGGAGAACAGTATGTTATATATTTAAAGAACTTAGTAAAAGGAGACCTAGGAAGATCCTTTACATATAGTAAACCCGTAGTTGAAGTAATTGGAGAGAGATTTGTAAATACACTAGTACTTACATTAACTGCTATGATTATAGCTTACTCTATAGGAATTACAGTAGGATCTTATTTGGCATGGAAAAGAAATACAAAGATTGATGTAATTGGAACTATGGTAGCTATAACGGTTAGGTGTGCACCTATATTTTGGACTGGTATGATACTTCTGGGAATTTTTTCTTACAAATTAGGTTGGCTGCCTTTGGGAGGTATAACTTCTCCGGGACAGCAGTTTAGTGGATATTTTGATAAATTTTTTAATTTGGATTTCTTAAGACATCTCATTCTTCCAGCTATTACTTCGGCACTATACTCAAGTGCTACTCCAACTCTATTGATGAGATCATCAATGTTGGAAGTAATAAAGGAAGACTATATAGAACTAGCTTATGCTAAGGGTTTATCTGAAAAGAGAGTTAGAAATAAGCACGCAATAAGAACTGCATTGCTTCCAGTAGTAACCATATTAGCTATACAAGCCGGATTTGCTATAGGTGGATCAGTTCTTGTAGAAACAGTGTTTAGATGGCCTGGTATGGGAAGAGAGATAGTATTAGCAGTAGGATCGAGAGATTACCCAATGGCTCAGGGAGTGTTTCTTCTTATTGGAATAATGATTTCAGTGTTTAATTTACTGGCAGATATATTGTACTCTTACTTAGACCCTAGAGTAACACTGAATTAAGGAGGTTAAAGTGAAAAAAACGTTAAAAATACTTAAAAATAATAAAGCAGGAACAGTAGGGCTTGTGATATTTATTACTTTTGTTTTTATTGCAATTTTTGCAAATCAAATAGCGACATATGATCCTATGGAAATACAATACAGTGATAAATATGAAGTAAAAAGACTTCAGTCACCTTCAAAAGAACATCTTCTCGGAACAACATGGATGGGAAGAGATGTATTCTCTCAAATGGTTATAGGTTCAAGAATAGCCGTTTTAGTTGGTGTTATATCAGCGATTTGCGTTGCATTTATAGGAACAAATATAGGTTTAATAGCAGGATATTATGGAGGAATTGTAGACAAAATATTAATGAGAATCGTAGATATTATGTATGGACTGCCGTTTTTGCCTTTTGCCTTGATACTTGTTGCAGTACTAGGACCTGGAATAAGAAACATTATTTTGGCAATAGTTATAATAACATGGAGAAATTCATCTAGAGTTATTCGGTCTCAAACTCTGTCTCTTAAAAACAGAACGTTTGTCGAAGCTGCTAAATTGACAGGAGCTAGTAATTTGAGAATTTTATATAAGAGTATTGCTCCAAACGTACTTCCAACATCACTTGTTTATGTATCTACTACTATGGCATCTGCAATAATGACTGAATCAAGCATAAGTTTTTTGGGATTGGGAGATCCAATGCAGGTAAGTTGGGGTAGAATACTGTATGCATGTTATTCATCTCAAGCTATGTTTAAAGCTTGGTGGTGGATACTTCCACCGGGAATAGCCATAACTCTTCTAGTTATGTCCGGCTACATGATGGGTAGAGTATTTGAAGAGATTGCAAATCCAAGGTTAAAGGAGAGATAAAATGGCTTTATTAGATATAAATGATTTAACAATAGAGTATAAACTATCAGATGGAAAAGTTAGAGCTGTAGATGATGTAACTTTGAAAGTTGAAAATGGAGATGTATTAGGACTTGTAGGTGAGTCAGGCTGCGGCAAGACAACTTTGATTAAAGCAGTAATGGGTTTGCTAGCAAAAAATGGAAAAGCTGTATCTGGTCAAATAATGTATAAAGAAAAAGATCTTTTGAAACTAAATAAAAACCAGATAAGAAAAGTAAGATGGAATGACATTTCAATGATAACTCAGAGCGCCATGAACTCTTTAAATCCTGTTTATAGAGTTGGATGGCAGATAAATGAAGCTATTCTAGAGCATACTAACTTTAGTAAGGAACAGGCAAATGAAAAATCAAAAAGTCTTTTTGATTTGGTAGGTTTAGAAAGAGATAGATTAGAGGATTATCCTCATCAATACAGCGGAGGCATGAAACAGAGAGCAATAATAGCAATGTCTCTTGCCTTAGATCCAAATATTATAATCGCAGACGAACCGACTACAGCACTTGATGTAATAGTACAATCACAGATTCTTGAAAGAATCAACAAGCTTTTAGACGGATATGATGGTTCAATGATATTAGTAACACATGATATTTCTGCGGTAGCTCAAACATGTAATAAGATAGCAGTAATGTACGGTGGTAAAATAATGGAATATGGTGATATTAGACAGGTTCTTAAACAACCTAATCATCCATATACTATGGGATTAAAAAATGCATTTCCAAGTATAACGGGTGAAAAGAAAGAACTAGTTTCTATTAAGGGTGTACCTCCTGATCTGTCAAAAGAGATAAGAGGATGCAGATTTAAAGATAGATGTCCTTTTGTTATTAAAAAATGCATAGAAATCGAACCAGAGAAAGTAAAAACAGAAAAAGGTTTTTTTAGATGTTCAAGATATGAAGAGATAGATAAGATAAGAGAGATGTCAGATGATATGGAAACATGGAATAATTGTAATGGAGAATAATATGGCAGAAGTTAAAAATAAAGTGATTGAAGCTATTAACTTAAAAAAATATTTTGATGTAAAGGTAAAAACAAATGGAATGTTTAGAGAGGAAAGAGAAGTTAAAGCTGTAGACGGAGTAAACATAGAAGTTCTAGAAGGTGAAACATTAGGACTTGTAGGTGAATCTGGATGTGGAAAAACAACAACAGCAAAACTGCTTTTAAAACTATATAACCCTACAGAAGGTAAAATTATATGTAATGGTATGGACATTAGTAAACTTAAAGGGAAAAACCTTAAAAAATTTAGGAAAGAAGCACAAATGGTTTTTCAAGATCCCTACGAGTCTCTTAATCCAAGATATAGAGTAAAAGATACGTTAATAGATCCTTTAATAATCCATAAAATAGGTAACTCATATGAGGAAAGATATGAAATAGCAAAAAACATATTAGAAGAATCAGGTTTAAGGCCAGCGCATAAATTTATGGAAAGATATCCTCATGAAATGAGTGGAGGTCAGCGTCAAAGGGTTGCAATAGCAAGAGCATTGGTTGCAAGTCCTAGTTTTCTGATAGCAGATGAACCTGTATCCATGTTGGATGTCTCTATAAGAGCAGGTATACTGAATTTACTTAGAAAAATGATAAGCGAAAGAAATCTTGCTGGGATAACAATATCTCACGATATATCTCTAATTAGATATATAAGCGACAAAACTGCTGTGATGTATTTAGGAAAAATTGTAGAGTATGGAGAAACTGAAAAACTTATCCAGAAAAAATATCATCCATATACAGAAGCATTACTTGAAGCTGTTCCTAATCCTGATCCAGACATAAAACTTAGTCTTGAAAAAATAAAAGGAGAAGCTCCCGATCCTGTAAATCTACCAAAGGGATGTAGATTCCATCCTAGATGCATGAAATGTATGGAAATATGTAAAAGTAAAGAGCCTGAAACGGTACAAGTAGAAAAGGGACATTATGTACAGTGTCATTTGTATAGCAAATAGAACGGAGATAACTATGAGAAATATAGATAAAATAATAAATGATTATTTTGATGAATTTGTAGCAATTAGAAGGGATTTTCATATGTATCCTGAATTAAGTGGTAAAGAATTGAGAACATCAAAAAAGATATGTGATTATCTAAAAGACTGGGATATAGAATATTACAACAATATAGCTGAAACTGGTGTAGTAGGAATAGTAAAAGGAAAAAAACCAGGGAAGACAGTAGGAATAAGAGCAGATATCGATGCGCTTCCTATTGAAGAGGATGGAGATAAAGATTACAAATCAAAAAACAAAGGTGTAATGCATGCTTGCGGTCATGATGTTCATACTACAATACTTTTAGGAACAGCAAAGATACTTAAAAAAATGGAAAACAAGTTGAATGGAAATGTTAAATTTTTCTTTCAACCTGCAGAGGAATCTAAAGGTGGAGCAAAACGAATGGTAAATCAAGGCTGTATGGACGATCCTAAAGTTGATTATATGCTTGGATTACATGTTATGCCCTATATAGATTCGGGAGTTGTGGAGATTAAATATGGACAGTTAAATGCTGCAACTGGAACATTTAGTATAGAAGTTTTTGGAAAATCCGGTCATGGGGCTTACCCAGACAAATCGGTTGATGCTATTAATATTGCTGGAAACATTATTGTATCTTTACAGTCAATAATAAGTAGAAACACTTCTCCGCTTGAATCTGTAGTGCTTTCACTTGGTAAAATTAGTGGAGGTACAAAGAACAATATAATATGTGACAATGTGAAAATGTCAGGAACATTTAGAACTCTAGATAGAAAAATTAGAAGACAAACAGAAGATAAAATTAATAATTTGGTGACTAGAACTGCAGAAGCTCACGGTGGGGAAGCAAAAGTTAAATTTAAAGAGGGATATGCAGAATTAATAAATGATGATAAAATAGTTGATGTTATAAAAGATAATGCTATAAAATTGCTAGGAAAGGATAATGTTAAATATAAGCTAGATCCTAGTTTAGGAGGAGAAGATTTTTCATACTTTTTAGAAGATGCTGAAGGAGCATTTTTCCATCTAGGATGTGGGTCTCAGAAAAAAAAGATCAATGCTCCCCTTCACAATAAGAGGTTTGATGTGGATGAATCATGTATAAAGCATGGAGTGCATCTGCAAATATTAAATGTTATGAGTTTATTATCAAAAGAATAGGAGATGTTATTTTGAAACCATTGATACTAGAAGAATTAACTTGGGTAGAATTAAGCAAAAAAATAGGAAACGTTAAATTAGCAGTAGTACCTGTAGGTTCATATGAACAGCATGGACCAAACATGACATTTGCTACAGATACAAAAAGAGCCTACGAATTTTCTAAGATGGTAGGAGATCACTATGGAGAAAAACTTCTCATATGTCCACCAGTGGGATATGGAATATCTGTACATCATATGAAATTTCCTGGAACTATGACTTTAAGACCATCTACATTTATATCAGTAATAAAAGATATAGCATGGAGTCTAAAACAACATGGTTTAGAAAAAGTTTTGTATATTACAGGACATGGAGGAAACAGAAATTCACTAGGAGTAGCAACTGTTGATATAAAAATGGAGCTGGAAATGGATGTTTACTGGACTAGTATGGGAGGAGGAGTAGCAAAGGAATTTGTTAACAGCAAAAATATCTCTCAAAATAGAGGCCACGCATGTGAAGTGGAAACTTCACAGAGTATGTTTTTGTCTCCAGAAATTGTTAGAGAAGAAGCTCTTTCAAAAGGTGATTTGAATATAGACAGTAAATATATGAATAGAAGTGCAGCCAGTAGTGGTGGTATGTACTGGGATTTTAAAGAGGTAACATCAAATGGAGCTCTCGGTGATGCCAGAAAATCAAATAAAAAGTTTGGGGAAGAAGTAAATCAAAAAATCTTGGAAAAAATTATTAACTATATAGATGAATTAATACTTGAAAGTGATAAAAAGTAGAATAGATATTCTCCCTCCTATATATACTGAAGAAATCCTATAATCAATGATATGATACTTCCAAAGTAGACAGTCTAACTAATTAAAATTCAGACAATTTACTTTGGAAGTATCATATCATTATATGGTAGTTTTTACTATTTCCAAGTTACTTTATTACGTCCTGAATCTTTACTTTTATATAAATTCCCATCAGCTTCTTTAATCCACTCTGCCATATCTACTCTACCATCAAATTCTGCCATTCCAAAACTAGTTGTAATCTTTATAATTTTTCTTTCATACTTAAACTCTGTAGACTCTATTTTCTTCCTTATTTCATTCAGTTTATCAAAAGCTACTTGACTCGATATATTTTTGAAAAAAATAATAAATTCTTCTCCACCAAATCGAGCTATCCAATCTGATTCAGATCGAATACAATCCTTGATAATTTTAACGAAATCTTTAAGGATAAAATCACCAGCATCGTGGCCGTAGGTATCATTTACATTTTTAAAAAAATCAATATCTGCCATAGCAATGACTATGTTTTCATTATTAACATTAGAATTAATCATTTCAAAAGGTAATCTTTCGTTAATAAATTTTCTATTATAAGTCTTTGTTAATTCATCTTTAATTAACTGCATATTCTTTTTTTTCAACATTTTTTTAATTTCAAAATAGTCTTTCCCTTGAAGTTCATCTAAAATTCCTTTGTCGGTTATTTCACTAATAAGTTCAAGGATATACTTTTGATTTGATACTTTAACAGGGAAAGAAGTAATCATAAAAACTTCTTCTCCATTATACTCTGTTTTCATGTACATTTTATTATCATTCATTACCCGTGCTGATATACAGTTGTCACATGGCTTATTATCTCCCCAAAAATCATAACAGAAATTCATTGAGTCTAATCCTTTGACTTTTTTATCATAGCCCTTGATAAATTTTGTATCTAAAACTTTTTTAGTAAATGGTTCAACTATTCTAATAATATCATAAAGATTTTCTATGATATTATTCTTTTCTAAAAATAATTCAACTTTATTCATCTTTGTTATTTTGTATATTAAACTCCAAATATACTTTCCTTTCTATTGATTTATTAAATGATAAAAATACCGTATGTTATTAAATAGTAATTTTTATTTTTGTATGTTAATATTTTATAGTAATCTTATAATAATTACAAAAGAATAAATATCAATATATCTTTCATATCAGTTAGTGTATTGTAATACAAACTATTTTTTGATATAATCATAATTAATACAACTCCGACCTTCGTCACCTAAGGATTCTATGGGGCGCAGGCGATGGGTTTGTTTGGAAACGAACAAGCCTCCCGAATGGAAAGGAGATACTTTATCTATTCTGGGAGGGATAGATTTTTTTATGTTAAAAGTTAGGAGATAATTATGTTCACTAGAAAGCAAATACTATTATCAACTATCCTCTTTATTATGTTTTTATTTCAGGGATGCAGCTCAGAGGACTTATCGGAAGTAGGGCCTGCAAGTATAATAAGTAGCCATGAAAACATACATATAATGGATTCAAAAGATGAAGAGCTAAGGCTTTCTAAGATAATAGACATATCTTCCCGAAAGATTATTATGACATATAATGGAGGATACTATCCCTTAGACATAGATGGTAAATTAGAAGTAGGAAAAGAAGGGATAAATTTTAAAAACCTAGATGGTAAGATAATATATGAAAATGTAGTGGGAATAATTGAAAATCCTCCCCAAATATCTATAATGGATGTTTATTATAAGTCGAAAGAGTTTTTAGATGAAGATGAAAAGGTTATGCTAATTTTTATAGATGGTTTTGGATGGCATCAATATGAATATTTGAAAGATAATAATAGTGATTTATATATTATGAAACTAAAGGGCTTCGAAAAGGCGTTGAGTGTATTTAAGCCTGTAACTAATAGTGGATATGCGGCTATGATAACAGGAGAACCTCCATATATAAATGGAATATTAAATAGAGACTACAGAGAGGTAAAGGTAGATACTATATTTAGTTTTGTAAAAAGTGTAGATAAAGAAGCTGTGCTTATAGAAGGAAACTCGAATATTATTACTACAGGAATTGATCCCATTTTAAACTTAGATTTGAACGGAAATGGATATAACGATGATGAGGTACACCAATCAGCATTAAATAATATAGATAATAAAGATTATATTTTCATACATTTTCATGGGTTTGATGATTCAGGACATAGTTATGGGCCCTACGGGGATAAAACTGTGGACAAGTTTATAGAAATAGATAAATATGTTGAAGAGCTAGTTAGCAAATGGCAGGGAAAGGTTATAATAACAGCAGATCATGGAATGCACAAGACCGAAGATGGCGGAAGTCATGGAGAATTTAGATACGAGGACATGATTGTGCCCTTTGGAATATTTGAAGGAGGTAAGAAATAATGAAGGTTTTTTCTGTTTATGGTTATAGTAAATCCGGAAAAACAACAATAGTTGAAAGTTTGGTAAGAGAATTAAAAAAGAAAAATTTTGATATAGGAACTATAAAAGAGATTCACTATGAAGAATTCAAAATGGATGCGAAAGGAACAAACACCGACAGACATAGAAAACAAGGTGCAGAACCGGTAACGGCTAGAGGTAACAAAGAGACTGATATTATGTATGGTAAAAAATTGACTCTTCCTGAGATATTGAGACACTATAATCAGGACTATGTTATTTGTGAGGGTTTGACGGACTATAACTTACCTAGAATTATAGTAGGAAAATCTATTGAAGAGTTAGAAGAAAGATGGGAAAGTGGAATCTTTGCTGTATCTGGAAAAGTTGCTGAAATCTTAGGTGACGAATATAAAGGTGTGCCTGTTATAAATATATTGGAAGAGCCAGAAAAAATGGCTAATTTAGTTATAAAAAAAGTATTTGAAATTCTTCCAGATGTAGACAAAAATTGCTGTAATGCTTGTGGATACGGATGTAGAGGATTGACAGATAAGATAATTAAAGGTGAAGCAAAAAGAGAAGATTGTATTCAAAAAACAAGCTCAGTTAAACTATTCATAGATGGTAAAGAAATTGGAATGGTGCCTTTTGTAGAAGAAATAATTAGAAATGTAACGAGAGGGGCTGTTTCCGGATTAAAAGGATACAAAAAAAATAGTGAAATTGTTGTTAAGCTAGACGATAGAGGTCTCTATGAAAAAAAATAATTTGCTGAAAAATTTCTCGGTATTTGAATTAATAACTATAGCTTTAACAGCCTCATTAGGTTTAGCATCAAAGCCTATAATAACTCCTTTAACACATTTAATAACGGGACCTCTATTTATACCGGGAGGAGCAGTTGCAGGGGGATTTTATATGATGTGGATTGTCCTTGGTGCTGCTTTGATAAAAAAAAGAGGAAGTGCAACACTAATTGCATTAACTCAGGGCATTATAGTTATGGTGACAGGAAGCTTTGGAACTCATGGTATTTTAAGCATTTTAACCTATGGCTTACCAGGATTTGCAGTTGATTTGGGTTTTTTATTATTCAACAGAAGGTTTGAAAATTCTTTAGATTTTTTTGCTGCAGGCATGATTGCTAATTTAGGAGGAACATATTTATCAAATCTAGTTTTTTTTAGATTACCTATACTTCCTTTAATAATTAGTTTATCAATTGGAGCTTTATCAGGTGGACTGGGAGGTTTGCTAGCATACTTGATATATAATAAGGTAAGAATAGTGTACACTGGAAAGGAAGAAATATGACTAAGAATATTAAAATAATACTTACAGTAATAATAATTTTAATATTAGTTTCAACTATTGGTCTATACTTAAACAAAGATAATATTGAGGTCAACAGAGAACTTAACGAAGATGCTGTTTTTTTGATTTTAGTAGAAGGTGAAAAAGTAGCTTCTTTTACTATGACTGAAATCCAGGAGCTGGAAGAAGAAACATTTACTGCTACACTAGATACGAGTAGTACTGATCCTAAAAAATATAACTATACTGGAGTTTTACTTAAGGATATATTTCATAAAGCTGAAGTGGATTTGGAAGATAAAAAAATAGTTGCTGTAACAGGAGCAGACAGCTATACAGTTGGTTTATCTATAGATAAGCTATTAGAAGATGATAATGTGTATCTTACTTACAAAAGAGAGGGACTTGCTCTAGGTACTAGGGAAGATGGAGGCAGTGGACCATATCAATTAATTATAAGAAAGGATCAATTCAGTCAAAACTGGTGTAAATATGCGGTAAAAGCTGATATTAGATAGACTATGAATGATATTCTATTACAAGGTAAAAACATATATTTTAAATACGGGGAAAAAGATTCTCAGATACTTGAAAATATTAATATTGATTTGCAGTCTGGGAAAATAATAGGAATAATGGGTTTAAGCGGCTCCGGTAAAACTACTCTTATACAAATTTTAAACGGTCTCATACCTAAAAGGGTTCCGGGTTCCTATAAGGGTAAGGTCCTAATAAAAGGTGATGATATTTCAAAAATAGAAGTTGAAAAGATTTCCAGAGAAATAGGCACCGTATATCAAGACCCTGATACTCAGATAATCTTTTCCTGTGTTGAGGATGAATTGGCTTTTGGTCCGGAAAATTTATGTATAAAAAAAGAAAAAATCTTAAAAAAAATAGAAGAAGTACTCAAATTATTAAACATGGAACATTTAAGGTACAGAAATCCGAACAAATTATCAGGAGGAGAAAAGCAGCTTGTAGTTATAGCATCAGTGCTGACTCTTGATGTAGATATTGTAATATTGGATGAATCTATGTCTCAAATTGATGATAAAGGTAAAGTTTTAATCAAAAAAGGAATAGAAAGATTAAGAGACTCAGGAAAAGGAATAATTATGGTAGAA
>Ga0209942_1000665_pt1 | contig 20025 bp, 16 predicted proteins | sample SalPonR1_A_D2_MG_FD_185695 | JGI IMG/M metagenome (GOLD analysis project Ga0209942, IMG submission 185695) | Salt pond soil microbial communities from South San Francisco under conditions of wetland restoration - Salt Pond MetaG R1_A_D2_MG... ...
TATTTGTGGCCACTTAGAGTTGCTTTAACTGGAAAAAAGAACAGCCCTGGACCTTTTGAAGTAGCCTCAATTCTAAAAAAAGAAACTAGTTTAAAAAGAATAAAAAAAGCTATTGCTATTATTTAAATTAATAAAATTAAAGCTATATTCAAGCTAGGGTTCTAATTTTGGTAAATGAATCTATACAAGTTTGTTGATACCAAAAATCTCTTTCTTTATAATATAGCCTATTTTTGCCAAGTTTAGGTAGGTATTTCACGCCTTTTTCTACCAGCACTCCTAGAGATAAATCCTTTAACCTCTTAAGTGAAGGAATATTTTTTAAGTCTTTTTATTTAGTATTTTTAAGTGATATTTTAGGGTCAATCATTTCATAAATATATAAGTATTTATTACAGTGTTGTGATTTTCTTTAATATTATAGTGATCTTTTAAATAAGTTTTTATTTTATCTTTTTCCTAGAAATGATCACTTCTTATTACTATTATCTTATCTTCTACACTTTTATCTATTCTATTTCTATTTTTAGTATTTAGTTGTACTTTAGATCTTGGCTCCAAACTTCTAAGATTTTTATTGTTTTTCTCAAATTCTAATTTATACCTGATGACCATTGTCTAGAAACTCCAATTTTATTAACTGTCTTTGTTATATTACCACCTTATTCATAATAGAGGATATACATCCATCTTAATCTCTTTTTATCTTCCAAAGAAAGATAATACCTATATGAATTTAATCTTATTTATGCTTTTATTTACTTATGTTAATTAAATTACTTTTACTGTTTTTATTCAACATATTTGTATTCTTCTAGTGTAAACTATAACATAAGAGAGTGCATTTTGTTGCGGTTAGCTTTGTTAAATGATATAATATTATTAACATATTAATGTAATATTGTTTTGTATTTAGCAAGAATATTTAAATAATTAATATATTTATATAAATAATAAAAGACATATGTCAAAGTACAAAAAAACGATTATAGTCTTTGCAGTAGCAGTTTTAATGGTTTCTCTCTTTGCTGTTTCTAAGACTTTAGCTAAAGACATTATCTTCGATCCAGGAACAGATAATGTGGGGATTGGTACAACGAATCCGGAAACTGCTTTACAGTTAGGTGATAAAACAGGAACAAAGCAGTTTTCCTTATTTGGCCCCAACTCTAATACAGCATCATCTGAGATTTTATTTATTGATGGTAATGGTGTTTCTCCTTATTGGAATGGTATGGGAATAAGATATGACTCTAACGCTAATGCTTTACATTTTGATGATCATTATGGAAATAACTCAAGAATGGTTATAAAGAGAGATTCAGGTGATGTTGGTATTAATAACATAAGCCCTACTTACACTTTAGATGTAAATGGAACAGGAAGATTTACTAGCCCTTTAGTGGTAGCAACCCCTACTGACAGTGATCATGCTACTACCAAAAGTTATGTTGATTCTGCTATTACTAGTGGTGATGCTGATAGTATAGATGGAATAGACTCTGCAAGAATTGTTTATGGTGATAATTCAAATAAAACTACCAATGTTTCTTCAGTTAACACAGCTTTACCTTCTGGTTTCTATGATGGAAGTAGTGCTACTGGTAGTCCTACTTCAACCTGGTATACCTATATAAATACTAGACATAATAGTACTTCTAATAATTATGGCGGTCAGATTGCTATGAGTTTTTATGATAGAGGTGATATTTATAATAGAAGTATCTCTAATGGTTCTTACTCTTCCTGGGCTAGAATTTGGAATGATTACAATGATGGTGCAGGATCAGGTCTTGATGCTGATTATTTAGATGGAATAAGTTCAGGTTCTTATTTAAGAAGTAATGCTAATGATTCATTAACTTCTACATTAAAGGTTGCAGGAGGTAGTATTATCTATGAGCCTAGTGGTGAAGGTGGATATATTCCTCATCCCGGTGGAGGATATTATAGTTATGGTGGTGGTATTACAGGGGCAATTAGAGTTTGTTTACCTGTAGACGCTCCTGCCGATATGATTCGTTTTGCTGTTGACGTTTATAATTATAGTACAAATACCAGTTTCACTGCTCTTATTGGTGGTTATGCATATCAAACAGCTGGATCGAATGAATGGGTCAATGAATCAGCCGTTATCCTAGCAGATAGTACAAATTCTAATTATAATGTTAGATTTGGGCATGAAAATGGAAAGCATTGTGTATATATTGGAGAAACAACTAAGAGTTGGTCATATCCGAAAGTTGTAGTTAGAGATTTTTATGGCGGTCATAGCCTGGACATTGATGCTTATGACGATGGTTGGAGTGTGGGCATAGATACTTCATTTAGTAATATAGACGCAACTCAATCTAATAATTTCCCTAAAGCTAGTTACGCCATTACGGCTAATAGTGCTACTTCTGCTGGTAACGCAGATACTGTAGACAGTTTACACGCTGGTAGCTTTTTAAGAAGTAATGCTAATGATACTTTTACTGCTTCTTCGTTAACACTTGACGGAGGTGCTTATCTTAAAACTAGGATGATAGGTTCATTAGGAACAGAGCTTGGTATAGGAGCAGGGGAGATGTGGTCCACAATGAATGGAAACATTAGTGGTGAATACCTGTGGCTTGGCGGTGAGAGTGGTGTAAAGATAGTTTCTTCTCCTGATAATATGTCTAGTGGTTGGACTGGAAGACATGAGGCTTCACTTGTAAATACTGCTGGAAATAGTACTTTCCCTGGAGATGTAACAGCTGAGGCCTTTTATTATGACTCAGATAAAAGATTAAAAGATAATATTGTTTCTTTAGGTAGTGAGAGCTTGGCTGTGATTGATAAGTTAAATCCAGTATCTTTTACTTGGAAAGAAGATGGCGTTGCCTCACAAGGTTTTATTGCTCAAGAAGTAGAGAAGATAATACCTGAATTAGTTAAAACCAATAGCGAAACTGATATGAAATCTATACAGTATGCTAACTTAACTGCTGTTTTAACTGCAGGAATAAAAACACAAGCTGCAGAAATAAAAACACAAAAAGAAAAAATTAATAATTTAGAAACAGAACTTGAAATACTAAAAATACAAGTTAATAGTTTAAAAAATAATTAATAATAAAAGATATATAAATTAATAAAAAAAGAGAATTATTTTATTAACAATAATCTTTTAATAATAGTTCTTATTTTATTATTAGTTAACCAAAAAGAAATTGAAGAGGGAAGTGAAGATATAAATGTGTTAAGAGAGGTGTGGTCAATAATAGGAAGATATCTTTTCAGATAACTTATCTTCAGTTATAGAGCTCATTTTAAGTCTTTATTTTCCTTTAACAGGAACAAGTATTTTTCTACATTTATCACAATTAGAATAATAATTCTTTTTACTTTTTTTTCTCTAAAATATCTAAGAGTTTATACCCTGTTCAAGCTATTAACAAAAAAGACTAATTATGATATAATACAATTAGTCTTTTATTATACAAATATATGCATAAACAAATTAAAATAATTATACTTTTCTTCATTATCTTAGCCATAGTTTCAATGTCTGGTCAGGTTTTTGCTCAAAATGACTACGAAGACACAGCTGAAATGAGACTTCTAAACAATGAACTAAATGCTAAGAAAAAACAACTTGATACTATTAAAAAAGAACAAGAAAAATACAGGAAACTAATTGATGAATTTCAAAATGAGCAAAGCACCTTAGAAAATCAGGTGTCTATTTTAGAAAACAGAATTAGCAAAGCTCAACTAGATATTACTGAATTAGAACTTGAAATCGATGAACTTAACTTAGAAATTAGAAAATTAGGACTAGATATTCAAGCAAAAGACAGAAAAATTAATAATGAAAAACAACACTTAAGCAACTTATTAAAAATGGTTAATAAACAAAATCAAACATCTACATTAGAAATTCTATTGTTAAATAATTCTTTAGCAGAATTTTTAAATCAAGTAAAATATTTAGAAGATACCAATAAAGAAATTAGCTCTAGTTTAGATGATTTAAAAAAACACAAAAAAAAATTAGAAATAAATCGTCAAGATAAAGCCCAAAAAAATGAAGAATTAGCTAAACTGAAAAAGAACTTAGAAACAAAAAGAGATGCTTTAAAATATGAAAGGAATAATAAAGAATATTTACTAGTAAAGACAGAAGAAAAAGAAGATAAATACCAAGATTTACTGTCAGAGGCTAAGAGACAACAAGAAGAAGCATCACAAGAGATTGTAAACCTTGAACAAACTGTTAGACAAAGATTGCAAAAACTAGAAGGTAATAAGCTTGAGGCTTTAGATAGTGATTTTGCTTGGCCTGTTGCTAAAAATTACATAACTTCAACTTTTCATGATCCAAGTTATCCTTTTAGACATTTAATTGGTGAGCATCCTGCTATTGATATTAGAGCTAGCCAGGGAAGCACTCTTAGAGCAGCTGCCTCTGGTTATGTAGCTAAAGTTAAATTTGATGGTACTAAAAGTTATGCCTATATCATGATTATTCATGCAGATGGTTATTCAACTGTTTATTCTCATCCCTCATCTGTAATTGTAAAAGAAGATGATTTTGTATTTCAAGGACAGGTAATAGGAAAAACTGGAGGGATGCCAGGAACAATAGGCGCAGGTTATTTTACAACCGGACCTCATTTACACTTCGAAATTAGAAAAGAAGGTATTCCAGTTAATCCTTTAGACTACCTTCCTTAAAAAAACCTTATTTAAAAATAGTAAACATTACTGCAAGGGATGATAACGCTTATGTATTTTTTGGGCGTACTTATCAGAAGCATGTACATATCTAGTAGTAGTATCTAGAGATTCATGCCCTAAAAGTATTTGTATAGCGGCAGGAGAGGCTCCTGATTCAGCTAAATAAGTAGCAAATCCATGTCTAAGAGAATGAGCTGAAGCTGGTATATTAATATCTAAATACTCTCTATATCTTTTAATTCTTTCTTGTAAATAGTTAGTAGAGAGTTTTTTATGTTTAACTCCTGCATTTAGTCCACGATAGGGAACAAAGAGGTAAGGGGAGTGCTCAGGCCTTATTTTGAGGTAATTATGAAGATGTACTAGTGCTCTAGGGGTTAAATAAACAAATCTCTCTTTTTTTCCTTTACCTAAAACAAAAACTTTTCCTTCTTTATCAATTTGATTAATTTTTATATTAATTAACTCACTAATACGAAGACCGGTAGCAAATAGAATTTCTAAAATAGCTCTGTTTCTAGTGGCAATTTTAGTATTTTTTTCAAATCTATTTGGTGCTTCAATAAGCTTGACTAATTGTTCTAATTCTGGTACTTGTGATTTCTTCTTAGTAGTTTTAATCATTTTTATGGTATCAGGAGCTAAGGGAGTATTGTAGTCATTATCAATTAAGTATTTTAAATAAGCTCTAATAGCTGATAACATTCTATTAATTGAATATGGAGAAAGTTTTTTAGTTGTTTTTTGAGACTTAGCGGTAGTTCTATCAACTGAGGTTAAAAGTGCCTTATAGTTGAGTAAGTCTTTTTTGTTTAATTTATTAAAATCTAACTTAGAATCCTTTAAAAAGTTTAAAAAGACATTGAGATCACGTTCATAGTTATAAATAGTTTCTTGTGAATAATTATTAACCTTAAGGTTTAAAAGGAAATCATCTAGATAGGGTAAATAAGACATATTAGTTATTATTTAGTTAATTTTAGTTGTTTTATTAACTGAGTATAATATCCCTTACACTCAGTTATAGTATAGCAAAAAAATAGACACACCGTCAAACTCTAATAAGTAATAGTTAGTCCAAAAAGACTAGCCTCTGTATTAAAGATAAGAAATACCTTTACTAATAATAAAAATACTCCTATGACTAATAAGCAAAAAACTATAATAGCAATTACAAGTAATGTTTTAAATAATGTTTCCATATATAATTTAATTTAAAAATAATCTATTACCGTACCTTAAATCTATATAAGATCTTTGAAAGAAATTATCATTTAATTTATTTTCTTTTAATATTACTAAGTTACGCACCTGACTACTAGCTTCATTATTAATATTTAAATAAAGTATAGGACCATTAACAACCTGAGCGCTTAATCCTGAGTTTATATTTTTTACAATAAATTTTTCAATTACTATATCACTAGATCTTTTCTTTAAGTCATTAAAAAAGTTATCAATAAAAACAATGTAATCTGATTCTATACTAACTTTATTTTCTTCTATTTTATTATTGCTTTCATTATTAATTATAGCATAATTTACAGGATTAACATCTTTTAATTCATTTATTTTATCAACAATATAACCGGCCTTGTCAATATAGTAATAATCACCATCTTCTAAAAAGATAGCTTCATATTTTCTCTCACTAATATCTATAATTAATTTACCAGGTAACTCTTTATTAATATCAACTTGAGCAAAGTTAAAATGATTTTTTAAAACAGTAGATAAATTATTAGTACTTATTAAAAATAGATTATCTTGTTGCAAAAATAATTTAGTTTTACCACTAATTTCAGAGATTTTATCTAATACTTCATGTTCAGCTGTTCTTTCTAATCCATTAATTTCAATATTTTTTATCTTAAAAGTATCTGAGATATAAAAAAACCAAAAAGTAAAAGCTAGTATTAATATAATAACTAAGCTATATAAAATAAACTTTTTTGAGACCCCTGTCCTTCCCTGTCTTTTATCTTTAAAGAAAGGATTATTAAAACTCTTATTTTGATAATCTTTGCGTCTTCTGCGCTTTTTTAATACTCTTGACATAATAATTATTTTATGTGATTACCTATAATCAACTCTAGTAAATCAATAAATTCATAACCCTCTTTATTAGCTGCTTCCGGCATTAAACTAGTTTTAGTCATACCTGGTATAGTATTTATTTCTAAAAAATATAGTTTATTATTTTCTTCATCATAAAGATAATCAACCCGAGCCAGATCTCTAACACCTAAAGTTTTAAAAACTAATTTAGACCACTTTTGAGCTAAACTATATATTTCTTTATCTATTTCTGCTGGACAAATATGAGTACTACCGCCTTCAATATATTTAGAGTCGTAATCATAAAACACCCCTTTATTGGCTATAATTTCCATTACTGGCAAACTTAAAACTTTATTATCTTTCTCAATAACAGAAACAGTTAATTCCTTAGCTTCTTTTAAATATTTCTCAATAAGCACATCTTCATTGTTGTTTAAAATTATATTCACTGCCTCTTCAAGTTCACTAAAATCATAACATATATTAATATTTACCGAAGATCCCCCTTGATTAGGTTTAACAATAACAGGATACTTAATATCTAAATTATTAATATCATTAGACTTAGTAATTAGCTTTGAATCTAATACTTCAACTCCTTTGTTATTAACTAAAACTTTACTTAGATTCTTGTCCATTGCTACAGCACTAGCTTTAATATTAGAAAAACAATATGGAACCTTTAAAGACTCTAGATAACCCTGGATACTACCATCTTCTCCGCCCTGACCATGTAAAGCTGGTATGCAAAAATCAAACTTTTTATTTTTAAAATCTAAACTAAATTTTTCCAAATCAGTTTTAGGGTCATATTTAAAAACTGTATAGCCAGCCGACTCTAAAGTTTTTGTAATTTGAACACCAGTATTTAAAGATACTTCCCTTTCTAAGGATGTGCCCCCTAGAAGAACTGCTATTTTTATCTTTCTCTTCATACAACTTTTCTTCTTATATTAACTGCTAATCTAATAAGTGGTTCATAAATAATGGTATCTGCTAGATCAGCTATATTTGCAAAAGAATTAGCATCAGAATTTAAAGAAGATACCACTTGCACTCTATCACCTATTTGCGCTTTATTATCACCTAAGTCGACACAAGTTAAATTCATACAAACATTACCACTAATTTGAGCAAAAAAAGGTTTATCTTTACTCATAATTTTCAACTTACCTTGATTAGATAAATGTCGAGGCAAACCTTCGCTATAGCCAAAAGGTATAACTGCAATAGTACTATCCTTTTTAGCGCTGAAATTTTCATTATAAGAAACTATTTCTTGAGCTTTAATTTTTTGTAATGAAATAATTTGTGAATATACTTTTAGAGCAGGTTTTAATTGTTTTGCTATTTCATATTTATTATGCTGTGGATCTATAATATTATAGCCATAAAAGCCTATACCGGCTCTATAGGCGCTGTATTCGCCTTTTAAGGTGAAAACACCCGCACTATTACCTAAATGCGTTTTTAAGTCTTTATAGCCATTTTTTTGCATAAACTCTAAAGCCTGAGCAAAGTTTTCCTCTTGAGTGTCATTAAACTTCGATAATGTCTCGGCTGAAGCTAAATGTGACGCTAAACCTACTACTTGTACCTTATTTAAATAAAAAGAATTATCTTCAATAAACTTAGGCAAATCTTTGATTCCCTCCCTATTCATACCTGTATTAACAAATAAATGAACTTTAGCTTTCTGGCCAAATTTAATAGCTATATGTCGCAGTGTTTTATAATTATATACATAAAACTCTGTTTTATTTAGTTTAGTGTAAGTATAAGCTTTAAGAGGCATTTCACCCATAATAAGAACTCTACCTTTGAAATACTTATAAGCTATTTGAGCTTCAGGAAAAGAATCTACCGCCACAGTCTTAACCTTATTTTTAATAATTTGGCACAATTCTTTTAAACCATGACCATAAGCATTAGCTTTTAAAACTGGAATTATTTGTGAATTAGGTCTTTCTCCTTCAAGTATTTTAAGATTATGTAAAAGATTATTTTTTTGTATTTCAATAATATTTAAAGTTTCGTATTTAGGTTTTTTGTACGCTTTAAGACTATCTATTATCATAATAATGTTTCTTAATTTTCAACTCTACCTTGACCCGAAGCTAATGGATCATGCGTTAATTCTGCATTTATATCTGGAAGACTAAAATTTATGTTTTTTTGAGTAAAGGTATCATAAGCAGTAACTGTAATATCTTTAAACAATAAAGGTATAGAATTAATTTGAGCTGTGTCAGGAATTAATGTTAAAGCAAAACGAGCACTACTATTGAGATCTTTATTATCTATATTTCTTATTTGCCAGGTTACCTTATTTGAGCCAGGGGCCTGATAAATACTACCATTAACAACACTCTTTTTATTTGCCCATCTAACATTTTCAGCCAGCTTTCCGCTTAGACTAAAGTCAACTAAAGCATTTCCATAATTGCTAGCTTCAAGAAATATCCAATACGTAGTTGGGAGTCCATCTACTGGAGGCAAAGGTCCAATACCTAACTGATCTCCTTGTGGACTGTAATAATATGCTTTTGAACTAGCTTCTAAATTACTTAAAAGCTTAATTGGTTCAGAGCTAACTTGATAACTGTAGCGACTTTGATTAGATAAATAAGAAGGTTCAACTCTTAATTCAAACTCGGGATTAATCACATCTTTTTCTTGTTTAGCATTAATTTTTAAACTAAGGTGAACTGATTCCTGAGATTCTAAATTTTGTTTAAGTCTAATAATCTTATCAATTATTTCTACGTTCGAAATTGACTGGTTTAAACTTAAATTATCTAAGATGATATTATCATCTGCTCCTATTCTAAAAGCAAGGTCAGATAAAGTATTATTTGAATTGTTTTTAAAATCTAAATTAAAACTAATAGTATTGTTATTGTTATTTAGATATATAAGTTGTGATTCTAATTCAGGATCAAATATATCTACTTGTTTTTGCCATTTATTTTGCAAAAGCTCTTTTCCTTTTTTGATTAAGTATGTTTGTATTTCTAGATTATCACTTTGTTTATCTCTAGGACTAATTAATTTAAATTCTATATTTTTTATTTCACCAGCTTCTATTTTATCAACTATTATTTTATTATTTTCTATATCTTCATTAGAGCTTAAAAGCCAGTCATCAGAAACCTTTAAGTACATACTTCTTATATCCTTAACGCTGGTATTTTCAATATTAACTCTAAATTTATTTTCAATATTTTTATATATTTTATCAGGAGCTATAACTTGCATATCCAAAGAAGAATCTTCAATATTATATAAATATGAACTTAGAACACCACTTTTACCACAACTACTACAATTAAAATTAAAAGAAATGGCCTGTTGCTTACCAATATCTGCATAAACATAACCACTAATCTTCACTTCTCCATTAGAACCAGAGCTTAATTTACCTAGTTTAAAGGTATGTGTGTCCTGATTATATTTATCACTCGGTACAGCTCTAACGAACTCAAAATTATCAGGCAAATTAACAGCGATAGTATTATCACTACTAGAATTATTAGTCTTGTATTTTAAATGAAATGTTTGTAACTCTGCGCTCTTTATTATCTTATGATTAGTTCCTGATTCTAAATTTATCTGTGCGTGTGGTTGCCAAAAGCTAAGCCACAAAATAATTACTAAGAGGACTACAATAATTCCTGCCATTACTAGATCAGCCCAGAGATGAAATTTACTATTTTTATAATGCTTTTCATGCCTTCTTCTAAAATGTGAATTAATGTTTAAATTACCAATAACTAAATTAGATCCTGTTCCCATATTTAAACCGTCTTTAGTTAGAGTTAAACCACTCTTTTGTGTGGCATTTTTATCATCGGATTGTTTTTCAAGACTTGTTTGCTTTTTTTTATCTACAACTGAAAGATTAGCATCCTCAAGACTATACACTTCTTTATTTTTTTTCTTTTTTTTAGTCATATTAAAAATTAAAAGTTTGTGTAAGGATCTCTTTGACCCCATCACCATTTATATCTAAAGTGATAACTTTTATACCCTCAGTAAAACTGGGCTCATAGGCTAAAAAACTATCAAGAAGTTTACCATCTCTATTAAATATCTTAACACGTGGGCTTCCTCCAAGTCCAGCACTGCTTACTATCTCACCTTTACCATCACCGTTAACATCACCAACACTAAGACTAACACCACCTTTAAACTCACGATCATAAGCGAAAAAACCACCAATTAAAGGTTTACCGTCTTTAGAAAATACTCTGACATGCGGACCACCTCCAGGGCCAGCGCCAGTAATTATTTCCTTAGTACCATCATTATTTAAATCTAATACAGCCACATTTACCCCTCCTCTAAAATTTGTTTCATAAGCGAAAAAACCACCAATTAAAGGTTTACCGTCTTTAGAAAATACTCTGACATGCGGACCACCTCCAGGGCCAGCGCCAGTAATTATTTCCTTAGTACCATCGCCATCAAGATCAGCTATAGCGACTGATATTTCTCCTTGAAATTTATTATCATAGGGTTCAAATTCTTTATACACTCTGCCATTTTTATATATACTAATAAGACCAGCATAGTTAACTAAGGTTTCTTTTATACCATCATTATCTATATCACTAACTATAATCTGACTTTCGCCTGGATAAGCATCTTTATAAGCAAAAAAACCGTTACGCACTTGTTTTCCATTTTTATCAAAAACTCTAACATAAGCACCATTATCAAAAACTGCACCTTCAATTTCTGTTTGTCTTTTTTTTAAAATCACAGCATCTTTAGGTTCTAAATTTACATAATTAACAATAGTACCATTGTTAATTTCAGGAGCCTGATCTCCTTTCAGTCTCTCAAATTCTTCTTTATCAAAAAAATAAGATTTCTTCTCCTGACTAGAATTTAGTACAGCTACTCCTTCATCAAAATCTCTACGCCATAAGCCAGGCTTTATTTGTGAACTACTTGAGAGTAAATTATTAGCTTGACTTTGTGGTTGACCTAAAGAAAATTCATATTCATCGTAAAACCAAAGTTCTCCTTGTTTATATATACTTTCATTGTAACCAAAATAACCATTTTCCATTAAAGTAGAAGCAAGGCTGTAGCGCATTTTTTGATAAGGATTATTTTGATCATTGAAAGAAAGAATAACTGGTGTTTGTGGTTTTTTATTATAATCCTTTAGTCTCATATATGTTTGCATCGAACCTGACCAATTTCCACCATTTTCCCAACTAGAAGGAAAACTCTCTAACATCATACCGTTTAAATAGTTTTGATATTCATAAAATACTCTACCATTACCCATAATAATAGCTTCCGGATTTAAGTTTCTACTAATAAGTAACATTTCCTTAGTACCTTGATTCCAGGCACTATCCATATAAGCATTACTAGTTCTTTGCTTATTATTATTAATATCAATATTGGCATTATTAAGCCAGGAAATATCTCCCCAAGTATTATCATAGAAAACTCCATCCCAAAGTCCTGTGCTTAAAATTTCTTCATCTACAAACCTAGGTAAAAACTCATTCCATTTTTCATTATTATTAGAGACACCAGCACCAACTGTCATATTTAACATCTTAGTTCCCTGCCAAAAACTAATTTTATTTCCTTGATAATCTCTTAACCACCAAGAATCAGCTATTTGATCATACAATTTAGCTCGTAAACTAGCATTTATTTGAAATGATTGCTGACTATAATCAATAATCTCTTGTGAAGTAATGTAAGCCAATATCTTAATATCAGGATTATATCTCCTTATTTTTCTAATAGCCTCTGGACTATTTTCTTGCACTTCCATATCTAAAATTAGCAGGTCCCATTTAGCAAGATCTACAGCTTCACTATCATCAAGAGACCATTCCAAATAATAATTAACTAAACGTGGATAATCTACTTGCGCTATTGCTTGTGAATTATTATTTATAGACAACAAAAAAGACAAGCCTAGAACAATTATTAAGCATAGTTGTATAAAGCTTGTCTTCATGGTTATATAATTACTTTAAGATATGATATTTTTTAGGTAAGTACTTATGCAGTATTTTAGGAACTTTAACGCTACCATCTGCTGTTTGATTTTGTTCCAAAATAGCTGGTATTACCCTACTAGTAGCTAAGCCTGAAGCATTTAAAGTATGAACAAAAACATTCTTTTTTGTTTTTTGATCTTTATACCTTATATTAGCCCTTCTAGCTTGATAACCAATAGCATTAGAAATACTACTCACTTCTTTGTATATATTCATACTTGGAATCCAAACTTCTAGATCTGTAGTTTTAGCCATAGCCGCAGAACAATCTTTCGCCGCTAGCTTGCTAAGTTGAAAATGTAAATCAAGTCCTTTCATTAAATCAATAACTTCTTGATTCATTTTTTCAAAAACCTGCCAAGAGTTTTCAGGCTTAGTAAACTGAAACATTTCCACTTTGTTAAACTGATGACCTCTAATCATACCTCTTTCATCTTTTCTATAACTTCCCGCCTCCCTTCTAAAAGAGGTGGCTAAAGAAAAGTACTTTTTAGGTAAATCATTTTCATCTAAAATTTCTTCTCTATGATAATTTGTTAACATCATCTCTGCAGTTGCATTAAGACAAAGTTTAGAGTTTTCAGTCCAAAAGAGATCATCTTCAAATTTAGGTAAATGCCCTGAAGCATAAGCAGATTCTCTATTTAAAAGTTCAGGCATTATTAAAAATTCATAAGCATTCTCCCTATGATAATCTAAGAAATAATTATACAAAGCCCATTCTAGCCAAGCCCCTTTATCTTTGTATATCCAAAAACCATTACCTGACATTTTCCTAGCTCTTTTATAATCAATCACATCAAGTTTTTCAGCTAAGCTTACATGATCAAGAGCTTCAAAATCAAACTTTGGTTTATTTGAGTATGTATATATTACTTCATTGTTTTCTTTATCACCTGCTACGATATCTTCACTAACTGTATTAGGTAAAGATGATAATTTTTCTTTCAAGTCTGCTTTGATTTTCTTTAATTCTTCTTCTTGTTCTTTAATGCTTTTAGATAGTTCTTTTATTTCAGAAATAATTTTCTCATCTGGTTTAGTTTTAGAATATTCATTTTTTTTAGCCTGAAGAACTTCAAGGTCAGTAGTTATATTTTTTCTTTTTTCTTCTAAAGAAATAATATTATCTAAATTAAAATCTTCTTTAGGCATTCTCTTTAAGAGAGCTTCTTCAACTTCTTTTTTATTATTTATTATTCTTTTAATATCTAACATATATTTAGCTTATAACCTCGCCACCGAAGGCGTTTAGTATATTATTAATAGTCCCTTTTTGCTCATCATCAACTTGAGCTTTTTCTTTTTTTATTTCCTTAGTCTGTATATTATCAGTATTTTCTTCTTTAGGTTTTACCTCTTCTTTGTTTCCCGAGTTTTCTCTGGATCTCGAACTTGGTATTTCTAAATTACTATCAATATTAGTAGTATACTTTAAATTACATTTAAAAATATTTTTAAGATTTTTATTTATAATATCTTGAATATTAGCATCCCTTAATCTTTCCTGGTGAAATTTATATTTACATTTCAAATTAATAATTCCTTCTTTAATATCACTAGGCCAACAATTTTGCAAAATAAAGGTTAAAGAATGATTTTCACTTTTTATCTTTAAAATAAACTCTCTCCATTTAGCTTGAATATCTTCAATACCAATATTTATCTTTTCTGCTTGATTATCCTCTTTTACATCTTCTTTAATTAATGGAACTTCTTTTTCTTTATTTACCTTAGTTTCTTTAAAATTATAATTATCTGTTTTTTGTTTGTTAACGGTATTTTCTGTTTCTTTTTTTTCTTGAATAAAATTATTAGAATTGTCTTTTTTATTATAATTATTTAAACTGTCTGTTTTCTTTCTTCCTGACAACTTTACCGTCACTAATTCCAAAGGTAATTGCTTTATTTGCGCGCTTCTCAAACTATCATTTGTTTTAATATAATTATCAATATACCAAGCAAGTTTTTCAATGTCTAATTTAGCGCTCAATGTTAATACCTCTTTTTCAATACTTTCACCAAAATCTAACCCTAAACTTTGTGATAAGCCAGGATTTACTTTTTCCATAATAATCTTTCTTAATATTTGCAAAATATCTGCTAAAAAACTTTTTAGGTCTATTCCTGAGTCAATTAAATCATTAATAAGTCTAATAGCCTTAGCTGTCTCGTTACTGGCAACATGATCAAGATATTTAACAGCTTGTAAAATATTACTTTGTGGCAGTATTAAATTAGCTTGTTCTGTGCTAATTTCTTTAGCAGAGCTAAGTGAAATTACTTGGCCTAAAAGACTTTCAGCATCACGCAAATAACCACCTGAATGTCTAGCAATGGTTTCTAAAACCCCTTTATCAACACTTATCTCTTCAGCGTCAACTATGGATTGTAATTTTTTAATAGTATCAATAACACTTAAACGTTTAAAATCCATTCTCTCACACCTAGAAATAACAGTAGCAGGGATCTTATGAACCTCTGTGGTGCAAAGAATAAAGATAACATGTTGTGGTGGTTCTTCTATAACCTTAAGTAAGGCATTAAAAGCTGAAATAGACAACATATGCACCTCATCAATAATAAAAACCTTATATTTCAAATTTGCTGGAGCAACTCTAGCGCTATCAATTATATTTTCCCTAACATTATCTACTCCAGTATGACTAGCGGCATCTATTTCAATTACTTCAATGCTCTTATTTTTATTAATATTTAAGCAAGCACTACATTCATTACAAGGCTCAGACATCCCTTCTTCACGGTTTAAACAATTTAAACTCTTAGCTAATATTCTAGCTAAAGTTGTTTTACCAACGGCTCTTGGTCCACAAAAAAGATAAGCCTGGGACAAATCATTGTTGATTATTTCACTCTCCAGACTAGCTTTGATATGATTTTGACCAAGAACTTCTTTAAAAGTTTTAGGTCTATATTTTCGTGATAATGTAGCCATATTTGTTTATTTTTTCTATTTTTATTATACCTGTTAATTATAGATAATTCAAATATTTATAATCAAACCTCAAAATATCACTAATATTGTTTTTAAAATAATAACATCCTTCCGTACTCAAAAAACACCCTCTGGGTGCTTTTTAGTACTGTATTTTGTAATATATTAAAAAACAATATTATGTTTAAAAAACTAAAATTATATAGATGTCCTCTTACTTATCTCCGCCTCAACTACACGCCTGTCTCTTCCATACTTAAATCTACTCAAAGATCTTATCTTCTCAGTGATTTCAGGTCTAACCGTACCCATTACAGGCCAAATAGTTTGTATAGAAAATGGTTTGGTAGAGGTATTATCAACTAAGAGTTTTAAATAGGCTGTACCTTTACCAATATTAATTAAATCATATTCATTAAAAACAGGTGAAAATTCTTTTACTAAATAGTCTGCATCATCTGAGCCAACCTTAAAACTAATCATAGTACCTACATTACCAAAAACTGCATCTTTAATGGCTGTATCTTGATTTTTGCTAAGTTGGCCAATATATTGATGGGCCATAACAAGATTTAAATTATACTTTCTAGCCTCAGAAAGAATTTGTGAAATTGAATCGGTGGTAAAATTTTGAAACTCATCTATGTATAGATAAAAATCTTTACGCTTTTCAGGGTCCATATTTGCACGAGATAATGAAGCCATTAGTATTTTTCCCACTATTATCATACCAAGAAGATAAGCATTCATCTCCCCTACTACACCCTTAGGAAGGTCAACTAAAAGTATTTTTTGATTATCCATTATATCTCTAATATTAAAAGCACTTTTTTGTTGACCAATAATCGGTCGCATCATTTCATTAGAAACAAAAGAAGTTAACTTAGAAGTAATATAAGGGACAATGTTAGCAAGAGCAGCTTCTCCACCAGCTTTTTCAGCTTCTTTCTTCCAAAAGTCAACTACTGTAGAATTAGAACAATTTTCTAATTTCATTTTTCTAAAATTTTGATCTGCTAAAACTTTAGGTACTTCCATTAAAGTGGAGCCTGTTTTAGGATCATCCATGATAAGTTGTAAAGCATTTCTCATGTATTGTTCAAACATGGGTCCACCTGTAGCTTTTAAATCATATAACTTATCTAAAATACCAATCATTTCATTAATAACAAAACTTTTTTGTTCAGGGTATTTAGGATCATATTCCAATAAATTAAGACCAAGGGGTCTATCTAAATCTCCTGGAGAAAATATAATAACATCCTCGGCGCGTTCAGGAGGTATTCTCTCTAATATATCACTAATTAAATCACCATGAGGATCTAAAACACAGGCTCCTTCACCATTTTCAATATCTTGCACAGCCATGTTAGTTAAAAGCACGGACTTACCAGTACCTGACTTACCAACAATATAAGTATGTCTTCTTCTATCTTTTCTTTGAATATAAACATCTTTTTTTACCCCTCTATAATAATTTTCACCTAACAGTAGGCCTTCACTAGGAATATCACTTGGTGCTGGTGCTCCTTTAGCAATTAACCATAATATATTTGGAGTTTCAGTTTGTTTTAAAGGTAAGTGGTATAAACTAGCTAATTCTTCAGTACTTAAAAGAAAGTTTTGTTTTTCATTAAAATGACGATAAATAAAATCCTTTATTATCTTACTTTGATTTTTTACCTTTATTCTACTCAAATTATTACCATTTTCATAGGCATTATATTCACTAAAAGAACTACCCAAATTTTCTAAATACATCTTAGTTTTTTGAGGAGTTTCAGCACTAACAATAATACGTAAATTCACATCTAAGCCTCCTTTACCATTTTTTTCCTCCATCTTCTTAAGTAATTCTTCTTCATTACTAGTTAGCCTGCTTTGTTCTTCAGGATTAATAGGTGTATCCTGTGTTTTTTTAGGTGCAAAATACTCAGAAAAAAAAGTAAAGATATTTCCTTTTTTTAAACCTTGCTTTATTGAATTCTTTTTATATGATTTTCTTACTACATTCTTTATTCTTCTATGCCAAGAGCTTTTAGCACTTCTAGTTACAAACTGAATAGCCATGCTTTCACTTTTTTCTAGTTTAGAGAGTATATTAATAATTGAATTCATTGGATCTACTTCCATTTCCGTATATGTCTTTAAAGGAAAAACAAATTCTTTTTTAGTCATGAGCCAACCTGCCACAATTTCATTTTTAGGATTAAAAGCGTTGTAGTCAAAAATTTCTTCTATAACAGCTTCTGGATAATAAGCGGTAATCCTTTGCTCTAAATATCTAGCCTGATTAGGTGGTATGGCTATATAAAAAGCAATCTTGCCACTGTGAGCTACTATCTCAAACGCAAAATGATCCTCTCTTCCTTTGAACCAGGCCTTAAAACCTCTTTGCGCTTTTAAACCGCTAATAGCAGCAAAAATAGTTTCACCTTTAGCTATATCCTCTCTTATTTCTTGCACTGTATCCTCTTTATTTTTGTCTTCCGGTTTTTCCTTGGGAAGTTTCACTAAATATACCTTATGATTTAAATGATTGACTTTTCTTTTATAGGCTCTAAACATAAAAACAACCAATATAAAAAAAGTTATAAATAAAATACTCAAAAAAATCTGACCTAAATCAAAATTTAAATCAAAGTTATATATTGTAAATTGATATGAATCAGCTATCATAATTATTCTCTATCTTTTAATTTAAGCAACTTATCTGTCTTAATCTTAGCTTCTTGCTCTAAATAATATTTATTAGCATTAGGTATAATACCTAACCAATTCTTAATTAACTTGATTATTTTATTTACTTTAACTTTAGCTTTTTCCATTATCTGATTAACTTTAACAACTATCCTTTCCCCTTCCTCTTTAAATTCTTTTTGTTTATCTGTCGGTAAATTTAAAAATATATCCGACATATCTTCTGAAAGTATTTTATCAATTTGTTTCATTCTTTCCTTTTGAGCACTAGTTTTATCGTCTTGATCAGTGATTACATCTGACTTTTTATCATCTTCTTTAATCTGTATCTTTTCTTTTTCTTTTTTTTCCTGAGATTTATCTTCTTCCTCCTGCCTCTCAGGACTTTTTATTATCTCTTTATCACTATCAAAACTTTCCTCCTCAGGACTTTCTTTTAAAGGAATTTGTTCTATAATTTTATTCTCATTCACCATATTATTTTTCTTCACTTATTGCCTCTACTGGACAAGATTCTATAGCTTCTTTAATACAGGCTTCATCTGCTTTATTACTTGGTTGTTTTACCACCTTGGACTTATTGTCTTTGTCCATAATAAAAATATTAGGACATATATTTGCACAGAGCCCACAACTAATGCATTTATCTTTGTCTACTTTCACTTTCATATATTTGATTAATTAAATTATTATTTCAGGTTATTTAAATTATATCATAAAAATGAAAGTAATTCTAATTTTAAATATTCTTATTTAATTTGACATAAAAGAAACGTCTTGCTATATTAAAACTATAAAAATTTGAAGGAATTTTTATTTTTTATTAAAATAACAATCATATGGCACACAAGAAAGCAGGTGGATCAACCGCCAATACCAGGGATTCGATTGGAAGAAGGCTGGGGGTAAAACTCTTCGCTGGTGAATATGCAAAACCTGGTGCTATTATAATTAGACAACGTGGAACTAAATATCATCCTGGAAATAATGTATTAAAAGGAAATGATGACTCACTCTTTGCTAAAGAGGGTGGTTTTATTGAATTTCAAACTAAAAAAATGAGAAAATTTAATGGCCAATTAAAGAGAAATACAATTGTTCACGTTGTTAAAAAATAAACAAAACACAAAGATTTAACTAAACACTGTTTAATCTTTACACTATAATAAAAAACATAGCTATCAAGCTATGTTTTTTTATTTTGCCGTAAATTATTTATAAATCATTAAATAATAATATTATTTTATTATTTCTTTTTTTTATTATTTTTTAACCTAAAACAAATCTTAACAAAATCTACAAACAGTGGATGTGGGCTAAGAGGTCTAGAAATATACTCTGGGTGAAACTGAACGCCCACAAAGAAAGGATGATCTTTAATCTCAATAGCTTCAACTATCTTATTATCAGGTGAAATACCTGAAATAATTAATCCATTCTTTTCTAATACTTCTCTATATTCATTATTAAATTCAAAACGATGTCTATGTCTTTCTGATACAACCTTTTTATTCTCAAACTTGTCATAAGCACCTTTTAATTTAGTTCCCTCCTTTAATTTAC
>Ga0209942_1000669_pt1 | contig 19972 bp, 17 predicted proteins | sample SalPonR1_A_D2_MG_FD_185695 | JGI IMG/M metagenome (GOLD analysis project Ga0209942, IMG submission 185695) | Salt pond soil microbial communities from South San Francisco under conditions of wetland restoration - Salt Pond MetaG R1_A_D2_MG... ...
GCGGTTGAGATCATATATGGAGAAAAAGAAAGCAATTACGCATCAAAACAAAAGAATTCCCAATTCCTTTTTCAGGAAGAAGGGACTCGTTTCACTACTTACTAGATTGTCCTAGAGGACTAAAATATACACCTGTGGTAACACAGTGACGAAGACTTATTCCTTGAGATGGGGCAACGACTGACGGAAAGCTGTAAACGGGAGAACCGTACGTGCAGTTTGACGATGGGTCCCAGCCGAAAGGCTGGTCCTACTCTATTTTAAAAAAGTTAAGGATTTCTTAATATTTACTATGCTATACTTCAAATATAAGGAAAACAGGGGTGATCTTAGTGATCTATAAAATTATTAAAAATGATCTTTTAAAGAAAAAAGTGATAATGACAGCAGTTTTTATATTTATTATGCTTTCTGCTCTGCTGATTGCTGGTGGCTCAAGAATGTTAATTGACTTAAATAATTCTATTAATTCTTTATTTGACAAATCTTCTGCAGCTCATTTTATTCAGTCTCATACTGGAGAGCTGAATGAAGAAGAAATACTAAATTGGAGTCGGGAAAAGGAGAGTGTCAAAAAACATCAGATTTCAGAAATGATAAGTATCGACGGTTCTAAGATCTTTATCAATGGTGAAAAATCAGAAAGTGACACTGTAATGGATTTAAATTTTGTTAAACAGAATCAAGATTTTGATTATATGCTTAATTTGAATAACCAGAAAATAAAAGTAAATAAAGGAGAAATTGCAGTACCGATTTACTATCTGCAGAGACTTGATTTAAATCTAGGAGACAGCATGAAAATAGAAGGTGATAAAAAGCAATTCAATTTTAAAATTACCTCTTTTGTCAGAGATGTACAGATGAACCCGTCAATAATAAGTTCTAAACGATTTGTGGTTAATGCAGATGACTTCGAAAAGTTAAGTCCTCTGGGTGAAAGTGAATATCAAATTGCTTTCCAGCTCAATGATTTAAATCAGCTGCAGCAGTTTAGAGATGAGTACAGCCGAACTGAACTGCCGCAAAAAGGTCCGACAATCGACTACCAGCTTTTAAAAATGGCAAATGCAGTTACTGATGGTCTGATTGCAGCAGTAATAATATTGATTAGTTTATTATTGAACTTAATTGCTCTTTTATGTCTGCGCTTTATAATTCTTCTGACACTGGAAGAAGATTACAGAGAAATTGGTGTTATGAAAGCAATTGGCATTAAAAGTAAAAAGATTAAGAAAATCTATTTTTATAAATATCTTTTTATTGCCCTGACAGCTTCTTTGATGGGATATATATTTTCTATAGCTCTTAACAAACTTTTTGCTAAAAATATTGCTCTTTATATAGGAAAAGCACCGGAAAGTTTAATTCAAGTTCTTATACCTTTTCTAGCAGCTCTTATAGTAGCTCTTTTTGTAATTATATTTTCGCTGATTGTTCTCAGGAGATTTAAAAAGATATCAGCAGTCGAAGCAATTAGAATGGGTAGTCGAGGTGACTTAAATATAAACAGCAGCAGCTTTTCACTCTTTAAAAGCAAGTATTTAAACAGCAGCATTTTTTTAGGTTTGAGGGATGTTATTTTAAGATACAAACTTTATGCAGTCTTATTTATTGTTTTCATTTTGAGCACCTTTATAATTATAGTGCCGGTTAATTTTTTGAATACAATTCAGTCAGCAGATTTTATCAGTTATATGGGAGTTGGTAAAAGTGATATTATAATTGATATCAGACAGTCGAAAAATATAGAACAGCGGTTTAAAGAAATTATAAATTATCTGGAAGATGATGCTGAGGTTGAGAAGTTTTCTCCCTATATAACTTCACAGTACGAAATAATAAATCAGGATGGTGAAGCAGAAAACTTAATGGTTGAAACCGGAGATTTTTCAATTTTTCAACTTGATTATCTAGAAGGTGGAGCTCCATTACTTGAAAATGAAATCGCTCTCTCATATCTGCTTGCCGAGCAGTTTAATAAAAAAGTTGGAGAAGAAATGGAAATGATAATCAAGGGCAGGCCTCAACGAATGCTGATTACAGGAATTTATCAGGATATTACTGATGGAGGTAAAACAGCTAAGGCCAATATAGAAGCTGATTTTAGCAGTGCTGCCTGGTATACTATCAATTTAGACATCAGTGGAAATAGAGCAGAAAAAATTGCAGAATATAAGCAGAATTTTGAAGATGTTAAAATAACTGATCCGGATGAATACTTTCAGCAGACCTTTAAAAATACAATTGATCAGCTTGAACTACTTACTTTTAGTTCACTGGTAATTGTAATTTTAATAACAGTCTTAATTACATCTCTTTTTATAAAAACTCTCACTGCCAAAGATAAATCGCAAATAGCAGTCAAAAAAGCAATAGGGATTTCTTTAAAAAACATTAAATTAGAGTATATAACAAAAGCCTTATTTGTTTTAAATTTAGGAATAATATTGGGTACTATAACTGCCAATACTCTGGGAGAGAAAATAGTAAGTGCCGCTTTATCAATTGTTGGTGCAGCTGAAATCAATTTTAAAATTAGTGTATTTCAATCATATATTATAATTCCACTACTTTTAATTTTGTTCGTAAGTCTGACTGTACTCTGGAGTTTAAAATCAATTAATGACTTAAGTATTGCAGATATTAATGTGGAATAAGAGTAGATTTGAATAATTTGGAAAAAAATAGGAGGAATAAAATGGAAAATATATTGGAAGCTAAAAATCTTTCTAAGACCTATCTTCTTAATCGCAGACAGCATCATATATTGAAAAATCTTAATCTTAAAGTAAAAAAGGGAGAATTTCTGGCTGTTATGGGGCCTTCTGGTTCCGGCAAAAGCACTCTGCTTTATAATATAAGTGGAATGGATAAAATGACAGCGGGTGAGGTTGTTTTTGCAAATGAAAAATTGAGTCAGCTAAATGAAGATCAGCTGTCTGCAATCAGACTAAAAAAAATGGGCTTTGTCTTTCAACAGATAAATCTGCTTAAAAACTTAGGAATAATGGATAATATAATTATCTCCGCTTTTATGGCAGGAGATGAAAAAAGAGATGAGATCAGTAAAAGAGCACATGAACTGATGAAAAAGACGGGGATTATTGAACTGACAGAAAATGAGATTACTCAGGTATCTGGTGGACAGCTGCAGAGGGCAGCAATCTGCAGGGCTTTAATTAACCAGCCTCAGATTCTTTTTGCAGATGAACCAACTGGCGCTCTAAACTCAAGTGCTGCAGAAGATGTAATGTCAGTTTTACAAAAAATTAATCAGGAAGGAACCACGATCATGATGGTTACTCATGATGTTAAGGTAGCAGCTCATAGTGAAAGAATTCTATATATGATTGACGGAAATATTGAAGGAGAGTATAATTTAGATAAGTTCAAAGAAAATTCTGAGTTAAAAGAAAGAGAAAGTAGTTTATCAAGGTGGCTTCTAAACATGGGATTTTAGAGGGGTGATTTTTCGTGGAGCAGATATTGATGGTTGAAGATGAAAAAGAGCTGGCCCAGGTGACTAAAGATTACTTTGGCAGCCGTGGTTATTTACTAAAGATTATTAATGATGGTCAGGAAGCACTAGAATATTTGAGTGTAAATTTTGATTCAGTTAAACTGCTGATCCTTGACATTCTGCTGCCGGGTGTTGATGGTTTGACTATTTGTGAAAAAGTCAGGCAGCAGTCTAATATACCAATTATAATTCTCAGTGCCCGTACAGGAGAAGAGGTAAGAATTACCGGAATTGAACTTGGAGCTGATGATTATCTGGAAAAGCCCTATTCTGTTAAAGAATTATTTGTAAGGGTTAAGTCACAGCTGCGAAGAGCTTATGAACTGCAGCTTGAGTTAAATAAAATCACAGCAGCTAATATTGTACTTGATATTGGGGGCAGACAGCTATATATTGATGATCAGGCTATAAATTTGGCAGTTAAAGAGTTTGAGTTATTAAAAATTCTTATTCAAAACAAAGATCGGGTAGTAAATAAGGAAAAACTTTTTAATCAAGTCTGGGGTATAGATAGTGAAAGCGATTATTCAACTTTAACAGTTCACATTAACAAACTAAGAGAAAAGATAGAAAAAAACCCTAAAAAACCAAAACTGATCAAAACAGTCTGGGGTATAGGCTACAGATTTGAGGAAGAGTCATGAAAAAGATAACTATTATAATCCTTATTTTATGGATTTTTACTCTGTCTTTTACTTATTTAATAGTAAAAAATCAGGGGCTTCAGAGTCATGAATATCTGGTAAATATCAATAGAATTCAGAGTTGGCTTAAAAATAATGGAATAAATGAGCTTAAAAAAGAGCTGGAAATTGAAAATGATCTACAGGGGAATAATAAAGACAGTTCAGCAGCTGTTATAGAGTTAGATCTATCAGACTTTAATCCGGATGAGCTTGGAAATATAGCAGCAGTAAAAATTTTAAATTTAAAGAATATGAATCAGAATACAGCTGAAGTGTTTTTAACAGCATTTGAACCAGTAAATTATCGTTATTTGTACAGATATTTAGCAGCCGCAGAATACTTAGTCAGATATCAGATTAAGCTAAGTGAACATTTTCTTTACAGAAATTTTGTTTATCTTGCATTATTGCTGACTCTAATTTTTATTTTTTTTCTAAGTCTTTATTATAAAACCGAAAGAGAAATACTGACTCCACTTAAAAATGCCTCAGAACTACCGCAAAAGCTGGCTTTAGGACAGTTTAAGTCAATTAAGATAAAAACTAAAAATAAATATTTAAAAAAGCTGTGCTGGGGACTTGATATGCTGCAGGAAAAGTTAAAAGTAGAAAAAGAAAAAAATTATCAGCTTGAAAAAGACCACAAAACAATGGTAGCCGGTCTTTCGCATGATATTAGAACTCCGCTCAACACTATAAAAAACTATGCCATAGCTCTGGAAGAAAAAGTTTATACTAAGCCAGAAGAGATTAAAAGAGCCTTAAAGATTATAATTTCCAGAACTGATGAGATAGAAAAATTGAGCCGGAAACTGATAAAATCTTCTGAAAAAGATTTAGAATTAGACAGTTTAGATTCAGAAAACAATGAGCTTTACTTAAATGAAATTCACTCCAGACTAATAAATATTATTTCTGAAAAAACAGAGAGACTGCCTATTAAACTTGAAGCAGAAAAACCGCATGATAATTTACTTTTGCAGGCAGATATAAACTTACTTGATCAGCTTTTTAATAATATTGTTGATAATGCCATTAAATATGGTGACTTAAAAAAATTAAATCTGAATTATCGTTCTGAAGATTACTATCAGCTTATAGAGTTAAAAAATACAGGTCCTCAAATTCCTGCCAAAGAACTAAAACATATTTTCAACAGCTATTACCGGGGTTCAAATGCTCAGGATGATGAAGGTTTTGGACTGGGACTTTATATTTCTAAAAAGATTATGACTTCTTTAGCAGGAGATATTTATGCTCAAAATACTGACCAGGGTGTTAAAATCGTACTTGTCTTTAAAATGGCTTAGCTGCTAAGTGAAGTTAAAAATTTTAAGGATATTAAGTTTAATAAATAAATTTAATAAGGCTCTTCGCTAATTTGTATGGGTAAACCTTTTGGTATAATTTAACAATAATGGTAATTGAATTTCATTATTTTAGTCATTCATTCTCTTTTCTAACAGTATAAATCCCGTCAGTCAACTTTTCCAGGTGGTCGGCGGGATTTTTGTGTATAAAAGAACGAAAAGAAGAATTGTGATGTTTAATGCTGAAATTATTGGTAAGGTTTATCTTTAAAATACAGATAAATTGGAGTTTTAATAAATAAAAAGTGTGAGGGAAAAAGGTAAAATAGCTGAGATGTTAAATAATATAAACAGTAACTAAATCTATTAATAGGAGATGAATTTATGACTCCTTACGAAAGAGTATTTAAGAGATTAGAGGGCAAAGAAGTTGATAAAATACCTAATCTTAATATTATTATGGCCTTTGCTGCTAAATTTATTGGTGTTCCTTATAGTAAATATGTAACTGATTATAGATATCTTGTAGAGGGTAATATTAAATGTTGTGAAAAATTTGGTATTGATATGGTTAGTGCTATCTCAGATCCCTGCCGCGAAAGTCATGATCTGGGAGCTAATATTAAATTTCCTTATGATGATGTTCCTCAATTTGATGGTAATTTAATTGATGATTATAAAAAGATAAAGTTTTTAAAGGTAGTTGATCCTTTAAAAGGGGAACGTATGAAAGATAGAATTAAAGCTATTGAACTTTTTAAAAAAGAAGTTGGTGGGATTTATCCCATATTGGGATGGGTAGAAGGTGGTTTTGCAGAAGCCTGTGATCTTAGAGGAATGAACCAAACTATGTTCGATATATATGAAAATACTAAAGAATTAAAAAACTTATTAGAAATTTGTACTAAACAAGCAATTTATTTTGCAGAAGAACAGGTAAAAGCAGGAGCAGATTTTATTGGTGTAGGTGATGCCGCAGCTTCTTTAATAGGTCCAGAAAATTATAGTAAATTTGTATTACCATATGAAAAGAGGATAATAAAGGCTGTACATAATCTTGGCGGTAAAGTTAAATTACATATTTGTGGTAATATTAATTCACTTTTAGAACTATTATTAGAAACTGAAGCGGATATCATTGATTTAGATTGGATGGTTGATTTCAAAAAGGCAGTAGAAACATTTAAGGGAAAAGTTTCAGCAAATGGTAATTTTGATCCAGTTGGAATCTTGATGCAGGGCAGTCCTAAAAAAGTAAAAGGGGCTGTAACAGAGTGTGTAAAGATAGGAGATAGTACTACTTTTATTTCAGCAGGCTGTGAGGTACCAGCTTCTACACCAAAAGAAAATATGTTTGCCGCAAATGAACCGCTGTATAAATATTAAATTTCTCATATTCATAGATCTTATTAAAGGTTTTGAATAAAAAAATCAATTTTGACTTCCTCTTTTTTTTTATGGATTTAATTAAGAAGATCCAAAAAGATAATGAATATGAAGAAATTATATCACATATAAAAAATATAGCAGCACTAATAAAAAATTATTTATTGTTGATATTATAGCTTACAAATAGCAGGATATTTAATACTTATGGTTAATAATATAAATACCAGCTATAAGGAGGTAAGAATGATGAAATTTTTTTTAATGATGTTAATAGGGATACTTATTGTTGTTATTTTTGTGGCTCCCTTATCATTAGCAGAAGAAGCACAAGAAATATCTTATCCAGAGATAGATGGAGTGTTTAATGAAGAGGATTTTGAAAATATACTTTTTGTAGAGAATCTAGATATGCATATTGCTTGGTTGGTTAAGGGAGAGAACCTTTTGTTTAGTGTTAAGTCGATTGGAAAAGGTTGGGTGGCCGTTGGTTTTAACCCTAGTAATATGATGAAAGATGCAAATATAATTATTGGTGATGTAAAAGGTGAAGAGATAATCATAGAAGATCACTTTGGAGTTTCTAATACAGGACACCGCAAGGATGAAGTAGATAACATTTTACAAGCAAATGGTTCAGAAGATGAGAATTTTACCGTTTTAGAGTTTGTAATACCTTTAAATAGTGGAGATGATATGGATCAAGAATTAATACCAGGAAACAAATACAAAGTAATTTTGGCTTATCATATGTCTAGTGAAAGTTTGAAAATTCGACACAGCAAAAGAACATCTATAGAGATTGAAATCTAAAAAATAAAATGATACAGGGAGGTTTATATGCTTTGGTTAAATAATATTGCATATACTTACTGGGGTAACTATCCTATTGTAGTCTATTTAGGTATTTTAACTTATTTATTATTGCTTGTCACGGCAGCAATACCTCAAATGAATCGGAGAAGATGGACACGAATACCAATCAAATACCATATAATCTTGGCCTATATTACTGCTGTATTAGCAACTATACATGGTTTAATGGTTTTAGCCGGTTATCTATAAGGTAGCCGGGATTTTTTTGTATGTGTTACATAAATTATTCTGATAGTAGGTGAAAGTCCTGGCTGTGCTTAAGTATGGAAGATAAGGTTGAAATATTGTGGCACGCACAGACGAAAAGGTGAGTAAACGGATAATAGAAACGTCAATTTAAGTTAGTACACCAATTTTCGAATCTACTTGTAGTGATGACAAAACCAAAGAGAAAAGCTAAAAGAGCTTATGAAGTAGTTAAAGAAATTATTAGAAAAGAACTTAAGCTGGAACTGCATTTAGAAAAGACAGTAATAACTAACTTTGAAAGAGGGTTTCTGTTTTAGGTTTTGCATTCATAGCCTGGAGATATAAAAGGCCAAGGAAGAAATCACTTAAAAAAATCAAGGACAATGTTAGAAAAAAACTAAAAGAAGTCAGTTCTGGAAAGTAGAGTTAATCATAAAAAGGCTTAATGCTAAGATACATGGTTGGTTTGACTATTTTGGTTATGGAAATGCAAGGGTCTTTTCCGGAGCTTTGATGCATAGATAAGAATGCAGCTGAGGCCATATATGGAGAAGAAGAAAGCGTTAATAAATCAAAACAAAAGAATCCCCCACTCTTTTTTAAGAAGTAGGGACTTGTTTCACTACTTACTAAATTGTCCTAAAGGACTAAAATATAAAGCTTTGCTAACACATTTGTTTTGGTAAAGGCAACTATGCCATCATTATAGGTTATTTTTTTTCGCTATTTAGTGTGAAAATTGTCCCTTCGATAAGATTATCATCATCTTCAATGGTTAAGCTAATAGCATAATTAATTATTAATCGAGTTAACATGACATTGATCGATAGATTATCACCATTGATTTTTGAAGTTTTAGAAACTAAATAATAGCCACCTGCAGTGACATTATAGTTATATTTTTCATCCAGTATAATTGTTGTTCCTTCCATCGGATTATTTTCAGTATCTGTAACCGTAAAATCAATATTGTATTCAGTTATTAATTGAATCAGAGTAATATTAACAACTTCATCATCATTATTGACAATCGCTGTGCCATCTTTTTGTCATCTTTTTGTATATATCCATCGGTTTTAATAATGTAATCATATGAACCGTTTTCTTTACTGAAAGTCACTTTGCCCTGACTATCAGTTTTTTTGTAATTTCGCCGAGTGTAAACTTTGTACCCATTAATATTAGGCTATTTTCATTTAATACTGTAAAAATTACATTATAGTTTGATATCCTCGGTAAATCTGTTCCATTATTAGAATATCCACCAAGTAAAATTAATGTAGATAATAGAAGGATCAAAAATAAGTATCTAAATAAAAAGATTTTTGTTCATTTTTATTATTCTTTATATATTGTATTTGTGAGGTTAGCGCAGGAAAAATAAAATATTATATATAAAAAATTTCAACACATATGGGAAAATTACTTTTATAATTTTATAATTTTCAGAAATTTTTTATTTTGCTTTTATTTATTTGACATTAATTATAATTAATGTTATAGATATAAAAGTAGAAGTATTAAATATTTTTTGGGTTGCTTTTAATAAAGAGGATGTATTTTATATGCAAAATATTAAATTTGATGAGCAGAAGCCGATTAAAACCCCATTTTATTATGGTTGGGTTGTATTACTAATTGCTGCCTTGGGCCTATTCTTTTCAGGTCCCGGACAAACTTATTCAGTATCAATATTCATTGATCATTATATTGATAAATTTAATTGGAGTAGATCATTAATTTCTAGTTTTTATTCAATAGCAACTTTAATATCGGGATTAATACTTACATTTGTAGGTAAATATATTGATAAACTTGGTCAGAGAAAGATGACCACAGTAGTTTCTATTTTGTTTGGCCTTGCCTGTATATGGATGAGTTTTGTTTTCAATCCGCTGATGATATTTATAGGCTTCTTTTTATTAAGATTGTTAGGACAAGGATCAATGACTCTTTTACCTCAGACACTAATACCCCATTGGTTTAAACAAAAAAGAGGCTTAGCATTAAGTTTATTAGGAATGGGTGGAGTTATTAGTTCTAGTCTTCTGCCACCTCTTAATAATTGGCTTATTTACACATATGGATTAAACTTCGCCTGGAGGTTTTGGGCATTTTTGCTTATCATATTTATGGCACCAATAGGTTGGTATTTTATAAGGAATAGGCCGGAAAATATCGGTTTAAAACTTGATGGAGTTAAAGATGATGAATACATAAGTAAGATATCTCCCAGAGTTCATATAAGTGAATCTCCCTGGACATTAAAACAGTCTATGAAAGCTAAATCATTTTGGTTTATGAATTATTGTGGGGTTGTTTCTGCTTTAGTGAATACAGGTTTAACCTTTCATATGGTTTCTATAGTTCATAATATTGGTTATTCACCGGGGTTTGCTGCTTATATATTAAGTATAACTGCAATCATAAAGTTCCCCTTTACTTTTATTGCTGGTTGGCTTTTAGATCGTTCAAAAGTTCATATAGTAAAGGGAATTAATTTTATTATATTATCAGGAGCTATAATATTATTATTAAGAGCCGATAATAAAATAACATTAATAATTTATGCACTTGTACATGGGACTTTCATGGCATTTGATGCAGTAAGTACAGGAGTAGTATGGCCAAATTATTTTGGTAGAAAAAACTTGGGCAGTATAAGGGGGTTTGCAATGACAGCAATAGTATTAGGCTCAGCACTAGGCCCACTTCCATTTGGTATTGCATATGATTATTTTGGTAGCTACAAAGAAATAATGATCGGAATTTTAATACTTCCATTAATTGCTATTTTTGCTTCTCTTTTTTCTTCTCCACCCAAGTATAAGTTATTTAAATCTTAAAATTAAGTAAATTTACTATATTGTATTAATCCTCTCATCCTCATACTTATTTAAAAAATAATTGCTTATTATAATTACTATAAAAACAATAATACTAAGGGATAACCAACTATAAGAATAAGTATTGGTTTCATCAGCAATAAGTCCAAATATTGGTGGACCAATGATTATGCCAAAGCGGATGAAAAATAAAGCTAGTCCTACTCCCATACCAGCATTTTCTTCTCCCACCTGTTTGGAAACCTCTGAAAAGTATAATCCGTGCCAGCCTCTACCAGTGGCTCCTAACATAAATGCTAAAAATAATATAAAGATTAAAGATGGATTGAAATAGTTTAAAAAGGAAAAGATTAAAATTACTATACTAGATAAAATACCTATGAGTACAAATCCTTTTCTTTCTACTCCACCTAAAAATTTATTATTCAAATAACTCCAACCGGTTCTGCCAAACATACTGCCTATTTGTAAGACCATTAAACCCATCCCTGCAGTAATTTTGGAATAATTATGATCTGTATATAAAAAAAATGAAAAATGAGTAACAATTATGCCGGAAACAACACCAAAAATTATTCCTATAATGCAGAGCATTAATAGATATTTATTGGTTAAAAATAAACGTAAATTTTGTAGTAAAGTATTATCGGTATCTTTTTTATTATCTATTTTATATAAATTCTTATTATTATCTTTATAAAAATAATAGAATAAAAAACTTGTAATAAAAAATAAGATACCTAAAAATGTAATTGTCATCTGCCACCCTATTTTTTCTGTCAGCCAGGGTAAAAAACTTGCTCCAAATACTCCACCCATCGCTAGCCCTGTTGTCATGATACCCATAGCGGTTGCCTGATTATCTCCCTTAAACCACTCAGAGACTGCTTTACTGGTAGATGGAAGAATAATACTGAGCCCTAATCCACTCAGGGTAGCAAAAAGCATTAATAAAGCAAAATTATTAGCAAAAGAATGTAAGATAACAAATAAACCTAATAATAATAATCCCCAAAAAATACTTTTTTTAACGCCAAAGTAATCAGCTATTCTTCCTGCAAATATAACCGATAACGCCATACTGATAAATAAAAATGAGGAATAAAGACCTACCTGGGCTCTGGATAAATTAAAATCGGACTGAAGAAAAGGGAATAATGTCATTATGCCGTTTCTATATATACCCGAAGCAAACCCAGCAAAGGTTATTACAATTAAAATTTTCCAGTTAAATTTGTTATTGTTTTTATTATTATTCATATATTCTTCCTCCGTATAATATTGTGTTGTCAGAAAAATTCCTTTGTTTATATCTTAAACGGCTGTCATATTAAGGGTTTAGGTTTAAAATATTTCCTCTCTGCTTTTGATAAAATGTATTTATCATAAACAAAAGAACATAAGATAATTGGCAGAAATTATGTCCTAAATTATTATCTGACTTTTAGCTTATATTAAATATAATGGACAAAATATTTACTTTTTTTGTTTTTAACAGGTGGTTTAAGTATGTTAACTATAAATGAATTCATGACTGGTAATAAACTCCAATAAATTGTTCATCTCATTAGAAAATTTATTATCGGATAGGGTATAAGAATACTCGGTATTGGCCTTCTATTAGAATTATTACACTTGATTTATTATTCCTATTCTTTTATATGTTATAATAAAGTGAATATGATAAAAGGATACTGCCTATTTGTTGAAATTTATCAATAAAATGATATTTAAATTCAACTAAAATTGCTATTTTGTTTAATTCTTATTATTACAGATGATTAAAGAATTTTTATTAAATTTTAAAAATCGCAGCTAATCCCGTTAAAAACCCATAAACAATAATAAAGTAAGTATAATATAAAAAGAATATTTCTTCAAATCTGTTAGGATACTATTTAGATGAAGATAATAATTTTATTAAATGATGGAAAGGTTCAGAAGCTTAATAAATGATTATTTGATGATTAATAGAAAAACAGGTTTACAATTTCTTGAAAACAATAATATTCTGGTTATATTAAACTTTACAACTAATAAAATTTATATACTTCCTGAATTTGGATGACCAATATCAAACGGAGATTTGTTTTTGTTTGCTGAAAATCCAAATTTAAGCAATAAAGAAGGAAATCTTCTGCACTATCTGCCAATCATTATTTATAATGGTACAGGTTGGGAGATTATAGCAAAAGTTGATTTATAATAGCAATTAATGCATTAGGATTTTTAAAAAGCTCGCTCTCAACTGATATTGGAAGCGGGTTTTTGACTTATGATATATAATTGAAAGTAACGAATTTTTAAATTATAATGAAATCAATAGCCCACCACTTATCTTGTTTTGTAGTTTTTTATATAAAGCATCCTAACATAGCTGGATAATAAAGGCGGCAAAGTGGTTAAAAGTTAAAAAAATTTAAAATGATATAATTTTATTTTTTTAAAGATATTTCATGATAACATTTTAAAAAAGTTAAATATTATACTTTAGAAAACTCTTTAAGAAATGAATAGAAGTGAAAGGGGAATTCTATGTTTGATATTATTGTTGTGGGTGGAGGACCAGCTGGTGCAACTTTAGCAAGGCTATTAGGAAAAAAATATAAAATATTATTATTAGAAAAAAGAGCATTTGAAGAAGACAAAACAGATCATATAAAAAGTTGTGGTGGTCTTATAGCTCCTGACGCTCAATTGATGCTTGCAAAATTTGGTCTCGGGATTCCCAAGCCAGTATTGTTAAGTCCTCAGTTATTTGCAGTTCGGACGATAGATATCGATAATTCTTTAGAGAGATATTATCAAAGACATTATATAAATGTTGATCGAGAGAAATTTGATAGATGGCTTGCAGAATTAATACCTAAAAAAGTTAAAATTATCAATAATTGTATTTATAAATCTTTTGAAGAAAGAGATGATAAAGTAGTTGTTAATTATAGTTATAATGGAAGAAAAAAAGAAGCAAAAGCAAAAATATTAGTCGGTGCTGATGGAGCATTTTCTAAAGTAAGAAGACAAGTTTCTAATTTTGACCCGAGTCCTCAATTATATATTGCAATTCAAGAATGGTTTAAAAGTGATAGGCCTCTGGATTATTACGGAGCTATATTTGATAGTGAGATTACAAGCTTTTATTCATGGACTATACCAAAAGAAGGCTATTTAATATTAGGCTCTGCCTTAAAGCCGAAGGATAGAGTAAATCAAAAATTTAATCTTTTAAAACAAAAAATGAAAAATCATGGATTTAAGTTCGAGAAAAGTATTAAATTGAATGGTTCGTATTTGTACCGTCCGCTTAGTAATAAACAAATATCTATTGGATATAAAAGAGTGGCACTGATAGGTGAGGCTGCCGGCTTTATAAGTCCTAGTTCTGCTGAAGGTTTAAGTTATGCTTTTAAAAGTTCATTGGCTTTAACCAAAGCACTTAAAAATGATATTGATGATTACCATGCACAATATACTAGAAATTTAAAACCCTTAATGCAAAATATATTATGGAAAAATACAAAATCTATAGCTATGTATAATAATTTTTTAAGAAAAATTGTAATGAAAACCGGATTACTCAGCATTAAATCAGAAAGAATAGAATACTAGAAGTTTATAATAAGATTAAATTTCAAAAATTGTTTGATATGAAATTAAAAAATTATAGACAATTACAATCATCTGGTTAATTCAAATTAGAATTTAAATATCAAGCTTTATCTAAATTAGACTCTCATTTTTTAGTCGTCTTAGGATGTGTAAAACATTGATACATATAATTTGAATTAAATTCTTTCTTGATTTGAGTTCAAAGTCAAACTAGGATTATACCATAATTTAATGAGATGAAAAGTTAAAATATTTTTAGACTTATCATGGAATTTATTAAAGGAAAAATGTATTGCATATATAATATATTATAGTAAATATATTTAATGGGAGTGGTGTCATGTTATTATTATTTAGGTTAAGTTAGGTAAAAAAACTTAACATTGTTAAGAGAATGCAAGTTGAATAAATTATATATTTCAAATTGTAATATCAGTCTACTAATATTGTATAAAGTTTGGTAGCCGAGTCCATTTTATAATAAGGTATCTTTATGACAACAAAGATCAGCTTAAATTGATAATGATGTGATATTGTTTTTTCATGATTTATGCAAAATTTGGCATAAATAAGTAGACCCCATCGTGACTTCAAAATCGCAAATCCCGGAGACATTATATTAAATATATTGGAGGAATTTAATTGAAAACAATCAATTACAAAAAAATAACTAAAGATGAAGTAGAATTATCATTATTTTCAAACTTTAATCGTTATCAAGAGGTAAATAAATGTTGGCGTAAAGAAAATGGAGAATGGGTATTGAAAGAAATTTCTTTTACTGAACAGTGGGGTTTAGATCAATATAAAGATCTTGTTAAATATTTAAAGAATACTATAGAAACTAATGGAAGAGTGTTTGGTGCTTTTAAGAATGATGTTCTGGTTGGATTCGCATCTTTAGAAAATAAGTTTTTTGGATCTAAAAACGAATATTTGCAACTTTCAAGCATCCATACTTCATATGAAAACCGTGGGCAGGGAATAGGTAAACAATTATTTATCCTTGTCTGTGAAAATGCGGAACAAATGGGTGCAAAGAAGTTATATATCTCTGCACATTCATCAGAAGCAACACAGTCTTTTTATAAGTCATTGGGTTGTGTAGAAGCGGTTGAATATAATGAATCATTAGTTGCTAAAGAGCCTTATGATTGTCAATTAGAATATAGTTTATATTAAATACTTTTTTAAAAAGATGAAGCCAATATTGATTGAAATTGGATATGAGGTGGGCTGAAAATTTTACATACAAGGATTTCCCGCAACTTGAAAGAACAGCCTACCTTCATAACAATTATTTAGGTATGGCAATTTCGTAAATCTCCAAAACGGTATGTGAAAGATAAGATATACTTTATACTTTTTTATATAAATTTAATTATTACGTGCAAGATGTATTAAATTGAATGACTTTCCGAACGCTCTAATTCAAAAACCATTAAAGTAATGATGTTGATTATTATTGAATTAAAATTTTTATTCATCATCTCATGTAAAAAAACATTTGATGAAATACATTAAAGGGGAAATAAAATGATGGCAGATAAACCAATGAATAATATTATGTTTCAACTTATGTCTTTTGAATATAAGCTTAAATCCTTTTTTTCATCAGCACAAAAAATATTGGCTGAAACTGATATTAAAAAAGGACATAAGGTGGTTGACTATGGTTGTGGTCCGGGAAGATATACTGTTCCGTTAACAGAAATAGTTGGAGAAAAGGGGGTTGTATATGCTCTTGATATTCATCCTTTAGCATTAAAAAAGGTTGAAAAAATGAAAAAGAAAAAAGGAATAAATAATCTTAGAACACTTTATGCAAAAAATATTAATAAAATAGAAGAGAATAGTATAGATAGAGTAGTTTTATTTGATGTATTACACGATATTAATAATAAAGAAGATACATTGAAAACCATAGAAAAATTATTAAAACCTCAAGGGAAATTAATATTTAAAGATCATGAAATGACAGAAGATAAAATAAAATTACTTATTTTAAATAATACTTCTTTAAATGTACATAGAAATAAAAACCAAAATAATATTATGGAATTCATAAAAACTAACTAATTAATTTAAGAATCTAGTTCTTTACATAAGCAATTGTTACCATTACGACAAAGTCATATATTTTGTTGGGATCCGTTTTCCATTATGCTTTTTTAGAGAGTTGAGCAGAGATTACGAAAGTCCTAAAACAAAATAGGCAAATCTTTAATAATGAAAAATTAAATTACGCAAGTGTGGGATACTTAATATCGTTGTTTATAAAGATTTCAGCGAAAATATGTTGAAAAAACTTGAACTTCCTCAAATTTCTTAAATTTTTCTATTTTACATGAAAGGAAAATAATAATGAATGATTTATACCAAGAAATATTTAAAGAAATTAAAAAGATTCCAGTAATTGATACTCATGAACATTTGCCTTCTAAAGAAGAAAATTTAAACCAGGGTAGAGACATATTAAATGAGTATCTAAGTCATTATATGAGCTCAGATCTCATTTCTGCAGGCTTAAGTAATGATAGTTTAAATAAAATTAAAGATTCTTCAATACCAATTTTAAAAAGATGGGAGATAGTAGATCCGTACTGGAAATTTTGTCGTTATACTGGTTATGGACGTGCTTTGGATATATCAGTAAATAAAATATATAATGTAGATAGTATTAATAGAAATACAATAGAAATATTAAATGAAAAGTTTAAAGAAAAAAATAGACCAGGTCATTTTAAATATGTCTTAAAAGATCTATGTAAAATAAAATTGAGTATTCTCGATACTTGGGATAGTAGATTTGACTGTGATCAAGATCTTTTTCGTAGAGTCTGGCAGATATTAAATTATATTATCCCAATGCCGTTGGAAATACCGGAGGAAGGATTAGATATAGTATCATGGTTGGAGAATGAATATGACATTTCTATTAATAGTTTAGATGATTGGATGCATGCTTTTAATATAGAGTTAGTAGATAATTTAAATCATGGTATTATAGGGATCAAAAATATTTTAGGATATTTTAGACCCCTTCAGTTTAATAAAGTTGATTATAATACAGCGAAAAATAAGTTTGCTTCAGATTTAAGAAAATGGAAAGAAATTGATAGAAAAGAAGGTAAAAATATCAGATTTTCAAAAGATGTTCAGGATTTCATGATGCATTATATTTTGAAAGTTATTAATAAAAAGAAGTTATTTATGCAGGTACATACTGGTTTATTAGAAGGAAACGGAGATATAATCACCAATAGCAATCCCGCTTTAATGTGTAATTTATTTAATGATTATCCTGATGTAAAATTTGATATATTTCATATTGGATATCCTTATTATGCAGAAACATCTGCTTTAGGTAAAATGTTTCCTAATGCATTTATTGACATGTGTTGGGCCCATATTATTTCTCCTGCTGCTTCAGTACAGGCTTTAAGTGATTTTATTGATGCAGTACCTTTCAATAAGATTTCTGCTTTTGGAGGAGACTACTTATTTGTTGATGCTATATATGGACATTTACACATTGCAAGACGAAATGTAAGTAAAGTACTTAGTCAAAAAGTAAAGGAAAATGTATTTACTGTAGAAAAAGCTATTGAAATAGCCTGGCACTTGTTTTATTATAATCCTGTCAAAATATTTGATCTCGAAGAAAAAATAAATAATTAAAGATTAAAATTCTTTTTTAATTTAATTTTTGTTCATATTTTCTACACAGTCTCTACAAACTGTAATTCCTTTAAATTTGAAGGTATTTTCTATCTGGCCACAGAAGAGGCAACCAGTTTTGTTGGTTGAAATTGCTAACCTATCTTTTGCATTATATATATATTCAGAGCCCTCCTCTTTGAAATATATAGTTCCTCTCAATATTTTTGCTGAAGTAACACCTTTTAGATTATCAATACACCTAAATAATTTCAAGATTTTAGCCCCCAAGCTTTATATTTTATTTTAAGGAAATTATATCATAAAAAGGAAAAAATATCAATAAATACGTTATAATGTATTAGCAAAATATTTATCAATAATATATTTTAACAAATATTGGACAAAACCTGAGTTATGACAATTCTTGATTATTAATTAAACTTTCAGGTGTTATAATTATAGAGAGCTCTTTTTTTAAATAGCTTGATTTATTATTAAGCTAGCTAATAAAAAGGAGCTTTCTTTTTTTATATAATACAAAATTTCTACTAAAATTATGATTAAAGATATTGCTATATCAATTATATTGTTTATTTTGTTATTTCCGTTTTGAATTCATGTGTTATATATTTGATATTAATTATTTTTGAACAGTTATTCTGTTTTTATCAAAAAAAGTTAAAAATTTTCAAAAAATTATGATTTTTAGGAAGGAATTTTAAAAAATATATTGAATAATGAAAATATAATATGCGACAATATAATATTATGTTCGATATTATCGAATTTAGGAGTGGAGGGAGATATTATCAATCATTATCAATCAAAAATTAACCAAGCAGAAATTAAATCAGTAGCAAAGGCTTTATCTATCATCGATTATATAAACAAGAATGATAAAGTTACATTACAAGATATCTCAAAAAATATCGAGATTCCTAAAAGTACTGCCTTAGGAATTATAAAAACACTAGAACAATTCTGTTACATTAATAAACTCGAAGATAAAAAGTATGAATTAGGTATTTATTTATTTGAATTAGGTAATAATGTACGTAAAAAAATAAATTTAGATGTTATAGCTAAACCTTATCTTGAAAAATTAGCAGAAGAAACAGGCGAAACAGTAAATTTAGCAATACTGGATAAAGAGGAGGTATTACTCTTAGATAAATATAAACCAGATTATGGTTTTCAAATTGGTGCTCAAATCGGTACTAGATTAAAACCTCATTGTATTGCTGTAGGCAAGGTTTTAATTTCCCATCTTTCTGAAGATGCCTTAGATGAAATTATTGAAACAAATGGATTGCAAAAAAAGACTTACAATACAATAACAGATAGAGAAGAGTTAATAAAACACCTGAAAACTGTAAGAGAAGAAGGTTTTGCTGAGGATAATGGTGAGTTGATGGAGGATATGAAATGCATTGCAGCTCCTATTTTTGACCATCATGGAATTAATATCGCGGCAATCAGTATTTCATCTTTGGAATCTAAATTGAAGGGAAATAAATTTAAAAAAGCCAAGAAATTATTACTTCAGTCTTCTAAACAAATATCAACAGATTTGGGTTATAATTATTAAAGTATTCAGTTTTATTATATTTAATGTTTGACTTAATATTGTAATAAGGTATTAAAATATTTAGGGGGGGGATATTTTGTAGATTAATAGTTTGATAATAAAGACCAAGATATTAATATGTAAGGAGGTATTTAAGTGGCTAAAAAGAAATCAATTTTAGATTTTTTTAAGATGAGAGAGAAAGATGACAAGGTTGCATGGATTACTGCTTATGATTTTCCAACTGCTCAGTTTGCTGAAAAAGCAGGGATGGACATGATCTTAGTGGGAGATTCATTAGGAATGGTTGTTAAAGG
>Ga0209942_1000671_pt1 | contig 19961 bp, 17 predicted proteins | sample SalPonR1_A_D2_MG_FD_185695 | JGI IMG/M metagenome (GOLD analysis project Ga0209942, IMG submission 185695) | Salt pond soil microbial communities from South San Francisco under conditions of wetland restoration - Salt Pond MetaG R1_A_D2_MG... ...
TTTCTTCTCCCACTAACCCTTTAGGATAACCAGTTCCATCCCAATTTTCATGATGATATAGTATATATTCAGCAATATTATAGAAGTTTTTATATGTATTTAATATTCTATAACCTATTTCTGAATGTCTTTCAATATCTTTTTCTCCTTCTTTGGAGACAAATTTATTTTTTTCTAAAAATGTTTCTTTAAGAGCTATTTTTCCAATATCGTGAAGAAGTCCTGCTAATTTAACTTCCTCTAAATCTTTTTCAGAAAAACTCAATTCTCTTCCGATCATTTGGCAGTACTGAGCAACTCTTTTAGAATGTTCTCTTTCCCACTCATCAGAATCGTGAAGTATGTTTAATATTTTATCAATGGTCTTATTTTTCATATGGGGACTCTCAACAAATTTATTTCTATACATTTTATCTTCGGCTTCTTTTAATTTTTCTGTTATATCTTCCTGTTCTTTTTCTTTAGTACTATAACCAAAAGATGCTGATATTCCAAGTTTGTTGATAGTTTCCTTTTCCAGCCTTTCTTTTATTCTATCTATTATATCTTGAACATAATTCTTTTTCATCTGTGGTAGAAGTATTACAAATTCATCTCCACCAATTCTGCATATTATATCTTCTTTTCTGCTTATATCTTTTAATATAGTGCTGAATTTTTTGAGTAATTCATCTCCAACATCATGTCCAAAAGAATCATTTATCAATTTAAGACCGTTAACATCCGTCATTATAATGGAAAGTGGAAGCATTCTTTTTGTATCTAATCTTTTCATTTCTTCTTCGAAAAATCTTCTATTATATAAACCCGTAAGTTGATCGTGAAAACTTAGATACTGTATTTCTTTTTGATTGATTTCTTCCGTAGTTATATTTCTAGATAGTGCTAGAACTTTACTTTCTCTAAGTTTAACCATTCTCATTTCAAATACTTCTTCATTACCTTTTGAAAATCCTTCTAGGTCATTGTATGTAGTAAATATCTTTTCATTTAGATTTGTCTTATACTTAAAGATTTCTACAATATCTTTATTAATTGTCCTATTAATTTTATTATAGACTGTTTTAGACAAGTCTTTTGATAGTATATTTTCAATTCTTAGTCCTTTAAAATTGCTTTTTTCGATTAATAAATTTTCTTGATCTTCTAAAGTATCTTCTATAGTCCCATTTTTATTGATTATAAATATTAAATCCGGTATAGCATTAATAATAGCAATATTTTTTTCTTCACTTATGTGAAGTTTTTTGTTTGAGCTCATCAATTCTTTAGTTTTTCTTTTTATAATAACTCTCAAAATAATTATAGTTATCAGTAAAAGTAATATCAGAAATAAAATTGCTATTATAACTATGAAGTTTTCTCTTATAAATTCTTTGTAGGTTTTCTCTTCATAAACGCCCAACCACTTGTCATATATTTCATCATATTTGCCTGAGGATTTTATAATAGATAGTCCACCATTTACTATATATATTAGATTTTCATTGTCCTTTAGCGTTGCAAAGGAATAATCCTTTAAGCTAAATTGTATATTTTGAGGATAAATTTTATCTGAATTTACATAGTCTTTGATATAGGAACCGGGAATTTTTACTAGGCCGGCATATTTATATTTTTCTTCTTCCAATAACCTAAAGGCATCGTAAATTGTATCTACAGGTACAAATTCTATATTTAGATTTTTATCTATATTTTCTTTCATCAAATATTCATGAATTATATCATCCTTTTGAACTAATACCTGACTGTTTTTTAATTCTTCAATCTTATTTATCGAATTTTTTTCTGTAGAAAATATTTCGCCACCAGTTACCGCCGTTCTAATTGAAAAAGAAAATTTTTCAGATCTTTTATCAGATTTAAACATTCCTGAAATTAAATCTAAATCTCCATTTTCCAAAGCTTTTAATGTATTCGTCCAAGTATCCAATTTTATCTCAACATTATAACCCATTGCATTTGCTACAGCTGTTACTATTTCTATATTAAAGCCTGAAGGCTTACCATCTTCATCAATGAAACTATAGGGAGGGTAAGCTATATCATCACCAACAACTATAGTTGGTCTTACTTTCACATATGATTCTTCTAAAATCATACTGTTGATATCTTCTGCTTCATCTTCTATTATATTGTTATATAATACAAATACTCCAATTATTAGAATAATAACTAGTGAAATAATCGAAATATATATCAAATATTTTCTATCCATAAGTACACCTTCCCTACATAATATCGGTATGTATTTTATAAAATGAAGGGTTATTTTAAATTTTTAAATATATTTTAATTATATATTATAATCCTAATATTGTAAATTTTTGAATTTCAATAGATAAGGATATTTGTCGTATCTTTATTTGATTTTTATGTTATAATTATTTTATTACATTTTAGGAGTTAATATGATAAGCAAAATCAAGGAATACTTTATAAGTAAAGACGAATATTTTTATAAAACTATGTTTATAATAGCACTTCCCGTTGTTATACAACATATCATAAGTATCGGTCTAAATCTGGTAGATACAGTTATGATAGGTAGATTAGGGGAAGATTTTTTAGCTGCTGTAGGTATAGCCAATAGAATATATTTTTTATTTACTATTTTTTGTTTTGGTTTATACAGTGGTGCTTCTGTTTTTGTTTCCCAATATTGGGGAGTTAAAGATATAAAAAATATAAGAAAAGTCTTCGGTATAGAATTAACCTTCGGTATTTTTATAGCCTTAGTTACTTCACTACTTGTTCAGCTTTTTCCTCATCAAATAATGAGTATTTTTATAGATGAAGAATATGTGATTTCTTTAGGTATTCAATATTTAAGAATCATTTCATTTAGTTATATAGTTACTGCCATATCCTTTGCCATAAGCTTTAATTCAAGATCAGTTCATTTACTTAAGAAGCCTACAATAATCAATGCTACAGCAATAAGCTTAAATACCTTCTTAAACTATGTTCTAATATATGGTAAGTTTGGATTTCCTTCTTTAGGTGTAGAAGGAGCTGCTTATGCTACCCTTATAGCTCGTAGTATAGAATTTATATTAATGGTATCACTAATATACTTTGATAAAAACCATCCTTTTTCTGCTAATTTTAAAGAACTTACTAACTGGGGAATGCCTATGGTTAAAAGAGTTTTTCGCACATCCCTACCAGTTGTCGGTAATGAGGCAGCTTGGGGAATAGGAACTACTATTTACTATATAGCCTATGGTATGATAGGTCCAGAAGCTATAGCTGTAGTTCAAGTCGCCTTTGTAATTTCAGATTTTTTTCAATCAGTATTTTTTGGAATAGGTAACGCATCAGCAGTTATGGTAGGAAACGAAATTGGAAGAGAAAAGTTTGATAAGGCTTTTGATTATTCAAAGAAATTTATAGTAATCACATTTAGTGTAGCAATAATAATGTCCTTTCTATACTTCTTTTCAAGAAATATAATAGTAGCTTTTTATGGTTTTAATACTGTCACCAGCTCAATTTTAAATAAAACAATAATTGTATCGGCAATCTTTTTAACACCTAAAATGCTAACCTATCTAATTATAGTGGGAATTCTAAGAAGCGGTGGAGATACAAAGTTTTGCTTAATACTTGAGTTTATATGTGTATGGGCTATAGGTATACCACTATCCTTCTTTTCAGTATTAGTACTTAAACTCCCTATACACTTGGTATTAGCTTTAGTTTTTTCAGAAGAACTTGTAAGGCTGATTATTGTACTTAAAAGATTTGAAAGCAAAAAATGGATAAACAATTTAATTACTTAATTGTTTATCCTCAACTTTTTATTAGTAATAATAATACTTAGTTTTTCCAATAAAGTCTTTGAAAATAATTAAATCGTGAATTGATATTTAAGATTTAATCATACTATTAATGATTTCTTCCATATCCTTCTTAGGTGGTTTTTTACCAGTCCATATTTCAAAGGCTTCTGCTGCTTGATTAACTAGCATTCCTAATCCATTCTGAATATTACATCCTTTTTTTTCTGCTTCTAATAGTAATTTACTTTTTATAGGATTATATACTATGTCTGTTACTAAATGTTTCTTTAATAATAAATTTTTATCCAGTGGACATTCTCCTATATTAGGATACATACCTAAGCTTGTAGTATTAATTATTACATCAACTTTATTTGTTATTTTCTCCATTTTCAATAAGTCATTATTGTCTACATATGAGCAACATTTATTTACATTATTATTTATTTTATTTGATAGTTCTTTAGCTTTTTTAATTGTTCTGTTTGATATATATATATCCTTAGCACCACTATCTGCTAATGTCATGGCAATAGATCTACTTGCACCACCAGCTCCTAATAATAAAAATTTACTACTAGTCACATTGATTCTGCTATTATCTTCTAAGGATTTAACAAATCCCTTACCATCAGTATTATATCCAATTAATTTACCTTCAGTAATTTTAACTGTATTAACAGATCCTATTTTTTTTGCTAATGGATCAATTTCATCAAGAAATTCCATTATCTTTAATTTATAAGGAATTGTTACATTAAAACCTATAAATTTCATGTGTTTTATACCCTTTAAAACATCTTGGATGTTTTTTTCCTCTATTTCTAAAGGTAGATATATATAGTTCAATTTATTTTTTTCATAAGCCTTATTATGCATTATTGGTGAAAAACTATGCTCCAAGGGATTTCCTATTAATCCAATAAGTTTTGTTTTTGTATTAATCATTTTAACCTCCAAAAATTCTACATCAAAGTATATTTTCAATCATTACCCATTAATTTTAATATTTTTCTTACTTTTTCTACGGGCATTTGGCCCGGAGCAGAAACATTTTTTCCTGCAGCAAAAGTCATATCTACACCAAAACATCCTCCAAATACTCTAGTGATTTTCCCATATTCTCCCATTGCCATAGTTATTATAGGTATTTTAACTTTTGAACATCTTGCTTTGTATGTAGCATTAAATAATTTTAGTACATCCCCATATGAATTAGCCGTAACAGCTAATTTTATTATATTAGCCCCTGCTCTTTCACCTTCTATTATTCTATTTAGTATAAATTCCTCATCTGGAGTTTCTTTAAAATTATGATTAGATAAAATAAGATGTTTCTTATGTTTTTTTACAAGAATTTTTATTTCTTCAATAAATTCTTTGCTGTTTGCCATTTCTACATCTATTATATCAGCTAGATTAGTTTCTAAAGCTTTTTCTATAATTCTAATTCTATTCTCTTCTTTAATTTTTTTATTTCCACCTTCATTGTAACTTCTACAGGTAAATATTAAAGGTATATCATTTGTTATTTTTTTAAGAGATTTCATAGAAGATACTAATTCACTGTTATCCTCATAACCTAAATTACTAAAATAATCTACCCTCCACTCAATAACATCTGCTTTAAGTCCAATAATTTCATCAGCTTCTACTAATAAATCCTTTATATTATTACTTAGGAGAGGTAAACATATCAAAACTTTTTCACCACCAAAAATTCTACCTTTTACTGTCACTTTTCTCTTGCTTAGTTCTCTCACTCTTATCCCCCTATTTTTATATAAATTTTTATTTTAATGCCTTTTTATCATTATATATAATATAATGATTTTTTTAAATACAAAAGTTCTTAGGAACTATTTTTTTGTTATTTAGCCTAATATATTTATATAGTAAATATATTTTAATAGAAACTGTTTAATTTTCTAATTTATGGATAAATATATATTAAAGGAGGCTTTAAAAATGGATAACATAAAAGAATGTTTGTATTCGATCTATCATTTGTGGTTAAAAGAATTAGAAGATAATAAATTTTATATAGGAATTACCAACTATCTAATAGAAGAGATGGGAGAAATTAATAGAATTAATATAAGTAAAATTGGAGTTCATTTAAGAGAAGGAGATATTTTTGGTACTTTAGAAAGCAGCGATGAAGTATATGATTTAACTATGCCTTTAGACGGTGAAGTTATAGATGTTAATCCAAGAATAGAAAAAGAATTATCCCTGCTTATGGATAACCCTCTAAAAATATGGTTGATAAAAATAAAACTTGCTGATGAAGACCAGGTTTACGACTTACTAAATGAATTAGAGTACAGTAATTTTACTGTCTAAAGGTCTTAAAGCAAATTTTTGATTTCATTTATGCTGTTAATATGATAATCTTTAACTGATTCATTCATACCCCTTTTAGTATGCATGAGTACGAACATATGACTGTATGCCTTTCTATACAAATCTAAATGGTTCATATATTTCTTTATATCTACATTATGTTTTTTGCTGTTTATTTCTTTATGATAAAACTGTATAAGGTTTCTAAATTCATTCATCTTAAGTCTATATCCTTCTAAAGTCCTTACTACTATATATTCATCTTTTATTAGAAGATTGTTTTCCAAGAAATCTCTTAACTCTTGATCTAAAGAAGTTAGTTTGACAAAAGGATTCGGCGGCTTTATATAATAATTTATTATCAATGCAGACCCTATACCTATAAAGGTTTCTATAGTTCTATTTAAAACATATTCTGCTGGTTGGAAGTTGTTTGCATCTACTATTCTAAAGCTTATAACTAGAAACACTAAACTAGCAGTTTTAATATACTCTGTTTTTCCAACTATATTTCCAGAATATATAATCAGAAGCAAACCAATAGGGATTATATATAAAATATCTGGAGCTATAACAAGGTATGCAAAAGAAAACAAACTTCCTATCAATGTACCTATACCTCTAACTCTTGCCATATCTGTGGTTTCAATAAGAGAACCCTGCATACATAAAAAAGCAGTCCAAGTAGCTTGAAAGGAATTCAAACCCAATAGATTACTTATTGACAATGCTGCCAACACAGACAAGAATGTTTTAATACTTCTCATTCCTAATTTTGGTATTTTAAATTTTTTAATTTTGTCTTTCATTACTCGTCCTTTAAATTTTTTTAAAATTTAACCATACATGTATACTTTTGTCAAATAAAAAGCAACCATTGAAATTATTCTTTATTTATTATTTTTTTTATTCTTTTTTCCAAATCACTTCTTTTAAGCCATATCTGTCTCTGACAGCCTGTACATTTTATTCTAAAATCTGCACCTACCCTTAATATTTCCCAATCATAACTTCCACATGGATGTTTTTTCTTTAGCCTAACTATATCTCCTTTTTCTAAATGTATTGGCATAATATCACTCCTTTTTTAAAATGTTCCACGTGGAACATTTTATTCTATTATATCCTTATAGCTTAAATAATTTAAAACTATGTTGTTTTCATAGAAAACACTACTAGATTCTGATTCTAATACCATGCTGGTAATTGCATTATCTTGGTCTGAAAACATAATTAACGGTGTTGCTACTGCAAAGACTAAGTAAAGTATTAGAACAGTTTTTAGTCCTCCTAGTACACCACCTAAAAGCTTGTTGGCAAGATTTAATACTGGTAATTTTACTATAGTATTTAAAATGTTAGCAACAATAAAAATCACTAAAAAGGTAAATAATATTGCTATTGTAAATGAAATGAAAACCATAATTAGATTTGTTAATTGATCAGCAATATTTCCATAATTATTAACTGATAAAGAATTTTCAGGATTATTAATTACATCTTTAAAGATCATCTTCATATCAAAGGGAAGCTTGTCAAAACCCTTAAGTAAATCAGTTATAGAAACACCATCGCCTATTTCACTTATAAGCTTAGATATTTTTCCAGAAACGAAGTCATTTATTGTACTTTCAAGCTTTGTGTTTTTTACTAAAAAATTCATTACCAAATAATAATATTCTTTTGAAATAAAAAAAGCTAATATTATTCCAATAAAGTTAAATAAGGACATTATAAATCCTTTTTTAAGACCTGTAAAAATTGATATAAGTATTAGTAAGATTATTATACCGTCAACCAAGTTAAAATTCATAGCACCCTCCTATTTTATAGTTCCTTTGTAAAAATTAAAGTCTGTCTCTATATATATATTGTTTTCGATGATACTGTAGCTCATTATTTTTTCATTTATGGGCCAAATTGAATAAATTTCTTCTCCTACTAATGAAATTTTATTACTATTTACAACTAATATGTTACTATTAAATATTGTAATTCTATCATATGTATCATCTAATTCAATTATTTTTTCAACAGAACTATCAAATTTTATAATATGAAGTTTATCTTTTTCTAAAAGAAGTACTCTACTATCATTGCGATCTATAATAAAATCAATTATATTCTCAAAGTTATTGTACTTCCATAATATTATACCATCTGTATTAAATGTATAAAAATTTTTTCCTGTTAGAACAAAATTTCTTGAAGATGTTTGTTCTATTTTAACTAACAATTCTCCTTCAAGTGATGCTTCCCATCTTTTTATATCATCTTTTATAAGTCGCTGTTGTATCCCTGAACTTATTCCTTCACTAGCTAATTGAAAATATCCAATAAAATAACTATCTATTTCATCCTTTGGAGACAAACAAACTATGTTTCCATCTACTGTAATTTCTTCTATATTTCCATTTACAATTTTAACGGCCTTATTAACATTATCATCTTTTAAAATAACATAAATATCTTTACCTTTTTCTATATGAAGAATTTGAGATTCAAAATTATATTCATTTATATTCTTACCCTCTATATTAATCTCAAGGATTTTATTTTTATTTTCACTTATTATGAAAATATTGTCAAAGTAGAAAACTTTGTATATGAAATCACTTATATCTTTTGACCACACCGTATCTCCGTTGTAATTAGTGTTTTTAATGGATTTATCACTAAAAGATATGATACCATTATTGTGGTATATTTTTTCTCTTAAAAGTTCAATATTTAAGCTTTCTAAATCCTGAATTAGTATTCTATTTTCTTCTAAATCTAAAATATCTTTCTCTATTACAAAATAGTACCCTAAAAATACTAGTACTATTAATATCATTATAAGTATTTTTTTCAAATTATCACCTATTTCATTATACCATATTATGAATAAAAAAAAACATAGTAATATAAGAGTAGAATGTTCCATATGGAACATTCTACTTTTGTATTTATATTTAATTTATAAACTCTTCTTTATTTCTTCAAACTCATCTTGATTTTCTAAATCGTAGGATGATTTTTTTGAATAATGTGTGTGCAGCAATTTATGTGATATTTCTTTATTTGGTTTTCTCAAGTAATCTTCATATAGTTTAATTATTTCCGGATTTTGGTGAGATTTTCTAATTTTATTAATTGTATCTTCTTCATATAAGGCTTTAGCTCTTTCTACTCTTCTATCTACATACATTCTTTTCTTTGCCGAAACATGTGATTGGCCTCCGCCGTTTACACACCCACCTTCACAAGCCATTACTTCTATAAAGTGGTATTCTTTCTTACCAGCTTTTATATCTTCTAGTAGTTTTGCAGCATGTTTTGTTCCATTTACTACTGCTACATTTATTTTTGTATCTTCTCCATTTATAGGCAAAACAACTGTAGCTTCTTTTATATGCTCTATTCCTCTTAGCTCCTTATATTCAATTTCAATAAGATCTTTATCAGTAAGGATATCCGCAACAGTTCTTAATGCAGCTTCCATAACTCCTCCAGTTGCTCCAAATAAAGCTCCTGCACCTGAATATTCGCCCATGATTTTATCGAAGTTTTGGTCAGGCAAATTATCAAAATTAATACCCAATTGTTTTATCATAACTCCTAATTCTCTTGTAGTAATAGAATAATCAACATCTCTTATTCTATCAACTTCCATTTCAGGTCTTGCTGCTTCATTTTTCTTAGAAATACAAGGCATAACTGATACTACAACTATATCCTTTGGATCTATCCCTGCTTTTTTTGCATAATATGATTTTGTAATAGCTCCAAACATTTGCTGTGGAGATTTGCAGGTAGATAAATTATCTAGAAAATCTGGATAATTGAATTCACAGTATCTAACCCATCCCGGGGAACAAGAAGTTATCATAGGTAATTTCCCACCATTTTGAACTCTATTTAAAAATTCGCTTCCTTCTTCCATTATTGTAAGATCCGCACTAAAAGTTGTATCAAATACCTTGTCAAATCCTATGCCTCTTAAAGCCGCAACCATCTTGCCGGTTACCCTTGTACCTAAAGGATACCCAAACTCTTCTCCTAGAGAAGCTCTAACAGCAGGTGCTGTTTGAACCACTACGTGTTTTTTTGGATCATCAATAGCTTCCCAAACTTCATCTATATTTGTTCTTTCCCTTAAAGCTGCCACAGGACATGCTTGTATACATTGTCCGCAATATACACATGGAACCTTATCCATTGAAAAGTCAAATGCAGGAGCTATTTCAGTTTCAAAACCTCTCTTAACAAATTCTAATATTCCTATACCTTGTATATCTCTGCAGGTACTTACACATCTACCACATAGTATACATTTACTTGAATCTCTTATTATAGAATTAGACATTTTATCTACTGTAGAAGCTCTTTTTTCACCTTCATATTTTACATCTTCTACACCTAACTCTCTACATAAAGCTTGTAATTCACAACTAACATTTCTATAACATACTGTACATTCTCTATTATGATTAGCCAGTATTAACTGCAAATTGTTTCTACGAGCATTTCTAACTTTTTTAGTGTTAGTTTTTATTTCCATACCTTCTTGAACTTTTAATACGCATGAAGCTGGTAAATTCCTCATTTTTTTTCCGTCTACATATGCTTCCACTACACACAATCTACAAGCTGCTACTTCATTAATATCTTTTAAGTAACAAAGTGTTGGTATGTCAATTCCTGCTTCTTTTGCTGCCATCAATACTGTGTAATCTTTTGGAACTTTAACTTCTATATTGTTAATTTTGACATTTATTTTTTCCATTATTTACACCTTCCTTATTCTTTTATAATAGCATCAAAAGGACAAGCTTCAATACAAGCGCCGCACTTGATACATTTATCTTGATCTATTTCGTGCACCTCTTTGACCTTTCCACTAATAGCATCAACTGGACAAACTTTAACACATTTTGTACAGCCTCTACAGTTTTCAGTTATTACGTAACTTAGTAGGGCTTGGCATACTCCAGCAGGACATGTTTTTGCTGTAACATGAGCTTCATATTCATCTCTAAAGTATTTTAAGGTTGATATTACTGGGTTTGGTGCTGTTTGTCCTAAACCACATAAGGAAGTATCTTTTATAGTTTCAGAAAGTTCCTCTAATGTATCCAAATCTTCTAAGCTTCCTTTTCCTTCAACTATTCTATTAAGTATCTCAAGCATTCGCTTAGTTCCTTCTCTACAAGGAGTACATTTTCCACAGGATTCATCTACTGTAAAGTCAAGAAAAAATCTAGCTACATCGACCATACAGTTATCTTCATCCATTACTATCATTCCTCCAGATCCCATCATAGAACCTAGCTCTACTAAAGAATCAAAATCTATTGGAGTTTTCAAATGTTCTCTTGTTATGCATCCTCCAGATGGTCCTCCCGTCTGTACAGCTTTAAACTGTTTACCATCGGGACATCCTCCTCCTATATCATAAATAACTTCTTCTAAGGATGTACCCATAGGTATTTCTACTAAGCCAGTGTTATTAATTTTTCCTCCTAAAGCAAATACCTTAGTACCAGGTGATTTATCAGTACCAAAAGATCTAAACCAGTCTGCTCCGTTATTTATAATTTGAGGTATATTGGATAATGTTTCTACATTGTTTATTATTGTAGGTTTGCCCCAAAGTCCTTTATTTGCTGGAAATGGAGGTTTGTTTCTTGACATACCTCTTTTCCCTTCTATGGAAGCTATAAGCGCAGTTTCTTCACCACATACAAAGGCTCCAGCTCCTAATCTAATTTCCAAATCAAAATCAAATCCAGACTCAAATATATTTTTTCCTAACAAACCTTCTTTTTTAGCCTGTTCGATTGCTATTTCCAGTCTTTTTACTGCAATAGGATACTCTGCCCTTACATATACATATCCTTTAGTTGCTCCTATAGCATAACCTGCTATAGCCATAGCTTCTAATATTGAATGAGGGTCTCCTTCTAGTATGCTTCTGTCCATAAAAGCCCCAGGATCTCCTTCATCTGCATTACATATAATATATTTTTGGTCTGATTTATTAGGTGCTGCAAATCCCCACTTTACACCAGTTGGGAATCCTCCGCCACCTCTACCTCTAATGCCTGAATCTTTAACAACCTTTATTACATCTTCGGGAGTCATTTCTGTTAAAGCCTTCCCTAAAGCCATATATCCATCCTGTGCAATGTATTCTCTTATATCTTCAGGATTTATAATTCCACAGTTTTTTAGGGATACTCTTTTTTGCTTATTATAAAAGCTTACTTCGCTTAAAGATTTTATAATATCTTCATCTATACTTTCTTCGTATAAGTATTCTTTTACTATTCTTCCCTTATATATATGTTCTTCTACTATTTTTTCTACCTTATCAACGGTCATCTTGTTGTAAAAAGCACCTTCAGGATAAACTACTACTATCGGTCCCTCTTCGCATAAGCCAAAGCATCCTGTAGATATAACCTGTACTTCTTTGTCTAATTGGTATTCATTAATTTTACTTTCAAATTCCTCTTTTATTTTCGCAGAATTTGATGAAGCACATCCTGTTCCTCCACAAACTAAAACGTGAGCTCTATATATTGCCATTTTAACACTCCTTTTTATCTTTTTTCTTCAGAACCAATAGTGTATTCATTTACTACTTTTCCATCTATGATATGTTCTGATATTATCCTTTTTGCCTTACGACTATCTACATATATATATGTTACTTTTTCTTCTCCGGATCTATATACTTCAATAATAGGTTCATATCTACAGATACCTATACATCCTGTCTGAACTATCTGTACATCATTTAAATTTTTATTATCCACTTCTTCTATTAATGTCTGCAGCACCGGTCTTGCTCCTGCTGAAATACCACAAGTCGCCATACCTACTACTATTCTGGTTTTTTTATTTGTATCTCTCATTTCTAAGTTCTTTTTTGATTCATCCCGCATTTTTTTCAATTCTTCTAAAGATTTCATTACATTACCTCCAAATTTTATTTGTATTTTGCTAAAATTTTTGGTACATCATCAGGGGATATTTTCCCATAAACGTCCTCACCTACCATTATTACAGGTGCAAGTCCACAGCATCCTAAACATCTGGTAGCATCCAGGGTAAACAAGTCATCCTTAGTAGTTTTACCTTCTTCTATACCTAACTCTTTTTTCAATCTATCTAATATCAACTGTGCATTTTTAACATAACATGCAGTTCCCATACATACGGATATAGTGTTCTTTCCTTTTTTGGTTAAAGAAAATTGGGTATAAAAAGTTGCAACTCCATATATTTCCGCCATAGGTATATTAGTCTCTTCTGATATATATTTCTGTACCTCAATAGGTAAATATCCAAATAATTTTTGTGCCTTGTGTAACGTTTGCATTAAGATACCTTTTTCACCTTTATGTTCTTCTATATAAGCCTTCAATTCTTCAAAATTTTTCTGGTTTTCTTTCAAATTCATAGCTTTTTGCACTTTTTAACCTCCTATTTTATATAAAAATAAATAATAACCGAAAATTAATCGTTTCGGCTATTATACTTTATTGTTATTTTTTTGTCAATTATTTATTACCCTTATTTATCAATATTTTGTAAATATTTTCTAATTGAGAATCATTACTAAAAAAGATTTCTATTTTCTTCTTTTTCCCTCTGTTTTTTATTTTAATCTCTGTATTTAAAGCACTTTGAAGTTCTTCTTCTAAATTTAATACGTAAGCTTCTTTATCCGGTTTTTTCTTTTTTTCCTTACTTTGTTTCTTAAGATTTTTAACTATCTTTTCCAATTCTCTAACTGACAATTTTTCCTTAATTACCTTATTTATTAGTTGATTTTGTCTATTTTCTGTCAATCCTATGAGTATTTTTCCATGACCCTGACTAATTTTACCTTCTATAATCATCTTCTTAACAAATTCTGATAATTTCAATAGTCTAAGTATATTCGTTACATAAACTCTACTTTTTCCTACTACTTTAGACAATTCTTCCTGAGTTAAATCATATCTTTGAATAAGTAAATCATAAGCTATAGCTTCGTCAATAGGATTGAGATCCTCTCTTTGAATATTTTCTATTAATGCCATTTCTGTTTGGCTTTTATTATCTAAATCTCTTACTATTGCAGGTATTTTATCCAAACCTAAGTCAGTACAAGCTCTCCATCTTCTCTCTCCAGCAATAATTTGGTAGTTTTCTCCAACTTTTTTTACTATAATAGGTTGTATTAATCCGTGTTCTTTTATTGATTCTGCCAGTTCCTGTATTTTATCCTTATCGAAGGTTTTTCTTGGTTGATTTGGATTTGGTTCGATTAAACTAATATTAATTTCAACTATACTACTTTCATCTGCTTTATCCAGGTCTTCACTTATTAGAGCTGATAATCCTTTTCCCAAAGCTTTTCTTTTTTTTGCCATCTAAAACTCCCCTCTAATTTCTTTTTAAAAATTCCTCAGCTAAGCTTTCATAGGCTTTCGAACCTTTAGATTTATTATCATAGTCAAATACAGACATTCCATAACTTGGTGCTTCCGCCAAGGTTACATTTCTTGGTATTATTGATGTGTATACTTTGTTTTTAAAGTATTTTTTTACTTCTTCAACTACTTGAACAGATAAGTTAGTCCTTCCATCAAACATATTTAGAACTATTCCTTCAATTTCTAAAGATGGATTAAGGGTTCGTTTTACTAATTTGACAGTGTTTACTAATTGACTTACACCTTCTAAAGCATAGTATTCACACTGTATAGGTATAATAACTGAATCTGCTGCTGTTAAAGCATTTATTGATAATAGCCCTAAAGATGGAGGACAGTCGATAAATATATAGTCATAATTATCTTTTATAGTAACCAATTTTTTTCTTAAGGTATTTTCTCTATACTTAGACTTTGTGAGTTCGATTTCTGCTCCGGCAAGTTCTATATTTGCTGGTATTACGTCTAGATTTTTTTTATCAGTCTCTAATATAGCCTCTTCTAAATCTATTTCATTCATTATACAGTCGTATATGGTATATTCTACTTTTTCTTTATCTATGCCAAATCCACTGGTAGAATTACCTTGAGGGTCTATATCTACTGTTAAAATCTTCTTGTCTTTTTCTGCTAAAATAGCTGATAAATTAACATTTGTTGTTGTCTTTCCTACTCCACCTTTTTGATTAAAAATCGTTACAATTTTGCCCATAGCTCCACCTTTATAAATTATTTTTTGGAATTTTAACTTTAACTTCTATATAGTCGTCCTTTTCTTTTTCTTCAAATTTAGCTTTTATTCCAGTTTTTAATATTTCATTATATGCATTTTTTATTGTATTTATATATATTTTGTAATTAATAAAGTTTCTTATGTTTTGTTTACTTGGTTTTTCTTCTTTATTTATTTTTTCCTTAACTGATTTGATTAGTTTTTCAGTATCTTTTACATTTAGATTTTTTTCTATCACTTTGTTTAATATTTCTTCCTGTATACTTTCATCTTCTATTTTTAGCAGTGCTCTTCCGTGTCTTTCTGTAAGGTCATTGCTTAGAAGCTTTTCTTTTATAATTACCGGCAACTTCAATATTCTAACTTTATTGGCAATGGTAGATTGACTTTTACCAATTTTTTGAGATAATTGTTCTTGAGTTATACCGAATTTTTTCATTATTTGTTGGTATGCTCTTGCTTCTTCTATAAAGTTCAAATCTTCTCTTTGAATATTTTCTATTAAAGCAATATTAGCTGAATCATTTTCTTCTATATCTACAATAATTGAAGGTATTTGGCCTAAACCAGCCATTTTTGCAGCCTTAAATCTTCTTTCTCCTGCTACTATTTCGTAGTTGTCATCACCTAATTTTCTAAGGGAAATTGGTTGGATAATACCGTAGGATTTTATTGAATTCTTTAACTCCAAGAGGCTTTTATCTTTAAAGATTTCTCTAGGCTGGTATCTATTTGGTCTTATTTTATGTAAATCTATTTTTATTATTTCCTTATTATTCATGTAATCTCCTATAATGGTTTTTTATTTGGTGTTCCCGGTTTTCTAGGATATTTTTTCGGTATATCTTTTATTTTCTTGACTACAATCATACTCCTTGAAATATCGGTTTCCGGCAAACTATATTCCTTGATATCTATTATTTCTCCACCTAATATATTTAATGCATTTTTACTTTCTTGAATTTCATCTTTGAAATTTGAACCCTTAAATGCTATAAATAAGCCATTTTTCTTTATAAATGGTAGTGAATATTCCAGTAAAACATTCAAAGAAGCTACGGCCCTAGAAAATCCATAGTCATATTTCTCTCTATAGTTTTTATCTTGTCCTAGCTCTTCTGCTCTAGCATGTATACAATCTACTTCTTCTAAATTTAATTCTTTAACTACTTCATTAAGAAATTTTATCCTTTTATTTAAAGAATCCAATAAAGTAATTCTCATATCATTATCTATTAACTTTAAAGGTATTCCAGGAAAACCCCCACCAGTACCTATATCTATAGTTTTTGATCCTTTTTTAATTATAACATACTTTTTTATAATAATACTATCAATAAAGTGTTTTAGATAAATCTCCTCTTCACTATCAATAGATGTAATATTTATTTTTTTATTCCACTCAATTATTAGATCCTTATACTTTTTAAAGCTTCTTATAGTTTCTTCATTATAATTTATGTCTATTTTTTTTAATAAATTTTCAAAATAATCAATTTTATCCATTTTAATTTTTTAATCTCCTTTGCTGTTCTAAATATATCAATAGTACATTTATATCAGCAGGTGAAACTCCTGAAATTCTAGATGCCTGTCCTATAGACTCTGGTTTTAATTTGTTAAGCTTTTGTCTAGCTTCTAAGCGTAATCCCTGGATTTTATCGTACTGGATTTTTTCGTTTAGTTTTTTATTTTCCATTTTTTTAAATTGTTTGATTTGTTTTAACTGTTTTTTTATATATCCTTCGTACTTAATTTCAATTTCAACTTGAGTTTTTACTAATTCTTTTATATGGGGTCTTGACTCATCCAGTTCTAACAAATCGTCATATTTTATTTCAGGTCTTTTTAAAAGGTCATATATACTTGTTGGTGATTTAATGGAAACACTCCCAATTTTTTTTAGAAATATATTGTTTTTTTCCTTAGGAGTTATTATAGTATCTTTTAATCTTATAATTTCTCTGTCTACCTTGTTTTTTTTGTCTATATATTTTTCGAATCTTTCTTTATTAACTAAACCAATGTCATATCCTTTTTGAGTCAATCTTACATCTGCATTATCCTGCCTAAGCACCAACCTATATTCAGCTCTAGATGTCATCATTCTATATGGTTCATTTGTGCCTTTAGTAACTAAATCATCTATTAATACTCCAATATAAGCCTCTGATCTATCTAATATAAAAGGATCCTCTTCATTTAATTTTAATACTGCATTCATTCCGGCTATAAGTCCTTGGCCTGCTGCTTCTTCATAACCACTACTACCGTTTATTTGACCTGCAAAAAATAAATTTTCAATATTTTTGTATTCCAAGCTTCTCTTAAGTTGAGTTGGGTCAATACAATCGTATTCTATAGCATAAGCCGGTCTCATTATCTTACACTCTTCCATTCCTTTAATGGTTCTATACATACTTATCTGAATTTCTTCCGGCAATGTAGTAGACATTCCTTGTATGTACATTTCTTTTGTATCTAGCCCTTCTGGTTCCACAAATATTTGATGTTTTGATTTATCTGTAAATCTATTTACCTTATCTTCTATAGATGGGCAGTATCTAGGTCCTATACCATCCATTTCACCAGCATACATAGGAGAAAGAGATAGATTTTTCAGTATTACATCGTGAGTTGTGCTGTTTGTATATGTAAGATAGCAAGGTTCCTGGTCTATATCTATATTTTCCGTCATAAAAGAGAAAGGTACAATTTCTTGGTCCCCCTCCTGGATTACCATTTGTGTATAATCTATAGTATCTGAGTGAACTCTTGCAGGAGTTCCAGTTTTGAGTCTCTGGAGTTTAATATCTAATTTCTTTAAAGAATCAGACAGCTCATTTGATGGAAACAATCCTCCAGGACCTCCTCCAAAATTTACCTTACCTATATATATTCTTCCTTTTAGATATGTTCCAGTACATACTATTGCAGCTTTAGTTTTAAAATAAGAGCCGGTTTGAGTTAAAACTCCTTTTACAACTTCATTTTCTACATCTATTTCTACTGCTTCATTTTGTACTAAATCTAAATTTTCTTGATTTTCAATTTCCTGTTTCATACTCACGTGATATATTCTTTTATCAGCCTGAGCTCTTAGAGAATGTACTGCAGGTCCTTTTGATGTGTTCAGCATTCTACACTGTATCATAGCTTTATCTATAACCAAACCCATCTGTCCACCTAAAGCATCGATTTCTCTTACTAAATGTCCTTTTCCAGTTCCTCCAATAGAAGGATTGCAGGGCATCATAGATATAGAATCTAAACTCATAGTCATCATCAAAGTTTTTTTACCCATTCTTGCTGAAGCAAGAGCAGCTTCACTACCAGCATGTCCAGCACCAATAACTACTACATCGTATTCTCCTGCTGTAAATTTCTTAACTTTACTCATTTATTTCCTCCTACTACTTTCCTATACAAAAGTTTGCGAATATCTTTTCTATTACACTTTCTGACACCGTGCTTCCCGTTATTTCTCCAAGATGATTTATAGTATCGTTGATGTCTACTTCTAAGCACTCCAAGCTCAATCCTAATTCTATACCTTCCAATAATTCGCTAATACTTTTATCTGCTTTTTTCAAAAGATTTTTATGTCTTGTATTAGTTACAATCAAGTCCTTATTTGTATCTATATTTCCTGATAAAAATTCTTCCTTAACCTTATTTTCTATTTCTTCCAATCCCTCATCTTTTAAAAGAGATATTTTTATAGTTTCTTTTTCTAATTCTACATGATTACTTAAGTCTATCTTAGTATCTAAATCAGTTTTATTCATCAGGTATATTACTTTTTTATTCTTTATATTTTCAAGTATTATTTCATCATCTTTTTCTAATTCCTTAGAAGCATCAAGTATCATTATTATTAGGTCGGAATCATCTATTTTATCAATAGCTTTTTGTACCCCTATTTTTTCTACCACATCATCTGTATACCTTATTCCTGCAGTATCTATTATATTTAGAGGAAGACCAGCTAAATTTACAAATTCTTCTATAGTATCTCTAGTTGTCCCAGGAACCTCCGTAACTATTGATCTGTTTTCATTTAAAAGAAAATTCATAAGGGAAGATTTCCCAACATTTGGCTTACCAAGTATTAGGGTGTTTATACCCTCTTTAAATATCTTCCCGGTATCTGCTGTACTTATGAGCTTTTCTATTTTTTCTTTCATTATTTCTGCTTGTTCTTTTATTTTTTCCTTTGTTAACTCTTCCTCATCGTATTCAGGAAAATCAATGTTCACTTCTAAGTGAGCTTTTAATTCTATAAGCTCCTCTACTATTTGCTTAACCTGTTTTGATAATCTACCCTGAAGCTGATCTATTGATAAGCTCATACTTTTTTCTGTTTTTGAACTAATTATATCCATTACAGATTCAGCTTGTGTAAGGTCTAATCTACCGTTTAAAAAAGCTCTTTTGGTAAATTCTCCCCTATCTGCTAATCTGCAGTTTTCTTCTAATATAATATCCAAAATTTTTCTAAGAGACACTATTCCTCCATGGCAGTTTATTTCTACAAGATCTTCCTTTGTATAAGTATAAGGCTTTTTCATATACACTGTCAAAACTTCATCTACTTTTTCTTCATTTGATGGATTAATTATCCAA
>Ga0209942_1000673_pt1 | contig 19925 bp, 18 predicted proteins | sample SalPonR1_A_D2_MG_FD_185695 | JGI IMG/M metagenome (GOLD analysis project Ga0209942, IMG submission 185695) | Salt pond soil microbial communities from South San Francisco under conditions of wetland restoration - Salt Pond MetaG R1_A_D2_MG... ...
TTCTTCAATCCATTTGGTTAACCGTCGGCCACCCATGGCAGTAGATGTTTGATCAAGGACCCATAGTAAGGAGCCTTTTTTATCCTTTGTTCGAATGGTTTCCAATAATTCTAGATTTCTTCGCGTAAATTTATCTAGAAACATAAAATTGTTTTCATGGTATATTTCTAAATCACTAAAGTTTAATAGAGCTACCTTTTGTGTTTCTTCGATGTACTGTAATAAACTTCCAACTGCCTTTTTTTCATAGGGTAAATTTGTTAAGCCATAACTATCTAATGAATAGACATTATAAACTCTCTTAATGCATTTTTCACAATTTTTCAGTTGATAAAAAGATTCATCAATAACACTTTTTAATGGTTCAATAAACATAGAAATGGTTGACATAATAGAATTATGTAACTCATCATCTTTATAAAGTATTTCACTAGGATTTATTTTTAGAATTTCATCAATAAATCTTTGTTTACGCTGCCTACCTTTAAAAGCAATAGTTTTTAATTCACCAGTTGTAATATCCGTGTAGGCAATTGAATAACCCTCTGTATCTACATAATAAGATAGTATATAATTATGAAGTTTCTCTTTTAACATATCTGGTTCAGTAATAGTACCAGGTGTTACAATTCTTACCACTTCTCTTTTGACTATTCCTTTTGATTCACTAGGATCTTCTACTTGTTCGCAGATTGCGACTCTAAAACCTTTTGAAATAAGCTTCTTTAAGTATTCATTACCCGCTTTAACTGGAACACCACATAGTGGTGCTTTTTCTTCTAGGCCGCAATTTCGTCCTGTAAGGGTTATTTCTAAAGCTTTAGATGCAATTATTGCATCATCAAAAAACATTTCATAAAAATCACCAAGACGATAGAATAAAATGTGGTCTTGGTAATTTTCTTTTATTGAATAATATTGCTTCATCATAGGGGTTAATTCTTTTTTGTTAATCTCCATTTATATCAACTCTTCAAAAGTTCCACTGAGTGAAAATGAATTGTAATCTGTAACTTTTACTTTTACAAGTTTACCAATTAATTCTTCATCGCCTTCGAAATTTATGGTTTTGAAATGTCTCGTTTTACCAGTTAAAATATTTTTATCATTTTTTGAAGGTCCTTCTACTAAAACTTCTACGCTTTCATTCATATATTTTTTACTGTTTTCATAGGCAATCCTATTAGAAGCTTCTAATAATCTATTGAATCGGTTTGACTTGATTTTTTTGTCTATATGATCTTTATACTCATAAGCAGGCGTTCCTTTTCTCTTTGAGTAAATAAAAGTAAAAGCATTATCAAATTTAACTGTTTCAAAAAGCTCAATTAAGTGATCAACATCTTCTTCAGTTTCACCTGGAAACCCAATAATAATATCAGTAGAAATTGCGATATCCTTGATTTTTTCTTTTGCATATTTTATTTTCTCTAAGTAATCTTCAACAGTATAGCCTCTATTCATGCGTTTTAGTAAATCATTTGATCCTGCTTGTACAGGTAAATGTAAAAACTCACATACCTTATCTAAATTATTAATAGCATCTATTAACTTAAAGGACATATCTTTCGGATGAGATGTCATAAATCTTATACGTTTTAATCCTTCAATAGCATTGACCATTTCTAATAAATCAGAAAAATCTATACCAAAGGCTTCAGTTTTTCCATATGAATTGACATTTTGACCTAAGAGTGTTACTTCTTTTACACCCTTTTCTACTAAATTTTCGATTTCATTAATAATATCTTCTGGCAATCTGCTTCGTTCTCTCCCACGAGTATGGGGCACAATACAGTAAGTACAAAAATTGTTGCATCCATGCATGATATTCACAAAAGCTTTAACGTCATAATCTCTATTGGCTGGAAGATTCTCAACTACGATATCTTCTTTATTATCAACGTCAAATGTTGTTGCCTCTTGAGTATAGCTTTCTTTCAACAACTTTGGAAACTTATGATAACTGTGGGTTCCTATTACAAGATTCAAAAACCCATATTTTTTTTTGATTTTATCAACAATGGCTTCTTCTTCAGGCATGCAACCTGTGAGTATGATTTTTAAATCAGTTCTTCTTTGTTTTAAGTTTTTTAGATGTCCAAGATTCCCAAAAACTTTCATTTCTGCTTTTTCTCTTACAGCGCAAGTATTAAAGACAATAACGTCTGCTTGTTCTCGATCATCAGTTTTTATGAAACCCATTAAATCAAACATGCCTGATAAATTTTCTGAATCATGTTCATTCATTTGGCAGCCCCAAGTCTCAATTAAATATTTTTTCGTATCCATCATATTTTTGTTTCTAAAGAAATCGATAAATTCTGTTTGGTTTTTAAGACCATCGAACTTATTAACATCTGTTTGTATATCTATTCTCTCCATTTTTACCTCCATTAATAGTTATTCTCAATTTATAATTATATCATAATTTATGAACTTTTAAAGGATACTTATGAACAAAGCACAAAAAAATGCTATTAACGGTTAATAGCATTTCTAAGAACTAAAAATATTTATAAAAACTTCTACAATTTTAGGATCGAATTGAGTACCTGAATATTCTTCTAACTCATCAATTGCTCTTTCTATAGACATTCCTTTTCTATAGGGACGATCATTTGTCATTGCATCAAAGGCATCAACTACAGAAATAATTCTACATTCAATAGGGATTTCCTCTTCTTTTAAACCTAAAGGATAACCAGAACCATCGTATTTCTCTTGATGTTTAAGGATTAAGTCGGCTATATCTCTTAGTTCAGCTGATTCATTTGCTATTCTAAAACCTATTTCACAATGGGTTTTCATGATTTCCCACTCTTTTTCATTTAATGGACCGGGTTTATTTAGAATCTTATCAGGTATACCTACCTTACCAATATCATGAAATTTTGAAAGAAGCTTTAATCTATTGATTGAACTAATTGAAAGATTAATTTTATTTCCAATCATAGCAGCCGTTTCTCCCATACGATGGGCATGGCCTTCTGTTATATAGTCTCTTTCTTCTAAAGCTTTCATCAAAGTCTTAACAAGTGTATGCCGCATACTTGATTCCTTTAGTAGTTTTCTTTGATACATTTTATTATCAGCTTGTTTATATAAGTGATTTACGTCTACTTTTCCCTTATTATTAAAACTATAACCATAAGACATTGATAACTCATAAATTGTATCAGATGTATTAAAATCCTCTAATAGTACATCAAATTCAAATAGTCTATCCTGAACATAGTTATAATCAATTTTCTTATAGATTAATCCAAATTCATCGCCACCAATGCGAGCCAAATGATCTGCCTTGGTAAAATGATTTTTTATCATATTTGCTGCAGATTTAATCATTTCATCACCAGTAAAGTGACCGAGTGTATCATTTACTATTTTTAGACCGTCAATATCGAAAATAATTAAGGCAAATCCTTTTAGGGGTCTATCATTATATATCTCTAATTTGTTTTCAAAATAACGTCTATTATGAATCTGAGTTAAACTATCTGTTAAAGCCATATTTCGTAGTTTGGCTTGTAATTTTATTTTTTCAGTATTGTCCCTAATAATAATAAATATTTCTTTAATTTGTGTTAAATATATTCTTCCTTCATAAAATCGATTCTCACCATTAATAATCATGCTAAAATTAATAACTTCTAGTTTTTCATTTTCTTTAACCCACTCACATTTCTTTTCAAGTTGATTATAAATGCTTCTATTGTTAAGGATTAGATCAATTATATCCTGGTCTTGAGGCAAGTTATATTCCGTTATAAAAGTATGTTCATCGTAGTACAAAATTATATCTGGAATGCCTCTAATAAGACTTGAATTACGACTATTGATTTTTTCTAATTCTAGTATTTTTTCTTGTAATTCCGGGTAGTAGTTCTTCTTAAATGAGGCCTCACCAAGGCCAATAATATCTTTACGTGTGATTTTTTTGTTGGATGATTTTGTCATAAATACGCTCCACATCTTTATTATTCAGTTCACAAGGATTAGTTATTAAGCAAGGATCATTTAAAGCATTTTCTATTAGGTTTTCTTTTAATGATCTATTTAATTTATTGACATGAAATTTCTCAGGAATACCTAACGACAATGTGAGGTCATTGATATAGTTTATAATGGCTTCTTTGTCTTTTTTTAAACCCATAAAACTAGCAATTTCATTATAACGTTTTTTTGAACTATTATAATTAAACGCAATTACATGACAAAGTAGAATACTATTACATTTACCATGGGGTAAATCTAAAACACCGCCTAAGCTATGAGCTAATGCATGTACAGCACCTAAACTCGCATTTGAAAAGGCAATACCCGCATGAAGTGAACCGAGCATCATATTATTTAAATCATAAACTGTTCTCTTGCTATTATAAGCCTTCTCAATACTTTCTTGAATTAATTTAATAGCTTTAGAAGCATGTACATCCGTTAATTCCGACTGTGCATTAGAAACATATGCCTCAATTGCATGGGTTAAAGCATCCATTCCTGTTACTGCAATAAGATCTTTGGATAAAGTTGTAAGGGGAATAGGATCAATTAATGCTAAATCAGGCACAACTTTCTTACTAATGATTGCTTTTTTTATTAGATTTTTTGAATCAGCTATGATAGCAAATTGGGATACATCGGCACCTGTACCAGCAGTTGATGGAATACAAATTAATGGCGGCCCAGGTAGATTGATCTGGTCAACACCAACATAATCTAAAATATGTCCACCATTTGTTGAAACAATACTAATAGCTTTTGCACAATCAATAGGGCTTCCGCCACCAATGGCTATGATTAAATCACATTCATTTTTTAAAAAATACTCTGCACCTAACATTGCTTCATAGTCTTTAGGATTTTCTGTTAGATCATCAAAAATACAATAATCAGGGACATTTTCACTAATAACTGAAATAATATGACTAAACCAATCCAATGTTCTGACGGTTTTATCTGTAACAATTAATGGTTTTTTAGATGAAAAGTACTTAATATACCGACCAACCAGTAGAGATGCATTTTTACCAGTTATTATCTCTGGTACAACAAATTTTTTTAGTTCAAGTACATTATTAATAAAAATCCCCTCCTTTAGTAAATATTAGTATATTAATACCTATTTCTGACCTAATTAAACAAGATTTATATAATAAAAAATTGCTTAGTATGAACTAAGCAATTTTTGATAAGCAGTTAAGGATCTTTAGTAATTAATAGCCGCGTTGATTCTATTTAAACCTTCTTTTATTGTATCCATATCTGTTGCATAGGATACTCTAACGAATTCGTCAACACCAAAACCAATACCAGGAACAACTGCAACTAAAGCTTCATCTAGTAAGTAATTTGCAAAATCCATCGATGAATTAATTGTTGTTTCATTTAAAGTTTTACCTAATACATCTTTAATATTAATCATAATATAGAAAGCACCCTTAGGTTTTTCACAAGAAAGGTGTTTAATTTTGTTAATCCTGTCGTACATGAAATCCCTTCTTTTAGCAAAAACATCAACCATATCTGTTACAACTTTTTTATCCATGGTTAAAGCTTTTACAGATGCATATTGGGCAACAGTATTTGGATTTGAAGTGGCGTGGGATTGAATATTATTAATCGTTTTAGCTAAAGATTCATTACAAGCCAAATATCCTATACGCCAACCCGTCATAGCATAAGCTTTTGAGACGCCATTGATAATAATTGTTCGCTCCTTAACTTCTGGAACCAATGTAACAATACTATTATGAGATGATTCATAGAGTAGAACTTCATAAATCTCATCAGCTATAATATAAACATCCTTTTGAATGGCTAATTTAGCAACACCTTTTAGCACTTCGTCTGAGTAAACTGCACCTGTTGGATTATTAGGTGAATTAATCATTATCGCTTTTGTTTTAGGTGTTATGAGTGCTTCTAATTGATCGACATCTACTTCAAAGCCATCTGATTCTTTTGTTTCTAAAACAACTGGAACACCACCGGCCATTTTAACAAGCTCTAAATAGCTTACCCAATAAGGTGACGGTATAATAATTTCATCACCAGGATTCACAAGGGCTTGTATTGTATTAAACAGTGAATGCTTAGCACCATTAGAAACAACGATATTACTAGGCTTGTATTCAATATTGTTATCATCTTTAAACTTTTGACATATAGCCTCTTTTAGTTCAATAATGCCCGAAGAAGCTGTATAACCAATAGATCTGTTTTCAATAGAATATATTGCCTCATCTCTTATTTCTTTAGGTGTTTGAAAATCAGGTTCTCCAACACCAAAGCTTTTTACATCATGCCCTTCTTTGATTAATTGTTTGGCTTTTGCAGTTATTGCTAATGTAATTGATGCTGAAATATTACTATACTTTTTAGATATTTCCTTCACTTGACCCTCCCTTTATACAATAATTTATTATTAGAATGATTATCTTTCTTTTATATCAATAGTTTAACGAAAATAACATTAATAATCAATATATATTCTTTATTATTTTGACTTTTTAATTATTTTTTTTAAGTCTTTCATAGTTTATCTTATTCATCTAATGTTGATACTTTTAAAACAAATAAAATAATGTATATAATATACAATTTTACTATTTATTATATTTTCAATATATGTTAATATAAAGATATAACATAATATTAAAGGGGGATGTATTAATGAAATTGTCAAAAAGACTTAATAGTATGCAAGAATCACCAATTAGAAAGTTAGTTCCAATAGCAGAAGAAGCTAAGCTACAAGGTAAAAAAGTTTATCATTTAAACATTGGCCAACCGGATATAATGACACCTGAGGTGTTTTTAAAGGCGATTAGAGATTTTGATGAAGAAGTAATCAAATATTCTTTCTCTCAAGGTGAACCAAAGTTAATTGAATCAATCATTGACTATTATAAAACCTATGATATGTCATTTGAGAAAGATGAAATCCTAATCACAAATGGTGGTAGTGAAGCTTTATTATTTGCTTTAATCGCTACTTGTGATGCTGGTGATGAGGTATTAGTACCAGAACCGTTCTATACAAACTATAATGGTTTTTCATTACCTGTAGGTGTTAAAGTAAGTCCAATAACTACTCATGCTGAGAACGGATTTGCACTACCATCAAAAGATGAAATTCAAGATTTAATTACCGACAAGACAAAAGCAATCATGCTATCTAACCCTGGTAACCCTACTGGTGTAATTTATACTGACGAGGAAGTTAATAGAATAGCAGATTTAGCGATAGAAAATGACTTATATATCATTGCTGATGAAGTTTATAGAGAATTTGTATATGATGATTTTGATTATACAAGTTTTGGAAATATTGATAGAGTAAAAGATCGAGTAATTATTATAGACAGTATTTCAAAACGCTATTCTGCATGTGGTGCGCGAATTGGTTCTTTTGCTTCAAAAAATAAAGACCTTGTAAAAGGCGTATTAAAATTATGTCAATCAAGATTATGTGTACCAACATTAGAACAAATCGGAGCTACTGAATTATACAAAGTAGACCAATCATATTTTGAAGATGTCAATACTGAATATAAAAAGCGAAGAGATATTGTGTTTGATGCTTTAAATTCTATGAATGGCGTAATTTGTAAGAAGCCTCATGGTGCTTTTTATATTATTGCTAAATTGCCTGTAGAAGATGCCGAAGACTTTGTTATATGGATGCTAAAAGAATTTAGTGATAATAGTGAAACGGTTATGTTCGCACCTGCTGAAGGTTTCTACGCTACTGAAGGATTAGGTAAAGATGAGATTAGAATTGCATATATTCTAAATGAAAAGGATTTAAAACGTTCAATGGAACTATTAGAAATGGGCTTAAAAGAATATAAAAATAAATAGATAGAAATTAGAACCTCTTATACAAAAAGGGGTTCTTTTTTTACAAAAAAAAAGAATTAAATGAATAATTCTTTTAAATCAACTCCAGTAGTTCACCTGGTTTGTTAATAATCTGATCTGGTTTTACTTTAAAGTCCTCTAAATCGAACATAGTCCAACCGACTAAAACCGTTTTTATATTGAATTCGTCACCTGCTTCAATGTCATGAGGGCTATCGCCAATAAGAAGCGCTTTATTTTTATCTATATTATTATTATTAAATAAGATTTGTAGCCCTTCAGGATCAGGTTTACCATTGCTTACATCATCCATGGTAATCATACCTTCGAAATAATTCAGTATATTCAAACGATCTAATGATTGTGTGGTGTCTTTTGTATTATTATTTGTTAAAATGTACAAACTATAGTTTCTTACATTTAATTCTTTTAGTAACTCTTCTATTCCTTCAAATAAAAAAGTTTCTGAATTAACTTTTCTTAAGTATAAATCAAAGTAGTAATCTACAAGTTCATCTTCACGATTCGGATCTAACATACGCATCTGTTCATCAATTGCTAAACCGTACATTTCATTTATTTTCTCTTCTTCTAATGTTAAATTCAATTTATCCTTCGCCACTTTTTTTAAAGTTTGAATTATTAAATTATTTGTGTTAATAATTGTACCGTCGAAGTCAAAAATTAGTGATTGCATTTTAATTATCCTTTCTTAGTGTAAAAAAATGTATTTTCAGAGACAAAATTATACTTTGAAGGGACAATGATTTGTTCTGTTGATCCTACAAATAAAACGCCATTTGGTTTTAATGCATGAGAAAATTTCTCATACATTTTATCCTTAGCTTCTTCTGTAAAATAAATCATTACATTTCTACAAAGTATTAAATCACAATTAGATGGATATTGGTCTTCTAAAAGATTCATCTTTTTGAAAGTCACTTGTTTTTTTATTTTATCGTCTATTTTGTATGAGCGCCCAATTTCTTCAAAATAATCATTTCTATATTTTGCTGGCATTTTTTCAACAGTTTTCTTTGAATATATACCTGTTTTAGCTTTATTAATAGCGCCTTCATCAATGTCTACAGCTAATATATCAATTTTATTTAATGGCATAAAGTTCGTAAGTAACATTACCAAGCTATAGGGTTCTTCTCCAGTCGAACAAGCAGCTGACCAAATCTTTAGTTTTCTATTATTTTTGAAAAGCTTAGGTAATACATCATCTTTTAAAACATCCCACTGTTCAATATTTCTAAAAAATTCTGAAACATTGATTGTTAAGTAATTAATGAATTCATCAAACAATTCATCGTTATTTTTTAATCCATTAAAATAGTCTGAAAAATTATCAAAGTTATTTCTCTTAATTAATGATTCAATTCTACGCTTCATCTGTCTTTCTTTGTAAGAGGTTAAATTAAGACCAGTAATTTGGAATATATTTTTTTTAAACTGTTCATATCCTTTCATTTGATCACTCCTAAATTTTTTAAAAAAAAAAGCCGTTTTCACGGCTAATTTATTTATTCTGCATCTACTTCTTTTAAAGATAACTTTATTTTTTGATTTTCGATATCGCTATCAATAATCTTAACTTCGATTTTTTCGCCGATGCTTAACTCATCAGATGGCTTGTCAATTCTTTCAGAAGATATTTCTGAAATATGAACTAATCCTTCTAATCCGTCTTCTAATTTTACAAAAGCACCAAACTCAGTTAAGTTAACAACTTCACCTTCGTAAACTTCTCCAATTGTGTATTTTTCTTCAAATACTTCCCATGGATTAGGTTGCGTTTGTTTAATACTTAAAGAAATCTTCTCTTCTTCTTCGTTATATGATAACACTTTTACTTGAATAGTGTCGCCTACAGATAAGATCTTTCTTGGATTTTGTAACTTACCCCATGAAATTTCTGAAATGTGAACTAAACCATCAACGCCACCAACATCAACAAATGCACCAAAGTTTAATATTTTTCGAACAATACCTTCAATTACTTGACCTTCTTCAATATTGTTCCATAACTTAACTTTTTCTTTATTAAGTCTAACTTTAACAATTGCTTTATGAGAGAATACTAATCTTCTCTTTCGCTTATTTACTTCTAAAATTTTAACTTTTAAATCTTTACCAACAAATTTTGATAAATCTTCAACATATCTTGGAAGTAATTGTGAAGCAGGTATAAAACCTCTAATATCATTGTAAAAAGCAATAATACCGCCTTTAACAACACGTGTTGTTTTAACAGTAATTGTTTCTTCCTTAGCATATAAATCAGCAAGTACATCCCAGTCTTTAAGCATGCTAACACGCTTAAGAGATAAAAGAACATTACCTTCGCCGTCATCTAAGTCAACAACGTATACCTCAAGTTCATCTCCTTCATTTATATTTTTTTTGATGTCATAATTTGAGTCATTTGAAATTTCATATTTTGGTATAATTCCATCAGCCTTATAACCAAGATTTACAACAACTTCTGTATCAGTTACTTGTACTACCTCACCACTCATTATACTTCTTTTTCTTGGTACTCTGAATGATTCTTCATAACCGTCCAGTAATTCTTGCATTGTCATTTCGTTTTCCATTAAAAACCCTCGCCTTCATTTATTATTTGTAATATATTATTAACTACCCAATCCGGAGTCGAAGCTCCACCAACTATTCCAATTGAATTAACGTCAGTTAGATCAGATAAATTATAATCTTTATATGTTTGTATAAATATTGTATTTGTAATATCCTTACATAATTCATATAGTTTATTAGTATTAGAACTGTTCTTTCCGCCAACAACAATCATCAAATCAACTGACTGAGCTAACTCAGTAGCAGACTCTTGTCTGTTTTTTGTTGCTGAACAAATCGTATCATGAATTATAATATGCTCAAACTTTTTAAGTAACTTATCTTTTATTTCTTTATATAAGTCCATTTTAAACGTTGTTTGACATACTACAGTTATTCTATCAAAGATATCAATATTATTCAACATAAAGTTTGTTTTTTTTATAATTTCTGCTTCATTATCACACCAGCCATTAATGCCAATGACTTCTGGATGGTTCTTATCACCAATAATAACAATTTTTTGTCCTTCTTGATGGGCATTTTCGACAATTTTGTGAATTCTTTTTACGTAAGGACACGTAGCATCAAAGACAGTGATATTATTTTCTTTTGCTTTTTTATAGACTGATTTACCTACACCATGTGATCTTATGATAAGATTTTTACCTTTTATTTGGTCTAGGTCTTCTTCAATATAAATCTTTTTTGCATTCATCCTTTCTTGAAAAGCTTCATTATGAATTAATGGTCCATATGTAAAAGTATCCCTTTCAAAGTCACCATTAGCCATTTGAACAGCGCGTTTAACACCATAACAAAAGCCAGAATGATTAGCTATTGTTACCTTCATAACTTTTCCTTCCTTTATATAAAGTTAATTGATCATAAATAAATTCAATAATATCTTCAGTAATCTTTTCATAATCTTCAGTGTTTAAGTTTTCATTATAGTACTCACTGAGATCAATTGGTTCATAAATCGAAATATTTATTTTACTAAACAGTCTATAAGTAGAATCAATTGCCACAGGTACTACTGGTACCTTAGCTTTAATAGCTAGCATAGCTACCCCTGGTGTTACGGGTAATGGGTTTTCACTAAAATTTCGAGTGCCTTCTGGAAAAATTAACAACCCTGCTTTTTCTTTTTTTAGAATTCTTAAAGATTTTTTCATAGCACTGATATCTATTTTATTCCTATCAACAGGTATCGTATTTATCGTTGCAAATAATTTTTTAGTAAACCAAGAGTTAAAAAGTTCTTTCTTTCCAAGTGCGTAGAAAAGCTCTTTTACAGATGATGCATATACAGGTGGATCATGTTGTGATATATGATTTGCACATATCACATATCCCGTATTTTGAGGTAAATTTTCCTCGCCAGTTAAATTAACATTAAAAAAAATCTTGTAGTAGAATCTTAGAATATATTTTATTATATTAATCATCTTTATCACTTACGCTTTCAATAATATAGTTTACCACTTCTTCAATTGATAAATGTGTGGTATCTACTTCGATTGCATCCTCAGCTTTTATTAGAGGCGCATGGCTACGATTCATATCATACTTATCTCTTTCAATAATGCTTTTTTTAATTGCTTCAAAGTCAACTAGTTCACCTTTTTTATTAAGCTCATCGTAGCGTCTCTTCGCTCTTTCTTCCACAGTAGCATTTAAATAAAACTTATTATTTGAATTGGGTAATACATGAGTGCCAATATCTCTACCATCCATGATCACATCTGTTTTTGAAGCAATTTGTTGTTGAATAGAAACCATTTTTTCCCGAACTTCTTTAACTGCAGCTACTTTTGAAACGTTTTTAGAAACCCTCTCTACTCTTATTTTATCACTTACATCTTTACCGTCTAAGTAGAATCTATTCTTTTTTATAATTATGTCAATTTTATCAATACATTGAATGATTGCTGATTCATCATTTAAATCAACGCCTTCATTTAATGCTTTTAGTGTACACATTCGATACATTGCACCGGTGTCTAAATAACTAATATCTAACCGTTTTGCAATGATTTTTGATATAGTACTTTTCCCTGAACCTGCTGGTCCATCAATAGCAATTTGTAGCACTCTTATCACCTTCCATATTTACTTTACTAGTAGATTATATAGTATTGACACAATTTTTACAAGTAAGAGTTGACATGAAAAAAATCCTTTGCAAGGAAAGGATTTTTTCTTATTTTTATTCAAAAATATCGTACATATCCCAAACTGTTTCTAATCTCTTAAACTTTTCGTGAACAGTCTTTTTATTTTCTAAACTGATTGCCATGACTAATGAGTTAATAATGCTCATTGGTGCTGCCAATGAATTAATAAAAGTGCTAATACTTAAATCCGCTAGTAGTGTATATTTTGAATAATCACTCAGTGGTGATAACTTACTATCTGTTAAACTAATAATGGTTATGTTATTGTCTTTAGCATATTTTAATGCTTCAATTGTAATCTTTGAATACCTTGGAAAACCAATTGCAAAAAGAACATCCCCAGATCTTAGGTTAACTAAACTATCAAAAATACTATGGGGATTAATTTCCTTAACAGAAGTCTCATTAAAGATAAGACTCAAATAATACTCTAAATAACTGCCTAGAACTTTAGAAGATCTTAATCCAAGTATAAAAATTCTTTTACTATTTGAAAGTTCTTTAACTATGTTTTCAATCGTTTCAGCAGAATTTTTATTAATTGTTGATTTTATGTTTTGAATATCTAATTGCATGATTTCATTAGTAATTTTTTTATCTTTTAAGTTAGAATTTTCATTGATTAAATCGAATCGTTCAATTGTTGTTAATTTTGATTTGATGTTTTCTTGTAAAGCTTCAATTAATTCAGGATAACCTTCAAAACCGAGAGCATTAGCAAATCGTACAACAGTTGATTCACTCACATTAGAATTTTGAGCCAATACTTTTGCAGTCATAAATGCAACCTTTGAATAATTATCAAGTATATAGTCTGAAATTCTTTTTTGACTTTTACTTAAACTAAAATATTTACTTTCAATAAGACTAATAACATCTGAATTCATAGAACCATCCTTATTTAACTAAAGCATACCCACTTTCAAGAGCTAGCTTATTGAGTTCTTCTGTTCCTTTAGGTACACGGCTTAATACTGCTTTTAAGATCGATTCCTTCGAAACAATATTTGTTGCTTCAACAATCATACCAAGGGCTACGATATTAGCAACGATTGACTTCCCAACTTTTTTACTTGCTGTCTTCAAAATTGGTGCACTATACAGTTTCTTGTATTTTATTTTATCATTTATTTCTACACGTTCATCTGCTATAATGATACCATTTGTATCACTTTCTTTCAAATAAGTATCCGCAGATTCTTGCGTTAGTGCAAGAAATAAATCTGGCATTCGTACTTTAGGGTAATGAATCATTTCCTCGCTAATAATTACTTCAGACTTACTCGCCCCACCTCTTGCTTCAGGACCATAAGATTGAGTTTGTATTGCATGTTTATCATCTAATATTGCTGCTTCAGCTAATACAATTCCTGCAAGCAATAAACCTTGTCCACCGGCACCAGATAATCTCAATTCAAATTGCTTATTCATTTTTATCACCCTTTAAACCCTCGATTATTTTTAAGTACTCTTCAGTATATTCAGGATAACGTTCGTTCTTAAAGACACCCATTTTTATTTTACCTTCTGTTTTCTCTTTTGGGAGTTTATCAAAAACATTAACATCAACATAATTATCCTTATAAGATAATAACATATCAGTAACATTTCCTTTTTTATTTTTACGACCATAAGAAGTCGGACACATTGTCATCGCTTCAACAAGTGAAAAGCCTTTTACTTCTAATGCATCTTCTATTTGTTTTTCTAATTGCTTAGCATGATATACTGTCGATCGTGATGCATAGCTTGCGCCAGCTGCCGCTGCTAATTTAGCAATATCGAAATTTCTATCAATATTTCCATAAGGTGCAGTTGTACCTAAATCTCCAGTAGGTGTTGTTGGTGAATATTGACCACCAGTCATACCATAAATATTATTATTAAAAACGATAGTTGTGATATCAATATTTCTTCTACAAGCATGAATTAAATGATTCCCACCAATTGCTGATGCATCTCCGTCACCAGTGAGTACAATAACTTTCATTTCAGGCTTTGCTAATTTAATGCCTGTGGCAAAAGCCAATGCTCTACCATGAGTCGTGTGTAGTGTATCAAAATCCATATAACCTGGTGCTCTTGACGAACAACCAATGCCAGAGATTACACAAACTTCATCTTTTTTGTATCCTAATTTACTAATGGCTTTAATCACTTGATGTAATATAATTCCGTGACCACAACCTGGACACCATATATGACCTAGTTTATCAGTTCTTAAATAGTCTTTTACTACTTGATTCATTATAAAACCTCCTTTAAAGTCTCAATGATCTCTTCAGGAGTAATGAATTCTCCATTGCCTTTACCACAAAAAAGTAGTTTTGAATTATCTTTTATTACACGTTCAGTTTCTAAAACCATTTGTCCTAAATTCATTTCTGCCACTGTAATACTTTCCACTTTTTTACTTAATTCAAGTACACGCGCTTCAGGAAAAGGCCAAACTGTTTTTAATCTAAATAATCCTATCTTAGTGCCGTCTGTTCTTAATTGTTCAACTGCTGATCTAGCTGATCTTGAAGTTGCACCATAGGATAGAATAATATGCTCTGCATCTTCAATCATAAATTCTTCATAATCAATAATATCATCTAAGTTATTATTAATTTTATTCATTAATCGATCCATTAATTTAGCAGCATTTTTTGTATCATTACTTGGAAAGCCCGTTTCATCATGTGCAAGTCCAGTCACATGAAAACGATATCCTTCACCATAAGCTGCCATAGGTGGTACCGCACTATTATCCTTTATTTCATAGGGTAAATAATCTTCTTTACTTTCTGGTTTTTTTCGATTATATATTTCTAATGTATCTTTATCTGGAATAACAATTTTTTCTCTCATGTGTCCAATAACTTCATCTGTCATAAACATAACAGGTGTTCTATATTTTTCAGCTAAGTTAAAAGCTCTAATCATCATATAATAGGACTCTTGAACAGAATTAGGCGTTAAAGCTATTACTGGATGATCACCATGTGTTCCCCACTTTGCCTGCATCATATCTCCTTGGGATGGAGACGTTGGTAAACCTGTTGAGGGTCCGCCACGTTGAACATTAACAATTACTAAAGGGACTTCTGCCATCATAGCAAATCCAATATTTTCTTGTTTTAATGAAAAGCCAGGACCACTTGTAGCCGTCATAGACTTTGATCCAGCCAATGAACCGCCAATTGCTGCTGCTATACCAGCAATTTCATCTTCCATCTGGATAAATTTGCCACCAACTTTAGGTAATTCAACGGCAGATACTTCGGCTAATTCAGTGGATGGTGTGATTGGATACCCTCCAAAAAATGTCATACCAGCATCTAGAGCCCCAAGAACGCAGGCTTTGTTGCCTTGAATAAATTTAACATTATTTTTCATCTTCATCACCCTCTAAGTAAATTGCAAAATCAGGACATCTTAATTCACATTGACCACATTTTATACAGTCTTCACGTCGTGCAACAACAATTTTATTATCTTCATCGAGCTCTAATACATTTTTGGGACATAAATTAACACAAATTCTACAGCCCTTACACCAACTAGGTGTTACCTTTAAGACTAAATTGTCACGATTCATTATAATTTCCTCCTTATTAACTTTGACAATGTAATAATACCATAAAATATGTTGTTTGCAACAAATACTTCATAATATGAGATGATGCAATTATAATTGCATACAACTATACTTGTTATCAAAAATAAAGACTTTAATTGAATGATATTTTAGCGAATGTTAGGTCATCAGATAGATTATTTTCATCAACATATTTACTTTTTAAACGTGGAATTGTATTTCTATGATTATCTTTTAAAAACTCTAGTAAACATTTCTCTGCTTCATCATAGTCATGACTTATCATGTCTAGAATGCCATCAGAGAACACTATTAGACTAGAAATATTTGTTAAATCAATTTGGTCAGGTTCATAGTCATTTTCTATTACACCCAACATGCTGCTATTATGAGAAAGTAGTTTTTCTTCATTATCAGTATCAAAACAAATCCCAGCAGGATGCCCCGTATTAAGGTATTTTAGTGTCATTTTTTCTAAGTCCATTTCAAGAAAAATTCCTGTTGCATACTTAAAGATTTCCCCTTTTGAGTTAAAGCTATATAAGAAGTCATTGATTTCATGAACTAAGCTACTCAAATTAGAAAAATTATCGTATTGTCGTATAATAGAATAAATACTCATAACGATTAATGTTGAGCTTAAATCATGTCCTGTTACGTCTACAAGAGAAAGAAGATATTTATCTTTTGAAATATTGTCGAATCTTATAAAATCTCCCCCAAGTTCATGAGAATACTCTAAAATATAATTGTAATCAATTCTATTGTCAAGTACTCTTGTATTACATATATTGAACATAATATTCTTAGCTAGTGAAATATTTATTTTAGCTTTATTTTCTAGAAACTTCTGTTGATTTATGTTATTAGCAATTTTAATAAATTTCATATTATTATCATCTTGAAACTTGATGGGCGTTATTATAGCCTCTTCATAAATGAAGTCGCCATCTTTCGATAGATTAATAAAGTCGCCCTCCCAAGTATTATTTGAAAGAATGGTATCCCATAAGTCTTCATATATCTGATCTGAATGTTGGTTTGACTTAATTAGTCTTGGATTTTCTCCTAAGGCTTCATCATAAGTATAGCCACTAGAGTTGATAAAGGATTTGTTAACATATTCTATATTACCCGCTTCATTCGTTATAACAATAATATTAGTGGTATTATCTAGGATTTCATTAAAAACATTGTTTTGAATTTGATTAGTAATATTTGTATGAACATAACTATAAATTTTTTTGATTTCAGCATCAATAAAATCATCATAAATGATATTGTCTACTCCCATCTTATAGATGGCTTTAAAAAGGTCTGAGTTAAATTTTTTTGCAATAAAAGTAATATATTTATAGTGAGCTGTTATTTCCTCAATTGAATGATTTTTAAAAAAATTTTCATCAATAAATATAATGTCTCCAGAACAAATTTCATCCCCTTGATCTAATGATACGACTATATTTTTAAATGATTGATTGAAAGATATTTCATTAAAACGTTTAATGAAATCTTCTGAAATATCGTAAAAAACAATTTTTAACATGTAATCTTTGCTTATTAAATTACTATATTGTTTAATGATTGATTGAAAGATATTTCATTAAAACGTTTAATGAAATCTTCTGAAATATCGTAAAAAACAATTTTTAACATGTAATCTTTGCTTATTAAATTACTATATTGTTTAATCATAATTTCCTTTCTTTATATTAATATTTTATTGATTACATATTATCATTTTAGACATAATAATGAAAACAAAAAAAAGCAACAAGATAAAAATCTTATTGCTTGAATACATTATTAATACGCATAGATTACTTTCACACGAGCTGTAATTGAAATATCACCTGATTGGATTGGAGTTTCTACTGAATCATACGCTACTTTAGATTCCATCATCACTTCAGAAGATCGAGTAATACCTGAACTATTACTTATTTCGATAACAGATTTTGGACTGATTGGCGCTTCATTAAATGTTGACATAATAGATTCAGCTTTTCCTTTTGCGCTTTCCATAGCAAGTTTTAATGCTTCATTGTAGAATTCTGAGTCATCTTTTATAGCAAATTGGATATTATTAATATTATTTGCACCTGCGTTAGAAGAAACATCGATTATTCTTCCAACAGTTGATAAATCATTTATAGTTATTTTTAACGTGTTAGAAACTACATAATACTCTTCACGCTCACCTTCTTTAGGATAATTATAACTCTTTCTAATACTATAATTTAGCGTCTTTAATTCATCATCCGTCAACCCTTCAGCTTTAACAGCTTTAATAATTTTATCCATCTTAGTTTTATTAAGCTTTTGTGCTACAGAGGGGTCTTGATTTTCTGTATTCACGCCAATATTAATATATGCTACATCCGGTTCTACTTCAATTGTTGCACTACCATAAACTTCCACACTTGATTTTTCGTTTTCAGATACATCTGCATAAGACTTTGAAGCAAATAGATCACTACTATCAATAATAAACAAACTTCCTAAAACAATCAAAACAACAGCAATACTTAATATTTTCTTCATTTTTTCTCACTCCTTTTTAAAATTTTTCTTATAACTAATAACACTAAACCAAGTAAAATAATTAATGGTGAATAAGCTACTAAACTAATAAATACTCTTTCTAGAAAAGAACGAATCGAATTAATAGTATTCATCAAACCTTCTAAAGATTTCTGAAATATATTTTTATCAATAGATTGTATTTTTATTTCAATTGCGTCTACTTCATTTAAAGATATATTTATTGTTGAATACTGACTTAAACGATCCCAATTTTTAACAGTACCTTTTAAATGCTCTAGTTCACCTCTTATACGTGTTAATTCTCTTTCTATTTGTAATGTCTCTTCAACTGTTTCGCTTTTCTTTAATAAATCTCTCAATCTTTCTTGAGTTATTTCTAAATTTTCTATTCTTGATACGGTATCACGATACTCATTAGTAATATCATTACTATTTGCATTTGAACTACGTAATCTACCTAGTTCTTTAGCAAAATTCATAAACTCTTCAAAATGCTCACTTGAAATTTTTACTTGAATATGACCATTCCTATATTCTTTACCAGATGAATCAACATAACTAATACTTGAGTGTTGGTTACTAATATAACCATTATATGCATTAACTTTATCGGAAACCGATCGAATAGTCTCATCTAAATCTAATATATCTAAAGATATATTACCATTTTTTATAATAACTCTTCCTGTTTGGTATTCATTAAGAGGATCATCATCAATATCTGAAGCAACCATTTCACTTTCAGCTGGTGCTTCTTCAGTAGTTTCTTCAACGGCAATAGCTTGGTCAGCCATCTCAGCATCAAAGGACCTAAGAGTCGGTTCTGCATTTCCAAATGATTCATTCATGGAAATCTCTTTACTTTCGACACTTTCCTCTCTTGCCATATCACTACTTGTGCTGCCATTTAATCCTAAAGGTAAGTTATTGACAAGTACTATACTAAGTACAAATATCGCTGCAATAGATAAATACTTCTTATTATTTTTAAATAACTGTATAACTTTTGAAGAACTCTTCTTTTCCTTACTGTTTCGATAATTCTTTTCATTTTCTAATTTTTCATGTAATCTTAAATTAAAGCCAGTGGGTAAGTCTTCCAGTGTTTCAGAGTATATAGTTTCTTTTATTAATTTTTCTTCTTCATATATACTTTTACATTCCGG
>Ga0209942_1000674_pt1 | contig 19908 bp, 8 predicted proteins | sample SalPonR1_A_D2_MG_FD_185695 | JGI IMG/M metagenome (GOLD analysis project Ga0209942, IMG submission 185695) | Salt pond soil microbial communities from South San Francisco under conditions of wetland restoration - Salt Pond MetaG R1_A_D2_MG... ...
AATGCGATCCGGATCGATCCGCAGCCGCTCGGCCTCGGTGCGCATCCATGCCAGCGCCAGCTGCACATCGTGCACCTGGGCCGGAAACCGGAACTCGGGCGCAAAGCGATAATCGATGTTCACCGCCACGAACCCGCGATCGGCAAGGCGGCGCGAAATGCCCGTCATGTCGTCCCGGCCTCGCCCCTCCCAACCGCCGCCGTGAACCACCAGCACCCCCGGCCACGCAGCCCGCTCGCCGTCGGGAATGTAGACATCGGCATAAAGCGCCTGGGGCCAGTTCGGCGGCGAAAAGCGCTGCTCGCGCAATTCCCTGAAGCCGTTATCCGGCAGCACCGAATCACGGCCCGGATCGTTGTAATGGCGTGCACAGCCGGTAAGCACCAGGCAGGCGACGAGAATGGCAAAGGCTGGAATCCAGTGGGTCATGGCCAATCAAAACACGATTACGGGATAGGTAGCGTCAACGCAGCGGTCGAAACAGCCCACCAGCGTCCCAGACGACGGAAAAGCTAAACCGGCTTCCTGCCCTCAGACCGCCTTGTTATGGACAGCCAAAATCCTATCTTGCAAATCCTGGTGATGACGTCACCGGAAAATCCGGGACTTCGAGGCCCCGCCCGCGCGACCTTTCAGACCCCGTCATCCCGACCTGAAAAACGTCCTCCGGAACGCCCAACCCCGATATCGTCGCCCCAGCCTTGACCAACGTCATCCCGGACTTGATCCGGGACGGGGCCCAGCGACTTTGATTCTCCGGAAATCTGAAACCGGAAACCCGAACCCGGCGAACCTGATTTCCTGGGCCAACCCAAATTGAGCCCGATCAAAGGACTTACTCCCTTTTAATTAATGTGAAAATCTGCGGTACAAGGAAGCTGGCGAAGGCGAGCTGGTCCAACGGAAACACTTCCGGCAAAGTCGGCGTCAATTCTGATGCTGGTAGAAAAAAGCGGTTTTTGCCAACCTCGGCCAGGTCCGCCGACCAACTTTCTCCAAAAAGTACAATATTTTCAGTCACCTGAGAACCTCTCAGCACCGCAGTTGAAAAATGGAATATAAATAACCATAATGGTTATATCAGAGCTAGAGCGGAAGACGACGCCGGAATACTGTCTGGATCGAATTCGCGACCTCGCAAGTTCCGGCCAAGTGGTCTACGGGACCCGACGTATCGGGATCGATTGCGAGAATCTCGGCTACGGACCGGAGGAAGTATGGGAATACATCGCCAGTCTCGAGCCCGGAGATTTCGTCAGCGCCGTCCGCTACCCGAATCGTCCATTCTGGATGGACGAATACCGAATCCGCTGGCGATCTGCTGCCGGGACCGCTGACCAGCTCTATCTGAAGTTACACCTCAACCGCAACATGATTATCGTCACGCTCGACTCTTTCCACCGAAATCGATGAATGCCATGACTGAACAGAAGCCAATCTGTCCGATGTGCGAGCAAGCAGCGCTGCAGCCGAAAACCTATACCGGGGAGATTGAGCACAACGCCCATCGACTGGAAGTCCACGGTCTGGAGTTCTACTGCTGCCCGGAATGCGACGCTGACCCGGTATTCCCCGACCAGGCGCGGCGTAATCATCGCCGCTTTCAGGACGCCCGCCGACGTGCTGATGGCCTGCTGACAAGCGAAGAAATTGTCCGGATTCGGGAGGCGTTGGGGCTCACACAGAAACAAGCCGCCGAGTTATTCGGTGGCGGCGCAAATGCTTTTTCCAAGTACGAGCGAGGCGACGTTATCCAGAGCATAGCCATGGATCGATTGATTCGCATGGTCCAATTACATCCCGAGTACGTTGAGACTCTCAAGGACCTTTTCGATGGGGCAAGCGGCGCTGATCAGGTCAAAAGTTCCGAGCCGCAAATCCACAGCAGACACCATAGCTTGCAAAGCTCATAGGCTCGAAGCCAGTGTTGACGGAGCGCCACCGCGCCGGCACGATCATGACGTCAAAAACCGGACTCACCGTCATCCTGCTCAGCTGCTCGGCCCGAAAAGCTGCAAATCCATTACCGGCCGCAGCCGCCTTCGTCGTCATCCGGAATCACGCGACCTCCCCCGTCATCCCGGAATCGCGCAAGCGATATCCAGGATCTCGAAACCCTGCCCGCAAACCTACACACCCCGCCGCCCCGGAATCGCGGCAGCGATAACCGGGATCATTTGCGAGCTTCATCGACCACGGCGATCGGCCTCAGCACGGAAGTGGAGGCTTCCGAAATCAATCCACGGTAACGCGGCGCGTCATCGGCCGTTTTTGGGTTCGAGCACGTCGAAGGCCAGGCCGCCGTGGCCCTCGCCCCGCCCGACGTTGCGCTCGCGCGAATACCAAGTCACGACCTTGCCGTCGTACCACCGGCAGCGCTGCCACTTGGCGGTGATCCGGGTCCCCGCGCGCTCGACCTCCTCCTCCGCGATGTATAGCGCTTCGGGTACGCCGAGGTCGAGCCCCTCGCGCAGCTGCCAGCTGCGCGGCCGCACTTTTTCCGGCGTCGAGCTGGTGTCGCCTTCGAGCAGGCGCGGCATCGCGGCGCGCTGGAGCATGATCTCCCGGTCCGTGCCTTCCACCCTGACCGGCAGGAGCGGAATCCAGTGTTCGGCCACTTCGGTCATCAGCCGGTAGGCCACCTTGGCATCGTTTTCCGGCGGAGCGGCGGGCGCCGGACCGATTTCCAACTGGTATCGATCGTGCAGTTCCAGGCCGGTCTCCGAGCCGCGCCGGCTCACGCCGTCGGCCAGCGGGACGATGGTCTCGATGCCCCAGACCATGTTGGAGACCTCGTCGCGCACGAAGTGCACCTGTTCCTCCGGGCGACTCTCGTGGGAATCCGGGGTCGTAGGCGGCAGGAACAGGCGGTTGTCGATCCGCCCGGCATCGCTCAGTGTGAACATCCGCCAGGCATCGGTGGGGCCGCCTGCGTCCACAGCACGGTCGATCCAGAGGCGCTCGCCGAAGACATTGGTGACGGTCAGCCCTTCGATCTCCGTCAACGACCCGGTCGGCAACTCCATCGGCAACAGAAACCAGTCGTTGGCGTAAACCAGCCCGAACTCGATCAGCAGAAGCTTGGCGATGTCGGTGGTGTCCGGAGCGATGTCACCGAAGTTGGTGCTCCCTTCTTCGAAACGCCAGTGGCGCGTGTGCGGCATGCCCTCGAACTCCAGGCCCACGGGCAGGAAGCTGGTGGACTGCAACGGCGAGGCGGACGCGCCGCCGGCTGCCGGGGTCGCGTCGAAGTGGAACCAGTCGAGCCGGCCGCCGCGATACTGCGACGTCGTCAGTGTCGCGCCTGCGAGGTGATCCGGGGCGGACAGCGTCGCTCCGTATTCGAGGTTTTGCTTGCGCCATGCGCTGCCGGTCCGGTCCGGCGTGAAGAACTGGCGCCGGATCGCCTGCCGGAATTCGGTGCCCAGCGCGTCGATGTCGCCTCGCAAGGGGTCGGCGAGGCCGAGATTGTCGGAGGCCGCCCCGCCGTCCTCCAGGTGTTCGAACAGCGCGCCGCCGTCGATGGCGCGATTCGCGCTTGCCGCCAGGAACTGCCATGCACCCGGGTGCGCCGTCACGGGGAAATCCGCTGCGTCGCCCGCGGTTGGCGGCTCGAGGGCATACTCGCCGGCAAAGGCGCCGGCCAGGCCACCGTGCCCGGTGGACGCGAGCATCTTGCGCCACCGCCTGCCCAGCGAAAGCCGCAACTGTCCCTGCATGGCGCGATCGCCCTGGCGCCAGGGCACGGGCAAAGCCTCGACCTCCGCTTCAAGCGGCACCGCCTCGTTGTAGGGGCTGGTCGAACCGTCCACGGAGACCTCCGTCACCCCGTTGGTTCGCCAGGCCAGCTTGGCGCTCACCGGCGAGCCGGCGTCGTCGCCCTCGAATTCACCGAACTGCCACTGCCGTGTGAGCAACCAAAGCGGATCGCGAATTTCTGCCTTCAGCGCACGCGAGAAATCCGTGCGGCGGGGCCTGCCTTCGATCCGGTTCCACGCAACCAGGGTCGGTTTCGGCTGTTTGAACAGCGCCTCGTGGATGTCGGGCTGGACCACGTACTTATTCATCGTCTTGCTCCGCGAGGTTCACGTGGATCCGGTTGTTCAGCGAGAAATTGAGCGCCGCGGTGATCGGAAACAGGGTGACCGGGGAGACCGTCGCAGGCAGCAGCGTCGCCAGGGCGCTCGTATCGAGCGGGTCTGGTTCGACCGCCCGGGTGCGCGCGAAGTCCAGCGTGTCGTGCAGCGTGTCGACGAGGGTCTGCCAGCGCCACTGGCCTTCGAAGGTGGGCGGCGTCACCAGCAGGATGGACTGCGGGGCTTCCGTGTCGGGCCGGTCGAAATGAAAAGCGAGTCCGCTGGTCTCGGTGCGCGTCGGGACGGTCTCGGTCCACTCGTCCAGCAGCAGGCCGCAATAGGTCTTGTCGGCCTGTGCCGGGTCGAAGGCCGCGCCGGCCGCGAAGTGGGTCGCGAGCAGGAGCTTGTCGCCTTCAAGGGAGAAGGGTTCGCCGTTGGCGTCCAGCTCCGGAATGTCCATCGCCAGCCAGGGGTCGCCTTTGCGATAGGGCAGCTGCAGCGGTTCGAAAGCCAGTTCGTCGGCCACCTCCAGCGCTTCGCCCAGCAGGGACGCGCGCTCGAAGGCGTGAATCGTCTCGCGCACCCTGGCGACCGACTGCAGCCACTCGTCGACGGGGAAATCGGCGCCCGATACGCTGGTCTTGAGATGTTCGAGCAGCTTGCCGCGTTGGGGCCAGGCTAGTGCCCATTCTTCGCGCATCGGCTCATCGAGCGTGAACTCGGAAAGCGCGATGAAAGATTCGCCCAGGATCGCCTGCACGGCACGCTGCACCGCTTCCTGCGCCTTCTGCCCGGCTTCGGAAGTACTGCCCGCGAGCAGCGCAATCGCCTTGTCACGTCGCGCGACGACGTCATCGCGGATCGCCTGTGCCGCAGCGTGGAGCTGGCCGGCAAAACCCAGCGCGCTGTCGCGCAACGCATCGAGGTCGAGCGGGGTCAGGTCGATCGCCCGGTAATGCACCATGAAGTCCGTCAGCGCCTTGAGCGTCTCGCCCGGCATCCGCGCAGCGTTTCGCAGGCCCTCCAGTTCACCCCGCCTGATGTCGAATTCATCTTTCAGGTCGATCAGTTGCAATTCGAAATCGGGGATGGACGGGAGCGGCGCAATCACGGTGGTCGAGACGCAGCGGGCCGCGCGGATGAGCAGGGCGTGCCGCTCCTCGTCGCTGGCCGAAGCGGGAAGGGCCGCATAGGCGGCCATCGCGGTGTCGAAGTCCCCGTCTTTGGCCCGCCACCGATCGATGATGGGATCGATCGTGGCGAGTATCGCGGAGAACCGCGCCCGGCGCGCCTCCACGGGCGTCATCATGCTCGCCGTGTGCAGGCCGAAGGGGGCGAGCGCGCGGCCCAGCGCGGCGAAGTCCCGCTGCCAAGCGTCGATGTGGTCGCGCGCGTCATCCCGCGCCGCCTCGGCATCGGGCGCCGCAGGGTCGACGGTGGGGTCCAAAGCGCTGATGAAAGTGTCCAGCGCCGATATCGCGTCGGCGAGGAGCTCGATGACCTCCTGAGCCTTGTCGCCGCGAACAACCATGGTCGCGTCTTGTCCACCGCGGGCCTCGCTGGCGAGCGTCAGGTCCGTGGGCTGCAGCGCACGACGGCCGAGCACCACGTTGCGCAATGAGCGGAACAGGGGCGCGGCCTCGAACAGGGTCAGGGCGCCGGTCCCCTGCGGAAAATACTCCAGTTCGAACCGCGCGTCGGCGCGCGGCGGCGTGGTCACGTCCTGTTCCGCGTGGTCGATAAGGAGCTCGTCGAACTCCGGCAGGCCGCGTTCGCCGCCGGTGTCGATGAGATAGAAGATGTCGATCGGCTCGAGCCCGAGCTCCGCCATCGTCGGCGTCAGGCTGACTGCGGCGCCGTCCATATCACTCCAGGAGACCCGCGCGACGATTTGCGTGGGATCGGGCACTCGTTCGGCGACCCATCGCGCCAGCGCGGGTTCACCGGCCGAGCGCGGATTGCCGGCCGGCGGCAAGCCGCCCACGAGATGCAGGGTCGCCCGGTGCGTGAGCGTCTTGCCGCTGCGCGGCGTGCGCGTCACTTCCGGTTCGGGCGGGAAGGTGCCCTTGCCGAACGCATCCAGCGTACCCGCCGCACGATCGTAATTGCCGCGAACGACCTGGTAGACACCTTCGGCCAGCGACAGGTCGCCGACGGCATCGGCGATGGAAACCATGTCGTAGACGTGGCCGTCGATGATGCCGGCGATCTGTGCCGCCGTGGGCAGACCCGGGCCGCTGAAGTCGGACAGGTCGGGCATGCCGCCGAGGTCGTAGGGATAGGACGTATCGACCCCCTCCTCGCCCAGGTGACCGGCCAGCGCGTGCCCATCGACCACGTTTCGGGCCTCGACCAGGCCAACGTCCGCGACACTGTCATCGCGGGTCGAGGCCATCGCATTGCCCGCCAGCGGGAAGTGCAGGCGCAGCTCGTCGATGATCCGATCGAGAAAAAGGTCCTCCTCGTCGTGCAGGGCGCGCTCAAGCTGGTAGCCGAGCAGGGCTCCGAGCGGCTGCCCGTTGCGAATCCCCTCGATGATGCGCTGCGCGAGACGCACGCGCCGGCTGGAGAGATCCACCGCAAGCAGTTCGGGTTCATCGAGCGTGGCGTTGACGAGGTGACCATTGCGCAGGATCGCCGCGGCCACGGCCTGGTCCAGCGAGGGGGCATGAATGTGGCCGTGATTGCTATCGTCGGTGACGATTTCCAGATCGCCGGGACGCTGGAATATGTTCGCGAGGTCCGTATCGAGCCGCTTGGGCGCCAGGGTCCGGTCGTCGGCTTCGAGGTTCTCCACCCAGCCATAGGCGCCCAGGTAGATGCCGTCGCTGGCGAAGCCGCTGTCGCTTTCGTCGCGCATGAGGCTCAGCTGCACGGCCTGCACGCCCTGGCGCCACGCATCGAGTCGATAGCGCAGCGTGTCGAGATGCTCGACGAGCAGGCGTTCGAGCCGCGCGGTGGGAACGCCGATCAGCCGTTCGAGCGCGTCGCGCTGTTCGCGCAAGCGAAAATCGCCGGTCGCGATGACCTGCGGGATGAAATCGCCCAGCATCTGCGTCGGGTCCCCGGTGACCGCAGGTTCGCGTCGATAGAGCTGCGCCCACCGGTTCTCGCCCACGGCCTGGGCCGGTTCCGCGACGCCTATGAAGGTCGGATCGCGCCGCGCCGCGATCCGCTGGGCGTCGTCCCACTGCAGCGCCTCTGCCCGCAGGACAAGCGCGGTATCGACATAGCCCAGGTCCAGTGCGTGCCGCAGCATCAGATAAAGCAGTGCCGTGGGCGGCCCGTTCTCGAAGCCCTCCTGCTTGCGCAAGGTATCGTGCGATTGTCCCGATGCTTGGTGAAGCCAGTCGAGATAGTTGCGCCCGTCGGCGCGGCTTGACTCGAGCGCCCGATCCTCCGCCGCATCGGCGCTCACGATCTCGCCCTTGAGCAAGGCCGCATCCCGGTGGAAGACCTTCTCGATCATGTCCGGCCACACGCCGGGCTCCAGCGTAGCGCCCAGTTCGGATAGCGCGAGCAGGCCGGTTTCGAAATAACGCTGTGCCGCGCCATCGAGCTGGTTGCTGACCTCTTCGGTGACGAAGCCCGCGATGTTGCGGTATTGCGTGAAGCTCTGTGACATGCGGCTAAAGAACTCGGCCGAGGTCGGATGCAAACCGAGGATCGAAAGCAGCGTCTGCTGCGGATCCGGTCCCGGTTCGCCAACGTGCGCGACATTGCCGGCGAAGTCGGACCAGAGGGAATAGAGGCGGCCCAGCAGACCATCGAGCTCAGAGAAGAATCGATGGTCCGGAAGGCTTGCTCCGCGCAGCCGGCTGATCGCCCGTCGATCCTGCCACCACGAGGCGCGCGACCACGCCGTGGTCGGCAAAATGCCATAGGGCTGTCGCCCGATGCGGATCGCCGGCAACGTCCCGCGGCCGGAAACGAAGCGGGTGAAGAACTGGCGCGTGGAGCGGATGGCCGGCTCGGAAAACACCGGCTCCATCATCTGTTCCATGTAGTAGCCAAGCGTCGCCGGCCACAATGCGATGTTCATCGCCCGCGCTTCGAGCTGGTCCGTGAAATGGTAATTGGGCGATCGCCTCAGGATCGCCGGGTCGATGCCCAGCATGCCGGCAAGCCAGGCACCGTCGGGTCGATCTTTCCAGCCCGTGCCCTCGGTGGCCGGCGCGTCGAACACGTGGGCATAGCTCTCGTCGGGGTCGTCCCACCATGCGAACGCGGCGGCATCGGTATCGGTATTGTTGGTCGGCCGGCCCTGCGGCAACAGGCTAAGCCCCTTGCGGCTGGTCTGATGGTGCGTGAACAGTTGCCCGAGTTCCTCGGCGCCTTCCTGCGGATCGCTGCCCAGGCGCAGGCCCAGCACGAACAGCCTGTCGAACGTCGGGAACGCGTCACCGGAGCCGAGGTCGATGCGAAATGCCATTCCCCGTTCGACCGCGACTTCGAAGTCAACCATCCAGCCAAGCGCTTCGGGCATTTTCAGGTCGTCGCCATCGAGGCCGATCTGCCCTTCCTTGCCGGCCAGGGGATCGGGCCCGATCGCGAGGTCGCGCGGGATTGGATTGCCGGTCTCACGCAGAACTTCGGCGCCGTCGCGATAGCCGGTGAGCACGAGCCGCTCGGGCAACAACCAGGCCGTCGCGCCGCGGGTCCAGTCGTCCAGTGACAGGTTCAGGTCGGCGCGCGACGGCAGCTCGAGGAAAACACTTCGCGCCTGCAGATCTGGGCCGGGCCGGTAGGCCGGATCGCGCAGGTTGACCGGCTCGAGCGTGGCCGCCACCTTCTCGGCGCGCGTCACGCCGAGCGCGCTGACGAGTGCCTCCATCGCTTCGCCCCGCGCCGCGCCGGCGCTGTTCCAGGTCTCTTCCCAGAACTCGGCGATGGCCGGTTTTTCCGGTGCCGGCACCGGTCCCGAGCTTCGAATGACGAGCAGGTATTCGCCATCCTGCAGCTCCGGCTCCGCCGCAGGATCGAGCGGCGTGACCTGCTCGATCAGCCACGCGGCGCGACCGCTGCCATAGCGCCGCACCAGGCCGGCCCAGGCCGACTTGAGCGAGGCGGTCTCGCCGCCGGCACGCCACCGGTCCGACCAGTACTTGGCGACGCCGGCGTATTCGGCCTTGGAGATCTCCGGCTGGAAGCTATCGACCAGCACGTCGTCCGGGTAGACACGCACCCACAATTCGCGACGGTTACCGGCCGGCGACGAGATGGTTTTGAAACGCGTCTCGAGACGCAGTGGAAACAGCGCGATCGGCGTCTCGTCGCTCCAGCGCTCCACTTCGGCGGTCGGGTCGACCGCGAGCGCGAACTCGGTCAGGGCCGTGTCGAGGGCGGCCCGCCCGCCGCGCAGCGCGTCGCGGGCCGTTTGCAGAGCTTCGCCGGCCGCCGTCAGTTCCTGCGTCAGGCCGTCCACGGCGGGGTCGCTCGTCTCTGCGCGGCGCCCCCTGGCCTCGATCTCTCGCTCCAGCCGCCGCACCGCGTCACGCGCGGTGACCAGGTCGTCCAGCTGCTTCGCCGTCGCCTGGTTAGCGGCCTTCAGGTTCGCGCGATCTTCATCGAAGCCGGGCATCAGTCGCTCCCCACTTCACGCGGCAGCAGTTCGGAGGCATGGACCGCCATGATGACAGGCGTCTGCAACGCGATATAGGCCAGCTCGGCGGCGCTTCCGTCGGCGTCCCAGGCGACATGCTTGTCGAATTCCCACTGCGGCAGGCGGTCGATCGCGGTGCCGCTGGGTTCGGTCGTGAGCTGGCGATGGGGAATTTCGCTGACCTTGATCGTCGTGCCGTCGACCAGCGACGGCACGACGTCGGCCCACGCGAGATCGTTCCACACCAGAACGGGGTCCGAGGCATCGCGCGCGACGTCGAACCCGAAACGCGCGTCGCCGGGCACCTCTTCGATGCGGAAAAACCAGCCCGGCTTGTCGTCCACGCTGTCGTCGCCCAGCGCTTCTGCGGCGGTCAGGTCGAAGCCGAAGAAATACAGGTCGGGGGCCACCCGGGCCTCATAAAGGGGTTCGATCGGTTCCGCGCCCGCATCGAAGGTACGCTCCATGGTCTTGTCGATTTCCCCGTCCGTGGTCTGCCAGGCCGCCCGCTGCGCGCTGACGATGGTGTTGGGGTATTTCTTCAGGAGTTCGCCCCGGATGACGAGAACCAGTTCCTGTTCCGCTTCGGCGCCGGCTTCGCGGTTGTCGTTGTCGCCAAGGTCGCCGCCGCGCGGCCAGCGATGGATCGGCTTGATGTCCTTGAGCTGTTCGCGCGCGGCCTCCGGGTCTTCAGCCGCGGCCAGCTTCTTGCGCACGTCCCAGAACTGCCTGAAATAACTGCCGCGCTGGTCCGAGGGATATTCGCGCCACAGCAGCTCGCGCGCGAACTCGTGGTTGAGCCCCACCATATAGGCCTCGATGAATTCCTGGTTGGTTTCCAGCAGGGTCACGCTGTCGGGAGGGACCAGGTGCAGGTTTGGCACGAACAGCTCCGTGCCTGCCCGCACCAGCGGTTCGTACATCGGTTGGTCGAACTCGGGATACACCATGGCCTCGACGAACTGCTCCGGGCGTTCGGCCAGGATTCGGGCGGGAATCGAAATCCCCGACAGGGTCCAGCGCGGCACGGTGACGGCCGGATCGATGCCGCGAACGATTTCCCCGGCGATGCGCGGCAGTTCGAGCGACACCGTTTCCGGCAGCGCGCCGAGCTTGCCGTGGGCACTGACCAGGCGATACTGGTCCGCGAGTCCTGCCTTGAATCGCCTGGCCACGGCGTTGTCCGCTTCGCCCGCGGAAGTGTCGGCCGGCGCCACCGGCGGCGGGCTCGCCCCGAGGCTGGTCTCGTCGAGCTCGAACGTCGCCGAAGGCGCAAGCGCGTCGATCGCATCAGGCGTCTGACCTTCGCTGGAGAAGGTGTCGGCAACGGCACCGATGCTGCCCGCGCCGCGTTCGCGCCGCCAGATCGCGTAGGCGCCAACGATGCCCGCGGCGGCCAGCACGAGACCGAGCGGCCCGAGAATCACCAGCAACAGCAAGGTCAGGATGAACGCCAGCACCAGTGCCAGTGTCCGATTCCGGTCCAGCCACCGGCCGATCATGTCGAGCGGCGAACCGGGCGGCGCGCTGCGGTCGACGGCGTCGCCGAGCACCTCCGGCGTCAGCAGCTTTTCCGGCGTCGGCGGGGGCGGCGCCGGAGTGATCTCGCGCACATTGACCCGTTCCACAAGCTCGGCCGAAGCTGCCGGTTCGGTCAGCCCGAGCTTGCGCGCACTGCGGCCGCCGGGACGCAGCGCGCGCCGCATGGCGGTGGAGGTCAGCGCCGGGCCCAGCGGACTTTGGCCCATGCGCGCGCGCACGGTCAGCCCCTGGGAGACGATACGGGCCGACACCGGGGCGGCAAGCATCAGCACGCGGGCCTCGGCGGATCTCTGGACCGCCACCGGGCCCTTCGCATGCAGCGCCTTGCCGGACTGTGCGGCCATCTGGGCCAGGCGGATGCGGCGATTGGCTTCGAGCACATCTCCGACCTGATCCCAGGCGGCGGCCATGTAGGCCTCCTGGTTTTCCTGGATCACCGTGGTGCCGAAACCGGACGCGGTGCGCCAGCGCGGGTCGAGGTTGACATCGTGCAGCCAGTTGGCGCGGGTCGGAACCGGGTCCCCGGACTTGTCGATCAACAGGCGCTCGGTGAGGGCGTGCCAGCGGCCGTAGATCGGCGGCGTGACGAGCGGGTCGGGATCCGCCTGGACTTCCGGGTCGAGCCCCGGATCGGCCTGCGCCGACATGCCGTCACTACGATAGCCGCTGCCGAGGTTCAGGAATGTCGCCAGCCGCTCCTGGAAGGGCTGCGGATAAGGAATGGCCCACTTGTCGAAAACGTCGTGCTCGGTCTGCTCGGCCGGACTGAGCGGCGCCTTCAGCGCCCCGCCGAGACGCAGGATGCCGCCCAGCTCCGGCTTGTCGATGCCGGCGATGTTCGGTGCGGGGTCGGTCACGTCGATGTCGCGGTGACCGACCCTCGGGTCGACACGCTTCGGCTCGAGCAGGCGCACGAGACTCTCGAAATCTCCGCGCTCGGCGGTACGGAAATACCAACGGTGGTAGATCGGAAAATGCGTGCCCTCGGGTCGGTTGGCCGCCACGCCGTATTCGACCCACGACGAACTCGTGGCGGTCAGCGCGTTGGCGGCCTCGTCGAACAATGGCCCGGGATCGAGGCCCAGCCCCGCCAGCCGGCCGCTTTCGAAGGCCGGTATCAGGAACGCGTGGTAGCCGGTTTTCGGCTTCAGCTTGCGTGGACAGAGGATGCGCGCGTTGGCCTTGTCCGGATCGTTCTCGATCATGTTCGCCGCGGCGCCGGAAACCCGTGCGCCGTCCGTGTCGACGATCGCCTCGGAAAACTCGCCGTTGAAGTGCGCGTGCGCCCACGCCCAGCTCTCCGCGGCGTCCGGGAAAACGTCGGCGAAATCCGCCGTCACCTCGACGAACGGCAGTGGCCGCCGGCCGATGGCGGCCGCTTCGGAAAACTCGGTGCCTTCCTCGAGCACGACCAGGGCAAGCCATGGCTGCAGACGCCGCCCGCTCGGCGCCGCCGGGGTGTAGCGCCAGGGAAAGTCCTCGTCGTAGAACTCGATCGCGGGCAGGTAATTCGGTTCGAAATTGGTGACCCAGGGCTCCGGCTCGACACGGCTGATAACGGCCGAATCGATGCCGACGATGTCACCGGGCCCGTATAGTTCGATGTCCCGGGTGACCGTCTCCGTGATCACCCCGCCATCTTTCGTGGTGCCCTCGATATCGACGGAAACGTTGATCCGGGCTCGGCTCGACGGGGATCCGCCGACGATCTTGTTGGCGACGCCCTGCCTTAGCCAGGGAACGAAAGTGTAGGTGCCGAGATCGCTCATGCCGCTTTTCTCGCCTCCGCAGCGGGGATGACGTGCAGTTTTCCATTCAGCGCGGGGTTCGTTCCCAGCTGCGCCGCCATGGCGTCTTTGGCCTTCGCCTGGCTGAGGAAAGTGGCCTCCCCCGCTTCGATCACGTTGTCGCTGGCGTTGGCGACGACCCAGCCCGGAGCCGTGACCCGGACGCCGTCGTCGAACGGGTTCTTGCGCTGGCGCTCGATCTTGGACAACGCCGACCTGGCCGTCGCGTTGCCGACCAGCATCTTGCCGAACCAATGCACGCCAATGTTGAAGAAGCGAAGCAAGTGGTGCTTGAAGTTGTTGTCGATGATGTTGAGTTCGTGCATCACCGGCCGCTTGACGGCGTGCGAGGTCTGCGCCTCGCTGCCATCGACGGAAAGGTCCAGCCCGCCGTCCTGAAGTTCGTAACCGGGAGAGGCGAGCTTGGCGGCACCGTCCAGCTCGCGGAACTGCGCCGTGGCGAAGGATTCGCGGACATCCGCTTTCCTGGCCAGGCCGGCGCCTGGTGTCAGCACCGCCCGGGTGATGTCGTCGACCGGCTGGGCGCCGATCTTGTCGATCACCAGGTCGAGGGGGACGGCCCGCTGCGCGACGCGCAGCTGGCCGACCGGGTGCAGCACCAGTTCCGTGCTCGCTTCGATTTCACGCAGACTGACCGAGATCTGCGATGCGCTCGGCAACAGCGCGGTCCAGTTCGAAGTTTTCTCCAGTTCGGCCCGTATGATCGGCATGGCCTCAATGGACGGCACCACCGTGTCCGCGTCCTCGCCCCAGGTCTCGGAGATCGGCACCGAGATGTCGAAAAACAGCAGCGAGATCGAACCCTCGCCTTCGATGTGCCACGGCGAGGTGCCCTCGAGCTGGCCGCGGATGCGCACCGAGAACAGCCCGATGCCAAACACCTTCACCGACAGCGAGGCGGAAAAGGTGATGATGAAATAGAACGGCGAAAACTGGAACAGCGCGTCGAAGCCGATATGCCCTTCGACCTTCAGCTCGTCGAGGCCGAAGAACAGTTCCACCGCGGCACCGAACTGCGCGGTGTTCGCCGTGACTGCGAAATACCCGCTGACCTTGATCTTGGCGAAGCTCGTATCGAGTATCGACAGCGAGATCCTGGCCGGGCTGGGGAAAGGCAGCGGTGGCGGCGAGAACTGCGGGTGGAACCCGCCCACGCTGAGCACGAAGTCCGCGTTCGCGCCCCAGGCGATCAGCAGGCCCATGTCGCCGTCGAGCGTGATGAACAGCACGCGGCTGCCGTACAGGCTGGCGAAGAACCACAAGCGTTCCTTTTCCGGCTCGATCGCTCCGATGAACTTCACCTGCAGAACGAGCAGGGCCGCGTCTTCGTCGGGCAACGCGCACTTGATGACGCCGAGGATGGCAATGTTGCCGGGGGGAATCTCGATCACGATGCCGACCGAGGCGGTGATCAGCGACGGCGTTCCCCAGCCGATCTTGACCATGGGTCCGATGATGAAACGGTTCTCCTTCGGCGGGAAGAAGCGCTTCATGTCGGAGATGATCTGCGGCGCGTTGGCGATCACGTCCTGCGGGAACATGACGCTTTCGATCGCGCCGCTGCGCACACCTTCGGCCATTTCCTCGAGCATCATCGTACGGTTCAGGCCGAGCAGGCCGCCGATGCCGTTGAGCGTGAAGCCGAAGCCGAGCTGGATCGGGGTGCCGAACTCGGCCGTCACCAGCACCAGCAGCGAGAAGCCGTCCGAACCATCGGGCAGCTGCGTATTGATCAGGCCGATCGCCTTGACCGACAGGAAGCCCTGGAACGTGAGCTCCAGGGCGCCGGCGTACTCGCCGCGATCGTAATCGAGGTAGAGATAACCGCCGCCGCGCACCACACCCGCGTCCAGCGCAAGACCGACGCCGTTGGGTGGTTTGAAGCCCAGCCCCAGGTCGAAGGGCCCGAAATCGGCGTCGGCACCGTCGGCGAACGCCAGCGTCACTTCCGCCCCGATGCGTTCGACCGAGGCCGAAAACGGCCCGACCGCACCCTTGATCGCCGCCGAGGTTTCCAGCGCGAAAGACCCGTCCTCGCCGATTTTCAGGATGATGTAGAGCGTCTCGAAGGTGACGGGACCGAGGCTCTGCTGCATTGGAATCGCCACCTCGAGGCCCCCGGCCGCGCGCACCACCAGCCCCTCGGAAAGGCGGTAACTCAGGCCCAGGTCGAAGCTGCCTTCGATCTCGGCGCTGGAGAGCATGTCGGCGAGAAAGTTGTCGGCCCCTTCCGAGCCCAGCTTGATGGTGAGTCCTTCGAGGTTGCTGAAGACGCCCGGATCGATGTCGACCGCCCCGCTCGTGGATGCGCCGACGGTGAGCTCCGCACCGATGGCGAAATTGTCGGCACTGATGCGGATCAGATCGTTGCCGCCGACGATGACGAGGGGATCCTGGTCCGGGTTGCGATCGAAACTGACGGTGAACCGGCCCTCGGCATTCCCGGTCAGCGGCTCGACGGAGATGGCGAAAGGCGGCTCGGCGATGGCGGCCAGGCCGCCGCCGAACTTCAGACCGGAGTCGAATCCGATGCCCCATTCCTCCGAGAGCTCGACGCGCTCATCGTAGTCGAGTTGGATCTCGGCGCTGTACTCCAGGCGCAGGGCCGGCGGCCCCGCCACGCTGCTGTCGCGCGACCAGCGATAGTTGCCGATTCTGAGGAACGCGTCGCCGCCGTCGTAGTCGGCCACGACGCTGGCATCGGGATGGTAGAACGGCAGCATCGCATCGAATACGGGCATCGGGTCGAACTGCGCCGTGCCCCAGCCGAATGCGTTTTCGAAGTGCTGCGCCGGGTCGGTAAACAGGTCCTTGATCCGCTCCAGCCGAAGGCGCTTCCTGGCGTAGGTGGGCTGTCCGGGCGTGGTTCCCACTTCGATGAGTTTCCATTCGAGCAGGCCCAGCAGGCGCAGCACGAAACCGGTGCGGGGAAGCGCCCGCTCCAGGGCTTGAATCGCCAGCAGGTCGATGACTCGGCGGGCCATCTCCCCGGCGAAGGCCTCGACCGCGTTGCGCTCGTCGGCCGGCAGGCCTGAAGCGGCACTTTCGATATGCTGCACCAGCTCGGCGATAGCGTCGACATATAAAAAGATGCCCTGAGCCAGTTGAATCAGAGGCCCGGGCAGGTCCTCCTCGACACCGGAGGCGAGCACCGTGTCGAGCGCATCGGCGGCCGCGTAGAGCTGTGTCCCCGCATCGGTGAGCGCAGCCCCCGCCGCCGCCACCGCCGGGTCGGTTGTGACGGCTTCGGGCATGCTGAAGCCGATGGAGTTGGTGTCGAGATCCGAGCCGAAGCCCGCCGTCTCGCCGACCGCGCGTGCGATCCAGGCGCCGAGCCGGGCGATGTAGATTTCTTCACCGGCCATCGTTCAGCTCCTCCTCATGGCACCGAGTTGTGGCTGTCGAAGGCATCGATGCGTCCGTCGCCGTAGGCATTTTTTCCGGCTGTCCCCGGGGGCGGGTCCACCGGTGGTTTCGAGTTTGGTGGCGCAAGCGCGTTTCGCACGTCGTCGATGTTGAGGTCGTTCTTCTTCGACATCATCAACGCGACCACCCCGGCCACCATGGGCGTCGCCATGCTGGTGCCACCCAGTTCCACCCAGCGGTTGCCCCGGGCCCAGGGAGGCGAACGCACGGCCGGCGCACGGTGCGATTCGAAACCCAGTGCGGCGTTGATCGCGACCCCCGGCGCGGCGATGTCCGGCTTCTGCCAGAGGACCGGCATGCCGACCGCGGGCGCGCGGTAATCGCGCAGCGGGCCGCGTGACGAAAACTTGGCGATATGGTGGAAGGTCGCCGCCCCGCTGTTGCCGTTGGCATCGTCGTAGGCGCCGACGGTCAACACGTGCCGACCGAGCGGGTCGGTGGTGGAAAACTCGGATGTCACCTCGAGATCGGGTGGCGCGGGCAGCGCAGTGCCGTCGGCCATCGTACTGGCGACGGATAAAACGACCCCCTTGCCGGGCGCCCAGCCGGCCACGCGGCCGGAGAAGAATATCTCGGTTCCGGCCGGCGCGCGGATTCGAACCTCGTAGATGCCCGCCGGGTACTCGACCGCCCCCCCGACGACCTTCGGCGTGATCCAGAAGCTGAAGTCGTGGCGTCGGATCGTGCCGCCGAGCGGGTGAGGAACGGAGGGATTTCCGGCGTGAAAGGCGTTGATCCCGAACGTGTTCGGGGTTGCGTCCGGCACGATGTGTGAGGTCATCGGCGGCCCAGGCCGAGTCACGAACTTCTGATCGAGGTTTCCGCCCACGCCCATGTCGCCGCTGAACGTCGCGCGCCCGGCCATCTTCACCGCGAACTCGATCGCGGTGAAGGGCGAGGTCCGGCGATACCAGAACGTGCCCATGATGGCCGGGGAATACAGCGAATTGGCGCACTGCCGGAACTTGTTGTTCGTGCCGACCCGACGGTCATCCAGCTTCAGCGGCACCGTGACCTCGCCACCAGCCGGAATTTCGATCCGCGCGATGGTGCGGCGCGCGGGCGAGGCGTTGTTGCCAGACGACTTGCAGATGACCGCGCCCGTGGGAAAGTGGTCGTTCGACGCCGCCGCGGTGGGATCCATCAGATCGTCTACGAACCGCCCACTGTCGTCCAGCCCGTCACCCGGCTCGAACGGGCTTCCCAAGCTTATGCTGACGACCACCGGTTTGCCGAGCGACTTGGCGACGCGCAGGCAATATAGAATCGCGTCCTGGAAGCGACGCTCAAACGCGACCTCGGCGCCGGTGCCCGCCGCACTGAAAAAGTTGATCGGGGACGGGTTGTCCATGAGCTTGACCGCGATGATGTCGGCTTCCGGCGCCGCGCCCACAATCCGAGCATTGCCGCCGGCATCGAACACCGTGCCGCCTGCCGCGATCGAGGCGCAATGCGTACCATGGCCCTCGCAATCGCGGTGCGCGATCCGCGTACCGCCGGTCAGGTGCGCGTCGATTTCGGCCTTGTCGTACTCGACGCCGTAGGTATTGGGGTTGGACACCAGCAGTGTCGCGTCGGGACAGTCGCTGACCGCCGCTGGCGTCAATCCCTGGTCCCAGATTCTGAGGATTCGGGTGGCCTTGGTAGGCGAGACCTGCGACATGAAGTGCGGGTGGGTGAAGTCGATGCCGGTGTCGATGACGGCTACGATCACGTCCTCACCGGTGTCGGACGGCGCGCCGGTCAGCGTGCCGGTCGAAGCATCCGCATGCCACAGCCCATCCACGCCCACCGTCGCATCCGTCGTGCTGCGGGCACGGATGTCCAGCAGCGCAGTGTCGAGGTCGAGTTGACGTTCGCTGCCCACCGCGATGAACTCGACCGCCTCGAGCCCGGTCAGCGCGGCGAGGTCGGTGAACCGAACGACGCCGGTGGCCAGGCCCTCCAGTTTCCTGTCGGGCTGGAAGCCGGCGGCTTCGATCGGCGCCAGATCGCCGGCAAAGTGGAGGTTGACGGTAACCGATGCGTCGCCAAGGCTCCCCGCTTCCTCCCACGCCTGATATCCGATGAGGAGGTTGCGGTCGATCTTGGCGATGTCTATCGGCACGGCGAGCTCCACGCTACGCAACAGCCCCAAAAAAAGTATACGCCCCGCATTTCCCGTTTACAAGCAGCAGCTTTCCCCGTCACGAACGAGCCTAAGTGGGCCACGCATTTCCAGCCGGAAAGGAGCCTGAAGGCCAAGCGGAGCCCGGAATTATCGAAGGATTTTCATGACACTCGGAACCAAAAGGCCTCCATAGCCTGGAGCAAATCAAGGCTTTTCTCGAACGCAGCACCCCAACACGCAACGCACCAAAGCGCGACCAACCCGCCGCCGCCCGGCAGCCCGGATTCTCCCGAACCCGGAAACCCGAAACCGATTCAATCCTGTAGGAGGTGCCTCCCGGCGCCGCCCCCTAACCCCGGACTGATAAGATTTGCCCATGGAACCCGGCTGCCCCTTCTGCACCCCCGAAACCGAGCGAGTTTTCTACGAATCAGAGCTCGTCGTCGGATTGTGGGACCGCTACCCCGTCAGCCCCGGCCACGCGCTGCTGGTCCCGCGCCGACACATCGCCGGCTGGTTTGATGCGTCGTCTGACGATCATCAAGCGCTGATCGTCGCGCTCGAAGCCGCCAAGCGCGAGATCGAAAAAACGCATCGGCCGGGCGGGTACAACATCGGGGTAAACAGCGGCGAAGCGGCCGGACAGACCGTGCCCCACCTGCACGTTCATTTAATCCCGCGCTATAAGGGCGACCTGGACGATCCGAGAGGCGGAGTGCGGAATTTAGTCCCGGATAAAGCCCGCTACTGGGAAGATTGATCGTTATGCCTCTCCTCGATTACGAACGCCAATTTTCGAACTTGCGCATGAACGCCGCTCGGGGCCGTCGCAGCCCCCACAAGGTCGCGATGCTGCTCGCGGTGATCGATGGTATTCAGTCGGGCGAGATCGCTGACAATCGCATCTACTTCAGCAAGTCCCTGCGGGAACGGTTCAAGCTGCACCTGGACCGTCTAGGGGAAACTGACGATCGAAATAATCCCCATCTGCCGTTCTTTCACCTTCGTAGCGAAGGATTTTGGCATCACCAGTTGAAGCCCGGAAAAAACGCAGAATATTCAACGCTGAGCACACCCAGCGGGTCTGGGGTGATTGATCGCTGTATCCAATATGCATATCTCGATGACGAACTATTCGAGTTGCTTGGCAACGGGCTGGTTACCGAGCTTTTAAGGCGTGCACTCCTAACCAACCTAGATGAGGCCGACAGAACCGGGATACTCCGTAAGGGAAGGAACTGGGACTGGCTCGAGTGTGAACTGGCTGTCCAGGACTACCTGGAAATGCTCAACAAAGATCTTCGAGACGAGCCGTATAGCAAAGCCGCCCATCGAAGAGCACTG
>Ga0209942_1000687_pt1 | contig 19759 bp, 16 predicted proteins | sample SalPonR1_A_D2_MG_FD_185695 | JGI IMG/M metagenome (GOLD analysis project Ga0209942, IMG submission 185695) | Salt pond soil microbial communities from South San Francisco under conditions of wetland restoration - Salt Pond MetaG R1_A_D2_MG... ...
AATTTGAAATCCCTTGCAATAATCTTTGCGTAGACGAGAAATCCTATCGCCGCATTTATAAAATAAGCTGTCCATTTTTCAACCGACATCGGATTAACATGCCCTATATCGACATCAAGCAACAAACTCATAAGCGGCACATGGAATATTCCAAGGGCCACGCATAAGGCAGCCGGAACAAGCATTCCAGCCTTTTCTTGCCATGTGCCGGCAGAAGCCGTTTCAGTCTCGCCTTCGCCAAAGAAAATTTGTGAAAGCTTTATGAATGAAACCATTGTTCCTATATTGACAATTCTGAGTCCAATACTGATTAAAGCTGATTCCTTGAAGCCTTCCTTTATGATCGCCTTGCTGACGAAACCATTGAAAAACGGCATGCCGGTAATCGAGAGCATTCCCACTGCCATAAGGATCGAAACGAATGGCATTTCACGCAACACACCTCTTATTTCACTAACATTTCTTTTTCTGTAAACATGTATTATTGCTCCCGCTCCCATAAAAAGCAAAGATTTGAAAAATGCATGGTTGAATATATGCATGATTCCACCTATTCTTTTCGTCGGATCGAGCGCATTCAGTCCCATCATGATTATTCCGACCTGGGAAATGGTGTGAAAAGCCAAAATTCGCTTTATGTCCTTTTGGCTTAGTGCGAAAAGGACCCCCGCAAATGCAGTAACGAATCCGATGAAAAGGAAAAACCGGTCCAATCCGTCATAATTGAACATGACATTCATGCGGATGAACACATACAAACCGCTTTTGACGAGCAGTCCCGACAACAATGCGGAAATTGACGAAGGCGCTGCGCTATGGGCTTTTGGCAGCCAATTAAAAACGGGGAAAAAGGCCGATTTGACTCCAACAGCGGCCATTATGAAAATATATGCAGTCGAAATGAAATTGACATTATTGACTTCGGCCATTCGGTCGGTCAACAGTTCTATGTTAAGTGTGCCAAAAGCATTGTATAGCATTGCCATTCCGACCAAATAAAACAATATGCCCATGCTGTTGAAAATCAGGTAGTAAAGGCCCGCCCGAACCGATTCGCCGTCCTTCTTGTAGAGAATCAGAACCGTCGATACGATTGTTATAAGTTCAATGAAAACAAAAATGCTGAACATGTCGTTTGTTTGGAGCATGCCCAAATATATTCCCTCTAGAAACATCAAAAAGAACATGAATTGGGAGTCCCTGCCTCTACTTTGCCATGCATAAATCATCACGGACCACCACAAAAGAATGGTCAAAAAAACAAAAGCAATCGATATCCTGTCGTTTCTAAGTGCAATGCCTATTACAGGATCCCATCCCCCTAGAATTATTGAATGCGTATGTTCAAAGCCATCCTGCAGTTGGAAATATCTGACCGCTACAACGCTTATAGCCGCCTGCCCCAAGAAAGCGACAGAATTTGAATAGTTGTCATTTGTCAGATACACAAATACAGAAGCCACAACCGGAATAAAAATAAGATATACAGGTGCAATGTCCATATCGGAATCCTTTCATTTTCGTCACTGGTTTTTCGCGACAGAATTTCGCAGTATTAAAAAAGGAATATAAAACAATATTTTCAATAATGTTTATACCCAATTTTTCACCCCAACTCCATATAATGCGTTTTATGATTCCCTTGCCTTCACATGAGCTTGAGATTTCCACTCCCGCAATCTTTATTATTATACTATCATATGCTTTGCTGTTTCAAACTCCATTTGCACTTTGTAAAAGCCCATATTCATCAAATGTGTTGACATCGATACGTCAATTGCCGATACTATTGATATACATTAACTCCGGAAGGGGAGAAACAAAAATGCTTGGCAAAAACTTTGACTCAAAGATCAAAGAATCTGAAATCCGAAAAAAACAGCATATTGAAAATTTCCTTAAAAGCTGTTCGGAAGCTAAAAATTATTTTGACGATATTATCTTGGAGAATAATTCCATGCCAGAGCTTGATTTTTCAGATATCGATCCGAGCATCATTTTTCTTAATAAAAAATCGGACTACCCAATAATTATCAATGCAATAACCGGTGGTTTTGACGGAGCTATCGATATAAATAGAAATCTTGCACTTTTGGCAAAAAAATTCAACATTCCCATTGCCGTAGGCTCGCAATCGCTGGGAGTAAAAGGTGTTGGCGTTGAGTCTTACAAGATCGTCAGAGAAACGCTCGGTGACGGAACAGTCATTTCAAATGTTTCGGCAAACACAGACCTAAAAAAAGCTGTCTGCGCCATTGAGATGATAAATGCCGATGCCGTTCAGCTTCATTTGAACGTCGCCCAGGAAATTTGCATGAAGGAAGGCGACAGAAATTTCAAGGGTGTAATCAAAAATATCGAAAAAATCGCAAAAAGCATTTCTGTTCCGGTGATAGTAAAAGAAGTCGGCTTCGGAATATCCGGGAAATTGGCGAAACGTTTGTCCGAAATCGGCATAAGCTACATAGACATAGGCGGGAAAGGCGGAACAAACTTTATAGAAATAGAAGATTTGAGAAATGATGAAATGGATTTTTCAGATCTTTACAATTGGGGAATTCCCACTCCTTTAAGCCTCGTTCAATGCGTGAAGGCAAGCCCAAAACTGAATATCGTTTCAAGCGGCGGAATAAAAAAAGCTGAAGACGTTGTAAAATCATTGTGTTTGGGAAGCAAAATGGCCGCAATTTCAGGCGTAATTCTAAAAGAACTGCTGCTTAACGGTTACGGGCAAAGCGAAAAATTCATGCATGAACTTCTATATAAAACAAAGATATTGATGCTGCTTACCGGCAGCAGAACCCTATGCGACCTGAAAAATGTCAATGTTTTCATCAAAGGAGATTTAAAAGATATTCTGGATGCAAACTTTCGATAAACATATATAGACAGCAAAAAATCCATTAAAACAAGTCTGTTCCAAAAGAGTACATGGTTTTTTATTGATTTAGCGCACCCTTTTTTCGAATGGACTTCTTCATATGGATTTTTATCAATCAAATCGATTTCAATATGAATGGTATTAAATGAGTTCTATTGCCAATTCGCTTTTCCCCTTATTGCTTCGCCCCAATAAGCCATGCTTCCAGCAATGCGCCGTACACAATGCCTGCCGCAAAGCTTATATGGTCGTGAAATCCTGTAGAACTGTAAAAGGCAAAGGAGACCAAAAGCCCCAAAACCGCCCCCCGCAAAATAGCCCTTCTTTTGTCTGCAACCTTCCACGGAGCTCCAACAGCAAGGCCGATAACAACTCGGTTGTACCATAGCGAGAACACAAAAACGGGTGATGCTGTAAAACCGGATCGCACATATGCGCCTACAACACAAAAAATTCCCAACAAAGCTCCGCCTATGAGAGCTTTTTTCATTCGTTTGCTCATCTCTGCTCCTTTTGGACCTCCTGCGATCCTTTTTTTTACACAAACATGTTGTTTCAAACATTTTATTCATCTTATGCAACGATATAATTCAACAATACCCATTTCCATGCTCTAAGACTCAAAAACCATTCACTCAATTCTATTGTTGCGCATGCAAATGATTCTCGGCATGCTATTTTGGAGCCTCATTTTAGGCGCTTCCCTCCAATAACTGTAAATCTAAAGACTTTACCCGTAATTCCATTCACTTTAAAATTAAAGCAAGCCATATTGAATAGATTTACATCTTTTCCTTTTGTCCTTTCAACAATCTCAATCACCATTATATATTGCAAACCGGCTTTTCCTATCCAGTTAATTCTATCACCACACAATTCCCAGCTATGTTTTATCGACAACTCTGAGCATTTTTGATTTATTGGGGTATAAATAATATACTTTAATGAGAAAGATTTTTTTGTTTTAAATCGCTTCAACCAAGCAAATAATCATTACCCGACCATTATCTTGCAACTCTGCAACCCTGTTTCATTAATCTTTTTAGACTGATTCAAGCAAAAGCCGGAAGGAGGAGTTATGCCAAGTGTCAAAGTGGACCAAAAAGCGCCGGATATCGAGTTGACTGATTACAAGGGAAACCGTTTTTCATTGAATGATTACCGCGAAAAGAAATGGCTGTTAATTGTGCTCAATCGAGGTTTCTCCTGACCATTCTGCCAAAGGCACATGGCGCAGTTGCGTCAGGAATATGAATCGTTTGCTGAAAGAGATACGGAAATTGTGGTCATCGGACCTGAAAACAACAAGGATTTTGCAGCATACTGGGAAAAACATGAATTTCCTTTCGTGGGACTTTCCGATGAATCGCACGCCGTCCTCAAATTGTATGGACAAGAAGTAAATCTATTTAAATTGGGGCGTATGCCTGCCCAAATGCTTGTTGACAAAAAAGGAATGCTTAGATATGTTCATTACGGCCACTCAATGAAAGACATTCCTGAAAGCAATGAAGTTCTTGAATTGATTGATAAAGGCTAATCCACATACAAAATAATGAAACTGGATAATTTTTTTAAAAAAGACTCCAATGACACAAGTCAGCTCGGATATGTTTTTGAATGCCCGAGCTGACTTGTGTCAACGCTGAAGCTCTTTGAATTGTATCTTTAAAAATCAAAATCAAGCTGCCCATGTGTCCAACTCAAATTTTTCTGTTGTCGTATGCCTAATGCAACAAGGCCTGTCTCTGCTTTTTTCTGCATTCCAGCATTCCAATGGGGCAATTTTTTCTTATTGCTCCAACATGCCTTCTCATGGCTTTCCATCTCTTTATCTGCCTGAAATCCTCGTCAAGCACATAAATGCCCTTTTGCATTTTGTCGTCAATAAATGCAATTTCGCCTTTCATGATTCAACATCACCTCTCATTTCAATCAAATCCACTGCAAATTACAATCTACTCATTCATCAAGCATTGATATTGTGGCTTCGTAATCATCCTAACTCTTCTGTACATCCTTTAACTCTTCATTTCTTATCTCTATCGTCATTTTTCCCGTATCCATTATTTGTGTTTTGTGAATAGTTCAATTGTCTTTTGGCAAAATAGTTCGTTTTCATTAATCCAAGGACTGTGTCCTGAATTTTCAAACCATATGAATTTTTTATCAGGTGCTTGGAGTTGAGTGTAATAATCTTCCGCGAGGTGTGTAGGTGCGTTGATATCGTGTCTGCCTATAAAAAAGTATACAGGTACATCAAGCTCACTATAATTCTCTCTTAAATCAATTTCATACAGCTGAGGATAAACATTCGAGAAAGTTGTAAGAACTCCCCTGAAGAAATTTATTTGATCCATTATACCGTATTCTGAAGAAGCCAAATCCGCAAATGTCTCATATCCCGCATTATGTATATTAGGATTATGTGCCATCTCACTGCTCAGGTACTGAAGGTATGCCGCTGCTTTTAAAGCCATGTTTTTACCGTAGTATGGTGGCAAACCAAGCTTTTTTAACTCTTCTATTTTATCAAGATCATTTTTTTCTTCGGCTATACTAAGCGCCAAATTATAGCATTCTTTTTCAGTTTCTTCAAAATCAACCATTTGTCCTGTACCGATAAATGCATAATAGTTTTCTGGAGTTTCCTCAATTAAGAATATTCCCAGGGCGCTTCCCCATGATTCACCCATCAGATATATTTTGTCCCTATCGAATCTTTCCAATAAATAATTTGTTAGTGCTGTTCCATCTTCAATATACGTTTCGGGTGTGATTTTATTTACTGGCAAAGCTTTATATGACTTTCCCGAACCGGGTTGCTCCCAATTTACAACAACAAAATCCTTTTCCAATTCCCCTAAATTTCTCCTTACTGCTCCTAATTGAGTTCCTCCAGGCCCTCCGGCAAGAAATAGAATTATTGGATTGTTTGAATCATTGCCTCTAATACTTACCCATTCTTCTCTACCGTTTACTTCTAGTTCTATCAATTCTGAAATTGAATTATCTGATTCACTTTCTATGCTTGGTGTCTCTACTAATATCTGAGATATGAAAACTATACCAACTGACATAAATGCAGATATCAAAAACAAGCGAAACACCCTTGTCCTATTCTTTCCAGTTTTCTCGAATTCCTTTGATTCTGTTTTTTTATACCATATTTTACCTGTCTGTACTAGAATTAATAATAAAGATATTGCTGTTGATGCTAAAAGCATCATAAAAATTACTGTTTTAATCATTTAATTGTCTCCTCGCATACTATATTTTGGGAATCAGAAGAATTCAATAATATAATAAATAATAACTAGCGTAAAGATTTTTGTGCAAATATCAGTATCAGCCCGTTAAAGAAATGCTTCCCAATATTCAGGAAGCATTTCTTTCTACTTATTATTTTTACACGCCGTGCTTTTTTTTGCAACAACCACCGTCCCCACATCTGCGAAGGCGATGTCATAAATTCTTGCATTAGTAAGTTGTCATTATTTAATCGTCTTTTCGTCCATCAGGATATTTTTTCCCTTTGAAAGCACCAGGTGCTCCAGTCTCAAAGTCATTGTTCATATATGCTACCACCTGATTCGTATCAAGAACTTTGGCAACAGTTCCGTTTGCAATGGTCAAGGCCGTCTCTTGGTTGTCCGTCGCTGTTGCAACCGCATCTCCAACAAGAACAGTGTCATAGCCTCGAGAACTGGCAGCATATGTTGTAGCCAGGATACACTCATCAGTCCATAACCCTGCAATCACAACTGTATCAATATCAAGGGCTTTAAGTTTCTCATCCAAATAAGAGTTCCCCTCATCATCAAAGGTCCAAAACATGTCAAGGTGCTGAGCATGATAGAACCAACCTTCAGCCAATTCACCATCATTTGGTTCTATTTCCGACAACACCTTCAGACCGGCATCACCCTCAAATATATAAACAGCATTTTCAGGGCTTTCAGGATTTAATCCCCTTGATCCATACCAACGGTCTTGAGCATTGGATATGCCATCGTCATACTGCCGACTCCAGACACTCCATGTAATGCAAACGCCTTCATGGGTAGACTTTTTAGCCCTAAAAGCCTCAACCAATTTAGAGAGATTGGGAAGAATGCCAGAAGCGTAGTCACGATATTCCTCCATACAATCATCAAGGAGAAGTGCAATTCTTCTGGGACGGTCAGCCAACTCCCATGACGCCCAAAAAGAAAGGGGCATGCCATATTCGCCTCCTGGAGTACTTTTAAAGTTTGGCATGGGTTCTTTAGCCACCGACATGTCACGATTTTTACATTCTTTTTTTAATGCTTCTTCCAATATTACAGCAGCATCGGGGTCGTTCTCATTTTTTCTGTAGACAACTTTCATCTCTTTATCCTCCTACTATACGTTATGGAATAATCACCGGTCAGCCCTTCAGAAAACATTTAATTATCTAATTAAATTATCCCATACTATATGGCTTCAAGCAAATATTTGAACCATTAGCATCTTTTAGATACATATACTTTTACAGGCTCTATGACAACTATCCTAACACATAAGGCCCTCTAATCCCACAGCAATGAAACCTGTATAGACTGGTGAGGCAAGATAGCAGTTAAAAGCGATTGCGGCTCCTACGATGATCATGATTGTCATCAACTTGCCGATGAAGTAATTTTTATGATTTTTATCGCCTGATTTGATATACTTGACTGTGAATGTAATCGCTGTTGCGGTTATAGCGCTTCCAATGGAAAGAAGAACTATGATACTCATCCTTTAAGCTGCGAAATAGGCATCGCTTTCCATGGATGTCCCATAGCGATATCCCCATGGGCACATCTCTTAGGAGTCCGAATAGTTTATATAATTTTGTCAGACAGATTACCAATAGGACTCTGCTGACTGTTTTCTTATTTGTCATTGTCTAAACACACTAATCAAATAGGAGAAGATCATGCGAAAAAATCTCAAAAAAATCGTCACCCACGGTTTCATCTTGTCTGTTGTCTCAGCCATTGTCACACTACTGAGTCTATTCATAACCAATAAGGGCTTCTACATTCTCAGTTATAAACCATTGGCAGTGATTCTCAGCTTCATACTTGTGCTGGGATTTAGCCTCTTGGTCTACATACTATCAAATATTATTATATCGGTTTTTATCACTTTTAACCTATTCTCTTCACTCAGTGTAGCCAGTCTAATCAAATATGAGATGCGGAATATCCCAGCCATCTTCAATGACTTCTTCTTGTTTGATGAATTCAACAAGCTGGGAGGTTATGTACATTTTTCAGAGTATATCCCGCAGATTGCATCCATAATTGCCTTGAATCTGATCTTCATCGCTTGTTTCATTGTAAGGTGGAAGAAGTTCGATTGGCGTAGCAATCGTTTCGTCAGACTACTTGGTGCAGGGCTTTCTTTCTTCTTGTTGGCTTCTTCACTGTATGCCATCAAGACTACACAAATGCCATTTGAGAAGTCGGGCCCCATCTATGTCTTCTCTGCAAGCATCTGGAACAAATCAGAATATGCTTTGACTGTTTTCGAAGAAGAGGATCTCGGTAAAATCATTGAAGAAAAAGATCCATCTGAAAAAGAAAATACTACAAGCTCCAATCAAGCCAATATCATCATCATCATGAATGAAGCCTTTTGGGACCTCTATCAACTCCCTGGTGTAACAATGAGCCCTAATCCTTATGAGAAATTCGACCAGATCAAACAAGAAAGTCTCTATGGGCGCTTTGAAGTCCCTGTCTTCGCCGGCGGCACCTGCAATACGGAGTTTGAAGTCTTATCCTCCATCTCCACACATATGTATGAGGAAGGACTCATGGTCTTCAATAATGAGATCCAGGGCCCTATCATCACTTTGGCAAGCATCCTGCGCAATCAGGGCTATAAATCAGTCGGCCTCCATCCCTTCTGTGGCTGGTACTACAACCGCAACTTGCTTTACTCCTATCTAGGCTTCGACAAATTCATCACCGCCGAGCATATCAGCGACTCCAAACTGAAAGGCTATTATATTTCAGATGACACGACCACAGATGTAATCATCGACCAGATAGAAGCAACTGAAAAACCCCTCTTTCTCTATGCCGTGACCATGCAAAATCACGGTCCCTACGATGATGGCCGTTTTGACAATCAGTCACTGGACATCAGTATCACAGGAGAGAATCTGGATGAGACAGCCCTCACACTGCTTGAAGTCTACGGCCAGGGCGTCTTTGATGCTGTAAACTCACTGCAAAAACTACTGGATTACCTGAAGGAATCAGATGAGGAGACTATCGTGGTTTTCTTCGGAGACCATCTGCCCCTCTTGGGACCAGATTTCAAAGTCTACCGTGACACTGGCTTCTTGGATGAAAGTGACAACTACATCCATAAGTACCTGCAAATGCGAACGACCCCATTTGTCATCTGGTCCAACTCAAGCAATGAAAGCCAAGACCTCGGTGTGATGGACACCATTTTTATCGGGCCATATCTCTTGAATAGATGTCAGCTGCTTATGCCGGACTACTACAAGAATCTCCTGGACATCTACGCCCATACCGATTTCATCAGTCCGGTCTTTCTAGAGAATGACGGAGGCTATCACTACCGTGACTCCAAAATCTATCATGCCATCTCCGACCCCATGGTAACCATACAGAAAGATATTATGTATGGCGACCGCCTCTATGAAAGTAACGCTAGCCAATGGCTGATTGAAAACAATTACGACTACAATCAGGACCTACGCAATATCCAGATTGAAAAAGTCTATGAAAAAGACGACCATCTGGTCGTCTCGGGTACAAATCTGTATTCAAAAGGTTTGGTCTTCATAGATGGTGATGCGGTGGATTTTTCATATCACTCAGGTAGCCTATGGATCGAGACAGCTGCCCTACCTGACACGGGGTCATTCTCCATCAGGATGGAGCTATTTGACACTATTGAGAAATCAATGGCCAAATCCAACACCTATGATTACATCAGGAAGCGTTAGCGGTCCCTTATCCCTATGTGTTAGGATAGTTGTCATAGAGCCTGTAAAGGTATATAGTATCTAAAAGATGCTAAAAGACCAGGAGGTTCTAATGGCAAAGTATAGCGAAGAATTCAAACTCAGTATCATCAAGCAAATACTACCACCCAAAACAAAAAAGTAATTCAAATCTCGAAAGAAACCGGAATAGCAGATCAAACTCTGTACAAGTGGAAACGAAATGCTAAGGCTAAAGGCATTGTCATAACAGATGAAGATGTAAAAGCCGAAAACTGGAGCACTCAAGATAAATTCATGATTGTTGTTGAAACAGCCTCTTTAAACAAGAAAGAGCTATCAGAATATTGTCGTCAGAAGGGCCTGTACACCGAGCAGGTTGAAGCATGGCGTGATGCCTGCATGCAAGCCAACGGCGGCCAACTTGCGTAAAACCCGATTTTCACATATGCGTCTCACTCCATAAACAGGCTCTTTGAAATGGATTTGATCGATCGCATTCTTGATTGCTGTTTCATCTTCCGACGGATTAATTTCAACAGGTTTATGATATGCAGTCGAGCGCGGCAATCCAATGAGTTCGCATTGCCTTTTGACCGTAAGCTTGCAATTATTCCAGTCATTCAAAAATCAGCTAAAATGCTAACTTTCTACCGTCCAACAAAAAATGATATGCTTCCTTTCAGTTACGACTACCCGACCATGTCTCACCCTATGGGATTATTATGCAGATATTTCAAAATCCACTGATGTAAGCTTATCCTCCCCCTCGAATAAGCACCAATTTTTGCTCTGAAAAACTCATTCTTTCTCAATCTTAATGATGTATGAATAATCCGAACCATTTTGAGCCAACGGATTGCTCACTAACCGCTGGATTCAATTTTTTCGTATTTTTAGAAGAATATATGAAATAAGATACGAAAAACCTAGAATTATGAATAGATACACCGGGATGAACAATAGTCCAATGGCTGCATTTGGATCTGAAGCAATCCAGGAATTGAAATCATGAAAAGAACAAAAAACTTGTTTGCCATATCTGTTTTATCCAAATTCTTCATATGTACCGACCTCTCACTGACATAAAATCTCATGATCCAGCGTTTCCAGAAACCTTATCCCATTCGCTCATCGATAGCTCAAGGGAATCAATCTATTGTATTGAGCTGTTGATATTCAATCCTTATTTTTACCCTTGAAAAACCTGACTTTGAGCTATTTTAAAGTCCTGAGTTTCAGGTTTTTTACCATAACAGACAAAGCCTCCCGGGATTGAGCCAGACCGTCGAAAAATCCGAACCAAAAGGGATATGTTGGCCTTCTTGACATACTACATACGGGTCAGCAGCCTCAGTGATAGGTCTCACGCTGTTTGTGATTTGTCTGTAACCGGTGTAAATACTCATTTCCTATCCCCCATTTTCACTTATGAAAGGCTCAATGTGGGTGCTAGATTTAGTAATATTCTTTCGAATCTTCATCTGGTTCTTGAGCTTCTTTACCGGCCATCAAGTCCTTAATCCATATTGGTACATTTTGAAGTGGCCTTCTCTCTTTAAGGTGCCTGATCACATCTTCAATATCTTCATCTCGCCAGAACCTATCTCGAATGTAGCATCTGCGGCAACAGTAATTACCACTCTTTGATTTGTTCCCATTCTCTTTTACATTCTGTAGAGCAATATGTCTTTGGACGCCCTTTCAGCTTCTTCTGATTAATCCGCTTTCCACAGTTTTTACAATGTTCTCTGATTACCTTTTCACGCTTTGGCTTACTATAATACTGTCCATACCCATCCAGCCCTCGACTCTTACAAAAATTCCTGACACTATCTCTGCTTAGGTCCATAGCAGTGGCTATGCTGCAATAGCCTATGCCTAACTTACTGAGTTCAATTCTTTCTTTTTTTCTCATTGGCCATTTGCATTACCTCCAATCCTTTGATTGGTATCTAGTAATGCGATAGAAATTTTGAGAAGTCAAGATATTACTAATTGAAAAAGCAACCATTATCTGAATATATCCCATTCTTATATTCTCTAAGAACAAAATCCGTTGCGAGACAAAAGATTACTTATCCTAGTTTTTTTCTAAGTCAGAGGATTTGGCATGAACTTGTACTTGTTTTTGTAAAATTGAAACGCTGATAAAACAATCAAAAGAACTATTCCTATTAAAGCAACTTTAGGTAATACGCTGTATTTTCCTTGAAAACCTTCTGATGCTAATAGAAAATTATAGATCCCCAAATATGCCCAGGCAATCGGAATCGGAAATATTGCATTTTTAGTTTTTAGTAGAACTATGAGTGTCAACCCAACTGCAACAATAAGAGTTGCACAAGCCCATATCTCGGCTGATATTCCTAGTCTACCCCATTCTATTTTAACAAGCCAAGCAGCTATATTTACAACCGTAGCTATGAAAAGCCATCCCGAATACAATCCAAAGGTGATTGGCAGAAGTAAACGGTTTTTCGTCTGAATTTTCCCTATATGTTCTACAATTAAAATCATGACAATTAGAAAAGCAAATATGAAAATTGTGGACAATCCAATTAAGTTATAAGAAAAACTAATAATCCACACAATATTTAGAGCACATGATAGCCAGAACAAAGAACTAATCTCATCAATTGCCCGCCCGTAATACGAGTCTTTATTCTTAATAATCATAACAATGATAGAAATAATTAAGAAGGTATATATGACGCTCCAAATACTAAAAGTTGAAGATGCTGGTGTGATTAGAGTTTGATACATATCGGAAATCTCTTTTTGGGAAAGACCATTGATAACCCCCATAGCACCCATGGCATTTACGATTAAGGTTAAAACCAATAAAATTGCATTGATCCATGATTTTGTTTTAAGCTTCATTCTCGACCCTCCATTTGATTTTTACTTTGTCATTTTATGAAAACTAACTATGGCAATATAAGTACAACAATCATTATCTTTTTACATCTTCAAAAAATTTCATGCTATTCTACACCTCATTGAGTAATATGTTGTTGTCCCCTTGCCAAAACCGCATTTTTTATTGCCCTTAGTTTTTTGTTTTATCAATCTATTTCAATTACACCCAATGAATAATCCCACCCATTCGGACATTTTTTTACGTTCAACCCTTCTTTCAGACCTTATGATTAATTTAAAACAACGTTGTTTATTATATGCTTCTAGTTTCCAATGTCAATGCAGACTATTATACATTTATCAAACTGAAAGGTTCATTCAATACATGCGCCTTCTTTTATAGGGTTAAAACAATCCGCTCCTATGCTCGAATAAAAAAGGCAGACCCGTCTTTCTTATTAAGTCAGTTCTGACTCATCTGATTTGCTGTGCATTCCATCCCATGCAATTAAGAACCTAAGCCATACACAGTGGTTTTCTAATTTCCAACCCAACTATTTTAAATCTCTATTTTTTGAAATAGAAAAATCTTATTGCTAAAATAAGCATAATTTAATATTAAGCTTATTTTTTCTTCTTAGAATAATATCTCTTTTTATTTTTGCCGCCATCGCTGCCTTTTGAATAACTTGCTGCTTTATCACTATTACGCTTAAATGCAGATTTTCTTGGTGCTAAAGCTCTTTTGACAGATGCCGGTCTTGAAGCAATTGGCATTTCTATTAGCGGGTAGGGATGGTCTTCAACTACAGGCACTTTTTTTGCTATCAAGTTTTGAATGTCTCGCAGCATAATCTTCTCTTCTTGATCGCAAAAGGAAATAGCTATTCCCCCAAGACCCGCTCTCCCGGTGCGACCTATTCTATGAACATAAGTTTCCGGAACTTCCGGCAAATTATAATTAAACACATGGGATAATTCGTTTATATCAATTCCTCGAGCTGCAATATCCGTCGCAACCAAAACCCTTGTTTTTTTGTCTTTAAAATTCTTTAAAGCCACTTGTCTTGCATTTTGCGATTTGTTGCCATGAATAGCTTGGGTTTCGACTCCAACCTTCAATAAAACTTTTGCTATTTTATCCGCTCCATGCTTTGTTCTAGAAAATACCAATGCCGAAGCTATAGACTCTCTTTTCAACAAATGAATCAATAAGTCTGTTTTATTTTTTTTATTCACGTAATAAACCGATTGTTCTATGATATCAACCGGGGAAGATACTGGTGTTATCTCTATCTTAACCGGGTCCTTCAGCAGATTGTCTGCAAGTTTTGAAATTTCACTAGGCATAGTTGCGGAAAAAAACATAGTTTGTCTCTCAGCCGGAATATGTTTAATGATTTTTTTTACATCTTTAAACATTCCCATATCCAGCATACGGTCTGCCTCATCAAGTACAAAGTTTTCAATGCTATTCAAGTTGACAAACTTTTGATTTATCAGGTCAAGCAGTCTACCCGGAGTTGCAACTAATATATCTATTCCAATACCCAGATATTTAGTTTGGGGATTTTGTGATACCCCTCCATAAATAACCAGCGTTTTAAGTCCTAGATTCCGACCATAAATTTTAAAGCTATCATTGATTTGAATTGCAAGTTCTCTCGTAGGAGCTAATATCAATGCCCTTATTTTTCTTTTTCCTTTCATCTTTTGGGGTTTAGCTAAAAGCCCTTGCAGAATTGGTATTGCAAATGCCGCCGTCTTTCCGGTACCAGTTTGCGCACATCCCAATAAATCCTTTCCTTTGAGCAGTTGCGGTATAGCCATTTCCTGTATAGGTGTCGCTTTAGTGTACCCAATATTTTTTAAAGACTTTTGAATCGGTTCAATTACATTTAAATTTTCAAATAACAATTGTATTTCTCCTTTTGGTTCTTATTTTGATTATTTTTGACAGTCACATTTGACTGAGATTATCTTCTTTTTCTTGGTCAAAATTAAAATCTCTCGCTTTTCAAGAGATTTTTTTCGTAGTTTTGTAATTTCATCCACAAATGATGATTTAATTGCTTATATTATCATTTTTGTTCATTGCTGTCCAGTCATTGGCAAATTATATTATAATCTCAGCCTATATTCTTGCACAAGATATATGTGAATATCAAACATCAGACTCAAACATATAGTGATTCCATACTTATATCGGACAAGGCGCCTGTCCCCTTCTTGTCCGATTCTAATTTAAGTCATTGCGCAGCAAATGGCGGTTTGACGAAATTGCTTAGGGGTAATGGTATATATAGGCATATATATAAAACGAGGAGGCTTTGAGATGAAGAGAAAAGTATACAGCGCTGAAGGGGCCGTAGCGGCAGGACCCTATTCCCACGGTGTGGTAGGAGAAGATTTTCTGTTTCTTTCCGGACAGACGTCCTTGGATGTGGCTACGGGAAAACTTGCAGAAGGCGGAATTGCCGAACAAACCAGAAAATGCTTTGAAAATCTTTTCGCTGTGCTGTCGGTTGCAGGGCTTAAACCATCGAACGTGGTGAAGGTGCAGGTTTTTCTGACAGATATTGTGAACCTTGCATAAAAGTTACACTAAAGGATTTTTACTACTATGAGACCGTAACTTAGACCTCCAAAAATGTCATCAGTTCCTGCATGCTTTTTCCGCTCTTGCGAAAAGCATCCATCACCTGTTTTGATTCGTATTCTTGTTTTTGCTTTCGAAGTTCCAGTAGCTTATCAGATAAAGCCTCCTGCTTTTTTTGAAGCTTTACTAGGTCATCACTTATCTTTGTGATTTCTGTTTCAATTGAAGATATCGATTTCGTCCGTGCCATTGTCGTTTGCCTCCTCACCCATGGTATCTATTGTTGTCATCAGCGACTGGCTGCTTGTCAATAGATTGTCGATTTTGCATGCGATGTCACGAATGCTATTCTCGTCCATTCCAAAGGAACTGAGAATAATCTTCTGACGCTTTGTCACTGCATGATCAAGTCGATAATGGCCATTGCTTCGTCTAACCATTTCGATTTTTTCCAGTTCACGCAGGGCCGCAGGCACTGTCATGTAATTCGGTTTTGTCTCCAAACGAAGCATTGTTTCTTTTAGTAAGTTGTAGATTCTGTTCCTGACAATCAATGCAATGAATTCGATAAATAGCTTTGTTGACAACGATTCGGAGGACTGTACCCTGTTGCTTTTAGAACCAATAAAGGATTTATCTGCACTGAATAATTTTTCAGAGATGTCCCGTCCTTTGTAATGGATAAGCGCCTGGGTAGCAGTCATTTCAGTCGAAGTGATAATGCAAAAATACCCGCATTGCTCCAGTTTTTTCTGAACAATAGCCTTTTTTTCTGAATATGAAACCAACACATGCTTCTTGTTATAGCTAAGGTCAAAATATTCGTGATACATATTTCCAAGTGTAATATCTTTCCCGATATGCTTCTCAAGATATTTTCCAAGCCTTTCGATCAGACGCTCCAGCTGTGCCCTCTCAGCAGCTTGCTTTGAGGCGCTAAAGTATAGATGGAAATATCGATGGGTCTCATCATCTTCGTACAGTTTAGCCAAAATGGTTTTCCCGTATACCCTGTAGGAATGAATAGCACAGTCACGATCTGTCTCAAACGTGTGACGATTCGCAGTAATGAGTTCTGATACGAGGCGTTTACGACCTTTGACCATAATGATAAATGCGTAGCCATTTTTCTCCATGTACCTTATGTTATCTTTGCTAAAGTAACCTCTGTCAAGGATAAAACCGACTGATTTATAGTTGTACTCTTTCACCTTGTCTACCATATATTCGAACTGCGAAACATCTGTAATCGAACCTGGATATGCCTCGTAAAAGAGAGGAACGCGGTTGGTTTTATCAAAAGCTAGCGCCAGGTTAAAAACCGGCAACCCTTTTTCATCCTTTGCCTTGCCATATTCAATGATATCAATATCACCAGCTTGGCAGTTCTTGTTCGTTGAATCATATGAGATGTAAATATGTTGTCTATGATCACGCCTTTTGTTCCAGTCATTCAGGAATCCGATGATTTGCTCCTGGGTGACCGACTGTAGTAAACGACAAACTTTCGAGTCGCTATAGATCCTCATACCTTCAGAAAACAGGGGATGCCCAAATGCAAAATCAGGATAATACTGACCGGCATTTTCTTCATCAACAATCAAATATGCCATGAGATCAATCAGCAAGCCCCAGTCCTTTGGGAACCATGTGCTTAGAAGACTTTGCAACTTGTATTCCTGTAGAACCTTTTGAATCACCGCATACGAACCAATCTTCAAAGCACAGCTTCGAAAAGCTTCCGGCAATTCTTCAGGAAGAGTAACTTCCGGAAAATAATCCTGAAACTTCTCGTTGGGATACATGACATCATGATTGTTTTCATGAATCTTTCCGACAATCGTACGTTGAGGTATGGCATACTTTTTTTCGGGATTATACTTTTGGCCGTATTGAAAAAGAACATAGGTAGCATTTCCCTTTTTCTTGGTGATTATTTTCCCTCTAATTCGTGGAATTTCGACCGTGTAATCGTAGTACATGAGCACTTCTCCTTTAGTGTAACCGTTACACTAAAATCATACTACGTTTTTCATCTTTTTTCAAGGGGAAATGCTTGATTTCACAAGGGTTACGAGATTTTTTATACGCATCATTGTGGTTTAGTGTAACTTTTATGCAAAGTTCACATACGAAGAAACCCTCAAGAAGATTATATTGATTCTACAATCATTAATCCTATTAAAGAAACATTATATATTACTTTGTGAATATATTCTCGGAAATTCAACTTACCAAATTTTCCTTTTTTCTTTTATCAAAAGGTTTTACCACAAATAAAAAAGCACCCCGAACTCCTTAGGGAATCGAGGTTTCCAAGGTCTAAATATTCTATTTTCTCTCCAGCAGAATAACCGTCTCCAAATGAAGTTAATTCCGCAACATATTAAATGCATACAAACTGTGTCTTCTCCTTTTTTCTTTTTAAACCCATACCTTTTCGCAAATTTCCATTTCTGCAAAAATCCTTACTCCCTAAATCAACCGCCCCCAAAACCTATAAAATGTACCCCATGTCAAGGATAATCTAAACTTTACAACCGCAAAACTTATGGCTACCAAAATGACAGTCAGGGAAACCTTAAAATCGATAAAGTCCAAGCAAAAATGCAAAACTTATTTTCAGCTTATATCTCTCTGGCTTGAGTATTCTAAAAATTATTCGAGAATTAAAAAAGCGTGACATAAAATCACCCACCGGCAAAGACACATGGTACAAACGTACCATCGATACAATGCTAATCAACGAAAAGTATACTGACCATGTTGTGTTACTAAAGAATAACGAGGGTACTCCCAGTTATGAATTCAAAGATCACCACGAACCAATTATTTCTGAGGAGATCTTTCAAACGGTTCAGTTTGAAAAATCCAAAAGAAGTAATGTTGAAACCGGCAAGCGCAAGTCCAAAAAATACAGTTCTAATCGTGCCAATCAAGAATAGTGTAGATTTGTTCCATTCTTGATAATTTAATGATATTTTCATCATTTAGCCTATCCAACTCCAATAATTTTTGAACCATATCAAACATTTCCTTTGTTATGATTTCTTTACCAACCACGGCCGGACTCTCCAAAATATGAATCACATCTATTTGGGGAACCTTGTATTCCTGGAATGGCTTTCCACCCTTAGTGCCAACACCGCATTCTTGAAATTTTTTATTGATTTCATTGGGCGTCATTACCATGAAGTACATTTCAAAAATATCCTCAATATCTTGTCTTTCTAACATATAGACATACCTCCTTGTTTTGGTATGTCTATATAGCCATAGTTTCTTCTATATATCAAGTAATAGCCTACTTAAATTTTATATAAATAATAATTGGGCTATTTTATAACACTCCTAACAACTCAAATTATACATAACATTTCTGTCTACTCAACCTACCCAAAAAGTAATTCTATCAACTCAACTATGCGACTTTTTTACAGTGGATATATTCCCACAAAGCACCGATTTAACAAGGGGTTCTGCCATCCTGCAAATCAGCAGAATACGCAAAACCCCTTATTCTCTATACTTTCAAGCTTTCTATTTCTCCACCCTTGACATCAATATTACCGTCTCCACATGTTTTGAGATGAGTTGATAGCTGTTAATTTCTTTTGTTGAAACCAATTTTTGTCCATTTTTTACTTATGAGTGTATTCGGAAACATATCAACTATTGACTACTGTTTGTGGGAACATATCGTTTATAATTCTTCTCTTAACTGTTTTTCAAAATACTAAACATTTCATCTTTATGTTTACTTGCCTTATCTTCTGTCCATTTCCCATCACCAAGCCTTGTGATTCTTTCCATTATTTTTAATTTTAGACTCTGATTAATGATGCTTGGATATGAATTGATTTTGCCGGCTGGTGGCAAATTTGAAAACTTGGAGTTTCCAGACACCGTAATTAATGCTAAGTTGCCAAATCCATTCAGATCATAGTCATTCCACAGTTCTCCTTCTACAGGATGCTGTGGATGAAAATGCTCAATAGAATTTCTAAACTGAAAATACCAATCTTCTTGCATTGGTAATATAATTTGAATTCCACCATGTGAATATCCATCTCTATAGATTAAATAGTCGAGATAAGAAAACACAATTCTCTCAAGTCGAAACCCGTTCCTATTTTCATAATTAGAATCGATAACTTTTTTCTTACAATATTTTTCTAAAGCAGAAATAATATCAGCTTCCTCATCCTCTAATAAATTAGACAAAACAAAAGTAATCCAATGCATAGTCTTTGGTGATGTATAAGTAATACGTAAACAAGATTGAAGAGTCCTTAACTTCTTATTATCATTACCTTCGTCACCTAATGTTCCAATGTATTTTGGTTTATCGCTTTTTTTCTTGTTATCACGATACTTCTCTAAACGCTGCAAAGACCATTTCCCTGTTTCTTTGTAGTCT
>Ga0209942_1000691_pt1 | contig 19642 bp, 17 predicted proteins | sample SalPonR1_A_D2_MG_FD_185695 | JGI IMG/M metagenome (GOLD analysis project Ga0209942, IMG submission 185695) | Salt pond soil microbial communities from South San Francisco under conditions of wetland restoration - Salt Pond MetaG R1_A_D2_MG... ...
GAACATGTTTTATTCCCGAGAAAAAAAAGCTTTATATGAGCAGTATCCTAATGTAGTGAAGGCATTTAAAAGACTTAAACAAGGATTCAAAAAAACCAAAAAAGGAAAAGGTAAATATCGCTATCGAGAGGGCGATCTAAGATGCCCATTTGCTATGTTCACTCAAGGCGTTGAATCATGGTTTGTCCTTGATATCGTTTGTGAAAAACTAAAACGTTTACATCCCGACTGTCCACTTTTTACTATTCATGACGCCCTATACACAACTCCTGCCTTCTCAGATTTAGTAAAAAGGGTAATTACAGATGAATCACAAAAGATTTTTGGACATTCCCTATCAGTAAAGCTTAAAGACTTAGGAAAGATAGCAAAAACGAAAGCGGAAAAAGTCTAATTAAGGCACTTCTGTTTCCCCAAAAGCCAAATTTTTCGTATATCTGTATTCTCAAAAAGGTTAAAAAAACATCTTGCTTAATACATTACCTTGATTTCCTATGACAATAAAAAACCATAAATTTAAACAGCTCCTTAGGGTCATTAAACCACCCTTCAGTGAGAATCAGAAGTAATGAAGCCTATGCTACCTATTTGATATCCAAAAGTGCGTATACCCAACATAAGTGTGTAGGCTTAATCCGCTTTTGTGGCGTTTATTAGTAAGTTCTTTGCAAGCTGAAAACCAACCGCACATTTTACACATTTAGTTTTTGCCAACACACAATGCCAACGCAAAAAACCAAAAGAGTAAAATAGCCCTCGCGCAAAACGACAAAAAATATGGTTGTCGGAGGTTGTCGGAAGAATCTTTTTATCAATTTGTATAAGAGTTGACGAAACAAATTATTGCTTCTGTCGGAAGTTGTCGGAGGCACACTTTACTCTTTATGTATAAAGAAAAAAGAAACAAAATGGAATCAAAAACAATATCAGCAATAGGAGATAAGAAAGTCTTGTTCCTCATTATAGTAGCTGCTTTAGGGTATTTCGTAGATACTTATGATCTCTTGGTAGCAAGTTTAGTCCGTACAAAGTCAATTATCAGTTTAGGATTAGCATCAGATTCCAACTCTGACTTAATCAAACAAATAGGTATTAGTTTTGAAGTTTGGCAAAGTGCTGGTCTACTCATTGGTGGCTTACTCTTTGGTATTCTCGGTGATAAGTTTGGTAGAAAAAGAGTTTTGTTTGGTTCCATAGCTGTTTATTCAATAGCCAATCTCCTCAATGGTTTATTAGTACCAGAAATGCCGTTACTATTAGAGTCTTATAAAGCACTAAGGTTTTTTAGTGGTTTAGGGCTGGCAGGTGAGTTAGGAATTGGGATTACTATGATAAGTGAAATAATGAGTGCTCAAAAAAGAGGTTATGGAAGTATGATTGTAGTCTCTTTTGGAATATTAGGGATTGTTTTTGCTGCTTGTCTTTCAATATACACTTCAATTCGCTGGAATACCATGTTTCTAATTGGAGGTGGTATGGGAGTTGCACTTCTTTTTTTAAGAATGGTCATATCGGATTCTATAATATACAAGACTCAAAAAGTATCTTCAATAAGCAAAGGCGATATTATTGCATTACTAACAAAACCAAAACTTCTTAAAAAATTTCTCATTTGTATAGCTATAGGGTTCCCGTCATACTTTGTTGTAGGGCTCCCTATAAAATTCGCTCCAAACTTCGGTGAAGCATTCGGGCTCGAAGGGGTATCAATAGCCATTACAATTCTCACGTTTTATATAACTCTTTCTCTGGCTGATATTGTTGCAAACTATATTTCTCAAAAGGTTAAGAGCCGAAAAAAGGTATTATACTTCTTCAATGTAATGTGCTTTATATCTATCAGTATATTTTGCTTCATACCTCCACAGAATGGGTTTCAGTATCATTTTGTTTATACGCCATTATTAGGCTTTAGTATTGGGTATTGGGCATTATTAGTTACAACTACCAGTGAAACCTTTGGCAGTAATCTTAGAGCAACTACAACTACTGTTGTGCCAAATATAATAAGAGCATTATTTATACCAATTTCATCTGCCTTTTTGCTTTTCGAAGGTTTTTACTCCACCATTACTTCTGCCACGATTGTTGGTTTTATATGTTGTGTGGTTGCAATTATAGGCACATACTTTTTGCAAGAAACATTTGGTAGAGACTTAGATTTTGTAGAAGAATAACAATAATTAAATGAATAAAGAAGTAGCAATAACGGCAACAGGTCATTTTGTACCAGAAAGGATAATAGATAATAAGTTTTTATCAAAATTTTTAGATAACAAACTTACTTCAGCACAAATACTTGATAAAACTGGCATAAAGGAAAGGCGATATGCTACCAATCTGAGTACAACGGATATGGTTGTCAAAGCAGTTCATAATTTATTAAAGAAATCTGAAACAAAAATTGATGATATTGATTGCTTAATAGTAGGTACACTAACACCTGATTATTTCTTTCCTTCAACAGCTGTTAATGCAGTTAACAAATTAGGTGCTTCAAATGCCTGGGGCTTTGATGTTTCCGCTGCTTGCTCAGGTTTTTGTTACGGTGTTTCAATCGCTACAGATATGATTAAAGCTGGAACAGCTAAGAAAGTAATTATATGTGGATCTGACTTAATGAGTAACACTCTGAATAGTTTTGATTATAAAACCAAAGTTCTTTTTGGAGATGGAGCAGGTGCTGTTTTACTTGAAGCATCATCTTCTAAAACTCATAAGATTAATGGTAAGTTATGTAAGGTTAAAGCTGATAACCTTGAAGTAGAGGAAGTCTATTACAAAACCCCATTCTTTGCTGAAGGGGATTGGAATGATGAAAAGTTTGAATTACAGGGTGGTCTAGTTTATAGAGCAGGAGTTTCAGTAATGATTGGTGCAATTAATGAATACCTCAAATCTAATAATTTAACCCTTGAGGATTTCAATTATATCATTCCTCATCAAGCTAACCTAAATATGCTAAAAGATATCGCTGAAGGAATTGATAAGCCTTTAGATTTTTTCAAAATCAATATTCAAAGTAGAGGAAATACAGGAGGTGCATCTATCCCAATTTGCTTATCTGAATTTGTTGACAAGGGTGAAATAAAAAGAGGAGACAGAATGCTGTTGGTTTCATTTGGGGCAGGATATACTTTTTCCGTGATTGACTTTACGTTTTAAATTGTATTGTATGGATGAGCTAAAGGCATTTAGAGAGATTAAAAAAGTAGCACAGCATCACTACTTCACAACAGATGATTCAGATAACAGAAACCACTTTGAAAAAGGTGTTGAATATCTTACTCAATGCCAAGCAATTTTATATACTTATTTCAAAAGCAAAAAAGAACTTTCAGAGAAAATTATGTATTCGACTCTAAGTTACATAGACCATCGTGAAAAGAACAAAACACATACTGCACTTATAGCTAATAATAATTTTGAGTCAGGTTATTACTGGAATGATAGTATACCTAATTTTGGAAAGAAGCAAATTGAAGAAGCAGATAGTTTTTTTAAAACGTTTATTGATGATATAAACCAAAATGACCTTATCAGTCTTACAAGTATCCTTTTTGATAGAACTAAATTTAAAGCACCAGATTTTATTATATCGAATTGCGAAATCGATCAAAAGGATGTTTATACCTTAGACAGTGGTGTAACTTATCAAGAAGAGCCATTATGCCATTTTCAGTACCATAATTTTTACACACAGTATGAGTCATCAATAGACTCATTTATTGATATTTATAATCAAAAGAAGGAAAGTATTTCAAACTCAGATTACATTGATAAAGTAAAAAACTATTTCATCCGCTATCAAGAAGCAATAAATCTTTTCGGAGGGTTAGGTTTCAAAAATATAAGTTTCAACTTTATCAAGCCATTTCTTGAGGGCAACGAGTATAATGTTCTTTTAACCGTTGCAACAAATGAAAGTCTAACTAATTCAGAGAGGGCAGTCATTAATTTATTTCTCTACAAAATAGTCAGCTATATGGCTACAGATATAAAAATAGATAAAATTGAAAGACAGAATGTTACTGATTTAGTCCAAACAACTTACTCTTTAGGACATAATCTTAAAAATAGACTCCTTGATACAGATAGGCAGATGAATGACTTAATTGAAGATTTAAAATCATCCTCACTAAAAGATGAAGAGAAACAGGATGTAGTAAGATATGCTACTAATGTGAGCTTGAAAGTTAAGTCTCTTTTCAATACAGGCAGGATATTAGACTTGATTGGACGCTTTATGACCACCAAAGAGTGGCAGCCTGAATGGTTAACATCTGGAAACTACATGTTTATTGATAAGATACCCAACAGCGAGCTTGCTAAAGTTTCAATTTCAGGAAAGAAACCGAAAATTATAATGGATGACTTACCTAAAGAACTTAAACTACTTGGGTGGTTAGGCAAGGATGAAAATCAAAGACCATTAGATTTTGTATACAATGAGCTTTTCTTTGAGTTAATTATCAATGGACTTACTTATGGTAAAGCAAAAATCGTAGATGACACAAAATATGTTGACATCAAAATTACCTCTAAAAATGGTAAAATATTTATTGCAAACCGTCCCGCCACAAGTATAAAGGATAATGATAAATTCATAGATTGGAAGAAGAATAAACCAGTCAACCCAGAGGAAATAGGACACGGAGGATTACTATATATACATAGGTTTCTGACCCAAACCAATATAGGGGTTATGAGTATCATTCTCGATGATAAAGAGGATGAATTTAAAATCTGTTTAGAACTTAAAGGCATAAGCTATGATTAATAAAATACAGGTACTTCTTATAGATGACTTACCAACTTTCGCTTTAAAACGTGCTAAAGATACTTCGCTAAAGGATGTAAAGCCTTTTCAAAAGGAATCCGAAGTGCCGTTTATCGCTCAAAAACCATACTCTGATTTCTTTGAATTAAGATGGATTCAAAACAAAGAAGATTTACAATTATATAAAAAATTGTGTACAGCAATTGAGGATAAACACACTTCCGTTGATTTAGGTGCTATTGAAAATGCCGTCTCAGAGATTGTGCTTTTTGATTATGCACTAACTGGACACGAAGACGCAAGTTATCTAAGTGAGGATTCTGACAAAAATCTATTAGAGCAACTTGTTCCTACTTATAACCTTCAGAAGTATTGGGATGATAATAATCAAAATGTAGCGTTACCAATTATAGAACCTATTAATATTTATTCATCTCAAATTTCAGAAGGGCTGAATGACGATAATATTGGCTGTATAGGCGGGATAATGGCTGTAACTCAATTTCGTAATCATCCTTGTGTTGGGATAGCTACTTCAAGAAAAACAGATGCAAATATTCAAGGTAGAGATGTACAGTTTCTTGAAGCACTTGTCAAAGAGCCTAATCAATTCGATTTTAGTTTGCGTGGCGATAATTCCAACTTAAACTGGGAAACACTATTAAATAATGCTACGAAATTACTAAGACAGCGTATTGAAACACTTATTCAATCCAACAGAATAACTCTTAGCTTAGCTGAATTATTAAAATTTGCTTCTCAAGTACCCACCAAATCAATAGAAAGAAGCTTAACAATCGAATCCACCTACGGTACAAAAAATCTACCCTTAGATGGTTTATTCATTGATGTGGATGCAAATGAAAGAGACAATGCCATCAAAACTTGGGTTAAATCAATCCTAAGCACATATAAAGGAAGTATTTCAACAATAAAGGATGCAATCGGTAAATACGACAAGATTTATGCTGTTTTTCAGAAGTATTTTACTGATCGAATTTTACTGTCCTACTTTGCTAAAAAAGAACAGGATATACTTGAGCTAAGAGACAAAATAGCAGCTTCAAAAGACTCAGATGAAATTATAAGGCTTCAAACTGAAATAGATAACCTGACATATTTTTTCACCAAAAAGGATTACAAATATAAAGAAGCGTATAAGAGACTAAAGAAAGATTTTGAAGTAGTAAATAGTAAAATAAGTAATAGTATTGTGTTGTGTGGAGTCAAACAAGAATACAGTTCCTTCACTGGGCATAACAAGAAAGTATTCCCAACTGACGAAGCAAGATTAGTTGTTCTCTTTTTAGTAACAAGATTATGGATTGATTACCAAATTACTAATGAAGAGAATCCTCTTTACAATCTGGATGAAGAAGATTATTACAATGTGCTGAATCCAGTAGTTAATAACAACCATACAGGTGTGGTTCTTCATATGCATTGTCGTAAAGGCGAATTATCGTTATCATATTATATGGATACATTTCAAAATAGGTTTATGAAAAAAGAAGAATACTTTGGAATTGGTAAAAAATCAAGTGTCTGGTCTTTTGATTGGATTAAAGATGGAGAGCAGCAAATTCTTAACTCCTTGTTCCAAGATAAATTATCAAAATTGACTAACAGACCTGAATGGCTGCGATAAACTCTATTGCATTATGAAAAAGCACGAAAAAATAAGAAAAATACTCAATATTTTTTCAGACAGAGAACTGAAATGGAACTTCTCAGATGATTGGATAAGTAAAATAGAGAAAAGATGCGGTAATAATTTGACTGTGGCTAATGTTAGGGGTTCGCATAATTCCTTAATTAGTGATTTGGCACAAAAAGTAACTGCAATTGTTAAAACAAAGGGCTTTGCTAAGCGCATTGATGTATCCGATATTGAAAATTTTGTCTGGGAGAAAATACAAAAAACACTTAATCCTGACAGCAATTATAATCCTAAATATGCAGAAGTAACATACGTATCAAATGCTGTCGAGAACCTTTTAAAAAATGAAATCCGCAGGAAAGCTAAAAAGCATACTAACAATGATTCTAATGGTGTTGATTCGGTAATTGAACATCAAGTTTTAACCCCGACATTCCTAAATGATATTCAGGAACTGGATGGCGATGAACACTTAGCTAAGTTCTTAAAAAATATTTCTATTTCGAGTTACCGAAAATTCACTGAGGAAGAGGATCTACGTAATTTTAAGTTAAAAATAAACGGAATAGATAGAACTGTTTTTTATGATGACCTTGGAAACAAATACAATCCAGGCAAGTATTCATTTGTGCCAAATTTCTTTAAGTACCAGACAATCTGCGAAACTCCTCATAGAATAGAAATGTTTAAAGCACGAGACTTGGTTGAAGAAAGTAAATCAAATTTTCACAAAACGGTCATCCAACCTCTAAAGAATCAAGGTGATTATAAATCAGCATTACATGAGGAAGAAAAAACACCTGTACTTAGTGCAGTAGCATTAGATAAATATGGAGATGTTATAAAAACGGCCTATAAGGGACAATGCGGTGAAATGAAACATCATTGCGAGTTTACTTTGTTTGAATCAGTATTTGATACTGAAGATTGGAATAAAATTAAAGGTGGTACTGTTTATGTTACCCTTGAACCCTGCCATAAAAGAGGAATAGATAGCGATACAGGGAAGGCAAAGATTCCTTGTGCCGTTAGATGTTTAGAGTCTGGTATCGACTCTATTTATATAGCACATCACGATCCAGATGAGTCAGTAAAAGGGCACGGGATTAAAACATTAGAAACTGGTCAGTATACTTTCAAAAAAGATAATGGTATTTTGTCTATTAATGGTTTTCGAGACTTGGATAGTGTTTTGGCTCTTAAAAAGTATTTTGAGGACAAAGGCTATAAAAAAGTAGTGGATAATGATGAAAGTTTAGTCTATCAAGTTGGAAAGCCTGTAAAGGTGAATTTGTTTCATACTGACATTGCCTTACAGATAATGAAAATCAACAAATCTTTTCTAAAGAATAAATTTCCAGAAGCGTATATTTCAACATCCCTGGTTTAGTTGTTGGTCATTTTTCCGTGAAGGTATAGCTGTCTTAAAATAGCACCACCTATTACGCCTACTAAGTACCCCAAACCTAAAGGAATGATGATTTTTAGAAGTTTAAGTAGTGTGGCTTTAAAAAATAGTTCGGGAATAGAATTAGTCGATAGATGTACTGGTCCAAAATCAAAATGCCTTTGTGTTAACGGTTGTACTAATTGGACTCCGTGATACAGAGCCCAAAAAGTATAACCTAACATTAGTCCAAATGCCAAAGCTTGACCAAAAACCAATCCAATTGCTAAACCAACCGCAGCGTATATTAACCCCTTCCGTGTAACTCTTCGTGCTTCAAATGAATCCATATCCTTAGTTTTTTATGATATTCCTCAAATCACCTATGCCGTTGCAATCTTGGCAATGTTCATATTTCGGAGGTCTTTCTTCTTCAATCTCTTGCCAAATGGCATTAAAGCTTGGACATCTACCACCAGTATTTTCGAAAACACGTTGAAATAGGCTTCCTTGTTCCTGTCCATATGAAGGATGCACTTTAATCTGTAAGAGATTTCTCTTCCATTTTTTTCCAAACCAATTTGAAAATTCATAACCTTCAGTATTGTTATGCAGAATGGCGAACACTATCATACCAACATAAGAGTCCAGTAATTGACTATGTAGCATCGTATTGCAACCTGAACTTACTTTTATCTCTTCCGTGCTCTGATTTTGAGCCTCATACCTTGGGCTTACCGCACATCTAAAACAAGCTGGTGTTACGCCTGGTATTGTAAATACAATCTCGGCACATCTCGATTTCTCATAAAATCCAGCCCAAACTGCTGACTTACTATACCGTAATGCCAATTTATTTCCAAATGCCTGTGCTTCAAAAGAGTCAGTCAACAATAGGATAAGGTCAGCATTTCCAAATATGGAATCCAACTCGGCATCGGTCATTTCTAAGAAATTCTTAGTTATTCCTGTGTAATCGGTTCCAGTGTTCACTTTAGCAAGATGGTCGCCTAATGCATCAACCTTCTTCTTGTCTAATTGATCCGTTTCATAGCCTTGTCTCACGATATTAACTTCTTCGACTTCGTCAAAGTCAAGCACTGTAAGTTTACCCAGTCCTGATCGAACCAATGAATCATAAAGGCAGTAAGCACCACCTGCTCCAACACCTACAATATGGGTGTTTGCAAGGAGCTGCACATCTACAGCTCCTTCTATTCTTGTGTAATTGTTCAGTTTCATACAGTTAAGATTTTAATTAAATAATTAGTGAATGGATGTGCAATTCTTATTAGAACGTATGCAATAAATACAAGTCCCAAAGTCTTTAGCACCAGCACCTCTACTTTAGCGATGCTATCAATCGTTTTTTTCTTTTTCATTTTCATTGTTTTAACTCTTTTGATTTTCGAACTATTCTTCTGCTTACTTATACTTTTGGTCCCATATTTATCTGGGAGTATATCCAGTTGTGCGGTTGAAGAATATCCACCTTCGTTATTTAGGATATGCGGAAATATTTTAAAGCCACCATCAGGTATTGTGAAAACAATCGGAGCGAAAAACTTCTTCCTCGTTAAACTTGTTGTGAGTAAATCAGCAAAATAATGAAGGTCTGGTCCACTAAGTGAGCTGTAACCATTTGGGTGACTATGCACGATACCTATAAGAGACAATCCTTCCTCTCCCCATAGTTTTTTTATCACTGGGTTTAGGTAATCTGTATTAATGGTATAGGTGGCTCTACTTGTTTTCGCATTTACATCAGGCACGAATTTTCTAATAACATAATCGTCTTCCCGACCAAATAATGCACCACCACTTTCAGCAGGTTTAGCACCAATAAAATTGATAATTTCATTGAAGGCAGATTCAGTAATCTGCATCTTATCTATGTTCTGTACTTTTTTCATTTTTCCTTAATTTTAGTCTTATCCAAATAACCAGTTCCAAAGTCCACCTTGACTATCATTACTACTGCTCCTTGCTTGTTCTCTAACTTGCTGGTCTATGGACTTTCCTGTTTTAATGTAGTTGTGCGTTAATTCTGCCCATTGCATACTGATATTTTTTGCCGCTGCAATAGTCTTGGGCTCTTGTCCTCTTGATATGCATATTTTCTTTCCACCTCGTGACGAACTCAGCCAATGGGCTTTGTGCATACCAGAATCTCTACCTTCATATGAAGGTTGGTTTAAAATGTCTATCTCAAAGTGATTTCCAGTCTGCACATAATTGAACTTGTAAAATGCAGTTCCATCCTTAGTTCTGTAAGTAGCAGGTGAATAGGAGGCACATAACGTGCCTCCTATAATTACCTCTCCCGAATGAAGAGTACCTGGTTTAATCTCTTCACCTCCGTGAAGTGTACCTGGTTTGATCTCTTCACCTCCGTGAAGTGTACCTGGTTTGATCTCTTCACCTCCGTGAAGTGTACCTGGTTTGATCTCTTCTCCACCGTGAAGTGTACCTGGTTTGATCTCTTCACCTCCGTGAAGTGTACCTGGTTTAATCTCTTCACCTCCGTGAAGTGTACCTGGTTTGATCTCTTCACCTCCGTGAAGTGTACCTGGTTTGATCTCTTCACCTCCGTGAAGTGTACCTGGTTTAATCTCTTCACCTCCGTGAAGTGTACCTGGTTTGATCTCTTCACCTCCGTGAAGTGTACCTGGTTTGATCTCCTCACCACCTCTCTTAGATAATAAGGTGCTCGGTTTAATGTCGTGAGCTGGACGGTTGTTTGTTGAATAAATCATAATATTAAATTTTAGATTCACCCCTTATACAACCACTATCGAAATTAGCTCTGACAATCTCCGACTATGAATTAACGGGAAGAGTATCAATAGAGAATTGTCACGCATAAAGCCATACACATTTGCAATTCGCACAAACCCACGCTCAAATCAAAAATTGCAAAAGAGTATGTCTTTGCCATCGCTAACTAACAATCGGAATGAAAAAAACCAGCAGAGAACATTGTGTATAAGCAATAGCAGCAGAAGTGCTTTAATGTATGATTTCGCTTTTAACTATCTTTGTGTATAGTTGAACAAGTCAGTGCATTAAACCGCTTCTGCTCATACACTAGACCGCTGTCAGACTGTGAAAAAAACCCCTATTTTCAATAAAGAGTGATTTGAAACCCGTATTTCAATGGGGTCAAAAAGCACTTATCATGCCTATTCTAATCGGGATTGATCAAGACCTACTAGAATTTAACTCCCTGGAATCTTTGGGTAGTATTCAGGCTACACTATAATCAGCGAGAAAATCCCATAGCCAGTGTTCTCCTGGTTCAAATGGGGGTAGTATGCTGACTTTTCGTTTTTTCTTAAAATCAGTATCGAAATTTACAATGGTCCGTAAATTTTCTCTAAAGGCTCTTAGGAATTCACCGATGGCTTCAACAGTCGTTGCTGTCCTCATTTTTTGAAGTTTTATGCACTCAATTATTTTATAGCGTAAAATTGATTCGCTATATCACCTAATTCTTTCATAAGGTTGATATTCATTATAATTGGTCTTACCTAATTCCTCATCTTTTATGTATTCGAACACAGATAATGGCGTACTATATACCACTGCCTCACTTGAAAAATCACCAAAAGTGAATTGGCGACTAATAGCTCTTAAGAACATCTCTATTCTGCATAAAAGTTGATTATTGGAATTTTCATATAAGAGTTCCAATCCATCTTTTGACTGTAATATCTTCAACCATTCATTTTGACCATATTGTTCAATATTCAAATTTGTTTCTATTTTTTCCCATTTACTGTCTGGGTCAAATTCTTGTTCATTCCCCAATATGGCATCTAAGTGAAAATAACGGCCCCGCATCGCATATTTAGTCAATACTTCCATAACATCATTGATTGTACCATCTTCCATAATTACACTATAATCTTCCGAAGCAAATGGTCGATCAACAGGAACAGACATCTTTTCTATCATTTTTTTAAAGTATCTTATATCATGTCCACTTTCTGCACCCCCTTTCATTTCAGCATAAGTCGGAAACTTGCCATGTATTTCTTTGTAGTTTAGACAAATCATCGATTTAAATAACCGTTCAAATCCACTCGACAAGAATAGTAGTAAAGGGTCGTAATAATTATTTGTAGGTGATATTTTCTGTAATTCTGCTAATCCACCTCGCAAGAACATGGCAGCTTTTTCGACTTCCAGCACGAGGGCAACATTTTTATAAGTTTCATGCATAATTTTCTATAAGCATATAGCTGTTCAAACAATCAAATAATTAATATAATGCCGTATCTATGTGTATCATTAGCTATCATATCTATATAACCATTCTGAGGTTTTTTCAGAAACCTTTATAATTCCACCACATTCACCAATGGTTCTCAACATTGGGTTTTCATTTCTAAACTTCTTTTCGTGAATTTCTTGATTAACATAATCCAAGAACTTGTAGTAGCCTATAATCATACCTTCAATTTCTTGGTCATTGAATTCATTCAAAATAGCAAGACTTGTGCTATTATACTCTTTAAACAGGAATAGGTAAAGATATGTGTACGGTATACAGGATGCTTTATTGTAATCAGCATTTTCAGAAGCATAGTTAAAGTTGAAGTCAATCTTATCAGAGAAGTCATCAGTATTAAATTCTTCCTTAAGATTGTTGTAATCAAAATCAAAATGGCTACAAATCCATTGAGCATGCATCGTATGGAACAAACAGGGAGGTACTTTCCTATTCGTAATAGCAAACTGTTTATGCTTCTTTTCTTTCACCAATGCCAAGTTGCATTGCTCCCCATCTGAATAGCCAGTGGCCAATACAACAATCTCATCAATTGGATTGCTCTCCTCATTTAGATGATCAGCTATTTCTTCAATCAGATCATTAATATCTAAGAATTCAGAATCTGTTGAAATTTCAGAAAGGTGACTAATAACTGAATAATCATCTTTTCCAATAAATCCAGATACTCCGCATGCTCCTTTCTGAATAAAAAATGCTACTCCTTTTTGTATAAACTGCGGCTTGCTAGTTTTAGGATCATATAATGGATAGCCGTTATCATCATTTAATTGGTTATCAGCGGCAATAATCACATCATTTTCCCGAATAATCCGTGTTATAAGAGTCATTTTACTAAAGTTATAAACTTGAGATTTAAAGTGTTGTACTCTTTCCTCTTATAATCTTCTACATCCACCCACTCTCGGTCCTCGCAAAATCCATTCTCCTTACAAAATTGACTGAACTTCTTCCATTCGTGGAAGTGCTTTCGTTTAGTTGGAAGGCCTAGCAATACAAAGCTTTCGTCATCATAATCCAGGTCCTCTAGGCTAATGACGCCTTTCGCTTCCGATGCAATCAATAGGAAAGTAAACGAATTATTACCGTCGAGTCTATTTGAATTCAGCTTGAAGTTGTATCCATTATTGACAAAAGTTTCATAGGTAGAAGTAATAAGGTCTTCTGCTTTCGATAGGCTTATTTCAGACAAAACTAAAGCAGGTGTATTTCTATCTAGTCGAGACTCTGTATTACCAGGATTTGATACGTTCAAAAAACTAAAATCCTCGTTTGGATTACCGCTGATGATGAAGAGCATGCATTCTATTTTCATATTTTCTGGTCTCTAGTTGTGTTTGTGAGATGTATGTCTTTCACCATGGTGTTTCATCAATCACTTCAAAAATTAGGTCAGTTAATAAGCCTGTGTCAATATACTTTATTGCGTAAGTTTTTTTTCTGTACCATTAAATTTATATTGAACCATATCATCGTCTAGCTTGAAGTCGAACCTAATAGTCGCATCAGCCTCCCTTGCCTGTACTTTTGAACTTTGATAGATCACTCCTATATATAATCTTTTCTTTTTATTAGGGATTTTCATATCTGGATCATTCCTATCTAAATTATCTATCTTATTGAGAAAGTCATTAGCGGAGCCTTTTACCTTAAGAATCTTATGGTGTTCAGACAGTTCCTCATTCATTTCATCAGTAATCTTAATTAGGGTACTTTCCATGCTGATGATCTCATCAAGTTTAGACCTTATTTTATTGATTTTAGCATCATTCTTACGCTGAATCTCAGCGGTTTTTTTTGAATTAGCCCTTTTAGCCTCTTCTTTATGTCCTCCTGGTGTTCCATTTGTGCGGTTTCGTTTGGTCAAAAACATAAAAAATTCTATTGAGGTGGCACTTGCTCTTTAATGATCGGCGGCCTTATAATAGTCTATTTTATTAATATCGTGAATTGAATTTTATATTTATTTTACTTTCTTTGATAAATATCATAGCTAGGTATCAGTGGATATGGCAGCGCATTGAACGCTCTTTATAGGTTAATGATGAACACATCTTTGATTTATAGAAATACTTATCCATTTTTTGGCATAATACTGATTTATAAGTGTTGGGGCAAATTAAGGGGTTAACCCAGTTTTCAAGTCTTCAGATATATTCGTATCTATACGCTTTATTTACTATCAACCTGCTGATGCATTCGACCAACAAAATTTCTCTCAGCCTCACAGGTGCTGGCCTTGAATACCAAGCCCTAGCGGATTATCATCGGTTTGTTACTAGTGAAGGCAAACAATATCAGGTACCCATGTCGGTTACACAAGTGGCTAGGCAGAAGTCGCACAAAAGGAAATTGACCGAACTGCGGAAGCGTTGGAAAACTCTTACTATAGAACAACGGAAACTACTCGCTGAAGGCGACACGAATGAGAAAAAATTGATAGCATTCCTGGCTGTGCTCAAGACATATGAAATTGCAGTTCGATTTGTCGAAGAGGAAGTAATTCACGCTTTCAGGAATACTCCGCATAAAATAACCTACCATGACTTTGATAGATATATCCTAAGGTTGGAGGAAGAGTATCCTGACTTGAAAAACCGATCTGAGGCTACATTTAATAAGATACGCAGTAGGATTTTCGGCATGATGAGAGAGGTTGGCATGTTCGAGAAAAAGCAATCATTCAAATTACACCGTCCTTATTTACCTGTCGCCTTTAAGCATGCAGTACAGGCTGATGAAGAGGCAAAACTTATTTGGTTTTTACATGAGCAATGACAAACACATTATAGAGCGTTTTGAGAGGATGTTCGAGCTTGTATCCAGAGAGGAATTCTTGGATCGAAAGCTGATTGGAGGAAATATCCCATTTTATATTTTTGACTATAAAATTGAAAGTGAACAGGTAGTAGACGAACAAGTAATTGCCTTGCATAAACGGCTGAAAGCAGAGGGTATCCCAACGCAAGTAGTGGATCTGTTTGATTTGTGCTGCACGGTCATCGACAGCCACTTTGGTTTACAGAAATTTATCGCTTTAGAAAGCAAATTTCCCAGCGAAAAGTTCCTTTCCAGATTACGTTCAACGATAGATATAGATTCTCGCTTCATACCTGCTATCCAAGCTGAATTTGGACAAGGAGAAACAAAAATACTGCTCATAAAAGGAGTATCGAAAGTATATCCAATGATCAGAGCCAATGAGTTATTAAACCACTTAACAGATGCGCTGGAAAGCATTTCTACTATCGTGTTTTATCCAGGGACCTACAAAGGTCGACAGCTGACACTTTTTGATAGGATACCTGATCAAAAATACTATCGAGCGCACCCCATTGATGAATTAAAAATATGATAATGAAATTTCATAATCTTTTTGAAAAGGACATACATCGTGAAATAGAAACGGTCATTAAGGCTGAGGATGATCGTTTTATTTCCAATGAAATCACTGAGTATGTCATAACCAAGGATATTCAGAAAAAACTGAAACCTTTGTTTTCTGAATATAATAAAGGCGCAAGCAAGAACGGTGTATGGATTTCTGGCTTTTTTGGGTCGGGTAAATCGCACTTGCTTAAAATTCTATCTTTCGTGCTTAAGAACATGGAGCATGATGGATATAAAGTGGGAGATCTGTTTGCTGAAAAGATCGAGGATGATGAGATATTAAAGGCGGATATTCTGAAGGCGGTCAAACAAGAAGCCGATTCCTTGATTTTCAATATAGATAAGCAGTCTGACACTCATGCTCGAAATTCTGATGACCCACTCGTTAGTATTTTCTATAAAGTATTCTATGATCACCTTGGCTTATATGGACACATAAGACATTTAGCTCAATTTGAGTATTGGTTGTACAAGTCTGATGAATTTGAAAAATTCAAGAAGGAGTTCAGAGAATTCTCTGGTGATGATTGGGAAGATAAAAGAAACGACTATTGGGATCCTGAGATCAATGAATATATTACTCAGGCACTTTCAAAAGTCAAAGGTCGCCCTGCGCAAGAGTATTCAGATATCATAGAGGTTCAAGAAAAGGACTTGAATCTATCGATTGATCAATTTGGTCAATTGATTAATGATCACCTAGATCGAAAAGGGCCGAATGCTCGAATGAATATTTTCATCGATGAGGTGGGACAATACATTTCAGACAATGTTAAGCTCATGCTGAATCTGCAAACCATTGCGGAGACGCTCGCTGAGGCTACAAATAACAGAGTTTGGGTCTTCGCTACAGCACAAGAGGATATTGAGGCAGTGGTGGGTGACAATACGGCTATCAATCAGGACGAATTTGCTAGAATACAAGGACGTTTCAGTATCAGGGTACCATTGACGAGGTCTAATGTGGATGAGGTGGTCTCGATTCGTTTATTGAAAAAAGACGAAAAGGGAGAAGAACTCTTGAGTCAAGTCTGGAGAGAAAAACATGCCTCACTGGAAACAATGCTTAGTTTTTCAGGAGAAGGTATTCAGTTCAGGACTGATTTTTCTGAGAATAGATTCACAAATATTTTTCCATTTGTATCCTACCAGTTTGATCTTTTTCAGCAGAGTATTATGACATTATCGGATCATGCTGCTTTTCAGGGAAAAGCGCAATCTGTGGGTGAGCGATCAATGTTGGGGGTATTCCAACATGTATTGAAATCCATAGACGAAAAGGAAAAACCTGTAAAGAACACCTTAGTTCCATTTGACCAACTTTTTGATGGTATTAGAACCAGCCTGCGTGGAAATATTCAGAGGCAGATATATTTAGCTGAGGATAACAAAGAAGACAACCAATTTGCTATAAGAGTATTGAAAGCACTACTACTCGTCAAATACTACAATCAATTTAAAGCGGACTTGCACAACCTCAGTGTGCTTTTAATCGACGACATGGAGGTTGACCTTGATAAGTTAAGAGAGAGGCTGCAAATAGCCTTAAATGAGCTTGAGCAAGAGGTTTATATACAGAGAAATGGTAATTATTATGAATTCCTGACTGATAAGGAGAAAGATATACAAGAAGAAATCAGGCAAACTACCGTGGATAATGCACGTGTTCAGGAAGTACTAGGCAGCATGATTTTTGAGGAAGTGATCAACAGCAATAAAATTACTGCAGGCCCTCTCAATGTATCCTATTCATATACAAAGAAAGTAGATGGCACTTCAATTGGTAGAGAAAGTGAATTAGGAATTGAGATTCTTACACCTCTTCATGATAAATATGATGAAGACAACTTTGCAAGCAGGGCAAGTATGATTAATCAGGAAAATATGCTTATCAGACTTGATGATCGCATGAGTCTGATAGATGATGTGAGAATGTTCTTAAAATCACGATTATATATCAATCAAAAAAGAGGGCAGGGAGGTATTGATGTTGAAGTTGAAAAGATTCTTCGAATTCAAGAGTCGCTTAATGAAGAAAGGAGAAGGAATATTGTTTCCAGCCTGAGAGAGCTAGTAGGGCACAGCCAATTCTATTGTAATGGTACTTTATTGGAAATAACTCCTGGAAATGATGGCAAAGCGAAAGTAGTTGAAGGCTTTAACCAACTCGTCTCGAAGGTCTATTCGAGTTTGAGTTATGTATCTAATATTCCATCCACGGAAGAAGGAGTAAGACAGGCCATGTCAGCAGATGCGGATGACCTATTCAAGGATAACGAATCAGGATTGAAAGATGCTGAAAGACAAGTATACCAATATGTAAAGTTGCTTAATAATCAAAACCAAAGGCTTCCTTTAACGGATTTAAAAAATCAGTTTACATCGAAACCATACGGATGGCCAGAAATGTCATTATGGGCAGTGTTGGTCAGGCTTTATAAAAAAGCCATGGTAGAGCCCCTGGAAAATGGAGCATATTTGAATAGCGAGGAGTTTTTGGAATGTATTCTTAATACACGCCATCACCCAACCACCATTTTACAGCCTCAGGCTAAAATTGAGCAAACCGATGTGAACCGCATAAAGGAATTCTATAACAACCTTTTTGATGTTGGTTGTTCTTATTCTGAGCCTAAAGAAATTGCTAACTCGTTTTTTGATAAACTAGATCAACTGATTTCAAAGGTGGAAAACCTGAAAACACTGAAATCCAGTATCCCTTTTTTAGAGAAATTAGATGATTTTCATGACGACTTGCGCGAACTAAAAAGATTGAATCGAAATGACCTTTTTGATCAGGGCCTCAAAAATGAAGATGCTGTCCTTAACTTTAAAGTAGATCATTGGGAGCCTATTCAATCATTTATGCACGGCAGCCAAAAAGAAATTTATGACAAGGTAATGCAAACCCTGAATAGTGATGCGACGAATCTAAAATATGTCTCAGAGGACCTCATGGATAAGTTAACAGCATTGAAGGAAGATGATACACCTTACAGGGGAGATATAGTTAGAAATGCCAAAGAGGCTCATGACCAGATTAAAACGAAAATAAAAGAACAGCTTGAAAAATACAGACTTGATGCACGAAGACGAATAGAGGTAAACCTCAATCAACTCCAGCAGGAAACACTGGATTCAGAAATACCAGAAAACGAGAAAGAGCAACTATTTAAGCCTTTCAAAAACCTAAATGACCAGATAGAAAAGGAAAGGTACATTGCAAACCTGAAAGAATATTCAGATAGAGCAGATTCCTTACTCGTCCAGCAATTAAATCTGCTACCTGAGATTCAAGCTAAATTGAATGAGAAAGAAAGTAGAGTGGCTTCAGAACCCAAACCTGAATACATACAGCTTTCCAATATGCCAATAAGTAATAAAAAACGTGTATTGAAAACGAGGGAGGAAGTCGAGGAATATACGGAAGAGCTAAGGCAAGAGCTATATAAACAAATAGATCTAAACAGAAGAATACATATATAAATCTTTTTATGGCTATTGATACAAATCAACTAAAGAAATTTGCTCCTAGAGCAAGAAAGAAGTTATTGAAACTGATCACTAATAAGATCGACTTTGTCTTGGAAGCAGACACGCCTGAATTACGCGAGAAGCAAAAAGCGATTAAACAACTTCGTGAACAAATCAAAGTGGAAGGGAAAGAGCAGACAGTAGAAATGGTGGCCTACACTTGGTTCAACCGTTTTGTTGCTCTTCGTTACATGGATGTGAATGATTATCAACCATTGGGAATATCTATTATTTCTGGAAGGGAGGAAAGTCAAACTCCTGAGTTATTATCTCAGGCTTTAGGAGGCACGATTACTCAGCAATTAAAAGTAGACAGAAATAAAATCTTTGACCTATTACAAGGTAAGCTGGCTAGTCCCAATCCGCAAGCAGAGGTATATTCCATGCTTTTAACTGCATCATGTAATCACTTACATAACACGTTTCCATTTCTTTTTGAAGAAATCAATGATTACACGGAATTACTATTGCCTGATGACCTCTTGAGTACGCAATCAATTTTAGCGGAAATAAGGAAGGCAATTACTTCAGAAAATTGCAAAGAAGTAGAAGTGCTTGGGTGGCTGTATCAATTCTATATTTCAGAGAAAAAGGATG
>Ga0209942_1000693_pt1 | contig 19583 bp, 13 predicted proteins | sample SalPonR1_A_D2_MG_FD_185695 | JGI IMG/M metagenome (GOLD analysis project Ga0209942, IMG submission 185695) | Salt pond soil microbial communities from South San Francisco under conditions of wetland restoration - Salt Pond MetaG R1_A_D2_MG... ...
CTGATTAGCGAGATAAACTATCGTTTCCTCCTTATTACAGTTCACATATTGAGCTTTCTCGTTGCTTTCTTTTTCTTTTATCTCAATCGTATCTATCCAATCGGGAAAGTAATCCGAGATTTTTTTCTGAAAGAATCCCTGTTCTTGTATTCCATCCGGGAAACGTTGCATAACCATAGACCTGTCAGTTGCATAAGGAGCAATATTATTCCAGATTTTTCGATAATACCCGATAATATCTGCTTTGGTAATATCCGAGTAAGGGTAAAACATTTTATCTGTTTTTGACAAGGAAATTTCTTTAGTATTGATTTTAACTTTTTCCTGATTTGCCATGATTTAATTTTTATTATATTTTTAACCTGCATTCTTTGTTGAAGTTGCGAAAAACTGGTTTTATCATTTTCAAAAGCTACAATTTCGCCATCGACAATAAAATCATATTTCTAATTCTCAAGTGCCTCTAACAGTTCCGGATATATTTTATTAAGCTTCTTTTTGTTTCGCGACATAAGGTTTCCCTTTTTTTCCTTTTTAAAAACCAGGCATCACTCCCCATCCAGTTTTCTCTCATAAATCCAGTCTTTATCAGAAAAACGCTTGTCGGTTAATGTTGCAAGCATCGGACTAATCCAGTCAGGTTGATTTTTCTTTTTAACCTTAGATTTAAGATCCTTCGGAATGTCATCAAGAAGTTTACTCATTATTTTTCTTTTTAGAGCTATCCTTTTTTATCTCTCTCTCCATTTCTTTAACCGTTTTTCCGGATAGTGCTGATTCCGGTTCACTACTTACCGGATTTCTCCGGGCATCGGCTTCATCATCATCCATTTTTTTTAAAAGCCATCTTTTGTCATCGTCTCCGCCCGTGTTGATTAAAACGTACCCTCCTTTTAGTTTTTTTCCTTTCAGGTAGATTTCGATTTTACCATCTTTAAAACTGTCGGCAATGGATACCTCCTCTTTGTCTTTTCTCAGGTTTTCATATTTGCCATAATCCCATACAATAACGGTTCCTCCCCCATATTCATCTTCAGGGATTACACCTTCAAAATCAGCATAATCTAACGGATGATCTTCTGTTAACAGTGCCAAACGTTTTTCATTCTTGTCGGTTGATGGCCCTTTAGGCACTGCCCAAGATTTTAACACGCCATTTATTTCTATTCTAAAATCATAATGTAAGCTGCTGGCATCATGTTTTTGAATTACAAATATATTTTTCCGTTTTTTTGTCGAGCTATCTCCGCCGGGTTCAACCGTTTTATCAAAGTCTCGTTTCTTTTTGTATTCTTTCAGTTTATCTTTTGATCCCATCATAAATATTCTTTGTTTCTAAAAAATCTTTATTTTAAAAATAATATAGGCAAACCAGTAAAACATATTAATAATTCATCCCGATTTTTATGGAACATTTTCTTAAAAATATTTTCCCTGTGTATTACTTTTACAAGTAAATGAGGATTATTTTCTTTGATAAAATCATTTAAACACGGTTTGTGTTTTTTTTGATAAATTGTATTTAGTTGAACATCAAAAGGTTTAAATTCTTCCTTTAATGTCCTTTTCAACGTTCCATTCTTTATTTTTTCTTTATTCTTATTTTTTACCAAGTGTACAATACTAATAACAGGATGGAATTTCTCAAAAAATTTAAATCTTTCTTTTATTTTATTGATTTTTTTAAGTTTTGGAAGGGGTAATAAAACCACCTTTTTAAATTCCTTATACTTATAACCCGGAGAAACAAGTAATGATGATGTGTTAAGTCTGTAAACAATGTCTAAAATTTCTTTTTTTGAACTGAAAACAAAATTATCAGGCACAGAATTCATTAACAAGATAAATTCCTTAGTTAGTTCTATTCGCTGACTTATTAATTTTTCGATACTACCTTCTTCAATAAATGTTTCTATTTTCAAAGGATAATTAAGCCTGGAAGCTTCGCTGCTTAGCAATTTATCCAGTTCAATTTCAGCACATTTCTTTTCTCTTTCAATAATTTCTGTATACGAGAGTTTATTACCCGGAGAAAGGGTTTGGGAATCGGAATAAACGCTTTGTACCCCTTGTAAAGATCTTGGATCAATAATATGCACAATATCTACCTCCGACTCCAAACTTTTTGCCAGATGTAAGCCATAAGGTATAACACTTTCACATTCTCCTTTGATATCACTAATTATAATGATTTTCATGGTTTTACTATTTTTTAGAGAATACATGAGCGGCATGTCCGTAAAAGATTTCTGCCGCTTCCATAATGGTTTCGGATAAAGTCGGGTGCGGATGAATGGTTAATGCAATATCTTCGGCGGTAGCTGCCATTTCAATTGCCAGGGCCAGTTCGGGAATCATATCTCCGGCATTTCTTCCGACAATACCTGCTCCCAGCACACGTTCAGTTTTCTTATCGATTAATAGTTTAGTAAACCCCGTTTTCTCGTTCATAGCAATTGCTCTGCCTGAAGCAGCCCAGGGAAATTTAACTGTTTTAAAATCAATGCCTTTTTCTTTGGCTTCTTTCTCACTTAAACCACAGGATGCGATCTCGGGCTCAGTGTAAACAACTGCAGGAATAGCTCTTGCATCATTAACCGCATCTTTTTTCCCGGCAATAGCCTCAGCCGCTATCCTGCCTTCATAACTAGCCTTATGAGCCAGCAAAGGCTGTCCGGCAATATCACCAATGGCAAAAATATTTTCGTTACTGGTTTGCTGATTTTTATTTACCTTTATAAAGCCTTTATCATCCTGTTCAACACTGGTATTTTCCAATCCCAATCCTTCTGTATTAGGCTTTTGCCCTATTGCAACCAATACCTTATCATACTTTTTCTTAAATGTTTTATCCTCTTTGTCTTTAAAAGAAACCTCCAACTGTTTTCCCTGCTCTTTTATTTCTTTCACTTTAGTTTCAAGAAAAACATCATTAAATAAATCTTTGTTTGTTTTTTTATATTCGGCAACCAGGTCGGAATCCATTCCCGGCATAAAATCGTTGGTAAGCTCAACAACTGAAACCTGCGAGCCCAAAGCCTTATAAATAGTCGCCATTTCTAATCCAATATATCCGGCTCCAATAATCAACATTTTTTGGGGTACCTCTTTTAAATCCAGTGCTTTTGTCGAATCAATTACATGTTCGCTATCAATATTTATAGAAGGTATTGTAACGGGAGTGGCTCCGGTTGCAATAATGGCTTTTTTAAATGTTATTTTTTCACCTTCTTTATCTCCGGATAACTCAACTGTATTGGAGTTTATAAATTTAGCGCGCGACTTAATATAATTAATTTTCCGTGCTTTAACCAGTTGGCCCAAACCTCCGGTTAACTGTTTTACCACTTTATTTTTCCAGTCGATTACTTTCTCAATATCCACTTCGGGTTCTGAGAATTTTATTCCCAGATCTTTTGCATGTTCTGCATCTGTTTTAATCTTGGTCAGATGAAGCAACGCCTTGGTAGGTATACATCCTCTGTAAAGACAAACACCTCCGGGATTTAGCTCAGGGTCAATTAATGTTACATCCAGGTCCAGATCGGCAGCCATAAAAGCTGCCCGGTAACCTCCCGGTCCTGCTCCTATAATAATAAGATCATGTGTTTTTTCGCTCATAATACCTTTCTGTTTTTAAAATAAAATTGCATAGGGATCTTCAATAACATCACAAATCCATCGTAAAAATCTTGCTCCGTCGGCTCCGTCAATCAATCGGTGATCATACGATAAGGATAGTGGAATAATCAGCCTTTTCTCAAATTTATCGTTGATATACACCTGCTGATATTTCGAACGTGAAACACCCAGAATGGCTACTTGCGGAGAGTACACTATAGGAGTAAACCCAGTTCCTCCGATACCACCCAGATTGGAAATGGTGAAATTACCACCTTGCATCTCTTCAACTGCAATTTTCTTATTTCTTGCTTTCGAAGCTAATTCGGATAGCTCGGCAGATAAATCGGCCAGTGACTTCTTGTTAACATCCCTTATAACCGGAACCAGTAGTCCCTGCTCAGTATCGACAGCAATGCCTACATTAAAGTAATGTTTATAGATTACTTCTTTGTTATCAAAATCGATACTGGCATTGAACTGAGGAAATTTCTGCAATGCAAGTCCCACAATCTTTAACAGAAGTGAAGTTACCGTTAGCTTACCACCTTTTTTCTCGATTTTCTCCTGATTTTGTTTTCTGAAGTTCTCCAGGTTCGTAATGTCTGCTTCATCAAACTGCGTTACATGAGGTACTGTTTGCCAGGCTTCGGTTAAACTTGTAGCTGTAATTTTCCGAATGTTGGACATTTTTTCCCTGGAAACGGATCCCCATGTCTCAAAATCGGGCAACTGTTGTGTTTTTTTAGGCTTTTGTTCTGATTGATTTGCATAATTTTCAACATCATCTTTGGTTATTCTGCCACCCGGCCCGGTTCCTTCCACATGGATTATATTAACGTTCAACTCACGAGCAATTCTTCTTACTGAAGGAGACGCAGCCACATCACCTAGATCCTGCTCTTTCGATTCGTCCTTCTTCTGTTTATCTTCTTTGGAAGATTTCTCTTTTTTCTTTTCTGTTTTTTCTTCCTTTTCTTCTTCTACCCTTTCCTCTTCTGCCTTTTCTTTTTCTTCCTTCTGTTCATCTTCTTCATCATCAGCATCGGATGAGTCCTGAACTTCAATAATCATAATTACTTCATTCACTTTCACTTCATCTCCCTGAGATACTTTTACCTCATCTACAACACCGTCATATTCGGAAGGAATATCAGTAGTTGCTTTGTCAGTTTCAATTTCTACCAGCGGTTGGTCTTTTGTAACTTTATCGCCTTGAGAAACTAATACACCGGCAATTATTCCTGTTTCAACGTTTTCGGCTATATCCGGAATCTTAACTTCTTTTTTCATGATTGAGTTTTTTTAATTTTGGATTGCTTAATTATGCAAGATCGGCAGGTGATTTTTTATTAACTTTTATCTTGAGTTTTTTCTTTGCTTTGGATACCATATCCTGATTTATCTTTCCCTGCTTTTTCAGACCATTTAATGTACTCCATACAATATAGCTGGCATTCACTTCAAAATACTCACGTAATTCATCGCGGTGCTCACTTAAACCATATCCGTCTGTACCCAATGCTACAAAATCCTGTGGAAACCAATTTGATACAGACAAAGGCAAAACTTTCATATAATCACTGGCTGCCACAAAAAGACCTTTTTTTGATCCTACACACTCCTGTATGTAATTATTTTTATTTTGATCTTTCAACCGGTTTTGACGATCTGTTTCAATGGCATTGTCGTAGAGTTTTTTGTAACTGGTTACACTCCACACATCGGCTTCAATATCATAATCATTTTTCAGTATTTCGGCAGCTTTTAGTGCTTCGTTCAAAATTGAACCGCTACCTAGCAGGTTAACATTATGTTTGTTACTTTTTGTCGGTTTGTACTTATACATTCCGTTAATGATTCCCTCCTCAATTCCTTTTTGAGAGGGTACAGAAGGCATCGGGTACTTTTCGTTCATAATAGTAATGTAATAAAAAATGTCTTCGCCATCGAGATACATTCTTTTCATTCCATCGCGTATAATTACAGCAACTTCGTATGCGAACGCCGGATCATAAGCCTGAACGTGTGGCACAGATAAAGCCAGCACATGGCTGTGTCCATCCTGATGCTGCAATCCTTCACCGGCCAGCGTTGTACGTCCGGCGGTTCCTCCAAGCATAAAACCCTTTGCACGAACATCAGCTGCAGCCCAGATAAAATCTCCAATTCGCTGAAAACCAAACATTGAATAGAAAATAAAAAATGGAATGGTATTTATCTGATGCGTAGAATATGCAGTTCCTGCGGCTATAAAGGAAGACATGGAACCAGCTTCGGTTATCCCTTCTTCAAGTATAGCCCCGTCTTTTGCTTCTTTATAATACATCAAACTTTCTTTATCCACAGGTTCGTAAAGCTGTCCTTTGTGCGCATAAATACCTACCTGCCTGAAAAGAGAATCCATTCCAAATGTTCTGGACTCATCGGGCACGATAGGAACAATCAGGTCACCTATATTTTTATCTTTTAATAGTTTTGAAAGAAGCTGCACGGCTACCATTGTTGTAGCTACATCTCGTTCTCCCGAACCTTTCATGAATTCTTTAAAAATTTCTTCATCGGGCATTTTAAAATCGGGAGTTTTTGCATTTCTTTTAGGTAAATAACCTCCCAGTGCTTTTCTTCTTTCTTTAATATATCTTATTTCTTCACTATCTTCAGCAGGCTTATAAAATGGAGCATCCTTGAGATCCTCATCAGATACAGGAATATTGAACCTATCGCGAAAGAGCCTCAATTCATCTTCGTTTAATTTTTTTTGCTGGTGTGTAATATTTCTTCCTTCGCCGGCTTCTCCCAATCCATAGCCTTTAACGGTTTGAGCCAGAATTACCGTAGGTGTTCCTTTGTTTTCTATTGCTACCTTGTATGCGTTAAAAACTTTTAGCGGATCGTGACCGCCACGGCGTAGTTTTGCAATTTCATCATCACTTAAATCTTCAACCAGGGCTTTAAGTTCTTTATATTTTCCAAAAAATTCTTTACGTATGTATCCGCCTTCTTCGATTGAATATTTTTGGAATTGCCCATCAACAACTTCTGTTAATCGTTTTTTCAAAAGCCCCTTTTTATCTTTTTCTAACAAAGGATCCCAATTTGACCCTAAATTTACTTTTATCACGTTCCATCCGGCTCCGCGAAAAGCGCTTTCCAATTCCTGAGTTACAGATCCATTCCCTCGCACAGGCCCGTCAAGTCGCTGAAGATTACAATTAATCACAAATATTAAATTATCTAACTCTTCTCTTGATGCCAATGTTAAAGCTCCCATAGATTCCGGTTCATCCATTTCACCGTCGCCAAGAAAAGCCCATACTTTTTGATTTGTATCTTTAAGTAATCCGTTATCTTGTAAATACTTATTAAACCGTGCCTGATAAATCGCTGTTATCGGTCCAATGCCCATTGAAACGGTTGGAAACTGCCAGTATTTTTTCATGAGCCTGGGGTGGGGATAAGATGATAGTCCTCCTTTTGGATTTAATTCTCTTCGGAAATTCTCCAGTTGAGTTTCAGATATCCTTCCTTCAAGAAATGACCGCGCGTAAATCCCGGGTGAAGCATGGCCCTGAAAATAAATAATATCAGCGGGAGAATCTCCGTCGCCACCTTTAAAAAAATGATTAAAACCTACCTCATATAATGTGGCGGCCGAAGCATACGTTGAGATATGCCCGCCAATACCTTCTTTCTTTTTATTTGCCTGTACCACCATTGCCATAGCATTCCAGCGAATCAGACTTTTTATTTTACGCTCAAGTTTACGATCGCCTGGATAATCTACTTCCTTAAATTTGGGTATGGTATTTATCGATTGAGTGCTTAACGTAGGTTCTAATTTAACACCTCTTTCAAATGCCATGTTTTTTAACAATTTAAGCACTTCCTGGGGTCTTGATTCTTCTTCATTATTAATAATATACTCAAATGAATCGAGCCATTCCTGATTCTCAAATTCATAAATTTTCTTTTTATCGTCGGCCATGTTCTTCTGTTTTAATTCGTTTAAAAAAATTTTATTCCATAGGTAATCCGGCATCTTTCCAGTCCTTTTTACCGCCCTGATAATCATATACATTTTTAAATCCAAGGCCATCCAGTTTTTTAGCTGCTGTAGGACTGGCAGAACAATCGAAATTGGAACAATAAACAACAATTTGATCATCTTCAGCAAATCTATCTTTTGCTTCGGTTCCAATTCTTTCCAGCGGAATGTTCATTGCACCTTTAATATGCTCTTTATTATAAGCTTCTTTATCTAAAACCTCCACAAGTTTAACTTCGTTGTGGTCCAGTTTTTCTTTCAATTCGTCGCGATTTATTGTTTTCATAATTTCTGTATTTTAATCTTTATTAAAAAAGCAATCACTATACCATAAAAGATTTAACATCTTATAAGTATAAACTTAATATTCTGATTATTTGATTTATAACACAAACAAAGTCTTCAAATGAATAACATATAAAACGAAGTTTTGTTGAATTAATAAGGAATGATTGGGTAATAATTCCCCACTACTTTGCAAAAAGTAAATTACCTGCCGGAAGCATTCTTCCCTTTAACATCTTTAATACTCCTGATCCTGTCTCAAAAACATACATAGGATTATTATACACATATTGTTTCAGCTTCAATTTGGAATGATATTTTTACTGTCATGTATTAATTGAAAAACAATAACTAAAGAAATAGAATATTATGCCATACACAAAAGACAATTATCCGAATACCATGAAAAACCTTAACGAAGAGGTAAGAAAAAAAGCCATTGAAATTTTAAACAAATTGCTCGAAGATAAAAATATGGATGAAAGCATTGCTATTCCCACATCTATAAGTCGTGCAAAGGATTGGGCTGCGAACAGGAGTATAGATTTTAACCATACCCAAGCAGATGAAAAAAAGCATGGTAATGATTTATATGTTATGCCACGTGAAAATAAGTGGATCATTAAAAAAGAAAAATCAGCACGAGCAAGTTTTACTTTTTCAACGAAAAAAGATGCCATTGATAAGGCCTCTGAAATGGCACAAGATAGTCATGTAAATGTAACCATTTACGGTACGGAGGGAAAGATTCAAGATAGAAAATCGTTTGTACGATAATTCTTTTTACTTTGGTAATTAACTATAAGAAAAGTACTACCTGGAAAATGAACATATCGATCAATAAAATCTTGCATTTTAATATCTATAAAATGCAAGATTTTTAAAATTTGTTGAAATTCTTCTGAACCTCCTAATTACTTCTACTTCCTTTATTTTTATACTTCTCGCATAACTCCAGTATTTTGGCATGTTCAGGCATTCCTTCAGAAACCAGTTCTCCATTACATATTAAAAGGGGAGAAGTTTTTACGTTATATTTTTCGACTATTTCAGGATGATCTTCGTAGAATAATACTTTATATTCTAACCCTACATCTTTTAACTCCTCCTCGAGCAGAGGCCTGTGGTTACATGATTTTGTTGCAAAAATTACAATTTCCATAATAAATTTTTTTTTAATTATTTATATTTAATTTACGTTTTAAAAGTTGCGCATTTATGGCTACAATTACTGTACTAATACTCATTAAAACAGCTCCAAGCGCCGGATTTATTAATATTCCCGCACTATAAAGCACACCTGCTGCCAGTGGTATGGCAACAACATTATAACCTGTTGCCCAAATAAAATTCTGAATCATCTTTTTATAGGTTTCTTTCCCGAATAGTATCAATCCGGAAATATCTTTAGGATTACTATTGACCAAAATAATATCAGCAGTCTCCGCGGCTACATCTGTTCCTGAGCCAACAGCAATACCCACATCGGCTTCAGCCAGAGCAGGTGCGTCATTTATTCCATCGCCCGTCATGGCAACAAATTCACCATTATTTTTAAGCTCTTTTACTTTCTCCATTTTTTGATCAGGAAGAATTTCAGCGAAATATCCATCCAATCCAAGCTCTTCGCTCACACTCCTGGCTACCTTTTCATTATCTCCGGTCATCATGTATACCTTAAGATCATTTTCTTTAAGTATTTTAATAGCCTCATATGACTCTTCCCTTATTTCATCAGCCATAGCCACAAAGCCAACTAACTCTTCATCTTGCAGGACAAATACCACGGTTTCTTTCTTATCTTCTTTTAAATCCTTTAAAACATCAATATCGTTATCTTTCAGATATCCGGGGCTTACCACTTTTACATTTTTCCCATCTACTTTAGCCTCAACACCTTTTCCTTTTATGGCATTAAAATCTTTTACATCGCCAAGTTTAATATCCTCATCCTTTACTTTATCCATAATGCCGGTTGCCAGCGGATGTTCCGAATGCGACTCAATCGTTCCGGCCAACCGTAAAATATCTTTATCATCATAGTTATCATTTAATGCTCCGTACCTTGTTACGCCAAAGTTTCCCTTTGTTAGCGTACCCGTTTTATCAAATAAGAAAACTGTGATTTTCCTTGAATTTTCAAAAGCAGTTCTATTTCGAATCAATAAACCATTTTTGGCAGAAATTGATGTTGAAATTGCAACAACTAAGGGTACGGCTAATCCTAACGCATGTGGACAGGTAATAACCATTACACTGGCCATTCGCTCTAATGCAAACACAAAAGGTTTACCCAAAATCAGCCACGTTGTTAATGTTCCTGCACCAATAGTCAAGGCAATAATGGTTAACCAAAAGGCTATTCGGTCGGCCAAATGTTGTGTCTTAGATTTTTTATTTTGAGCCTCACGTACCATGGTAACAACCTTATTCAGATAGGCTTCTTCGCCTACTTGCTGCACTTTTATTTTTAGTGTGCTATTGCCATTAATGGTACCCCCAATTACTTTATCATCATTTGACTTTGTAACCGGTTTAGATTCTCCGGTAACCATTGACTCGTTTACGCTGCTTTCACCTTCTGTTATAATACCATCAACCGGTATTTTTTCGCCGGGTTTAACCAAAACGAGATCATCTTTTTCCAACTCATCTATTTTTACTTCTTTGGTGTCGCCATCTTTTATTAACCGTGCATCTGTGGGCATTAACTCAACAAGTTTTTGCAGAGAGCTTGAAGCACTTACCACTGATTTCATCTCTATCCAGTGCCCCAACAACATAATGTCGATAAGTGTTGCCAGCTCCCAGAAAAAGGTACTCCCTTCAACTCCAAACGTGGTAGCCGAACTGTACCCCCAGGCAACTGTAATAGCAACGGCAATAAGCGTCATCATGCCCGGTTGTTTCTTTTTCAACTCATCAACCAGTCCGGTTAAAAAGGGCCACCCACCATAAAAGAAAACGAATGTAGACAATCCAAATAACACATATCCGACAAACCTGAATGTAATCTCGTAGTCAAAAACATTCTGTATCATGGGCGACATCACCAGAATAGGCAGGGTAATTACCAGTGAAATCCAGAACCTTTTCCGGAAATCTTGAATCATCATTTTGTGGTGTTCGGTATGGTCATGATCTCCGTGTCCGTTCGAATCGTGCTTATGGGAATCATGCTTGTGATCCTTTTTATCTGAATGTTTATTTTTATGATTATGTTTGTTATGTCCCATTATATTTTACTTTCTATTTATTTTTAATGCTGAAGCGTTAAAGTTCTGCATTCATTTGTGATTTTTTAGTAAATAAGTTTACGAATACATCAAAATACTAGGCAACACGAATGAAATAATTCCAACAATTAATTTAACTTCTCTTTTATACACAATTTTCTCTTTTTACCAGTTTACAAAAATTTGCATATAACATTACTCCCTATCCTTCAAGATAAGTACCAAATTCGATGCCTTTTGTTCATTTTTACTATAAATCAACTGATTAACAAACAATAGCTAAACCCGTTTTGAAAATAAAACACAGACAATCTTTTGATTTCTGTGGAAAAATTCTACAGTTTTTGGGAATAGAGTCCTCATCTTATATCATAAAAGATGAAAAACAGGAAAACAGAATAATGCAATCCTTCCTTAGGATAACAGAAGTTCTTAAACGAAAGTTTTCAATTGGCATATTTTTAGGAGATATTTGAATGTAATAAATACATTAAATTATGAATAGAGTTAAAGAATACTATAACACCCACTCATTTTTTGAAGATAAAAGGCTCGATGAGAATGAATTTGAAATTCCCCTTACCCTTAAATACATTGAACAATATGTAAAGCCGGGGGCCAAAATACTGGATATAGCCTGCGGAACGGGTAATTATGCCGAGAAATTATTAAAAAAAGGATATGTATTAGGATTGAATGATTTGTCAGAAAACAATATGAAGTTAACCCGGCAGAAAATTAAAAATAACTCTAATGTTATCCACCTGTCGGTTTCCGATGCACTTAATGCTGATATATGGGAAAAAGAAACCTGGGATGCCATACTAATTTTAGGGCCATTATATCATCTTACCGAAAAAAATAAACGGCTTAAAATACTGGAAATAGCCAAAACGCATGTGAAGAAAAATGGATATATCTACAGTGCTTTTATGTCGAGAACAGCAGCCATGCTGTATGGCCTGAAAAAAAATCCGGAAGGTATCCGGGAAAAGCAAGGTGCAATTAGTCTTTGGGAAACAGGGACCGATGAAAACTTTGTAGAAGGAACCGAATGGTTTACCAATGCTTACTTCTCGTTTCCCGAAGAAATAAATCCTTTAATCTCCGAAGCAGGTTTAAAACCTCTTCATCTGGCAGGTATTGAAGGAATATTTGGTGAAAACATGCAGCTGTATAAAAATTTAGCGCCAGCCATAAAAGAGAAGTGGTTTAATTTCATTAGCAACCATTGTGAGGACAAACATATGCTTAATTATTCCAAACATTATCTCAGTGTAAGTAAAAACAGTTAAAAATATTTTTATACAAACCATCTTTCATTTTAAATATACCCAATAGTTCCTTATTTTTTTATTAGAGCAGTAATGTCGTTATTATTTGTATGTTTTTATGAATGAATTTACTGAGTGAATATAAAAAACATGAATTTCAATATTTCTATATAAATTATTTTCAAGAAAAAAATAGAATCAATGATGGGTATTTATTCTACAAAAACAAAAAATATATAAAATAAGATAATTGCATATACAAGGCTCATAATGCATTTCAAAGCATATGAGTTTTTATGGCATAATTTTTTAGTGGTATTTAATGATAAACTTAAATTCAAAATTTATGTATACTATTATTTTAGCGCTTTTAATGCTAACTTCCGGTTTTATCCTTTATAAAGGGATCATAAAAAAAAAGAAAAAAGTAATCTTCTTTGGAGCTACCCTGGCCATTCTTTCACTGTTATTTTTTGCTTTTATGAGTTTTTGGGGCGAAATGTTATGGTTTGAAAATTTAGGGTATAATAACCGTTTCTGGAAGGTTTGGTTAACTAAAAAAGGCCTTTTTGTTATTTCTTTCCTATTCAGTGGATTTGTAACTTATCTATTCACCTATAATCTTAAAAATCAAGACAAATATATCAGGTATCTTGCTATTTTGCTTGCAGCATTCATTGGAGGAGGCTGGTGGCATTCTCGTTGGGATGTATTTTTAAAATTCATTTTTCAATCTCCAACAGAAACAATAGAACCTATATTAGGAATGTCCACTTCATTCTACCTATTTAATTATCCCTTCCTACTATCTTTATATCAGCTTTTACTCTATTTAAGCATAATTGCTGCAGTTGCAAATTTGGTGGGGATTTTTTCCATATCAGAAGATAACCAGAAGTGGGTTAAAAAAGAATTATCTCCCTCTCACTCCTTATTTTTGAGTGTTGGAATTATTTTTCTAATACTTGCTTTCGGACAGTACTTAAAACGGTATGGTTTATTATTCTCCGCACAGGGAGCAGTACATGGCCCGGGATGGACAGATCATTATGTGCGATTGCCTTTACTCTTAGTTAATGCAGGATTATTCATCTTTTTTGGTATTGTCATGATATCACCACTTGCCAGAACATGGTTTCAAAAAAATATTTTTAGAATCAAATCAAAACAGAATAATATCCGGGCAATATATACTATTCCAGGTACTGCTGTTCTCCTATGGATTATTATATTAGGGATAACACCCGGTCTTTTTCAGTGGTTAAAGGTTGAACCTAATGAAATAACCGTTGAAAGACCTTATATCGAAAATAATATCCAATTTACCAGAAAAGGGTATCATCTTGATAAAGTGGAAGTGAAAGAATTTCCTGCCAGGGAGGAGTTCTCACGTAAAGATATTGAACAAAATAAAAAACTATTTTCAAATATAAGGCTATGGGATTACAGGGCTTTAGATGCCATATTTAAACAATTTCAAGAGATTAGGTTATATTACGAATTTAATGATGTAGATATAGATCGGTATCATATTAATGATGAGTATCGTGAGGTCATGATATCAGGAAGAGAGATGAATGCTGATAATCTGCCCGCAAAAAGCCAGACTTTTATAAATAAAAAATTCAAATATACTCATGGTTATGGTGCAGTGTTAAACCTTGTGAATGAATTCACTTCGAGCGGTTTACCCAATTTACTAATTAAGGATATTCCTCCGGTTAGCAAATACAGAGAACTTAAAATAACACAACCAGAGATTTACTATGGAGAATTAACCCATAAATATGTAGTTGTAAATTCTAAAGAAGATGAATTTGATTATCCGATGGGTGAAAAAAATATTTACACCAAATATAAGGGTGATGGAGGGATTCAACTAACCAACGGATGGAGAAAATTTCTTTACGGCTGGAAATTAGGCGGCACCAGATTTTTATTTTCGGGCTACCCCACAAAAGAAAGCCGAATTATGTTTCATCGGCAGATATTGGATCGTGTTAAAACGATAGCTCCTTTTCTTCAGTTTGATGCTGATCCTTATATTGTAATGAACAACGGACAATTATACTGGATAATTGATGCTTACACTACATCCAATTACTATCCTTATAGTGAACCTTTTAAATCTGTTGGTAGAAACGATAAAATAGGTTTTAGTCAAAATTCAGAGCACCTACTTAGTCGTTCTGTACTAAATAATAACTATTTACGTAACTCAGTAAAAATTACTGTAAATGCATTTAATGGTGACACAAAATTTTATATTTTCGAAGAGGACGATCCTTTAGTTCAGGTGTATAATAAAATTTTTCCCGGACTTTTAAAAAGCAAAGATGAAATGCCCACTGATTTGAAAGCCCATGTAAGATATCCTTCAGACATGCTTCAGGTGCAGGGATTAATCTATAGTAAGTATCATATGACTGACCCTACGGTGTTTTATAACCAGGAAGATTTGTGGGTTCGGGCAACAGAAAAATATTACAACAATGTACAACCTGTTGAGCCTTACTATATTATGTGGGAGCAACCTGAATCTGATGAAATGCAATTTATTCTTATGTTACCTTTTACTCCCAAAAACAAACAGGTTATGATTGGCTGGATTGCAGGAATGTGTGATGGTGACGATTATGGCCGCTTTCTTGCATATAAGTTTCCCAAAGAAAAACGTGTACTTGGAACGCAGCAGGTAGAAACAAAAATTGATCAGGATTCATTTCTTTCCGGGCAATTAACATTATGGGATCAAAGAGGCTCCAATGTTATTCGGGGCAATGTTTTGGCTATACCTATAAACCAGACTATGTTGTATGTTGAGCCCATTTATTTAAAGTCTCAAACGGCTGCTTATCCTGAACTAAGACTGGTAGCTGTAATGCATAATGATAAATTAAGTTACGCTGAAACGTTTGACGAGGCTTTAAACAATCTTTTCGAGGAGGAAGCTAAAGAATCCTTAGACGATGTAGAAGTTGCAACCACAGGAAAGAACGTAAATGAACTGATACAGGATGCTAATAAAGCATTTGAAAATTATCTTAACTATATGCATCAAAAGCAATTCAACAGTGCAGCAAATGAGCTAAATAAATTGCAAAAATCTTTGGAGCAGCTAAAAGGAGATAATAAAGACCCGGAGATTTAATGGTAAAAATATTTTAACTAGTAAAAGTAAAACCTAATCAATTAAATTTCGATATATAGCGTTATCAACCTTTAACTTATGCTACAACAGCAAATCTATTAAAGTGTTGTTAACACAGAAAGAGGCGAATGAAAATTGCATTCGCCTCTTCTAAGTTAATTATATGGATTTGTTTTACCCATAAAAATTTTTATTTATTTTATTCTGTCTTCCTTTGCCCGTTTCTATTTTTAAGAACGCGGCATTGTTCCGGCCAAAAAAACAGAGATATTGGGAACTTTCAATTATTCATTATAAATCAAATTTGGCAGAGTCGTTAGAGGTAAGTTCTTTCTTTTGCCCTTTTACACTAATATTAATGGGATTTGCCCAGCCTTTTTCAAATTGCAAATACAATTTTTTCGGGGTTATTTTTAATTTAATCCAATGACCACGATACCTGATATGCATTTGCAAACAATTAAGTTCTTTGGGTAAACATGGATTTAACCATAACACATCATCTCTTATTTCCAGTCCTGTATAACAACGTTGTATGATATCGATGCTTCCGGCCATAGCACCCAGATGTATACCTTCGGGTGTAGTACCTCCCTGAACATCTTTGAAATCGCTCAATAAAGCTTCTCTAAAGTTATTCCATGATAATTCTCTGTTTGAACGCACATATACCCATGAAAAAATAACACGGCTTAAGGTTGACCCATGTGAAGTAATTTTCTGGTAATAATTAATATTATCAGGTATGGTTTTGGGATCAAAATCATAATCTAAAGCATTAAAAATTCTGGTCAACTCATCGGCTGAAAATAAATAAAAAAGCATTAATACATCTGCTTGTTTACAGGCTTTATAATTATTCGGCGAGTCGTTCTCTTTTTCCAGAATTCGATCTAACCGGAGGGTATTACCATATTTCTTTTTATATTTATCCCAATTGAAATCTTTCAATTTATCAAAACCCTCGAATTGCATAATGGTCCCATTTTTATTAAAAGGTATATACATTTTCTTAATCAGCGCTTCACACTTTTCCATATCATCATTTGTAAACCCCACTTTTTGGATAAGTTCATTGATTATTTTTTCATCCAAAATCTTAAATAATTCAAGTGCACATCTGATAACCCAAACAGCCATAAAATTGGTATAGGCATTGTTATTCAATCCCGGTTGTTCTGAATCGGGGTAATGTGTATGATATTCATCCGGTCCCATAACGCCTCTAATCTCATATCGGTCTCTTTTAGGATTATAATCAGCAATACTTAGCCAGAACAATGCAGTATTTAAAATCATTTCAGCACCATAACCTGCTAAAAAATCCATATCATTTGTTGTCTGATAATAAAGCCATACGTTATAAGGTATTGCTGCATTTATATGCCGTTGAATATTTGAGTAATCGGGAATCCACCGGCCAGATTTGGGGTTTAAATGAATTTTCTGACTTTCCTCACGCCCATTACTACCACTTTGCCAGGGATACATTGCTCCTCGATATCCATTTTCTTTAGCTGCATAACGTGCCCGCCCCAGCCGCCGGTAGCGGTACATTAGCATTGCACGGGCTAAATGCGGCATATGCAGATTAAGAAACGGAAAGATATATAATTCATCCCAAAAAATATGGCCACGGTAAGCTTCACCATGCCACCCCCTTGAAGGGATACCAATATCATAATCTATACTATTTTCCGATATGGTCTGGTAAAGATGAAATGTGTGCAGACGTAAAAATAGTAAGCTGTGATTTTCTGTTTCTAATTCGAAATTACTATGATTCCATAGTTGTTCCCAAACCATCTTATGATTTAAATATATTTCATTAAAACTATCAACCCTACTAAGTTTTTGCTGAGCTTCGTTAAGCGGATCGCTAATGGCAAAATCTTTTGAAGTAAAGAGGGTAGCTAATTTTTCTATTCTTACAGATTGCAGTTTAGAACAGTTTAATTTCGCATCATGCCATACCATTTCTTTATCTTTACTCACTTCAATTTTAGTATTTATCTTTTCTTTTTTCTGATAAATACTTAATTGAGCCGTTTGGGCAATTAATATTTTCGATTGTTTGGTCTGACTTAATAAATAAATCTTATTTTCATTAAATTTTCCTTTATCTAAAATGTCGAGATGTTCATTATTTAAATCATTGTAACGCTCTACGCCTTTATTTTCTACACTTCCATCTAAAGCTGAGCGCACGGTTATTTCACCTTCCCAGTTTTCAGGGATTATGGTCCATTCAATTCCCATTACGTGATGATCATCCATACTCACTATTCTCCTGCTTATTAGCGTAGTCTCGTGACTTTGATTATCACGGAATTTAACTTTTCTTTCTAACACTCCTTCTTTTAGATTAAGATTAACCAGATATTCGAGTATTTCGGTATCATCAAGATTTAGCCACTTTCCGTTTTTTATTTTGAATGTCAGAAATAACCAGTTAGGAAGATTTACCAAATCTTCATTAACGATTTCTTTGCCTTTAATTTTTGATTTTGCCCTGTTATAACCTCCTGCCAGATATGTTCCGGGATAATTAAAATCATTGGCTTGTAGCTCTTCCATTGCACCGCGGGTAGCAAAATACCCATTACCAAGGGTACATAATGCTTCCCGTAAAGGATGTTCCTCTTTATTCCACCCTTTATATTCTAATATCCAGTTGTTCATAATTTATCAAATATTTTGTTTTTTATCCGTTTATCGTTGCGCCAGCATTTCTAAAAATAATTTTACCTGATAAACATTCTTCAGGCTATACCTGGCCCGGGTGTTTTCAACATTATCGTGAAAACCTACCAGAATTCCAATCCCATCATTTTCAATTGCTTTAAATGCATTTTCATCGGTAATATCATCACCAATATAAATCGGGACTATATGTTCCTTTTCTTTTAATTCCGGCATAATAAGCATCCAGGCAATGGCTTTCCCTTTGTGCCAATCAATAGCTGGTAGTATTTCAACTATTTTTTTACCTTCTCCTCTTTTTAAACCATCCGATTTATTCACTAATGCTTCCACTTTATCTTTAATTGCCGGCACATCCTTTTCGGCTACATTTCTATAATGTACCGCTATGGCATATCTTTTTCGCTCTATCTTTATCCCTTCTATATCAGAAAGATTATTATTCAATTCCTTTTCAATCTGGTTCAACTTAGGTAATATCTCTTTTGTTTGCTTATGCTCGTGATATAATCCATCCGGACCCGAAATTCTAAACCCGTGACTGCCGGCATAATATAACTCTTCAACTCCTACCATTTCTTTAACATCATCCATATCCCTGCCACTAACCACTGCAACAATCAGTTTTGAAGCACATGCTTTTACAGCTTCTCTCATTTCATCCGACAGGATAGCATCCTCAGGATGGTTCACTATAGGTGTAAGCGTGCCGTCATAATCGAGAAAAAGCACAGGTTTTTTATTATTTATTAATTTTTTAAACTCCTGAGGTTCTGAAAATATATTAACCAGAGGATTTTTAAAATAATACTTTAATTCTTGATTACCCATTAAATGAATCTCATTAAAACTGTTTATTACTTTATCGGCACCATTGTTTAACAAAGCTGTTCTGTTATCCCCCCTGTTAACGCCCACAACATAGGCAAAATTTCCTTTGGTCCCGGCCTGTACTCCTGAAATGGCATCTTCGAAAATAACACATTCACCAACCTCAACACCAAGATCGTTGGCAGCCTCGAGAAATATATCAGGTTCGGGTTTCCCTTCAAGATTTCTTTCAGCGGAAACCACTCCATCGACACGGACATCAAATAAGTCAAGGATATTTGCTGCTTCCAGAATACGTTTGCAATTTCTGCTTGAAGATATAACGGCTGTTTTTATACCGGCATCAAGCCACTCTTTAATCTTATTTGCAGCATCATCATATCTTTCCACCCCGTTTTCTTCTATTAATTGAATAAAGATCCTGTTTTTCCTGT
>Ga0209942_1000707_pt1 | contig 19358 bp, 15 predicted proteins | sample SalPonR1_A_D2_MG_FD_185695 | JGI IMG/M metagenome (GOLD analysis project Ga0209942, IMG submission 185695) | Salt pond soil microbial communities from South San Francisco under conditions of wetland restoration - Salt Pond MetaG R1_A_D2_MG... ...
ATGCGCCATGTCCACGTGCAGATAGGCACCGACGCTGTCGGCGATCTCGCGCATCTTCGCGAAATCGATCTGCCGCGGGATGGCCGAGCCGCCGGCGATGATCAGCTTGGGCTGATGCTCGGTCGCCAGCGCCTGCACCTGGTCGTAATCGATCAGGTTGTCCTCGCGGCGCACGCCGTATTGCACCGCGTTGAACCACTTGCCCGACTGGTTGGGTGCCGCGCCGTGCGTCAGATGCCCGCCCGCGTCGAGGCTCATGCCGAGGATAGTGTCGCCCGGCTTCAGAAGCGCGGTGAAGACGCCTTGGTTGGCTTGGCTGCCGGAATTGGGCTGGACGTTGGCAAAGCCGCAATTGAAGAGATTGCAGGCCCGCTCGATGGCCAGGTTTTCGGCCACGTCCACGAACTGGCACCCACCGTAATAGCGCCGCCCGGGATACCCTTCGGCATACTTGTTGGTCATGACCGAGCCTTGCGCCTCCATCACCGCCGCCGAAACGATGTTCTCGGAGGCAATCAGCTCGATCTCGTCGCGCTGTCGGCCGAGTTCCTGCTCGATCGCGCGGGCAATCTCGGGATCGCGCGAGGCCAGCGCCTCGGTGAAGAAGCCGCTGTCGGCCGCGGGCCGGTGTCCGTCATGGGGCATGGCATGTCCTCCGCCAGAAAATGACTTTCGCGATCACGTAGCGGAAAGCCCCCCCCAAGGAAAGATCGCAAAGCGACACTTTCGCCCGGCGCACCGGCATGGCTGGCCTTGGCCATCGAATTGTGCTTCGATCCGCGCGGCCAAGCCCCCGAGGAGCCAGGATGTCCCAGAATATCGCCTTCGTCGCCAGCGACGTGCCCAGCGCCCAGACTGCGCGCGCCGCGCTGGTCGCGCGGTTCGGCGACGAGCCCGAGGCGCAGGCCGACGTCATCGTGGCGCTCGGCGGGGACGGGTTCATGCTGCACACGATGCACCGCACGCAGGCGCTCGACACGCCGGTCTACGGGATGAATCGCGGCACCGTCGGTTTCCTCATGAACGACTATTCCGAGACCGACCTGCCCGAGCGGATCGCGCGCGCCGAGGAAGAGATCATCAATCCCCTGGCCATGCGCGCCGAGGCCAATGACGGCACCATACAGGAGGCGCTAGCCATCAACGAGGTGTCGCTGCTGCGCGCGGGTCCGCAGGCGGCCAAGCTGCGTATCTCCATCGACGGGCGGCTGAGGCTGGAGGAGCTCATTTGCGACGGCGCGCTGGTTGCCACGCCCGCAGGCTCAACCGCCTACAATTATTCTGCCCATGGGCCGATCCTGCCCATTGGCTCGGACGTGCTGGCGCTCACGGCCGTGGCCGCCTTCCGCCCCCGGCGCTGGCGTGGTGCGCTCCTGCCCAAGACCGCCTGCGTGCGCTTCGACGTGATCGACCCGGACAAGCGCCCGGTGATGGCCGATGCCGACAGCCGCTGGGTCGAAAGCGTGAACTGGGTCGAAATCCGCTCGCGCACCGATATCCGCCATCGCATCCTGTTCGATCCCGGCCACGGGCTGGAGGAGAGGCTTCTGCGCGAGCAGTTTACATAAGCCGGTTTCGAAGAGCCTGTTACCCTCGAAATTCCGGCCTGTCCCTTGCAAATCCGATCAGTAGAGCCCGAGCCACCGGAATGACAGGTCCGCCTCGTGGTCGCGGCCATACGCCACCGCGGCGAGGCTCGTCACCGTCTCGGGCCGCGGGACATCGCGCAGCAGCGCACCCGACGCCGCGAATGCCGTGAACGGCAGCCGCAGCTCGCGCCAGTCCTCCGTGGTCTCGAACCCGGCCTGGTAATATTGCCAGGGCAGCATGGTGCCGCGCGTGCGCAGATGCACGAAATAGCGCTCTCCGTTGCCGCGCACGCGGATCACCACGCCCCGGGCGTCCGCCGGAAACGGCACGTCGAGGTCGGCCCGCGCCTGGATAAAACCGCCACGGTTCTCCATGCTCACAGACCCGGTCAAGGTCAGGTGCCGCGCCCCCTCTGCGCCCACGACCCGCGCTTCGCCGGTCGAGACGCCGCCCATCACCTGGTCGGTGAAGAACCTGTAGGACCCGAGCGGCGGCGGCAGATAGCTGCCGGGCGGGGAATCGGCATCGGACGTATCGGGCATGGCGCTGGCCAGACTGGCAAGAAATACAAGGATCGCAAGGCGCATGGTGTCACTCCTGTCCGATAAATAAGCCGCCCGCCCCGCGCGGAAACCCCCGATGTTATCGGATATCACCCGCGCGCTATTGCCTGTCCCGACGGCCTGCGCCCATCGTCCTCATACCTGCTCAGCGCAGGTGTGCCATGTCAGGGAAAGGAGGCACGGTCATGCGGGTAATGAACGTCATCAGGATTCTCTTGCTTGGAAGCCTGATCGTCGCGGGGGTCGTCCTGTATCCGGAGCGGGGGGCAAATACCGCCGATCCGGCGTCGGTAACCAGTCTCGTCCCCAACCCCGTGACGGTAACGATCCTGACCGCGCGCTCATCCTGAGGCACGGCGCTCCTCCTGCCCGGCGCACCGGGCACACCGCTCCCCCGCACGGGTCCGCCCGCGCGGGGGAGTTTCGTTATCATTTCGTCAATCCAATGCCTTGCAGGGCAGATTCGATCTCGTCCAGGATCGCCGGATCATCGATCGTGGCGGGCATCTTGTAGTCCTGCCCATCGGCGATCTTGACCATGATCGCGCGCAGGATCTTGCCCGAGCGCGTCTTGGGCAGGCGATCCACCACGACCGCCAGCTTGAACGCCGCCACCGGCCCGATCTGGTCGCGGACGAGGGCCACGCATTCGCGCACGATCTCGTCATGGCCGCGGTTGACCCCCTTGGTCAGGCACAGGAACCCAACCGGTGCCTGCCCCTTGAGCGCGTCCGCCGCGCCGATCACGGCGCATTCGGCCACGTCCGGGTGGTTTGCCAGCACCTCCTCCATCGCGCCCGTGGACAGGCGATGGCCCGCCACGTTGATCACGTCATCGGTGCGCGCCATGATCCAGAGATATCCGTCCTCGTCCTTCATGCCCGCGTCGCCGGTCTCGTAATAGCCGGGGAAATGCTCGAGATAGGATTTGCGGAAGCGCCCTTCGGCATTCCACAGCGTCGGCAGCGTACCCGGCGGCAGCGGCAGCCTGATCGCGATCGCGCCCAGCGTGCCCGCCGGTACCTCGTGCCCGCCTTCGTCGAGGATCTGCACGTCATAGCCCGGCATAGCCACCGTGGGCGATCCGACCTTCACCGGCAGCGCCTCGAGCCCCGCCGGGTTGCCCGCGATGGTCCAGCCCGTCTCGGTCTGCCACCAGTGATCGTAGACCGGCACGCCCATCTTGTCGGCGGCCCAGTTGATCGTGTCCGGATCGGCGCGTTCGCCCGCGAGGTAGAGCGCGCGCAGGCAGGAGATATCGTATCTCTGCAGCTCCTTCGCCTCCGGGTCGTCGCGCTTGATCGCGCGGAACGCGGTGGGCGCGGTAAAGAAGCTGCGCACCTTGTGCTCGGAGATTACCCGCCAGAACGTGCCTGCATCGGGCGTGCCCACCGGCTTGCCCTCGAACACGATGGTAGTGTTGCCGTGGATGAGCGGACCATAACAGATATAGCTGTGCCCCACGACCCAGCCCACGTCCGACGCCGCCCAGAACACCTCGCCGGGGTTCACGTCGTAGATGTTCTTCATCGTCCAGTTCAGCGCAACGAGATGCCCGGCCGTGTGGCGCACCACGCCTTTGGGCTGCCCGGTTGTACCGGAGGTGTAGAGGATATAGGCGGGGTGGTTGCCCTCGACGGGCAGGCAGTCGGCCGGCTCCACCCCGTATTGGAACGCGTGCCAGTCAAGGTCGCGCCCCTCCTCCAGATGCGCTACCTCCTCCTCGCGCTGAAAGATCACGCAGAAGTCCGGCTTTTGCGCGGCCTGTTCGATGGCCCCATCGAGCAACGGCTTGTACTGCACCACGCGCCCCGGCTCGATCCCGCAGGAGGCGGCGATGATTGCCTTGGGCGCGCAATCGTCGATCCGCACCGCCAGCTCGTGCGCCGCGAACCCGCCGAAAACGACCGAATGCACCGCCCCGATCCGCCCACAGGCCAGCATTGCCTCCAGCGCCTCGGGCACCATCGGCATATAGATGATGACGCGGTCGCCCTTTTCCACGCCGCGTGCGCGCAGCGCTCCCGCCAGCCGCGCCACGCGGCTGCGCAACTGCGCATAGCTGATCTTCTGCTTGATGCCGGTCACCGGGCTGTCATGGATGATCGCCGCCTGCGCGCCGCGTCCGGCCTCCACGTGCCGATCCACCGCGTTCCAGCAGGTGTTCACCAGCCCGTCGCTGTACCATTCGTAGAGCGGGGCGTTGTCATCGAAGAGCGCCTTCGTCGGCTTGCGCGTCCAGTCGATCGCCTCGGCCTGTTCGAGCCAGAAGCCCTCCGGGTCGGCAAGCGAGCGGTCGTAAATCTCGTTGTATCCCATCGTATCCTCCTCCGATGCCTTGCACAGGTGTTACGGATCATGCACGCGTGCGGCAAGCGTCGCGCATGACGGCGGGACAGTTGGACGCAGAAATTTTGCAGAAAACGCCCCAAGTAGTCTGCAAATTTTTGCAAACCACCAGCAATCAGGGAATTATGGTATGTCCATGAGCAGATTTTGCAAATTCTCCTGCAAATCTCAGCTAACCGGCGATTCTACCCGTAATGCGCTACCGGCGTCCCGGCGATGGCGGCCATGTTCAGCAGGCCCCGCGCCGTGATCCCCGGCGTCACCACATGCGCGCGGTTGCCCATGCCCATCAGGACCGGCCCCACCTCGAGCCCGCCCGCCTTGGCCTTGAGGATGTTGCGCACCCCCGAGGCCGCGTCGGCATGTCCGAAGATGAGCACGTTGGCCGCCCCCTCGAGCCGGTTGCCGGGCAGGAGACGGTCACGCAGGTCGGCGTTGAGCGCCGCATCCACGTTCATTTCGCCCTCGTAGGCGAAATCGCGCGGCGCGGTATCGAGCAACTCGATCGCCGCGCGCAGCCGCTTGCCCGAGCCCTCCGCCTGGTTGCCGAACTGCGACTGCGAGCAGAACGCCACCTTGGGCTCGATCCCGAAGCGGCGCACGTGGCGTGCGGCCCCCATGGCGATCTCGGCAAGATTGTCGGGCGCGGGCAGCGAATAGACATGCGTGTCGGCAATAAAAAGTGGCCCGTCCTCGAGGATCATCAGGCTGAGCGCGCCATGCGGTGTGTGCGTCTCGTCGGCCAGCACCTGGCTGACATAGTTGAGATGCCAGCGAAACTCTCCGAACGTGCCGCAGATCAGGCTGTCGGCCTCGCCCCGCTGCACCATCACCGCGCCGATGGCGGTGGTGTTGGTGCGCATCACCGCCCGCGCGATGTCCGGCGTCACGCCGCGCCGCGCCATGATGCCGTGATAGGTCTCCCAGTAATCGCGGTAGCGCGGATCGTTCTCGGGGTTGACCACGTTGAAATCGCGCTCGGGCCGGATCGCCAGCCCCGCCCGCTCGCAGCGCCGCGCGATCACCTCGGGGCGCCCGATCAGAATCGGTTGTTCCGGCGTCTCCTCCAGCACCGCTTGTGCTGCGCGCAGCACACGCTCGTCCTCTCCCTCGGCAAAGACGAGGCGCCGCTCGGCGGTGCGCGCGGCCTCGAACACAGGGCGCATCAGCAGCGCCGATTTGAACACGCTTGCATCCAGATCGGCCTTGTAGGCGTCGAGATCGGCAATGGGCCGCGTCGCCACGCCCGTTTCCATCGCCGCGCGCGCCACCGCGGAAGACACGATCCCCGAGAGGCGCGGGTCGAACGGCTTGGGGATCAGGTAATCGGGGCCGAAGGTCATCGACTCGCCGCGATAGGCCGCCGCCGCCTCGGCGCTGGTGCTGGCGCGGGCCAGCTCGGCGATGCCTTCGACGCAGGCCACCTGCATGGCGTCGTTGATCTCGGTCGCGCCCGCGTCCAGCGCCCCGCGAAAGATGAACGGGAAGCAAAGCACGTTGTTGACCTGGTTTGGAAAATCTGACCGCCCCGTGGCGATGATCGCATCCGGCACCGCCGCGCGCGCCTTGTCGGGCATGATCTCGGGGTCGGGGTTGGCCAGCGCAAAGACGATGGGCCGCGCCGCCATCGCGCGCACCATCTCAGGCGTCAGCACGTTTGGCCCCGACAGCCCCAGGAACAGGTCCGCGCCCGCGATCACCTCGCCCAGGCTGCGCTTGTCCGAGGCCTGCGCGAACGCCGCCTTTTCCGGATTCATGTCCACCTCGCGGCCCTCGTGGACCAGCCCGTGAATGTCACACAGCCACACGTTCTCGCGCTTCACCCCCAGCTTCAGCAGCATGTTGAGACAGGCGATGCCCGCCGCCCCGCCACCCGCCGAGACCACCTTGATATCCTCGAACCGCTTTTCGGCCACATGCAACGCATTGGTCGCCGCCGCGCCCACCACGATGGCGGTCCCGTGCTGGTCGTCATGAAACACGGGGATATTCATCCGCTCGCGGCAGATGCGCTCGACGATGAAACAATCGGGCGCCTTGATATCCTCCAGGTTGATCGCGCCGAAGGTGGGCTCGAGCGCGCAGACGATCCCGGCCAGCCGCTCGGGGTCGGGCTCGTCAAGCTCGATGTCGAAACAGTCGATATTGGCGAATTTCTTGAACAGGACCGCCTTGCCCTCCATCACCGGCTTCGACGCGAGCGCGCCGATATTGCCCAGCCCCAGCACCGCGCTGCCATTCGTCACCACCGCCACCAGATTGCCGCGCGCGGTATAGCGGCGCGCGGTCTGCGGGTCGGCCTTGATCTCGGTGCAGGCCTCGGCCACGCCGGGGCTATAGGCGCGCGCCAGATCGCGGCCATTGGCCATCGGCTTGGTGGCACGGATCTCCAGCTTTCCGGGCCGCGGGTGCTCGTGATAGTCGAGCGCGGCCGCGCGCAGCGTGTCCTTGGGGCTGTCGGTCATGGTCTCCTCCCAGCCTGGCATCGGCTCGAAACATTGATCGTTTAACGTTAAACCATCTCCGCTATTAGCACGACTCACCTTACCCGCAAACCCCCGGCTTCACCCCCGGCGCGCCTGCCACTGGGCGGCCTCCCCAGCCATCTTGCCCCAGCATCTGCGGTGCGCGCCGCCGACGCCACTAGATAAGCCAATAACTGTTTACTACGCAGCGAAAATAAGGCACGTTTCCGGGCACTGGTCCAGGGGGGCTCACATGTCCGTTCGTCGTTTTCTGTTTCTTTCCTGCATGACTGTCACGCTGAGCGCGGGCGCCGGCGGCGCGCAGTCCCTTCGCAACCTGCCGGTTCCGGCGGAATTCCCGCCTGTCTCCTATACCGGCACGCAATACGTGGACAGCGCGGGCTGCGTCTTCATCCGGGCGGGCGTCGGCGAGGGCGAGACTTGGGTGCCGCGCCTGACCCGCTCGCGTGAGCCGCTTTGCGGTTTCACCCCGTCGCTCGCCAGCGCCAGGCCCGACACGGACCCGGCGCAACAGACGCCGCGCGCGCCCCCCGATCCGGCGCCCCGCCGCGCAGAGGCCGTGGCCAGGCCACAGCCCGCCGCCACCCCCCGCACGGCCAGCGCCCGCGCACCCGAGCGCGTCACCGTCATCGCCACACCGGGGGCGACCGCGAAGAAGGCCGAACCGGCGGCCAAGACAGCGGCACGCCCCGCGCGCCCGATCACGCCCCCCGATCCCGGGCGCACCGCCTGCGCCGGGCTCAGCGGCGTCTCGGCAGCCTATACCGTGCAGCACAACGGCTCGCCCGTGCGCTGCGGCCCGCAACGGGCGCATTACGTCACCTACGCCCACGGCGGGCGCGCCGCCGCAAGCCCGCCACCGGGCACCCGGGCAACGCCCGAAACCGTCCCGCCCGGCACCCGCGTCGCCCCCGCCCGCGTCTACGCGAACCAGAAGACCAGCCTCGCCGGCATCCGCGTGCCCGAAGGGATGAAACCGGTCTGGGAGGATGACCGCCTCAACCCGCAGCGCGCGCACCAGACCTTCGAGGGCAAGGCCCGGATGGACCTGATGTGGACCAACACCGTGCCGCGCCGCCTTATCGACCGGCGTACCGGCGCAGACGCGATCCACAACTACCCCGGGCTTCAGCCGCCCTATACCAGCTTCGAGGAGCAGCGCGCCGCCGGCGTGACGGTGGCCACGCGCGGCTCGTATGTGCCCGATCCCGTCACCGTGCGCGAGGCGCGTCAGCGCGCTCGGGCCGGTGCGCCCCGCACGTCGGTCTCGACGCGCTCGACCGCGGCCACCACCGGTGCCGCGCCAGAGCCAAAGCCTGCCCCGCAAGAGCCGCGCCAGGCCGCGCATTATGCGCAGGCGGGACTCTTCGCCGATGCCGCGCAGGGCCTTGCCGCTGCGCGTCGTATCGCCGGGTCCGGGCTGCCCGCACGGCGCGGCACGCTCGACCGCGACGGGCGCGAACTGACCCTTGTGCTCGCCGGGCCATTCGGCTCCGAGGCGGACGCATGGGCGGGGGCGGCACGGCTGCGGGCCATGGGATTTGCCAACGTGCGGCTGCGGTAGGGCGGGGCTCAGCCCCGCCGCCCCATCAACAGCCCCATATCGAGCATCCGCGCCGAAAACCCCCATTCGTTGTCATACCAGCCGAACACCCGCAACAGCCCGCCCGCCGAGACGGATATCTGCGGGCCGCTGACGATCAGGCTCTCGGGCCGCCCGCGCAAGTCGGACGACACCACCGGCGCATCGGTCCAGCCCAGCCAATGATGGCGCTCGGCAGCCTCGCGCAGCATCGCCCCGACCGCCGCCGCCGTCACAGGTGCGCGGGTCTGCACCGTCAGATCGATGGCCGAGACCGAGGCCACCGGCACCCGTACCGCCCGCGCCTCGATCCGACCGGCGAGGCCCGGCAGCACCCGCCCCGTCAGATGCTGCGCGCTCGTCGTCGTGGGCACCATCGACAGCGCGGCGGCGCGGCTGCGCTCGGGCGCGCCGCGCGGCTTGTCCACCGTGGGCTGACTGCCGGTATAGCAGTGCACCGTGGTCATCTGACCGCTCTCGATGCCCCAGGCCTCGTCCAGCAGCCGCGCCAGCGGCGCGAGCGCGTTGGTGGTGCACGAGGCATTGGACACGATCCGCTGCCCCGATAGCGCGTCCTCGTTGGCACCCATCACCACGGTGATATCGGCCTCCTCCGACGGCCCCGAGACGAGCACCATGCGCGCCCCCGCCACCAGCCCCCGCTCGGCCACGGCGCGCGCGCCCGCCATGCCGGTGCAATCAAGCACCAGGTCGACGCCCGACAGGTCCAGCTCGCTCAGATCGTGCGCCGCATGGAACGGGATCGCGCGCCCGTCCACCACCAGCGTTGCACCCTCCTGCGTCACCGTGCCGGGCCAGGGCCCGAACACGCTGTCATACTGGAACAGGTAGGCGCATGTCCCGACCGGCTCGATCTCGTTGATGCAGACCAGCTCGAAATCGGGGCGCTCGCGCAGAAGGATTCGCAGGATCGTGCGACCGATGCGCCCGAAGCCGTTGATGGCGACGCGCAGGGGCTTTTGGGTCATGGCGATCTCCCGGGGCAAAGGTCAATATCGCTGACATTGTCGCAGGGCGCATGGCTTGGCCAGAGGTGAAACACAATTTGATCAAATCATCCCGTCCGGGTCGAATCGATACCCGAAGCGCGCGATGTCCTCGGCAGCGGTCTGCTCGACGACAGCGGCAGTGGCGTCGCTGTAATAGCGCCGGTAATCGCCGCGCGCCGAGGCGTTGAGGCGCGGCAGCGCGAGGCGAAAGCCGAGATGCTGCCAGAGCGGCGCGGCATCGGCCTCGACCGCCTCCAGCCGGATGAAGAGCCGCGCGTACTCCTCCCCGTCGGCGGCGGTCATGTAGTGGCGCGCGGGCGCGGCGGCCCAGGCGGCGCGGGTCTCTGGCGCAGCGACGAACCCGGCAAAATCGCGCGCCTGCGCCAGCCGCACCGCCGGATGATCGAAAAGTTGCACGCGCGCCCATGTGTAATAGCTCACCATCCGATCCCACGGGTTGCGCACCAGCGTGACGGTAAACATCGCGGCGATCTCGGCGGGTGTCAGCAGCCCGTCGAGATCGGCCAGCGTGGAATGCTTCCATAGCCGTCCCCGCGCCTGTCCGCGCAGGCGCGCCACCCGCCCGCGTCGCCGCCGTGCCTTGGGCGTGTCGCCGATCAGGATGTCGGTGGCGGTGGCGCGGCCCTCCAGCGCCTGCGCAAGCGAGGTGCCTCCGGTCTTGGGGATGTGCACGAAGATATAGCCGCGGTCGCGCGAGAGGATCATGGCCTCACTCTAGGCCAGGACGGGGTGGCAGGGAATGGGTCTTGTGCGCCCCGGGGACCGGGACCGGATCGGCGGGCACGCTAACGCATCGCCCGCTCTTCGGACGCGGCGGCCCCGCCCTGCGCGTCCCCGCCGCCGGGCGTGACAGTCGCCGCAAGCAGCCCCGCCTCAAAGCGGCGCAGCACACGTCGCGCGGCGGGACCGTAGCGCACCGGCCCCATGCCCGCGTAGAGCCAGGGAAACAGGCGCCGCAGTTCGGCCTCGGCCTCACTGTCAAAGCCGGTCATCGTCTCGGGGCCGGGATGATAGCTCTCGCTCCAGAGCCCGTTTCCACGCACGATCTCGTGCCGGTCGAAGAGCAGGTGCACATAGCGCAGCGCCCGCCCGTCCTCGCGCCGCGCGATCCCCGGTCGCACGGCGAGGTCGCGCGCACGCACCAGCACCTCGGCCTCGGCAAAGAGCAGCTCCGCTGTCGCATCCGCGATCATCACCCGGTGGTTGGGCGACAGCTCCAGCGCCGCGTGCGGCCCGAGAGCGCCCGCCGCGATGCGCACCGGTGCATCCGGCCCCTCGGCGCGCCGCGTGCTCACCCCCAGCCAGCGCAGCGGCTGCGCCCCGTGATCGCGGGTCAGAACCCTGTCGCCGGGGAACAGCGCCTCCACCGGCACCGCCCCGTGCGGCGTGTCGATCAGGGTTCCGGCGACGAAACAGGGCGTCGTGGTCAGCGTGACAAAGCCGATATCGGTGTTGCCGCTCTCATCGCTCACCTCGTAGGAAAACGTGCTCTCGCCCGGCTCTCCGGCACCGGCCGCGAGCGCGAGCCCCGTGGGCGTCAGCGTGATCGCCTCACCCGAGGGCAGCACCACCGTGTCGCCCACGCCCACAGGCTGATTGTTGATCGCCGTGATGCTCAGCGTGCCGCCCGCGGCACTCTCGTCATTGGCCAGAAGATCGGCCTCCACCTCCTGCCCGGGCCGCGCCTCGATCGCGTCATCGCCCGCGACCAACGCAGTCTGCACCGAGTTGCCGGCGATCAGCAGGTTGCTGTCGAACGCCCGGTCGCCGCCATCGGCGATACCGATGCGGATCGAATTGGCCTCGCCGGGATTGACAGGTGCCTTCAGCGTCAGCGTCACGGTCAGTCCGTCCATCTCGGTGTTGTAGGTCTCGCCGCTGACGGGATTATCGAGGTAGAGGTTGGAATTGCTCTCGTCGTTGATGTTGTTGATGGTGATGTCGCCGCTGCCGACGGTCAGCTCCGCCTGCTCACCATTGACCCAGATCCCCACCGCGTCGTTGAAGCCGGAATCGACGTATTCGAGGTATTCCTCGGACGAGAACACCACCTGCATAGTGAGCGTGCTGCCCTCGGGGACGAAATCGGCCTCGAGGATGGCGGCATCGAAGGTCGATTGTCCGGAAATCGCGGTCAGCCCGGCATCGCCTGCGGTGAAGTTGCTGGTCGAGGTGCCCGCAGAAGTGTTGGAATCGCCCGACTCGTTGGTGATGTCACCCGCGCGCCCCGTGGACAGGATCACGCCGCTGTCCGAGGGCGTGACGCCCGGTGCCGTGCTGTCGCCGTCGGAATAGAGGCCCGAGGCGTGCCCCGCGCCCTCGTAGCGCGCGTCCAGCACGGTAATGCCATTGCCGAACATGGCGTCGGCCATATCCGTCGCCGAGGCACCCGTGTCGATGGGCAGGTCTGATGCGGTGGCCATGCGTCCCTCCGTTCCGCGCCACCTTCGCCACCGCCGCTCAACAGCCGCTTAACGCGCCCCCAGAAAATGCGTGAAATTCACGCGGCCCTGGCGGAGGGTACGCTTGCAGCCCCGCCGCCCGTCCCCATATCAGCCACGGCGAAAGGGAGGCACGGATGACCGGATACCTGCGCACAGCCATTCTGATGGCGGCGATGACCGCGCTTTTCCTCGGCCTCGGCACGCTGCTGGGTGGGATGGGCGGGGCGCTCATTGCGCTCGTGATCGCGGTGGCGATGAACGCGTATACCTGGTGGAATTCCGACAGGATGGTGCTGAAAATGCACGGCGCGCGCCCCGCCTCGGGCCCCAAGGGCGCGGCGCTGGCCGACATGGTGCACACGATGGCCGACCGCGCGGGGATGCCGCGCCCGGCGGTCTATATCATCGACAACGACCAGCCCAACGCCTTCGCCACCGGGCGCAACCCCGAGAACGCCGCCGTCGCCGCCACCACGGGCCTGCTGCGCCACCTTGGCCGCGACGAGATCGCCGCCGTGATGGCGCATGAACTCGCCCATATCCGCAACCACGACACCACGATCATGACGATAACCGCCACCTTCGCGGGCGCGATCTCGCTGATGGCGAATTTCGCGCTGTTCTTCGGCGGCAACCGCAACAATCCGCTGGGTCTGATCGGCACGCTGGCGCTGATGATCCTCGCGCCGCTCGGCGCGGCGCTGGTGCAGATGGCGATCAGCCGCGGTCGCGAATACGAAGCCGACCGCGCGGGCGCGGAAATCTGCGGCAACCCGCTCTGGCTCGCCTCGGCACTGGCGAAAATCTCAGGGCTAGCCGCGCGGATCGACAACGAGACGGCCGAGCGCAACCCCGCCACCGCGCATATGTTCATCGTCAACCCGCTGCACGCCCACGCGCGCGACCGGCTCTTCTCCACCCACCCCGCACCGGAGAACCGCATCGCGGCCCTGCGTGAGATAGCCGGGCAGGCCCGCCCGCGCGGTCCCTGGGCCTGAGCCGGGGGCCTACGACTCCGCCTTCAGGATTTCCGGCCAGCGGTCATCGCCCGCCTCGATGAAGCCGGGGATGTCCTCCTGCCAGCGTGCCTGAATGTCGTCGTTGAAATTGAGGTAGAGCTTGTCATCCACGATGGCCCAGTTGTCGGGCTGCGTGGAATAGAGCTTGCCCTTCTCCGCCACCGCCCAGGCGCAGAAGCCGCCATATTGCGGCGCATAGGCCCCGGGATCGTCGGCAAAGGCCGCGCGGTTGTCGGCGCTGGCGAAATGCCATGTCGCGCCGTTCCACTCCAGCGCGTGATCGGGCGTGCCCGGCACGGCGGTGCCTTCGGTGAAATACGCCACCGGGTCGGTGCCCCGGATCGCCACGCCGTCCGGCGCATAGACCGGCGCGGTGGCCAGCTCCTCGAACCCGCCGAGGTATCTCTGTCCTGCCACCGCCGCGAGTGCCACGAGGCCCGCGGCACCCGCCGCGAGGAAAATCCGTCGTCCAAACTTGCCCGCCATGATGGCCTCCTTGCATTACCTTGACGGTGATCTGGGGGCGGGGGGCCGAATTCCAAATCACGAATTCGCGGGCCATGTGTCAGCTCGCGGGCCCGGAACCATTGCAATCCTGCCACGAAACCTCCTAAAACGCACGCGCGCCGCTTCTTCAAAAGGTCCGTTCCATGCCCGATACCACGCCCTTCATGTCCAGCTTTCACACTGTCGAGGAGGGGTGGATCGACTATAACGGCCACATGAACATGGGCTATTATACCGTGGTCATGGACCGCTGCGCCGACGAGGCATTCGCCGGGATGGGCTTCGGCCCGGACTACGTGGTCGAGCGCGGGCTGACGACCTACACCGCCGAGTTCCACACCCGTTACTTGCGCGAGGTCAAGCTCGGCGACCGGCTGCGCAGCAGCTTCTACCTGCTCGACCATGACGAGAAGCGGTTCCACTTCTTCCAGGAGCTGTTCCACGAGGACGGCTGGTGCGCGGCCACCGGCGAGAGCCTGACCCTGCATGTGGATCTCTCCGGCCCCCGCGTGGCCCCCATGCCCGACGACATCGCCGCACGGGTGGCCGAAATGGCGCGCGCCCACGCCAGCCTGCCCCGCCCCGAGGGTGTCGGCAGCCGCATCGGCATCCCCCGCAAGGGCTGAGGGACGCGGGCCGTTCCGGTCCGAATCTGTCATTCACCAAACGGAATTTTCTAAAAATTCCGTTCAAGAAAACCTCAGGTTTTCTTGTCCGTTTTCATTTGAAGAAAACGGCATCTGCCCGAGCGATAGGTCCGCAACAGGCCAATCGCTCCCCCCGTGCCGCGCCCTTCACACCGGCTTCGCCTCCGGTTTCGGTGCCAGAACGCCCAGCGGATGCCGCACTTTCTCGCGCAGGCCCGGCCCGCTCGGGGCCTGCACGCGCTTGGTGGCTTCCACCATCAGCACGCCGCCCGCCGCCAGCACCGATACGCGCGCGCCCATGCGCTCCCACATGCCCGCCGTGCGCCGCCAGAACGGCCGGTCCGAAGGCGGCTGGTAAAGCGTGGTGGCATGCCGCTCGGGCAGGAACCCGTGGCTCTTGAGCTGCGTCTCGAGCTGCGTCTGGCTATAGGGCCGCCCGAAACCGAACGGCGTGCGGTCCGAGCGCGACCACAGCCCCGCCCGGTTAGGCACGATGAAGAGCGCCGAGCCGCCGGGGCCGAGCACCCGCCAGCACTCGTCCAGAAGCGCCCCGGGCTGTTCCGAGGTCTCGAGCCCGTGGATCACCAGCAGCCGGTCGACATGCCCTGTCTCCACCGGCCAGAACGTCTCCTCGCACAGCACCGAGACATTGGGCATCCCCTGCGGCCAGCCGATCACCCCCTGCGGCGCGGGCATCAGGGCCATGACCCGCCGTGCATCCGCGAGATATGGCCGCAGGAACGGCACGGCAAACCCGAAGCCGGCGATGGTCTTGCCATGCGCCTCGGGCCAGAAATCGGCAATGCGCGTGCGCAGCACCTTCTGCACCACGCGCCCCAGCGGGTTGCGGTAGTAGAAGTTTCGCAGGTCCTGCACGTCTAGATGCATTGCAGTGCCGCCTCCGATCCGTCACTCTGAACGCTACCACCTCATGACAGCGGGGAACATAGCATGAGCCTGAAAATCCTCACCATCCCCTGCCGCACGGATAATTACGCCTATCTCGCGCACGATCCCGCGACGGGAGCCACCGCGCTCTTCGACGTGCCCGAGGCGGGGCCGATCCTCGAGGCGCTGGCACAGCACGCCTGGCAGCTTTCGGACGTATTCATCACCCACCACCACGGGGACCATGTCGAGGGGCTGGGCGAGCTGCTGGCGCAGGCCCCCGCCCGCGTTATCGGTGCCGCCGCCGACGCCCGCCGCCTGCCGCCGCTCGACATCGCCGTAGCCGAGGGCGACGAGGTGCAGATCGGGTCCGAGACGGGCCGCGTGATCGACGTTTCGGGCCACACGGTGGGGCACATCGCCTTTCACTTCCCCGGCAGCGGTGCCGTTTTCACCGCCGACAGCCTGATGGCGCTGGGCTGCGGGCGGGTGTTCGAGGGCACGATGCCGCAGATGCACGCCAGCCTCGGCAAGCTCGCGGCGCTGCCGCCCGAGACGCTGGTCTACTCGGGCCACGAATACACCGCAGCCAATGCCGCCTTCGCGCAGACGGTCGATCCCGACAACCCCCGCCTCGCCGCCCGCTCGGACGAAATCGCCCGCACCCGCGCCGAGGGGCGGCCCACCGTGCCCGTCTCCCTGGCCGAGGAACTGGAAACCAACCCGTTCCTGCGCGCCCATGACCCGGCGATACGGGCGCATCTCGGGCTGCAAGGGGCGACCGACGCAGAGGTGTTCGCCGAGATCCGGAGCCGAAAGGACAGATTCTGACATACGGATGAGGTACAATCCGGGAGCACAAGGCGAAAAGTGAAGCCATATGACAAAAAATTCCTTGAAGCCGGGCCCTCATCGACCAAACTTTAAGATACCGAGGCCAGACTTGTCGGGCGACGTACCCGGCGGGCAAGATCAGAAGGAGCACGACCGTGCCTTCATTCTCGACAACACTTGAACAGGCAATCCATGCCGCGCTCGCGCTCGCCAATGCGCGGCGGCACGAATTCGCGACGCTCGAGCATCTGCTGCTCGCCCTCGTGGACGAACCCGACGCATCCCGCGTGCTCAAGGCATGCAGCGTCGATACCGAGGAATTGCGCACCACGCTGGTCGATTTCATCGATGATGATCTCGCCAACCTCGTGACCGATATCGACGGGTCCGAGGCAGTGCCCACCGCCGCCTTCCAGCGCGTGATCCAGCGCGCCGCGATCCATGTCCAGAGCTCCGGGCGCACCGAAGTGACCGGGGCCAACGTACTCGTCGCCATCTTCGCCGAGCGCGAATCGAACGCCGCCTATTTCCTGCAGGAACAGGACATGACCCGCTACGACGCGGTCAATTTCATCGCCCACGGCGTGGCCAAGAACCCCGCCTTTGGCGAATCGCGCCCGATCACCGGCGCGACCGAGGTCGATGATGACGGGGCCGAGAAACACGTCGAGACCGACGCCGTTGAGGCCGGGGATTCGGCGCTCGCAAAATACTGCGTCGATCTCAACGAGAAGTCCCGGCGCGGCGATGTCGATCCGCTCATCGGTCGCGACTCCGAGGTCGAGCGCTGCATCCAGGTGCTGTGCCGTCGGCGCAAGAACAACCCGATCCTCGTGGGCGATCCCGGCGTGGGCAAGACCGCCATCGCCGAGGGGCTCGCCCACAAGATCGTGGGCGGCAACACGCCCAAGGTGCTGTCGGGCACCACCATCTACGCGCTCGACATGGGCGCGCTGCTCGCCGGCACCCGCTACCGCGGCGATTTCGAGGAACGGCTCAAGGCGGTGGTGACCGAGCTTGAGAAACATCCCGACGCGGTGCTTTTCATCGACGAGATCCACACCGTGATCGGCGCGGGGGCCACCTCGGGCGGCGCGATGGACGCCTCCAACCTGCTCAAGCCCGCGCTGCAGGGCGGCAAGCTGCGCTGCATGGGTTCGACCACCTACAAGGAATACCGCCAGCACTTCGAGAAGGACCGCGCCCTCTCGCGCCGCTTCCAGAAGATCGACGTGAGCGAGCCCACCGTGGAGGATGCGATCAAGATCCTCACCGGGCTCAAGCCGTATTTCGAGACCCACCACGCGGTCAAATACACCCACGACGCGATCCGCAGCGCGGTGGACCTGTCGTCGCGCTATATCAACGACCGCAAGCTGCCGGACAAGGCCATCGACGTGATCGACGAGGCAGGTGCCGCGCAGCACCTCGTGGCGGCATCCAAGCGGCGCAAGTCGATCGGCGTCAAGGAGATCGAGAACGTCGTTGCCAAGATCGCCCGCATCCCGCCCAAGAACGTGTCCAAGAACGACGCCGAGGTGCTCAAGGACCTCGAAAGCGCGCTCAAGCGCGTGGTGTTCGGGCAGGACGACGCCATCGTGGCGCTGTCCTCGGCGATCAAGCTCGCCCGGGCCGGGCTGCGCGAACCCGAAAAACCCATCGGCAACTACCTCTTCGCCGGGCCCACCGGTGTCGGCAAGACCGAGGTGGCCAAGCAGCTCGCCGATACGCTCGGGGTCGAGCTTCTGCGCTTCGACATGTCCGAGTACATGGAGAAACATGCCGTCTCGCGCCTGATCGGCGCGCCGCCGGGCTATGTCGGCTTCGATCAGGGCGGCCTGCTGACCGACGGGGTCGATCAGCACCCGCATTGCGTGCTTCTTCTCGACGAGATCGAGAAGGCGCATCCGGACGTGTTCAACATCCTGCTGCAGGTGATGGATCACGGCACGCTCACCGACCATAACGGGCGCAGCGTCGATTTCCGCAATGTCGTGCTCATCATGACCTCCAATGCCGGGGCCACCGAGCAGGCGAAATCCGCCGTCGGCTTCGGCCGTGATCGGCGCGAGGGCGAGGATACGGCAGCGATCGAGCGCACCTTCACGCCCGAGTTCCGCAACCGGCTCGACGCGGTCATCTCCTTCGGCGCGCTGCCCTCCGACGTCATCCTCAAGGTGGTCGAGAAGTTCGTCCTCCAGCTCGAGGCGCAGCTCATGGATCGCGACGTTACCATCGAGCTCACCGACGAGGCGGCGAAATGGCTCGCCGACAAGGGCTATGACGACCGCATGGGCGCCCGCCCGCTTGGCCGTGTGATCCAGGAGCACATCAAGAAGCCGCTCGCCGAGGAGCTGCTCTTCGGCAGGCTCGCCAAGGGCGGCACCGTCCGCGTGGGCGTGCGCGACGACAAGATCGCCCTCGACGTCGAAGGCCCCGCCGCGCGCCGCCTCTCGGGCAGGAAGAAGCCGCCTTTACTCACCGCCGAATGAGGCGCGCATGATCGGCAGGGCGGCGGCGGCCCTTGCGGCGGCGCTCTGCGCCTCGGCACCCGCGGCCGCCGACCCGCCGCGCCTGTCGCTGCCGCTCGCCTGCGACTACGGGCGCACCTGCGTGATCGAGGATTACGTCGACGCTGATCCCGGCCCCGGGCAGCGCGATCACGCCTGCGGGTTCAAATCCCGGGACGACCATCGCGGCACCGATTTCATGCTCCCCTCCTTCGCGGCGATGCTTGCAGGCGTGGACGTGATTGCCGCCGCCCCCGGCACCGTCGCCGCCACACGTGACGCAATGCCCGACATGCCCGTCTCCCCCGAGACCCGCGATGCGATCGCGGGCCGTGAATGCGGCAACGCCGTGCGCGTCGATCACGGCAATGGCTGGCAGACGCTCTATTGCCATATGCGGCGCGGCTCGATCACCGTGCAACAGGGCGACCGCGTGGCCCGCGGCGACGTCCTCGGCGCGGTCGGGCTCAGCGGCCTGACCAACGCGCCGCACCTGCATCTGGGCGTGCTGCATGAGGGTCGCATCGTCGATCCCTTTGCCCCGAAGGAACGCGGCACCTGCGATCCCGATCCGGGTGCCGGCCTCTGGGACACGCCCCTGCCCTACACGCCCACCGGCCTCTTCACCGCCGGGTTCTCGACCGCCGTGCCGGATTTCGATGCCGTGAAATCCGGTGCCGCCCGCACCGCACAGGCCCCCGCCGCCGCGCCCCTCGTGCTCTACGGGCATGTCTTTCACGCGCAGCCGGGCGACCGCCTCGCGCTCTCGGCGCGCGGCCCGAACGGTGACATCTTCCACCACGAGGTCACGCTCGACGCCCCCGGGGCACAGCTCTTTCGCGCCTTCGGGCGCCGGGCCCCGGGGACGGGATGGCCCGAGGGTGCCTATCGCGGTCATGTCCGGCTGT
>Ga0209942_1000712_pt1 | contig 19327 bp, 13 predicted proteins | sample SalPonR1_A_D2_MG_FD_185695 | JGI IMG/M metagenome (GOLD analysis project Ga0209942, IMG submission 185695) | Salt pond soil microbial communities from South San Francisco under conditions of wetland restoration - Salt Pond MetaG R1_A_D2_MG... ...
CGTTGACAACGAATGCATCGACCGAACCGAACATGCCGGCGCCGACCGCAAGCACCATTGCATTACGGGTTAATTGCTTGAACATTATGAGCAACCTCTTGGTTGTGAATGAGATATGGGCAGAGCGAAAAAGGGCCCAGTCGAAATAGCGACAAGAGCAGGATAGGACGACTCGATTTCAGTCCAATGAAGCGCGCGTTTCAGATTCGTGACAGGCGATGCTCAGAGGAAGTCATAGCGCAGCCCGAGACTCACGGTTCGCCCGTTCCGGTACTGTTGCGTCGTCTCGGGCCCTTGCTTGATTCGAAAGTCGGAATCGAGAAGATTGCCGAACCTGGCCTTGAAGGAGAGGTGATCCCCAAGACGCCAGCGGAACACGAAATCGAGTTCGCCGGTGGCTTGTTCCTTTTTATCCGGAGCTCCGAGCACGCCAACTTCGACGATGCGCTCGCCGACAAAGTTGTAGAGCACGGTCGCCTCCATGCCGCGCTCGGGATCGTCGTAGCCGGCCTGAAGATTGATGATCAACGGAGACTGCCCCTGCAGCGCTCGCGATTCCGAGGTCAGGATGCCGCGACTTTCCGGATCGATCGTGATCTCCGATTCTATGACCGAAAAATTGCCGGCCATGTAAAAGCGCTCGAACAGCGCTTCTCGGCCGAACCAGCGGCCCATGAATCCCAGTGTCTTTCGACCCTCCAGTTCGATCCCGAAATTTTCCGCCTCTGCCGCGTTCGAATAGCTCAATCGCTGCTCCACACCCGGCTGCACCGTCAGCTCGATCGGCCTGTCGATCAGCTTGTGGAAAAGCCCGATCGAAAGCAGCTCGTTCGAAGACGGATAGAACTCCCAGCGCAAGTCGTAATGCGTAACGTCCGAGGGCACCAGGTCGGCATTGCCAATGACCTCGCGCTCCAGAACCGGGTCGGTGAATGGCGCAGGCGAAAGCTCCTTGAAATCGGGACGGATAATGGTCTCGGCATAGCTGAATCGAAGCTGTTGCCTGTCGGTGATCAACCAGGTGGCGGAGGCGGCCGGAAACAGATCTTCGTTTCCGAGTGCAGAGACGATCGGCGGCGCACTCGGGTTGAACAACGCAAAGGTGGTGACATCTTGTGCCCAGTCCTCCACGCGCACGCCGCCGGAAAGTCGGAGCGTATCGGCGAGGGTCATGTCAAGGTTGCCGAAGAAGGCTTCTACATCGAGCGAAGCCGAGTAGGTATCGGTGTTGCGCGTGATTTCCAATAGCGCTACGCCGCCGGGCCCGATGTTGTCCGGCGTGAAAATCTCTTCCAGCGACTGTCGCCGACGTTCGTCGAAAGTCAGGTTCGAAATGTCCTCGAAGGTGAAGCGCCGGATGAACGACTGCCGGTTCTTCTCGAGACTGCGATAGCCGCCGCTGAGTTCACCGGCAAACAGCCCGCCGGCTATCGAGAACGGCAGGACCAGGTCACCGCCGAAATCCACGGCGCGGTCATCGAGATGCGTGAAACGCCGTACGTTGGAGTCGGCCCGGCGCGAGAATATGAACCCGGCTTCTTCATCCGGATCGAATCGATAGCGACGCGTATCGGGCGTATCCAGGCTTGCTCGCGATTCGGAATAGTCCCATTCGATACGCGTGCCGTTCAGAACAGGGAAGACATGCCGCCCCTCGGCCTGGTTGGCGATCAGCTGCCGTTCCTGCCACTCGAGCTGGTTGATCTTGATGATTCCGTCCTCGTCCAGGTTGAAACCGACCTGGCTGGTGGTTTCGTCCTCGGTCTGGCGCAGCATCATGGAGGTCAGGTTCAACTCGTGCAGATCGGACCAGTTGACGCCGCCGGTCAGAAACCCGCTGAGCCCGACGGTGCGGGTCGTGCGCTCGATGGTGAAACTGTCGTTGGACCTGAGCGAACCGTCACCCAGCGGAATGAAGGTGTTGCGCTGCTCTGTCCGGGACCGCCAGGCGTCGTCCCAGAGAATGGAGCCCGTAATTCCGGCGCTGAAATCGTCCCCGAACCGGATGCGCTTGCCGCCCTCGACGGAAACGCCGCGGTCCGGGCCGATTTTCTTGCGGTCGACATCGTAGATGTTGGCGAACGATTCCCCCAACGCCTCGAGCTCTTCTTCGGTGATGCCGTCGGGGTTGAAGAAATTGGCGACCCCGGGCAACTGCGTTCCGCCCGCAGTGGCATCGGCGATCGGCCCCGGCAGCGCCCTCGTGCCGTCGTCGAAGCCGCTGAAATCGCGGTCTCCACCCTCGTAGGTAAGGCCCTTTTCGAATGTGGTCCCTTCGCGAAAGCCGGCCGATAGTTCGATCGAGAAAAAGTCCTCCTCCGGGATTCCACGGGTACGAATTTCAACGGCGCCGCCGCCGAAATCACCCGGCATATCCGGCGAATAACCCTTCTGCACGAGGATCGACCGGATCACGCCGGTCGGGAACAGGTCAAGCGGCACCACCTTGCGTGTCGGGTCGGGACTGGGAACGTTGGCACCGTTGAGCAGCGTGGACGAATAACGCTCGCCGAGACCACGGATGAAGATGAACTGGCCGTCGACCAGCGTCAGGCCCGTCACGCGCGCCAGGGCACTGCCGGCATCGCTGTCGCCGGCGCGCGAAATCTGTTCGGCGCCCAGCACGTTGGCGACACTCGCGGTCTGGCGCTGTTCGTCGATCACCGACGAAAGGCTGCCCTCGATGAATGGCTCGATGACGACGAACTCGGCCAGTTCCAGCCCGGCCGGCGGGAGCTCGAAGTTGCGTTCTGTGGTCTGATTGGCCGCGATGCCCACCCCGTCGACTGTGCGGGTCGCGAATTCGGCGTGCAGCACCGATACCGCGTACTCACCGACCGGCACTTCGGCCTCGAATCTCCCGTCCTTGTCGCTGCGCAATTCTACCGGGGTACCGGAAATGAAGACCCTGGCCTCGGCGATCGGCGCGCCGTCTTCGGTCGAGACGACGCGCCCGGTGAGCACGCCACTGCCTTGTTCACCATGAGTCTCGCCCGCTATCCGGGCCGCGCCCAGATCGGCCTGCGACTCGCCGTAGGAGCTTTCGATGCTGACCATGGCGCGGCGCTCGGGGCCGGTCAGCGTGATGATGACCTGGGCAATCTCGCCGGTTCGGAGCGTCATCGGCAAGGCGGTCAGCGCCTGGGCGTTGTCGAAAATGGTCAGCCGGCCCGATTGCGGCGGCACCCGGGCCTGCCACACGCCGCCATCGTCGGTACGCCCGGTCTCGTCGCCGAAACGCATGATCAGGCCTTCGACCGGCCGGCCCTGCTCGAATACGAGCACCGTCAGCTTCGCCGGCTCCAGCTCTTCGGCCATCTGCACCGGCTGGCCGGCGGCACCGGTCGAAAAAACAATGCCGAGGGTCATCAGCAGGAGGCCCAGCAGCATGCCGGCGCGGGTCACCAGGGAATCTCTCATGGGCTCAACCGCACATCCAGGGGCTTTCGGCGCATTGCTCCATGGCACGGCGCAGCTCGACGGCGCGGCGGAAAAGGTCGCTGCGGGTAAGCTGCTGCAGGTGCTGCTCGCAGCGCTCGAAGTCGCCCGCCTTGAACAGCGCGTAGGCCAGCGCGTAGCGGATGTCCTCATCGGACAGCAGACCGACGCGGGCCAGGTCCTGCTCCATGCCGGCGGCCTGCTCGAACCGGTTGAGTTCCAGAAAGATTGCCAGGCGCTGCTTGATCTTCTTCGCCTGATCGATGACCTGTGCGTTGAGTGAAAGCGCCTGGATCAACCAGCCGGCACGCTTGTAAAGCTCGGCTGCGTCCGAGGCCAGCGCCGGGTCGTACAGCGAAGTGGTCCGCATCACGTCGGCCGCGGCCAGCTCTCGTCCCTGGCCGAGGTAGACATGCGACAGCACCTTGCCCAGCATCACGTTGCCGGGTGCCGAGAGACGGGCCTTTTCGAGAATCACGGCGGCCTGCCGGTACTGCCCGGTCTCGCGAAGCGCGTTTCCGATGGCGACCGCGTCGTCGCTGGTGCCCAGGCCGCTTTCGAGAAATTGCAGACCCTGGTCGGCCGCTTCCTGGTAAAGCCCCTGGTCGACCAGCAAAAAGACCTGTCTCCTGGCAAAGTCGCCGGCGCGGTCGGGAAATTCCGCCCGCCCCTGGCCCAGCACGCGCCAGGCGGCGGCGTAGTTTTCGAGTTCCCAGTGGGCCTGGGCACGCATCAAAAATACCGAGGGGACGCGCGTGGCGTCATCGCCGGCCAGGCCGAGCTGTTCAAGCGTCTCCTCATAGCGGGCCTGGCCGAACCAGGCTTGTGCAAGGTACAGCCTGATCACCGGATCGGACTGGCCGGCGGCGATGGCGTCTTCGAACTCGGTGGCCGCGAGGGGCAATTCGTCGAGATTCAGCGCGATCAGACCCGCCAGCGTGTGATAACGGGCCAGGTCGATGTCTCCGGCCCGGGTGTCGACCCGGGCCAGGATGTTGCGCGCACGCTGATAATTGCCGTCGCCAATCAGAACGGCGGCAAGCGACAGGAACTCGACCGGCGCCTGCAGATCATCCGGGTTTTCCGGGCCGGCCTCCTGCTGGCTCCAGCCGACAAGCGGCGTGGCCAGACCGGCCAGCAAGACGAGATGAATCAGTGCGCGCATGGGGCCGTTTGATCAGCTCAGGTCGAACCGGACCCGCTGACGGGCCCAGACCTTGACGTTGCGGCCCTGATACTGGGCCGGCTCGAAGCGCCAGCTGCGCACGCCTTGCAGGGCTGCATCCTCGAACACGCCGGAGGGACTGGCTTCGAGCACCTGCACCTTCTCGATCTCGCCGGTGGCGCTGATCAGCAGCGAAAGCACGACATATCCCTCAACGCCCCTCGAGCGCGCGGTCTTCGGGTACTGCAAGGGCGCCTGGTAGGTGGGACGAGGCGGGCTGTCGACGGAGTCATCGGTCATGACCACGTCGCGCGTGTCGCCCAGCAACTGATCCTGGAGGTCGTTGAGATCGGACGCGCTGAACCCGGGGAGGCCGAAATCGATGCCGGAGAGCGAACTGTCCAGGCTGACCATGGGCGGCGTCGACTCCGACGAGCGCTTGCGCGGCGGCGGTTCGCGCTGCGGCCTGGGTGGCGGCGGAGGCGGCTGCTGCTTTTGAACCGCGAACGAGGTATCGGTTCGGACCTCGTCGCGGTCCGGCGCCTCGGAAAGGCTGTTGATGACCAGCAGCGTGCCGACCACCAGCACCGTGCCGCCGACCATGGACAGCAGGCCCGCCGACAGTTGCTTCCATCCGCCTGTCGGGCGCCCGGGTTGTTCGGGTGAAGAAGTGTCTTTGGCCATTTCATTGCTCGTCATTTCAATACTCCTTGAATCAAGCGCGCGGAATCTTCCGCGCGAAACGCTTCGCGCCGATCAGCCCGCGCCGGCTTCGCCGACCGTGGCCACGCCCACATCCTGGGCACCGGCTCGACGCGCCTGGTCGACCACTTCTACCAGGCGTCCCGCCGGCACCTGGTCGTCGGTGACGACAAGTACTGACCCGGAGGCCGACGAGGCCAGCAGATCGCGCACCCGGCTCTGGATGACCCAGACCCGAACCGGCTGGCCGTCGAGGTAGACGTCACCGGCGTTGTCGATATAGAGGCGAATCGCCTTGGTCGAAGCAGCCGCCGCGGTGGATGCACTTGGGCGATTCAGGTCCAGCTTCATGTCCTTGACGAAGGTGGTCGAGACCATGAAGAAGATCAGCAGGATGAACACCATGTCGATCAGCGGGGAGATGTCCACCCCCTGCTGGTTGTCGGTGCGTTCGCGAAATCTCATGCGGGAATCTCCAGCGCCGTGCCGGCGCACAGCAGGTCCTTGATCTGGGCCAGTTCATGTCGGATGGCCAGGGCCTTGCGGTCGAGCATGCCGCCTATGATCAGGCCGGGAATGGCTACGGCCAGCCCCATCTGGGTCGTGAAAAGCGCCTGCGATATTCCGCCGGCAATGCCGCCGGACTGGGCGAACAAGGACATGTCGCCCAGCGAGTCGAACGTTTCGATCATGCCCACCACGGTGCCCAGCAGGCCGGTCAGCGGGGCCACCGCGACTATGGTGAAAATGAGCGTGTGGTACTTCTTCGTGGCTGCTTCCAGTTCGGCGAAAGCATCGTCGAGATGGCGGCGAAGATGCGCCGGCTTGCGGCGCGCGAGGTGCAAGCCCTGCAACACCGCCTGGTCGAGCAGACCCTTGGGCTTGCGCAGATGCTTTTCGGCCGCCACGCGATGGATCAGCCGCCGCACCGATCGCACCGAGCCGCGCTTGAGCGTCGCGTATCGGTAGCCGATCGCGAACCACAGGACGATGGTTGCCGCGATCAGCGGCGGCATTACGTAGCCGCCGACCTCGAAGAAATACGCCAGATCACTCAAACCCGGACTATTCATGACACGACCTGCTGTGACGTTCCCAGGCCCCGCATTCGCGCCGTTTGGCTCGGTCGCGCATCCTCACCGCACTGGCAAGTACGCCTCCGGTACGCTCGGTCTCCAGACGCCCCGCCCGCGGGGCCTGGAAGCGTCTCGCGACGATCAGGCCATGAAGAGTCCGGGTTGACAGGTTCGCAATCACCTCAGCCATTCGCCTCGCTTTGGGGCTGGCGACTGTCGCTGAACTGGTTGATCACGCGCAGCGCGGCCTGCTCCATCTCGTCCTTGATGCGCTCGGCCCAGCCGGAGAGCAGGTTGCCGAACAGCAGCATCGGAATGGCCACTATCAGACCCAGCTCGGTGGTGACCAGCGCAATCGAGATGCCGCCCGACAGCAGCTTGGGATCGCCGGTGCCGAATTCGGTGATGACGTCGAACGTGGCGATCATGCCGGTGACGGTGCCGAGCAGGCCCAGTAATGGAGACACCGCTGCGATCACGATGATCAGCGCGCCGAACCGGTTCAGGTGCGCGTTCTCATGCAGGATGGATTCCGACACGATGTCTTCGACGTGTTCGCGGTCGCGATCGAGGTTGCGGATGGTCGCACTGACCACCCGCGCGGTCGAACCCTTCTTGCGTTTGAGCACTTCGAGCGCGGCATTGCGATCACCGCGCTTGACGTGGCCCGAAACAGCGTCGAGGATCTTGTCGGTCGAAGCGCCGGCGCGCTGCAGAAAGACCACGCGCAGAACGACCATCACCAGGCCGATCAGTCCGAGGAAGAAGATGATCCAGCCGATCACGCCGCCGGAGCTCACGGTCTCGAAGAGACCTTTAGCGGTCTTCTTCTCCACTTCGGCATTCAGCGATTCGAACAGGAAGATCGGCAGCGGATCGGGCATCCGACCCGACGCCAGCGCCTGCGCCTGCTCAGCCGTTTCAGTGTTCCAGATTTTCAGTTCGCCGTCTCCGGCCGGCGCCAGCGCGCCGCTACCGCGCTGGCTCAACCCGTAGGCTGCGACATTGCCGACGTGGATGATGTCGCCGTCCACCCGGGTGCCGTCGGCCAGGAAGAACTCGCCGGGCTCGCGCCAGACCTCATGGCCCTTGCCGAGGAATTCCAGCGCCGCATCGAACAGGCCCTTGACGTCCTCGGCGCCGGGCGCCCGGTCGCCCAGATCGGCGGACCAGGCGTCTTCCAGCGTGAAATCGGCCTGGGTGAAGGTCGCGGCGAGCAGGTCGGTGTTGTCGCGCGCGGCCTGGACGGCGCGCTCGGACTCGAATACCAGGTCCTCCAGCCGGTCGGCACGACTTCTCATCTCGACGACTTCGCCTTCCAGCGAGCGAATGTCGGACTGCAGACGCGATTTCTCGGCCTGGACGGTTTCCTGCATCTGCGCAAGACGTTGCTCGAGCTCGCGCTTCTGGCCTTGCAGAAACGCGAACTCGCGCTGGTAGGCTTGCTCCAGCGAGGGCTGCTGCGGTTCGGGAGCGGGTGCCTGCGCCGGAGATCGGGCCGCTTGTCCGGTCGCCTGCTGCGCGGGCTCGGCCGGATCGGCAGGCGCGCTTTCATCCTGGGCATCGACCGCGCCGGTCAACACCAGCGCGAGCGCCGCAGCAACAATCGAAGCAAGCGTCGGTGTAAAACTTCTCATGAGCCCGACTCCGTCCGAATGCTGCCGTTGGGCAGCTTGAAGTAACCCGTGCGGATCTGTTTCCTGAGCGAATCGAACAGCGCACTGATCTGCTCGCGTTCGGCCCCGCCCTCGGCAACGGTGAAGTTCCAGTTCTCGCCGGCGCGGGTCACGAATCCGGCGCGGCCGTCCCGGGTCTGGAAATAGATGGCCACGGCGCCGATCTTGGCGATATCGGCCAGCACCCGGTCACCGCCGAGCGGGATGACCTGGCTGTACAGGCCGTTGTCGCGGGTGATGCGCAACTCGTCTTCATACAGGCGCCAGAGACGGTTGATGGCACGCGGCGGGTCGATCGCCCCCGAATCGATCTGGCTGCGGATCTCGGCTAGCGCGGTAAGGCGATCTTCGGTTTTGAACGGGAAGCCCTGGCGAACCCGGGCTTCCATGCCGTCGATGATCTCCCAGGCCACCGGAATCAGGGCCTCGCCGGCCACCCCGGCTTCCCGGGCGCGCTCCCGGTTTTGCTCCAGGTCCTGCTCCAGCTGCCTGATGCGCAATTCCTCGCGCCGCCGCGTGGCTTCCAGATCGCCCTTCTGGGCGGCCAACGAGTTCATTTCCGCCCGATGCTGTTCCTGCATCCGGTTCAGTTCGGTATTCAGTGATTCGACCTGCCCCCGGAGACCCACCAGCTCCTCGGCGAGCGCATCCAGAGAATCCTGGGCAGCGACGGGCGTGCTGGCGGCAACGGCGGCGAACGCCAGCATGACGAGGGGCGCCAGGCGCGAAAGACGGTTGAACATGAAACCTCCACTATCGGAAATGACCGAAAAAATGCGCGGTCCTGCGACTTCGGGCATTTTCGGAGGCGAAGATTTCACGACCGTGACTGCAACGTGACAGAAATGTTGCAGGGGTTGGTTGGTTGGTTGGTTGGTTGGTTGGCTGGTTGGTTGGTTGGCTGGTTGGCCCGTTAGCCCGCTGGCCCGCTGGCCCGCTGACTTTGCCCGAACCTGGGGCGAGTTTTACCCTCCGGGACGGCCATTCATTTATTCTTAGTGCGAATCATTTGCATTTAGATTCTCGATAGGGTATATTGATTTCGTCCATAACGAATGCATTGGCGGAGAAAATCGATGTTCGAATATCAGTTCAGCAAGATCGAGCGCCTCTGGTTGCTGGGGCTTCGACTGACCTGGGCCCACCAGGGCAACCCCGGCATAGTGGCCCTGGTGGATCGGCTTTACGCGGAAGTCGGCCTGGCGCCCTGTGGCGCAAAGTTGCGTGCCCTGCTCATAGGCCTCCAGCGCGCTGGTGCCGATCATCTCTATATCGAGCGCTACGAAGCGCCCGGCCTGACCGGCGACGAACGCGACCTGCTCGGCGCGCTGAAGTCGAGCTACCTCGACGAACCTCTGGAGGCCGAGGCCGCCCTCGGCGCAGTGCTGCCCCCGGGCCGGACCGATGCAGTGATGGGGATCGTCGAATCCATCACCGGCAGCCACGCGACGCTGCAGCGGGAGCGTGCAGCCGGAATGGTCCTGCCCGACATGCAACCGGCAGCGTGTCATTGAAAGGACGGTGCTCGAAAGTCGGTAGTCGGTAGTCTGAAAAGCTTCGCGACCTCCAACCTGCTCCTCACGACCAGGAATCCGCACTTTTGCAGGAGGCGCGTCCCCGTGCCGATGCGACGGCCGGAATCGTCTCGGACCCGTCGGCGCGGGGACGCACCTCCTACGGAACTTCCAGCGTCCGGGATGCAACCCCGACGGCCCCGGATGCAACCCCGACCTGCTCCACCGCGAGGCCGGTGTGCTCGGCAAGAAACGCCCACTGGTCGGCGTAGAGATCGATCAGCATCTGCACCGGGGTCCCTGCGCCGTGGCCGGCACGGGTTTCGATCCGGATCAGCTTGGGTTCGCTGCCGGTGTCGGCGGCCTGGAGCGCGGCGGCGTACTTGAAAGAGTGCCCAGGCACGACGCGGTCATCGGTATCGGCCGTCGTCACCAGGACCGCCGGGTAGTCTTCGCCGCTTGCGACGTTGTGGTACGGCGAGTATGCATAGAGCGCCGGGAACTCTTCCGGGTTGCCTGGCGAACCATAATCGTCGACCCAGAAGCGGCCGGCGGTGAATCGATCGAAGCGCAGCATGTCCATCACGCCCACCGCCGGCAGCGCCGCGGCAAACAATGCCGGGCGCTGGTTGGTGACCGCACCGACCAGCAGACCGCCGTTGGACCGGCCGTGGATGCCGAGATGCTCCGGCGCGGTAATACCATTGTCGATCAGGTATTCGCCGGCGGCGATGAAATCGTCGAACCCGTTCTGCTTGCGAGTCCTGGTCCCGGCCTTGTGCCATTCGCGACCGTACTCGCCGCCGCCGCGCAGGTTGGCCATGGCATAGACGCCGCCGGCTTCCATCCAGGCCAGGTTGGGCACCGAAAACGACGGGGTCAGTGAAATGTTGAAACCGCCGTAGCCGTAGAGCAGCGTCGGCGTGGTTCCGTCGGGCGTCACGTCCTTGCGATGAGCGATGAACATGGGTATCCGGGTGCCGTCGGCCGAGGCGAAGAACACCTGGCGCACGGTGTAGGCCTCGGGGTCGAAATCCACCTCGGGCTGCTGCCAGACCGAGCGGTCGCCGGAGACTACGTCGAGACGATAGATGGTGGCCGGGCGGTTGAAGCTGGAAAACTGGAAGAATGTCTCCTGATCGCCCGCTTTTCCGGTAAAGCCCGAAGCCGTGCCGATACCCGGCAGGTCGACCTCGCGGACGAACTCGCCGGCAGCGGTATGAACCTTGACCGAACTGCTGACGTCTTCCAGGTAGTTCGCGACCAGGTGTCCGCCGAAGTCGGAGACGCCCTGGAGCACGGATTCGGCCTCGGGGATGATCACTTCTCGCGATTCGGGTGAGTCCAGCTCGACGGCCACGACCCGGTACCTGGGCGCTTCGAAATTGGTCAGGAAAAGAAATGTCCGCTCGCGGTTGCCGACAAAGGTGAAGTTGTGTTTGAAGCCCTCGATGAGCATCCGCACCCCGGATTCGGGCGCGGCCAGGTCCTTCCAGGCCACCTGGTACCGGTCGTCGGTACCATGGAAGATGGTGATGACCAGGAAGCGGCCGTCGTCGCTGACCTCGGGCAGGAAACTCCACTCCGGCTTGTCGGGACGCTCGTAGACCAGCCGGTCGTCAACCTGCGCGTCCCCGACGCGGTGATAGAAAACCTTCATGTCAATGTTCAGCGATTGAAACTTGCCTTCTGAATCGGGTGCCGGATAGCGGCTGTAGTAAAAGCCCTCGCCCGCCCCGTCCCAGGCAATCGAGCTGAATTTCAGCCATTCCAGCTCGTCGTCCAGCAACTCACCGGTCTCGACATCGACCACGCGCCAGGTTCGCCAGTCCGATCCGCCGTCCTGGACGCCGTAAGCCAGAAGCCTGCCGTCGGGACTTGGAACCCACTGGGCCAGGCTGACGGTGCCGTCATCCGACCATTGGTTCGGATCGATCAGCACCCGGGGCTCGCCGTCGAGGCCGCGCCGCACGTACAGCAATGCCTGGTTCTGCATGCCGTCGTTGCGGAAATGGAAGTACATCCCTCCACGCTTGACCGGCAGGCTGAAGCGCTCATAGTCCCAGAGCGCGGCCAGCCGTGTGTCGAACCAGTCGCGCATCGGAAGCGTCTCGAGATAGGCATCGGTGACCGCGCTCTGGGCCGCCACCCAACTCGCCACCTGGGCGGATTCGCGCGCGTCTCGCTCCAGCCAGCGATAGGGATCGGCGACCTCGGTCCCGTGGTAGTCGTCGGCCACATCGACTTTTTTGGTGGACGGGTAGTCGAGCGTAGTTACATCGCCGGCCTTTGCCTCTCGTTGGGCCTCGGAATCACTATTCAGCGTGTCGGGTACCCTTTCGGAACAGGCAACCAAACAGAGGGCGAAGAGGGAAAGGAAGACGATTGGCGATGCCAGTGCTTTCATTGGCGCGGATTCCATTTATCGAGACAGTCCGAACGTTCGTCGGCACCTCGCTGCTGTTCGGCGACGCACGCGAATCCGGTGGTCGACCAGTATAATCGCGAGCAGATTTCAGGCGAAGTGTGCAGAGCAAGAGACCGGCGACGACCGAACGTGCAGCAACCTTTTCCAGGCGCCCCTATTCCTGTCGTGGAAGCGATAGTCATAAGGCTGCTTGATTGCGTTACGCTTTCAATCATGAATGCCGGAGGGCGCCAGTAACGAGTGGTGCGCTGACGGTCCTGCCCGTTGCAGCCTGCGATAGACACTGCGGCCCATGCACTGCGAGGATCAAGCCCGAATCGGCCGGCCCGTACACCATTGTTAAAAGCCCCTTTTCCCCTTATCAGGAAACCCATTTCAGCCGGAGGATTTCGTGACACGCAGCCACATCACACTGGGCGCCCTGTATTTGGTGGCACTGTTACCAGCCATGAATCTGGCCGTATTCGGCCCCTTGACGATATACCTGGCCAATGCCGACGAGTTTCTCGTCACGCATATTGGCGTGCTTCTGATCAATTTGCCGCTGGCATTGGCGCTGGCGCTGATCCTGACATTGCCCGGGCTGCCCATGAGTTCGGCGGTTCGTCGTGTATATGCCAGTATCCTGTTTGTCCTGGGATTGCTGTTATGGGCCCAGGGATCGTTCTTCATGCACGATTACGGCGTGCTCGACGGTCGCGGCATCGACTGGTCAGCAGTTCCTTTTCCGGGCTGGACGGATGCTGCAATATGGGTCGCCGCCTTGGCGCTGGCGTTGTTTCTAGCGGCCCGAATTTCTCGAATTGCGGCTTTCGGTGCGGCCGTTTTCATCCTGATTCAGTCTGTGCCGATCGCTATCGAGCTGTTTGAGCACAAGGTTGATCTGGAAGGGCAGACCTCAAGACCGGTGGCGGGCGCGCCCGAGGGAATCCATGACTATTCGTCGGGCCGCAACATCGTTCATGTGGTAGTGGATAATTTTCAAACCGATGTATTCACGGAAATTGTTGCCGAACAGGAGCTAGAGGAAGCATTCGACGGCTTTGTGCTGTACCCGCAAAATACCGCCGTCGCACCCCATACGTCTCTTGCCTTGCCGGGCATTTTTTCCGGCCGCGTCTACGACGGATCGACGTCGGCGAATTCCTATTATCGCGAGTCCATGGAACACGGATTTCAGAATCTGCTTTTCGATCATGGATACACGGTCAACCTGATGCCCTTGATGGAGATGGACCAGGGATCGTATACCCACTACTATCGCTTGCCGAAGATATTCGAGGGGTCGGATTCAGACCGCAAAAAAAAGGATATTTCGTACCTGCTCGACCTGTCGTTGTTTCGCCAGGCGCCGCACTGGTTGCGTTCCTGGCTCTACAACCAGAACAACTGGCGTCTGTCGAAGCAGCTGGCGACTCCTGATAACGTCAAGGCGTTTGTACAGCGCGAGTTTTTCGAGCAGTACACCGAGACAATCCATGTCGGCCGTGACCAGGCCGCCTATCATTTCATTCACCTATGGCCGCCGCACCCGCCGTTCAGCACGCTGCCCTCCGGTCGCTGGGCCGGTAAGGTTCTGGAAAATACACGCGAGAATTACCTCAACGAAGCTCGGCCGGTAACCCGACTGCTGATAGGCCTGGTAGACAAGCTCAAGGCCATGGGAATTTACGATCAATCGCTCATCGTATTCCAGAGCGATCACGGAGGAGGCTACGAGCCGGATTTCATGCCGACTCGCATGCTGGGATTGCTGGCGGTAAAACCCGTCGGCAGCCGCGGTCCGCTGCGCTTTTCCGACGCGCCGACAAGTGTGATCGATGTAGCGGCGACCATCCTGGATGCGGTTGGAATCGAGCGCCCGACGATTCCGGGACAATCCGTGCTGGACATGAGTGACGATCGCAGAATCCGCCATTTCGTATTTTTCGGAGACCGCAAGGATCGGGCTCTTCACCAGATCATCATCGACGGCACTCCCTATGATCCTGGATCCTACAGCGACGCCGAGCGGATAATCATGGCCACGGAATCCAGTCTCTATCGCTATGGAGACATGGTCAATGTGGGCCTCATCGGAGCTGGAGAGCGCTACCTGGGAAGCGGCTGGGCTACGCCGTCCGATCGCCATATCTGGAGTAATGAGCGTGTCGCCAGCCTGAATTTGACCGTTGAACCGGCTTCTACCGATCTACGGCTCGTGGTCGATCTGATCCCCCATGTGAAAGCCGGAATTCTGCCGCGTCAACGCGTCGATATCATGGTCAACGGCCGCAAAGCCCTTGCGTGGGTTGGTGAGCAAGAGAGCAAACAGCGTCTCGAGACGACGATTCCAGCAAATTGGGTCGATTCCTCGGAAATGAATATACGCTTCGTGCTGCCCGACGCCGCAAGTCCGGCCGAGCTTGGTACCGGCGGAGATCAACGTTTGCTAGGCATTGCCCTGATCGGTTTTCAGCTTCGGCAACTGGACTCCGAGCAATAGAGATCCCCGTCGGCGCAAGAAGTTGCCATAGCCCGGGACGGCGGGCAGCTTGCAACGCTGCTATACTAACCGGCTGCGTTTTAGGGCGTTTTTTGTCGCTTTTCTTCAAGAATCAGCAGATTTTGGATTTTTGAGCCTCGCTGGTTGGCTGGGGCTCGAATGCAAGGAAACCTGGATCGATGCACACAGATCAGATCGCACGGCTGGGCAGTTCATTTCGTGATCCTGCAGGATTCATGTTCACTCATGATGGAACGCTGTACCGCCAGGTCAATCGTGCGGGGTCGGAATGCTACGACAAGCTGATGAACTCCGGCCTGTATGGCTTCCTGAAGAAGAAAGGCTGGATCATGCCGCACGAAGAGGTCGAGGCCCCGGTCGCCGATCCTGATCTGGCACACAAGATCCTGCAACCCGAACCGCTTTCCTTTGTTTCGTATCCTTATGAATGGTGCTTTGGCCAGCTCAAGGCAGCCGCGATCCGCACCCTCCAGATCCAGCTGGCGGCTCTGAAGCACGGCATGATCCTCAAGGATGCATCTGCGTTCAACATCCAGTTCCATCAGGGCCGGGCGGTGTTGATCGATACGCTTTCTTTCGACCCTTACTCCGAAGGACAGATCTGGGAAGGCTACAAGCAGTTCTGCCAGCATTTTCTGGCGCCCCTGTGCCTCATGGCATCGCGGGATATCCGGCTGGGCCAGCTTTCCAGGGTCCATATCGACGGCATCCCGCTGGATCTGGCCAGCAAGCTGATGCCTCGATCGAGCTGGTTGCGACCGGGAATGCTGATGCACCTGCACATGCACGCCCGGGCGCAAACGGCTTATGCCGGATCAGACCCGGAATCGTCGGGCAAAAACAAGAAGTCACGATCCCTCAGCCGCAAGGGACTCGTCGGTATTGTTTCGGGTCTGCGTTCACTGATCCGGAAACTGGACTGGAAGCCGGAGGGGACCGAATGGGGAGATTACTACCAGGCGACCAACTACACGGATGACGCTTTTGCCGCCAAGAGCAAGCACATCAACGCTTTTCTCGACGAAATCAAGCCGCGACAGCTCTGGGATCTTGGCGCCAACACCGGCCATTTCAGCCGCCTGGGCTCGAATCGGGGGCTCGAAACGGTCGCCTTCGACATTGATCCGGCCGCGGTTGAAATCAATTTCCGCCAAGTACGCCAGAGAAAAGAAACGTCGATTTTGCCGCTGGTCATGGATCTGACCAACCCCAGCGCCTCGATCGGCTGGGCAGGCCAGGAGCGGGATTCGCTGACCGAGCGTGGCCCGGTCGATTGCGCAATGGCGCTGGCGCTGATTCACCATCTGGCCATTTCCAACAACGTTTCCCTCGGCCAGATCGCTCAGTTTTTTGCCCGGACGTGCCGGCATCTGATTATCGAATTTGTACCCAAAAGCGATAGCCAGGTGAAACGGCTGCTAAGCACACGGAAGGATATTTTCGAAAATTATCATGAAGATGGATTCGAAAATGCTTTCAAGGATTTGTTCGACATTCGCCAGCGTCAGGCCGTCGAAGGATCGCACAGAACGCTTTACTGGCTAAGCCGGAAAGAATAGGCTCAAACTGAATGATGTTACGCTTTTTTACGGGTTCAACAACTCCAAGTCGAAGCAAATTCAGCCTGACCTGGAACATCTGGAGATAAACGAAAATGAGATGGGTAGTTCTTTTCTGCGTATTCATGCTGGTCACTACCGGAGACGCCCACGGCTATCTCGACCCTGGCAGCGGCAGCGCCATCCTGCAGGGAATTATCGGTGCCCTGGCGGCAATTGCGATCACCTTGAAGCTTTATTGGCACAGGCTGATGCGGCTTCTCGGTCTGCGCAAATCCTCGCCGAGCGAGGATGCCGACTACGATGACGACGACGATGACGACGAAAGTACGGACAACAAGCCCACGCCCTAGTCCCGCCCCCCGCTAACTGGCCCGCCACGAGACTTCATGAGACATCCAGGCGTACCGTCATTTTTGCAGCGGACGGGCACGCTCGTGTGTCTGCTGCTGATCGGCGCAGGCGCTGCGTTCGCCGGCGAGGGGCAGCTGTCGTCAGACGATCTCGAGCTCGGCTGGTCCGGAGAAGTCAGCGGCATCCACCATTGGCAGGTAAGGGAGCATCTGCAGCCCGCGGCCGGGGAATGGCAATCGCTTGTCAGCAAGACCGGGCCGGATCAGATAGTCAGTCGTCACCTTGACCTGGAGACGGTCGGCGCCATTTCGTGGCTGCCGGATGCCGTTTCATCCGAAACACGGGGTGAATCCAGATCGATCAGCCGAGGCTGGATCAGCGCCGACGGACTTTGGCGGCTGACCCAGAGCGTTCAGCACGCCGGAATCCCATACCGACTGGATCTGGTCATAGAGCTCTCGCGTATCGCCGACTCTCGGCCGTCCGCGTCCAGCGTGCCGGAGATACGTCTGTTACTCGGGCCAGGCCTCGGCGAGGATCCGATCGAAGGGCTTGGAATCGCGACCAGCATGTATTCGTACGTTGATCCGGTCATCCAGGCGGGCGGCAAGACCGAACGAATCGAGCTCTCTGAACCCGGCGAAGCCCAAACCGTGTCACTTCCGGCGACGCTGGACGAAACATGGTTCGGCCTCAACAGCCGGTATTTTGCCCTTCTGCTTGATCCCGCGGAGGGGACAGATGTAAGTGCCGTCGAGTTCCGACTCGCAAAATCATCGCAGCCAAATCGGCTGCCCAGCCGGTACCTCCCGGCTCTCGCGGCCGAGCTCGACGTCCCCGAGCTGGCCGCCGGTGAGGCGGTTCGCTGGCAATTCAGGGTCTTTTCCGGGCCGAAATCGCGCGCCGCACTGGCGGGTGAACCAGGCACGTCGGACTATACCGGCTTGCTGTTTCACAGCTTGTGGAACTGGATGCGCGGCTTGTCGTTCGGCCTGATGCGCGTTCTTGAATGGCTGCACGCATTTACGATCAGCTGGGGCCTGGCGATCTGCCTGCTGGCCGTGCTGGTCAGGTTACTGCTCTATCCGCTCGCACGCTGGGCATTGTCCAGTCAACAAGAATTCAGCGAAGTGCAACGCCTGATTCAACCGAAAATGGCCCGAATCAAGAAAAAATACAAGGGTGAAGAGCAGTCCGAGCGCATCCTTAAGCTCTACGAGAAGCACGGCGTCAGCCCGCTGGCTGGCCTTAAACCCCTGCTGATCGTATTGATCCAGATCCCGGTCTTTGTTGCGCTGTTTCATCTCCTGGGCCAGGCGTTCGAACTCCGACAGGCCTCATTTCTCTGGATGGAATCGCTGGCCGAACCGGATCGACTCTTCGAGTTTGGCGCCGAATTGCCGTTTTTCGGTGCTTACTTCAATTTGCTTCCGGTGTTGATGGCAGTCTCCACGCTGATCACCATCAAGCTGTCCCCGGCACCGGCATCGTCCGATGCGGACCGTCGACGGCAGAACATCTTTCTTGGCCTGATGGCCCTGGCCTTTTTCCTGCTGTTCTATCCATTCCCGTCCGGCATGGTGCTGTACTGGACGATTGCCAATGCCCTGCATATCGTCCAGGCCCGGATTGCCATTTCGCCTTCGGGAAACAGAAACGCGGCGTGATCTGCCCACGGGCAAAGTGTTTCAGGCCGTTGCACCGCATGCTGCGTCGAGCAATGGTCCAGGTTGCGCAATATCCGTCGGTAACGAGTTCAGGGACGAGATGTCTGTTGTGACTGCAGGCGACTCAAGGTCTTCTCCGTAATTCTCTGGATGGACTGCAGTTCGTCCGAGTTGAAATTCGGCGTGTAGTATGCGGGTGGAGACAGCTGATCTGCGTAGTCGGCCCGGACTGCGGCAAAGACCTCCGGCTCGAGACGACAATGGGCAAGCAACGCTCCGATATACGCATCCGGCATCGCGCAAAGATCGTCGTAGGCCAGCAAAAGAGTGGCACCTCGAGCCCGCTGGTCGGTGTCCAGAGTGTCGAGCACATGATCGTATACACAGGCCCAGTATCGCGCCCAGCCGTTGGCCAGATCGCCGGCGGCCCAGTCGCGCTCGATTGCCTCGGCCTGTGCCCGGTTACCGACATTGACCGCCCGCTTGGCCGGACCGAACTCGAAGTGCCCGGAGCGGGCGAGCTGGATCGGCACTCTCGGATCCTCTTCGGCCATTCGGGTGAACAGCCGATCCTGCTTGACCAGCGAGGCCACCTGCGCGACCGGCTCGCGCCACGGGACGATGAAACGAGCATCCGGAAATAACCTGGCGATATACGCAAGCCGGGTCGTGTTGTAGTTTCCCTTGGCCAGGTAGCGTTTTGCGCCACGCACGGCAAGCAGCTTCGAAATATGGTCGCGGTAGAAGCGCTCGAATGCGGGATTCGACGTGGTCGAATCAAGCACCTGGCACCGTGCAGGATCATGCAGATCCTCGAAGAACTGCGTCCACATGACCTCTTCCACCGCTTCCGGACTCTCCGTCGTCACCAACAGGCGATCCTTGTGCGCCCGCTCGACAGCTTCGGGCGGCGCGCGCCGCACCCGGTCGGCGATCCAGTTTCGCCAGTACGGGGTGAATACGTTCGGGAAATCGCTGTAGCGATGCGACGTCACATCCGGGTGACGCGACAGAATTTCGGTCAGGATCGTCGTACCGGAACGGGCGACACCGGCTATGTAGATGGGCTGCTGCAGCGAAACTTCGGCCATCTCATCGCGCAACACGCCCGACTCTATGGCCGCAAGCCGTTTCCACAGGCCGGCGGTCGCATGAAAAAAGCGGGTCTTCCAATACAACCCGGCAGGCACGTGGCCGGCCTGCGGTCTGCTCCGGGCGTTCATGTCAGTCGTGAGAGTCTCC
>Ga0209942_1000715_pt1 | contig 19321 bp, 13 predicted proteins | sample SalPonR1_A_D2_MG_FD_185695 | JGI IMG/M metagenome (GOLD analysis project Ga0209942, IMG submission 185695) | Salt pond soil microbial communities from South San Francisco under conditions of wetland restoration - Salt Pond MetaG R1_A_D2_MG... ...
GTTTTTTGGTGGTTTGTGTTATTGTATAGACGTAACATGTAACGTCTATACCCAACAAAAACAAGACTACCAAAAAAAACCATTAAAAACCGTTCTTTCTCAAGATTCCCGTCCCTAATCAAAGAAATCAATTCATCAGATTAATCAGCGGTTCAGACCATGAGGCATCGCGCGTTTGACATTGCATAGACGTAACATGTTACGTCTCTACCCAACAAAAACAAGACTACCAAAAAAACCATTAAAAACCCTTCTTTCTCAAGTTCACCCTCTCTAATCATGCCCATCCTCTAATCAGATTAACACCTCCTACGCTCCACCATCGGTAGAGCTTCGGAGGGCAATGTCAAGGGTTCAGACCATAGAAAAAGAACAATTTTTACTCATTTAAACATCTCTGCCCCTGCTCACCGCGATGTGGCGCGATGCGGTGAGCGCAGTCGAAGGGTCGAGTCAAGCGAAGCCGAGAAGAACCAGTTCGAGCCGCAGAGCGGCGACATCTTTGTAGAAAACAGCATATTAACCGATCCCGAGTGCTATAGGTACGGCATCTTGATTTGCCAAAATAATAAACCTTCCCTTATGCATTTGTATACTCTTGGTTAACCAAATTCATAAAGAACAGAGAGTAGGGTTGAATCCAGTACGCTCACACGGCTAATTGTAACATTACCGAAAAGGGCATTCCTGGTTAATCATTAATCAAGGCTTCCCGCCATCAAATATGAAAGATCGAGTTAACGTGTAAGGAAAAAGAAGCGGAAACCGGATACTAATATAGAAGGCGTGTTTCAAGTAACACAGGTAACGACAAAGTCGGAACCTTGATCGGCTTGAACATTGGCTAATAAGACTTCGTTTGAAAAGATAAAATCGGATGGCATAGGGCTGGTCGGATCGAATCTCGCCCAATATCTTTTTTGCTAAAACAGGAGCTACCTTTCGTCGCTCTCTAGATTTGAAAATACTGTTCTCTCCATGAATGACATACGATGCTACGGGTCTTGAGTCATGAGATCCACGGACCCGAAATGACAAAAAGAGTTGTATGAAAAATAAGGTATCCTGGGCGTAGAATAACTCTTCATCAAATTTTAAATGCTGCAATACTTCCTTTTTAACAGTTAGGCCATTTAGGTGTGGTCCTCTATTGTTGAATCGGAGAAAGTCAAGGAGAAGTTCATAAGCTGTCAAGCCCTTGGGAGCTAATGAGCCTGAAATCACGAAATGATTTTTCTTTGTTTTTATGGGCTCAATTACGGCTTCTATTTGGTTAGATACTGAAAAAATCTTCGATGTACTTTGGAATCTGTTGGGCAAATAAAAATCGTCGACATCTAGAAAGGCAATAAATGGTGACTGGGCAATCCGACATCCCATATTACGCGCAGTTGCGGAGCCAGATGGCTTTACTTTACCCGTTGATAACAGAATAATACGAGCGTCTTCAGCTTGCATTGATTTAATAATTTCTGCACTTTGATCGGTGCTAACATCATCGACAAGAATAATTTCACTTACCTCTTCGAATATTGCGACCGATTGTATCGCTCTTTTGACAAAGAGCTCTGCATTATTAACCGGTATAATCACAGAGACCTGAAATCCGTCTTTTTTCATAGTAAATATCTTGCCATACGAAAAAACTCTAAACTAAATAGAAGTGGGTACAGTGTGATTTTCTTCCATTTTGGCCATTGAACTGCTCTGAATTTAAGAATAACATAACGACGAAATAGAAGCCACTTTACGCTCTGATCAATACTCTTACCTGAAAGATATTTGATCCACCGTTTTTCCAGTTCGGCAGTTTTGTCCCACTTCTCTTTCAGTTTCGAACTTGTATTGATTTTGTGGTGTCGATAAATAACAACAATTGGCGCATTCTTGCCTGCCATATACAAGGTGGCTCCACTAGCAATAACCTTTCTTATATAATCCAAATCTTGAGTCTGAGAAAGATCAGAGGCAAACTTGACTTTCTTTGCCACCTTTTTCCGTAGTGTTACTCCCGTAATTGGTATGGAGTTTGAAATAATGTTTGAAAGGCTTACCCACTTCCACTCTAGAGTATTACGGCTTCGACCTATGATACTTATATCTGAAGTGAGACCTTCATAATCTCTTTGATAAACTATCTCCACTGGCTCTATAAGCCCATGTACCTCAGGATGCTCTTTAAAATACGCTTGTGCCCGTTGAAAACGGTTATGCAAATAATAATCATCGGCATCTAAAAAGGCGATAAAGGAAGCGCTCGCGATCTCTAGGCCGCGATTGCGGGCAGCAGCCGCGCGCTGCGGTTCTTTAGAAACAGCGGGGAGGTAGATCAGCCGATCACTTTTTTCAGCCCAGGCCTCCAGAATCCTAGCAGAGCCATCTGTGCTGGCATCATCAATCGCGATGAGCTCCACTACCTGCGGCTGATCGAGGGCTGATTGGATAGCCCGATCCAAGAAGGGGGCGGCATTGTATACCGGCATGATGACGCTGACTTGCATATAAAAAGGTGTCTCTTGCTACAAAAGTACTAGTTTTGTGAAATGCAGCTAACGATTATTGAACCCCATGCGCATTTTGAGTTGATTCTCGCATTGGCACCGGCTCTTCACAACCATAGCGGTCAGATTCAGATCGTTGCTTCCGCAGAGGTTCGATCGGCCGTTCAAAAAAATATTCCAAAGCAGTCCCAAGAGTGGGAATGGATCAACAGAAAAGAAGTATTACGTTCTCAGAATCGCCGCATCTGCATTTTTACAAGCTTACAGAATCGTCGAAAGCCATGGCTACAAATTATACAACGCCACCCTTCAGCTCTTTTAATTCATAATCTGAATCACTATACTTTACCTCAGCCAACTCCGTGGGTGCCTCGCCATAAAAGCTCGTATAGCTGGGCAACATACAAATTAAAAAAAACACTTCAATTCAGTCTTAATCAAAAAATTAATGAGCAACTACTCAGCTCTCTGAAAGCTACCTTTCACTACAGCCCCAACTTTGCCCTTGTCGAAAACCCTATCCGTAATTGCCGTCATTTTACGCTTCCTTTGTTTTACAAACAGACCGCCTCAAGAGGCTCTTATGATTTGCTCCCTGTTTACGGGTATCTGCCGCATATAGATTGGACTTTTTTGGAAGATATTTCATGGTCTGATTCAGTATTTGTGATTTGTTCGCAGGCAGAAGAAAATACCGTGCGATCCTATCTTCCGACTCAGTGTATTTTTAAAACCACCCCGTTACCTTATGACGATTATCAGCGTTTGTTTCAAGAGGCCGGTCGCGTTATCGTTCCTTTTACAAAAGATATCCCTTTTGGCCTCGTGTATGAAACACTGGAGCAAACAAAATCTTTAGCCCGCATTCATCTGGCCAAACAGTTTGAGGCGCCTTTACTCCTCCCCCCAGACATTCCGCTACCTCCGGCTCCGCCGTCCGAGACGGAATTTATCGCGGCGTTTCAGGAGTTGGTGGCGTTTTTGAAAGAGTCGTAAGGGTGCGGGATATCGCGGTTGGTGGTGTTTCATGGGAATTAGACTTTTATCACATACTATTTGGGGAGTGCTATCAGAGGTGGTGGGCTTTGCACGCCTACGCATTTGTTTCGGTAGGGCAAGGCTCCTCCTTCGCTAAAGCTTCGGCCCTCCTGCGCTGGTGCTTCGGAGGGGCAAGGCAGGGCAATGTCAACGGTTCAGACTGTTCCGCGAGAGATAGAATAAAATCAATCCGAATCTCAACCGCGTAGCGGTGATATGATTATAGAAAGGCTCAAACAAAACGAATATGAACCCCGAAGGGGTGACATTATGATACTGTATTTTTATGGGCCGCTCTTTCGTGCCGCTCTTTCGTGCCGCTCTTTCGATGCCGGCGCGCTATGCCTGCCCACTTTTTAAACCCTACTTTTTGTAGGCCAACCCCGCAGATCGCGCTGTCGCACGATTGCGGGACCAGATCGCACGGTGTGCGCTCCGGAAAATTGCAAAAAGCCACATTTTTTCGTGTAGAGACGCACGGCCGTGCGTCTCTACCAATAAAATACACCCCGTGCGGGGCACGGGGCTTAAACAGTAAGCCTTTTACGACCGCAATCCTGCGGCCGCACGCTGCATTTTGCGGGGCGCGAAAACGGATCGGCCTTAATGCCCGATCGCATGACGGCCTTGCCGTCATAGGGGATGCCAGCACGCTAGGCACTCCTTTTTTTTAACCCTCTTTTACAGGACTTTCCCATAGTTCCTGACAAAAAACACTTCTACTAATCCTTGTAATCCTGATTAATCGGTGTAATCCGGTTTAATCTGTGTAATCTGTGTAATCTGTGATTCAGAACCCAACAAAAACAACACTACCCAAAAAAACAATAAAAACCCTTCTTTCTCAAGATTCCCGTCTCTAATCATGAAAATCAATTCATCAGGTTAATCAACGGTTCAGACCATTGGCCCGGCGCGCAGGCCCCGCAAGGGGTAGTAGGGGATCCGCCGAAGGGCGGATGTACTCGAGGGTCGCCTGCGGCGATCTCGAGTACGGAACCCCCGAATGACCCGACCCCGTCCCGAGGAGCGCCTCGCGCGCTCGAGGACGAGGGATGCGGCCAAATTCTTATTCTTCTTCAGAGGGGGAATCTGACCAGTCTCGACGGGGGTCGCTCAAAAACTGACTGCGACGCTCTTCAGGGACGAGAAAACATTGCTCGGAACGGCCAAACCAGCGGGTGCGATTGCGAGCTACCCATCGGTATACATGATCTCTCCAGCTTTTTGGCAGGATATAGGCTACTGCTGATAATTTGTATATGCCACCCAATAATTGTAAAGATTTTAGGACGGCCTCCGAATACATGTAAAATTGTCCCTCTCGGTATAAAACCACACTATCGGCCGACTGGACCGCTTCAGGAGCCTCGCTAAGTAGGGGCTGAACGTCCGGGTCCTGCAGGGCGGCAAAGCGAAAGCGGGCTTCCGAGTCGCGCTTCATCAACCACCGAATGGCTGAACTGCACATCAAGCAGTGGCCGTCGTAAAACAAAATGGCCGCGCCCTCTTCATCCCATTCAGATACTGACATCTAATCGTCGTTTTCATCGGAAAGCAAGCGCTTACGGTCGGCTTTGATTTGCTGCTCGTCCGCCTTGGGGTAAATTAATAGGGCATCGGGTGTGTCGACCACTATGTAGTCTTCCAATCCCTTGATCAGCACGGTCTTCTCTTTCGGAAAGCGCAGCAGGGATCGCTTGGTGTCCTCAATCAAATGCCGCCCTTCGTGCTGCACAACTACGCCTTTATCGTCTTTTTCACCTCGCTCATACACGCTACCCCAGGTGCCCAGGTCTGACCAGCCGATCTGCGCCGGTAGGGTGTAAATCGAGTCCACTTTTTCCATGATGGCATAATCTATAGAGATATTGGGCGTGTCGGGATATACGCGCTCTATATATTCGTCTTCCTCGAGAGTGCCGAATACGTCGGGATCCTGCGTGAGTTGTGCATAAATGGTAGGCGCTTCTTCCTGAAAGGCTGACAATATGGTCGCCACTGAAAACATAAAGATGCCGGCATTCCAGACAAAATCACCGGAGGCTAAAAAGCGCTGGGCTGTTTTGAGGTCGGGCTTCTCTGTAAATTGCTTGACTTTGAACATTAAACTGTTTCCGGCCAGGCGATCGTTGTTGTTGTTATATTGAATATAGCCATAGCCTGTATCGGGACGTGAGGGCCGCATACCCAAAGTAAGAATCGCGGGCTCATTTGCTACAAATGCCAGGCCATCTTTTACCATGGCATGAAAGGCTGAGGTTTTTTCAATAATATGATCGGATGGCGCTATGAGCATAGTCGCTTCTGGATCGCGCGCCTGCAGATGCAGGGCCGCATAGGCCACGGAGGGCGCAGTATTATTTCGGCTGGGCTCTTTTAAGATATTTTGGGCCGGCACTTCCGGCAATTCGTCTTGTACCCGCTGGGCATAATCGGCATGCGTGAGAATTAAGATGCGCTCGGCCGGCACTAAGGGACGAAATCGCTCGTAGGTCAGCCGCAGCAGCGACTGCCCTTGCCCGCTGATATCCAAGAATTGCTTGGGTGTCTCGGAGGTAGACGCGGGCCAGAAGCGGGATCCGATGCCGCCGGCCATGATGACGATGTATGCGTGGTTCATAATGCCTTAATTTTTATGTTTTTGGATTCTCCTCTAACTGATAAGTGTAAATATAGTACAATTGAGAGGGAGTTTGGTTGGGGAGGGCTTTGAGATTTTTTGATGGGCTTGGGGGATGGAGGGGACGGATTCTAGTTGTACCGTGTTCGGTATTATCTCACATCGTGCTAGTGTTTCACAAGTTTTGTGCTGGCCGGCCTACGCATGCTTTTGCGTTCTTTCAGGGCCTTCGCGCTGGGCCTTCGCACTTTTTAAACCCTACTTTTTGTAGGCCAACCCCGCAGATCGCGCTGTCGCACGATTGCGGGACCAGATCGCACGGTGTGCGCTCCGGAAAATTGCAAAAAGCCACATTTTTTCGTGTAGAGACGCACGGCCGTGCGTCTCTACCAATAAAATACACCCCGTGCGGGGCACGGGGCTTAAACAGTAAGCCATTTACGACCGCAATCCTGCGGCCGCACGCTGCATTTTGCGGGGTGCGACAACGGATCGGCCTTAATGCCCGATCGCATGACGGCCTTGCCATCATATGGTTAGCCTGCGCGCTTTGCATACCATTTAATCTTGCACACCGGCAACAGTCATCACCGTTTAGCATGAAAAAGTGTGTATCTAATCCGTGTAATCCTAAAAATCTGTGTAGTACCGCTAAAGCGCCACTAAAGTCATTGATTCTGAACCCAACAGGAACAACACCACTCAAAAAAAACGAATAAAAGCCATTCCTTATCAAGATTCCCGTCTCTAATCAAAGAAATCAATTCATCAGATTAATCAACGGTTCAGACCATTGGGCCGGCACGCAGGTCGGTACCACCTCGATGCGGAATGGCATTGTTGAGAAACGATATTATTGCCAGGGATCCCGGATCAAGTCCGGGATGAGGAGTCTTTTTAGTTTGTTTGGGGTATATTTTAAAAAGTAAAAAAACGGTTTTCGAGGAGGAGATCCCGGATCAAGTCGTACCGCCTTGGACCTTCTTTGACCGACGAAGCCTATGGCGTAGTCGGTTGACCTTCTCACCAGCCCGGCTCTAACACCTCGACCTCATGTCGCCCGAGGCGTACGAGATCAGATTTTTCTAGTTTTTTTAGCAGGCGGGAGATTACCTCGCGGGAAGTGCCCAGTTCGTTCGCTATATCTTGATGGCTTACATCGAGGGTGGTGGTTTTTAGTTGGGATACTTTGGCTCGCAAATAGGATAATAGGCGCTCATCCATATTTTTAAAGGCGATGTCATCAATCGCGCGCAACATCTCCTGAAATCGATTTTGGTAGGTCAGAGCAACAAATTCTTTCCATTGACTAAATTCGCGGGTCCAGTCGTTGTGAGACCTTAAAGGCACCGTAATCAAAGTTGTATCTTCTTCCGCTACAGCACGGATTTCACTAGGCAAATTGGCATTGCAGCAGGTCAGAGATAATGCACAGGTCTCGCCCGGATTGAGGTAATACAAAAACACTTCCTTGCCATCGCGATCCGGTCGCAGCACTTTGATACTTCCCTTTACAATAATCGGAACGGAATTCATATACTGTCCGGGCTTCATTAGCTCCTCACCGGCCTCAATATGCTGAAGCTGACCTTTCTCAGCAATGGCTTCCAATAGCCGCAGATCGGCTATCGCTGGTATCATGTCTCGCAAAGTCTCTACTGTCAATATCATATGATCTGTCTCATTTTGAACTCTTAGGACTAAAATACACAAAACCAGCTGAAAGTTTACAGTCTGCCACCTAAGATCTAAAACCTCTTCCTTCTTGTGACTTATGTCACAAAGAATTAATAAATTTTGTTGTAAATTAATGAAAATTAAAGACGAAAGGTATGGCACATCATCAAATTCTCATTATCGGAGGTGGAACGGGCGGCATCATGACAGCAGCTCAATTGAAACGTAAAAATTCCAAATTGGATATCGCTATTATTGAGCCCTCAGATAAGCATTATTATCAGCCGGCCTGGACATTGGTGGGTGCAGGCACCTATGACTATCAAGATACCATACGCGAAGAGAAACGCTACATTCCCAAAGGTGTGAAATGGATCAAGGACTGGGTTACAAGTGTTGAGCCTAAAGATCACGCCTTAGAAACCAAAAGTAACGGTCAGATCACCTATGATTATTTGGTGGTTTCGCCCGGTCTGGTTAATAAGCTGGATGCTATCGAAGGCCTGAAAGAAACTCTGGGTAAAAATGGGGTCTGTAGTGTATATACTGACCCTGATTATGTGTGGGAGACCCTCAAAAAAACGAAGAAAGGCCAGGCTGTTTTCACTCAACCGGCCGGAGCATTTAAGTGTGGTGGCGCTCCACAGAAGATCATGTATCTTTCTGAGCATCACTTCCGCAAGAAAGGTGTTCGAGATGATGTCAATGTCGTCTTTGCCACACCGGGCTCTGTTATCTTTGGCGTGAAAGATTTTAAAGAAACGCTGGATAAAATCATAGAGGAACGCGACATTTTCTTCAAGCCCTTCCATAAGCCCGTTTCTATTGATGGTGCTAATAAAACTATCACATTTGAGATTACCGACCCCGAAAAGGCGGCTCTGGAAGTTGATGACAGTCTGAACGAGAAAAAAATTGATGGAAACCACCTTGTCTTGCCATTCGATATGCTGCACACCGCACCTCCGCAGCAAGCACCTGAATTTTTGCGCGAGTCTGACCTGGTCCATAAAGAAGGACCAATGAAAGGCTTTGGAGAGGTTGATATTCACAGTTTACAGCACAAAACCTACCCCCATGTATTCATCATTGGTGATTCGGCCGGGCTACCTACTGCTAAAACGGGTGCGGCCATCCGTAAACAGGCGCCGGTAGTAGTCGAAAATATTCTGGAGCTTATGGCTCATGAAAAGCTGTCAGATGCCCGGTACGAAGGCTACTCGAGCTGCCCTCTCGTCACCGGCTACGGATCTATGGTGCTGGCCGAATTCAAATACGATAATGTACGTGACAGTGATCCCCTCATATCCACTTTTTTTGACACGGCCAAAGAGCAGTACAGCATGTGGATTTTGAAAAAATATGGTCTTCCGTTTTTATACTGGAATTTCATGTTGCGCGGTCGACTGTGATTGGTTTGGGACGATTTCCGGTTGTTCTGTGTAGGGACAAGGCATACGTAGGGACAAGGCATGCGTAGGGACAAGGTATGCCTTGTCCCTACGTATGTTGTTTATGAATTAAATTCGTCTTTTTGCCATTGTTTAGGGTTGTTTTCTATGTATTTCGAAATGCGTAGAAATGATGTTCGGTCTCTGATTATATGATCGTAAAATCGGGATTGCCATCTAAAATCATACCCTAATCGGTGGACATGTTTCGTTACTGCAGATTTGTATGAACCGACAATTGAGGATAAACTGTTCCGACCTTGGTTTTGAAACCGCAATGCACCTAGATTGTCTTTATAGGGTGGTAATGGGGTTGTTGTTTCTAATGGTATAATCCCGTGAATATGATTCGGCATTACAACATGGTTGTCTAATTTTACATTTTTAATGTGATGTTTAATTTCGCTCCATAACACATCTGCGATCGCACCCAAAGGGGATAATTTCATTTTACCCGATTAGATTTCTCCAAAAAAATGTTGTCTTTCATAGGTGCATATCGTTACGAAATAAGATGCGCCCCACGAATAATCCCAATTCTTGAGACTATAAGATTTTCGATCCTCACTCCGCTTGAACGATGCCATACTCGAAAGAATCAATTTATGATTAAATTATTTGGTACGAGACACCTCTTCTCTCATAATACCATATTATATAATTAAGCCATAGAGGGCCTCTACCCCTACTTCACAATCACCCGAACCGTTTGTCCCTGCCAACGTAAAATATACAGGCCGGGAGTCCACTGAGCGACCTCGATCTCCTGCCTTCGCAAGGCGGGGGCTTGCCACATGGGCTGGCCCAAGGCCGACCATATCTCTAGTTGACCCTCTGCTGCAGGTAAGGCCACCGTCAGGCGATCCTGAACCGGATTGGGGAAAAGCTGAATAGACAACTCATTCGGAGAGGATGCAGAAAGGAGTACAATGTTTAACTCCTGACAAGATTGCATTTCTCCACAGGCATTTTTAACCGTCAAACAAACTTCATACAAGCCCACGTCATCATAGACGTGAGTAGGTGAGGGCTCATTGGATGTGTTTCCATCACCGAAGTCCCACTCATATTCCAGTGCAGCTTCCGACTGATCGAAAAACATCACAAAAAAAGCATCGGTCTCTACATCGAAGTCTGCCCGCAATGTGTCGGGCGACGGAATGGTAAAACTCGTATCCAGCGTACACTGATTTTCATCTTGCACAAGCAAGATGTAGTTTCCGCCGGACAAGGCAGTCAAAGAATCGCCGGGATTAATTTCAGTGCTTAAGGTACCCGTGCCTCCGCTTACTTGAAGGTCTATAGATCCATCTCGTGCTCCCGGACAGCTCTCTCCCTCTATGTCGGTCCAGGTGGCCACAATAGGTTCCGGGGCTGTAATAAGAAAACTATCGATTGTAGCCGTCGTTCCGCAAATATCTGTTATTGTAGCTGAGTGCCATCCTTCAGCAAACATATTTCCTCCAACGCCCATCGAGCTAGTTTGATCGCCATTCGACCAACCGATCTGATAGGGCCCTCGACCTCCCGAAATTTCGAATCCGATGCGTCCTTCTTCGCCGGCACAGTCCGCTGTGGTAATATTGGATTCTATGCCTAAAGAGTCGCTGGCTGGCGTTACGAGTACGGAATCTGTTAGCACCCGTCCACATGCATCTGACAAGGTAAACTTATGCAGGCCAATGGCGAGGTCAGACCGCTGCAGCGCTGTAAGGCTATCGTCCCAAAGCACGCTGAAAGGTCCTGTTCCACGGGGTACAAGTGTCGCACTACCTACTGCTGTATCGACACAAGCGGGAAATACTTCTGAAATAAAAATAGCTAGTGGCAAAGCTGTCGGTATCTCAATGGAATCCATTTTGAGACATCCACTTGCATCTGTAATACTCACCTGATTCCACCCGGCAGTCAGAGAAGTCGCGCTAGCTGTCTGCTCACCTGAAGACCATGTAAATTGATACGGCAGTTGCCCACCAGTTGCAACCGCAACCGCTTGCCCATCTGAGGTGTCTGGGCAACTCACGCCTTCGACGCGATCAAATGCCAATTCGATTGTATCTGGTGCCGTCAGCACATACTCCCGATTGTACGTACATCCTTGTTGATCGGTGATAGTCAATGCATACGTACCCGGAGCCAGGTCGCTCAATGATTCGGTTTGGTCGCCCGTACTCCAGTTAAAATCTAAATTCTCATCGCCCGGCAAGCTATGGACCTGGATGTAGCCATTATCAACACCGGCGCAAGTCGGGGACTCCAACTCTGGCACGGCTCCCAGGCTAAGCGTAACTGTGGTGTCGGCCATAAGTGCTAACAGATCATTCCCTTGAGACTGGGGAATCATAAATACGGGAATGGTAACATTATCACCGTCTTCTCCGGGGGACATAACAAAGACTCCCGGTTCATCATTAATAATGATACAAGCTACCGCACCAGCCTCTTGTGCGCGCATGGCTTTGGTTCCAAATTGGCAATCGCCACGCCTCACGAGGGCAATCTTACCCTGCATCAGACTGTCATTGGTATAGGAGCCACATCCGAGAATGGGGTTGGCAGATCCATCGTCTGCAACTACAGGAGCTGCCCGCCACCAATTCGCATTGGGATCTGCTCCCCAACCACCGCTAAATGAAGTCGAAATAACGAATTCTCTTCGCTGAGCACGTGGCTCATGAATCCGGGCTAGCAGGCGATCAAAGTCACCAAATTTTAAGCCTTCCGGTGAATTGATCGTCACATCTGTGGTCGAAAAACAACCCGCACTATCTAAAGCAGAAATGAATACACGACCATTTCGAATGGGGCGTAAAAGGGAATCAAAACCTCTATTTTCATTATCTACAAAAAAGGTAACGGGACCATTAGCGCCGCTCGTCCGCATGGCTACTGACGCTTGGTCGCCCAAACAAGCGGGTGGGAACAAACTATCCACTGCGAGGGTAAAGCTGCAGTCTGAAACCGGTGCAGAGATCCACAGAGAAAAAATTTGGGGTTGATTATCCTGTAAGTCGTTTTTATGATGGATCTCAATGACATAATCACCAAGTGGTAGGATACCGGCATTGATCATCTCCACATTATCTATGAAATTATCGTCTAAAAAAGCATCCGCGGCGGGGTTTTCGGGATCTAAGGCGAATGGAAAATATACAGTACCCGAATCAGCCCCATTCTGTGCAATCAGTCTAAGGTCTAAATCATTCACTAAGCGCGGGGTTCGATCGTTTAGTGCCGGGGCAAGCGGCTGTGCTGCCGGGTCAGTCCAACAAAGGGTGGCTCGGATGGGCGTACTTCCATCACTACTGATGTTATACCTTACAGTGTCTGCAGGATTCAATTCTTCTTCATGGAAGGGATGTCGCAGCGGCTGTGCTAAAACTTCGGCAGCCGACTCTGTATTAAGCAGACCCCAGCCGAAGCTATAATCGGGCCCTGGATTTCCGGCATCATCTGCGGTGTGAATTACTAAGCCCTTGAGACTACTCGATAGCATAAATTCGCCAGTCATTTGGCGATGCAGCTCCTGGAGTAGAACCAGGGATCCGGCCACATTGGGCCCCGACATGGAAGTTCCGCTGCTTCGTCCGTAGGCGTCATCGCTGGAGTTGTTGGCTGAAAGGAGTCCGGCGCCATCTCCGACAATATCAGGTTTGATTCGTCCATCGTCGGTAGGTCCATAACTACTAAAGCCCGTAATATTTACTGATGAAGGTCCGGAATAGCCGCCATTTACATTTCCCACTGCACCTATGGTAAGTATATTTTTTGCTGTTGAATAGGTGGGCAGGCAATCGAATCCGTTGGGATCGCCCACGCGACGGAAGGCATCAGATTCTACCCATTCGCCATTGATCCGCACCACATGCGAACCATTATAATTATCATTTCTGTTGTTCCCCGCTGACTTGACTATAAGGTAATATGGTGCATCATATGCGACTTGGTCCCATTGGGCGCTGCGCTGATCATAATATCCAAATCTGAAATCTTCAACACTATCGATATTGACATCGCCCCACCAATGCCAACGGGTATTCCCTTCTTCAGACCAGTCTCCGCGCGCCCACCCGGCAATGTTTCCATAAGAGTGGTTTGAAATTAGGAGCCCTTCAGCAGCAGCCTGAGCCATTTCACTGGCATCTGAATTCCAGTCGTGCGCCCAAAGGGTCGCTTCCGGAGCCATACCTATGGCTTCGGGATTGATGCCAGCACCAATTAATGTACCAGCGACATGTGTCGCGTGATTGGAGGGTGCAAACGGATCATCCCGCTGGATCGCCCGACCTTCAAATTCGATATGAGATGTCAATACACCTCCCCCGTCCCATTCGCCGACTATCATATCTGTACCCATCAGCTGGAAGCCACTGCGACCGCCATCTTGCACGTGATTGGTTCCCGTTGAAATTGCAGCTTGCCTATTGAAGGTCATATCGTAAATGGGGCGTCCATTCTCAATCCGTCGCAATTCAAAGGTCGTCCCTTGATCATTTACCAACCGACGAGGTGCTCCCGTTTTACGAATAAAAGTATTGACCGCCAGGGCCTGGGCTTGCTCATCTGCCTGCAAAGCTTGAATCGTATTAGAGAGCTTTGCTTGCTGCTTAGCCGTTAATGGCTGTTGCGCCTGGGCAATATAAGCGGTAGAAGATAAAAATAGAATGATCCAAAGGAGTCGAGTCAAAGTCTTAATGAGCATGAAGTGGGTATTATAGTGGTTAGACTAATATACGAAAGTCAAGTCGTGACCGTCTAACATTTATTGTAGTCTGTGTTCACTATTTTACGAGAGCAAAACAATATTTCTTTTGGTCTGATTTATTATAGATTATCCGAATAAAATTCTGCCAGCCGAATTGAGCTGTGCGGGGTCGGCGGGTAGGCCCCGCAAGGGGTAGTAGGGGCCATCGCTAATCAGCGATGGGTCGCCCCCAGTTTCTGGGGGTGACCGATAGCCCCGAATGACCCGACCCCGTCCCGAGGAGCGCCTCGCGCTCTCGAGGACGAGGGATGCGGCCAAAAAATTAAAATTCTAATCGCGGGGCAACTGTCGCATGAGGCGTCGGTGCACTTGATCCATAACTTGCTGTACGGGGTTGTCCCATTGCACTTCGCCTTCCCGAGTGTGGCTCCACAAAGTGGCTCCATCCGAGGCTCGAACGAGGTTAGCGCTGATGTTTACATCATTGGTTTGACTATTGAGCCGGACACCCTCTCCCCGCAAAAGAACATTGGCGGCATCGAGTCCGAATGAGGCCAAGTCACTGCGGTATCGGTGCTTTACCACCACGCAAGCAAAAACCAGATCTACATCAATTTTTTTAGCGAGTTCATCGGGCGAATAGTCTGAAACCTCGTCCAACTCGATGCCCGCGCTTTTGAGTCGCGCATTGGTGACCGTGGTGCTTTGAAGACGCACGGGCTCGTCGCGCCATCGAGATCCCATCCACCGAAAAAAGGACTTTTGAAAAGCGGTTTGCTCGCGGGTATCAATCTTTTGCATTTCCTCTGAAGTCATTCCTTTGGGCGGATTCCCTTGAAAAACAATTTGATAGGGTAAGACAGCGACGGTGGGGTTTTTATTCATGACCGACTCAAACTGCGGACTAACGTAAGCCCGACTGCAAGCACCGATAAATGCGAACAGGATAAGTACTCCCGGAAGAAGAATTGCGTGTTTTAGTTTCATAATCAATCTTGTTATATCTCTTAAAATTACAAAAATAAATCCATGTAGTTGTTCGCGGAAAAATTGAACCGCGAGGTGCTAGGAGCATTTGCTCTTCCCACCTAAATTTTAGGTAAGTTCTATGCTTTGAGGTGGTTTTTTTATCAATCGTAGGGGATCCCTATGAATTATTGCTTAATCCAGAGTTGCTGGATGGGTGGCTGGTTATGGGGTGGAATGAGTCGAATCACATACGGCCCGGGCGGCAGTTGCGATATATCCAGGCAAGGCTCTTCAAATGACCCTTGCTGTATTAACTGTCCGGATAGGGAAATCAGCTGATAGGCCTTCCAATTGTGGCGAATAAGGTTTACACATAGCTGGTTTCTGGCGGGCTGTGGATACAGCTTGAGGGCTTGCGGGACTGTGTATTCTATATATGTGCTCGTAGATGAGCTCGGATCTATGAGTAGGGCATCAAAAAAGCCACGGCTCTGCGTTCCGGCAAACTGGCCCATCATTTCACCGGCCACGCGCAGGTTGTCGTTCACCCATAAAAAATCGGTAATGTATATAATGGGATTGCCCGGCCACAACTGCCAGGCCTTAAATTCTCCTTGTTGATCTGTGCGCAATCGAATCGAGTGCACTTGAGCAACTGAAGTCGGCTGTTGCAAGGTTTCTCCTTGAAATGTTGTTATTTCTCCCGTTCGAATGGCCCAATTCACTTCATCAGATGTGGGGTGAATCGCTGTAACGGCAAGAGAAATACTTGAGCCGCGTACGGGATGCATCCACAAGGCGTTCCCTTCTCGATCCATGGCGCCCAGGTACCCAGCGACTTGTAAACCCGTTAGAATCTCAATGTTTTGCAGGCGGAGATTTCCTATGAATTGACCTCCGAAAAAAACGGCCGCTGCATTGACCTCAAGGGCAAACACATCGTCTTGAAACTGTCCGCGCAGATGTCGGATAAACCGCTCGGTGCCTTGCGTCGAGGCTGCATAAATAAAGCCATCGAAATCTGCCGTTGGGGTGAAAATAGTATCTGTTTGTCCGGATATCTGTCCTTTGAATCGGCCGGCGATGTAGAGTTCGTCTTCTATACTTTTGAGATGAGTGCCCTCAATTTCACCTGTGCCGTCGATCAACGTTGCCCATTGAAGGTTTAATTCCGGGGACCATCGCATGAGCAGACTGGCTGTCGTAGCTCGGGGTGCCCAGCTTTGATTGTCCCATTGTAGGGTATCTCGAATTTGAAATAAGGTAAGCAGGGTATTCGATTCGCGATGCCAAAGAGCTGCCTGTCCGAGCACCGCGCCTTCACTATTGAGGTGAATCAATTTTTCCAGATTGCCTAAGGTATCGAGCTGCATGACAAAAGCATTATTGCGCCCATTGGTAGAAATGAGGGTGTCTCCCTGGTATACGAGAAAGGAAAAAGCATTTCCAAAAACATACCGGCCTTGAGGTGATGGGCAGATATTGTGAACGCGGGTGTTTCCGCGCGAGGTAAGATTCCCCCAGACTGTCGATTCAGTGTCGCTTAGACAACCCAGAACTACTCCTCGACCCGGTGCTGTATATAATTGACCGTCCACCTGCGTTTCTCGCGGGTAGCCCAAAGCAAATACCGTGCATGTGCTGTCCAGGGCGGGCGATAGCGCATCCCATGTATCACTTTCTGCACCGCCGAGCTGTTGCACTACCTGCTGTGCAGAACTTCCCAAGGGGGCCAGAAACAGCAGGATGGTTATAAAAATAAAAATAGAAAGCAACGAATGCCTCATGCTCTGCGTTTGTATAGTAACGCAAAAGAAGCCAAAGAAGTGCAATCTTCATGAATGAAATATAGGTGTGCCAGAGATAATAACGAAATGCACTTTTATTGTTTACTTTTGCCCCCAGACTCATTAGAGTAATCAAAAGTTGCATAGTCTGAATTCTGAAAAACATTGATTATGGTTCAATTACGTTCCTTTTTTTATATATGTATGGTTTTAAGCCTTAGTATGGGATGCCAAAATGGTGATAGTTCTTCCAAGGAAGATACCCAAATTCTGAATGAAAGCAGCGGCGATCCCGCCATTGACGGTATCTCTGCTAAAATAGACGAGCGACCGGGTGATGCCTCTCTATATCATGATCGGGGAATGATGTACATGGATAGAGAGGTGTACAGCGAAGCTATACGCGATTTCACGCTGGCTTTGGAATTACAGCCCGAACGCCCTATTTATTACGAGGCATTAGCTGATGCCTATCTCATGAATAATATGTCCTTTGATGCCCTTGAGGTGATGAAGGATGCGTATGGCACCTTTCCCGATAGTGCACAGGTCGGTCTAAAGCTCGCTAAATACCATCTCATATTAGAGCAGTATCTGGCCGCTATGAATTTGACTAATAAGATCATTGAAAAGCAGCCCGGCTTAGCCGATGCCTATTTATTTAAAGGGATGGTTTATCGAGATATGGAGGCTCCGGTAAAAGCGATGGAAGCTTTTCAAACGGCTGTGGAGCTCGATGCAGGACTGACCGACGCCTGGCTCATAATGGGAGAGATGATGGCGGAGGAAGATTTGGACCTGGCGATTCGATTCTATGAAAATGCGGAACGTTCTGCCCCCGACCAATTGCGGCCGATCCACGCGCACGCACTTTTTCTTCATCAAAATGAGCAGTGGGATGCTGCTATTGAAAAGTACAGGGAGGCGCACCGAAAAGATCCCAGCGCATCAAAATCGTTTTACAATGCCGGTTTGCTTTTTTTAGAACTCGATTCCTTACAGCAAGCCCAAAACATGTTTGATGTAGCTATTGGAAATGACCCCATGTATGCAAAAGCTTACTACTACAGAGGCATGACGGCTGAAGGCCAGTCAGACACCACACAAGCCCTGGCGGACTACATGCGAGCACAGCAGATAGACCCCAATATTGCAACCCTGAGCGAGCGTATAGAAAATCTTCAAGAAGAAAAGCCAAAAAAATAGTCCATTTTTAGCCCGTTTGCATTGTTCAATACATTGGCTACAAAGTTGGGGTCATGTCTAACAGTTTACATCCAAGGGGTGCTTTAGGCATAGTTTACAACTCCTGGCCTATCTTCTCGTTTAATGTTTGAACAAAATAAACGGTACTAATATGTTAGAATTTATTCAAAAACAACGATTTATAATTTTCTTTTTTCTCGCTATTGGTCTCATAGGTACGGCCTGCGACGATGATGACGATGATATAGAATTTGATGCGCGTCAAGTCAGTTACGATTTAGCAGCTAATGAAAATTCGGGAATAGCTCCTAATGGATTAAACGCTACAGCCACTTTTTGGGAATTTACAGATGATCAAACGATTGTTCGTTTGGAATTGCTCGGTGGGTCGACAAATACAACTCTAAGTCATCCTGCACACATTCATATGAATTCAGCCGAAGAGGGTGGTGATATTGTATATTTTTTAGGTCCGCTGGATGGTTTAGAAACAGCACCAGGCATTAGTTTTCACATGGTCAATGCCGGATTTGATGAGTTGATAGCTTTTGACGGATATATTAACATTCACGAAAGCAATGCAGCATTAGGCAATGTGGTATCTCAGGGAAATATTGGTGCTAATTCCGATGCGACGGTCGAGGAACGGAGTGTAGATTTAATGACTAATGGTCGCTCTACGGTGTATGATTTGGATGCAAATAGTAATAGTGGGTCAGTATCAGCCGGCGTAGCTGCAACAGCTACCTTTACCGAGTTGACTAATAATATGACATGGGTTACTTTAGAGCTAACCAACGGTTCTACAGGAACAAGTGTATGTCATCCCGCTCATATTCACATGAATGCAGCTTCTGAAGGAGGCGATATTGTTTACTTTTTAGGTCCAGTCGATGGATTAGGAGCTGCTGAAGGAGTAAGTTATGCGATTGTAGAAGAATCTTATGATTTTCTAACTGACTTTGATGGATATATCAATATCCACGAAAGTAATGCCTCATTAGGAAATGTGGTATCGCAAGGTAACATCGGGTCGAACGCAGAATAATAGTTTAGAACACCCTATTTTATAAAGGTCATCTCCATTTGAGATGGCCTTTTTTATTTATAATGAGCTTTATAATAGGTAGGCCGGAGTTGTCTTGTCTATTTTTATATATCGCCCTTTAAGGGCCTTAAAATCGCATTAGTTGGTGCTTTCGTGAGAAGAAAGGGTCTGAACCGTTGACATTGCCCTGCCTTGTCTCGCCAAAGCGTTAGCGTAGGCGGGCCGAAGCCTAGGCGCAGGAGGTGCTGGTTTGATTTAATGATGGGCATGAATAGAGACGGGGATGTTGAGAAGGAGCGGTTTTTTAGTGTTCGGA
>Ga0209942_1000720_pt1 | contig 19282 bp, 19 predicted proteins | sample SalPonR1_A_D2_MG_FD_185695 | JGI IMG/M metagenome (GOLD analysis project Ga0209942, IMG submission 185695) | Salt pond soil microbial communities from South San Francisco under conditions of wetland restoration - Salt Pond MetaG R1_A_D2_MG... ...
CGCCTGCGGCACAGCCCAGCAGCATTGAAGCTACGTTGAAACCGGTGCCAACGGCATCCGAATCGAAGGCGAGTTGCAGAGCATCCACCGTACCGTTGATGACGCCACTGTCAAAGCCGAACAGGAAGCCTCCGATAGCAGCAACGATAGACAGGAACAACACCCGCCGAATATTGCCGGCACCTTCAACTACCGCTTCGTTGATTTCTTTCATGCCTGTCCCCTTGGTTGGAGTTATAGTTGATGTTGGCTGGGATCGTGTTCTTTTTATAAACAGTCGAGTGGCGTGCAGGATGGAAAATCGTCAAGCGCTGAAAACGTCGCGAGTATAAACCGCATATCTCCCGATTTCCATCGGCGTCCTCACCAGCATCAAAACGGCTTTACCCGATTCGAGCGCCAGACGGGCGGAATCCGGCCCCGATGCCTCTTTCATTGTTCCCTGCTCAATGCCGGGCGTCATCGGGAACCGCGGCACGACGTCGCATGGTCGGGGGCTGGATTGGCTGGGGCAGGGCCCGCGAACTGAATGGCTGCCGGCAGGATCTTTTTTGTGCGCTCGAGCCTCAATCGGAGGCCGCCTTCCAGAAACGATTTGACTCATGCCCTTCAAATTTCCGGTCGTTGCCGTCATCCTGTCCTCATGAACCCAAAACCGGGCAATGCGCACGGCACGGGCGCCTTCATGGTGCTGGCGTTCGTGCTGCTCTGGAATTCCGGCTTCATCGGCGCCGAGTTCGTTCTGCCGCACACCGAGCCGTTTTCGCTGATGTTCTGGAGATACTGGGCTCTGGCGTTGCTGCTGGCCGGGGTGCTCTTGCTTCGCGGTCAGTTGCGCTGGCCGGGGCTTTCGACGTCGATGTTCGAGTCCGCGATCGGGGTCCTGGCGCACGGGGCATGGCTCGGGTGCGTGATATTCGCGCTTCATTGGGGCGTTCCGGCCGGGATCGTCGCGCTGGTGGTGGCACTGCAGCCGATGACGACCGGCGCGCTTGCAGGCCTGCTCACGGGAGAGTCGGTATCGGTGCGTGGCTGGGCCGGACTGATCGTCGCATTTGCAGGCGTCTCGATCGTGGTCATGGCCCGCGTTGACTTCGCCGATGCAGGTTCGATCACGGCGTACCTGCTGCCGTTCGGATCGGTCCTGGCGATCACGCTGGCAAGCCTGCTCGAGCGCCGCGCCGCGCTTCGTGACGGACCGAACCGGATTCCGATGCTGCTCGGCCTGTTCTACCAGGCGGTCGCCACCGCGGCTGCAGTGACGTTGCCGGCGCTCCTGATCGAAGGGCTTGCAGCCGACCCCAATCCCGCGTTCGTCGCCGCGATGGCCTGGCTGATTGTCGGGGTTTCGCTGATTGCCTATGCGCTGATGTGGAAACTGATCGAGCACATGGATGCGACCCGCGTGGCCAGCCTGTTCTATCTCGGGCCGCCGGTGACCATGTTGATGTCCTGGCTGGCGTTTGGCGATACCCTGCTGGCAACCGATATTGCCGGACTGATTGTCGTGGCCGCCGGGGTGGCGCTGGTACAAGTCCGGCGGCGCGGGAATCGGTTGGGATATCGGTAGTTTGGAATGCCGGCCGCGCGAGTCGTGATCCTGGTTGTCCCGGGTCTGCTGATGGCGACGATCAGCATCCTGCCGATCATCGTCATGGTCTTCTTATCGTGTGGTCTTGGCGCAGCTGAAACGGCCGTCGAGGCCGCCGATCTCAAGACAGCAGATTGACGCAGTCGCGTGCCAGCGCGGTGATGCGGGGCCAGTCGCGTTCGCGAATGGCTTCGGCGGGCACCATCCATGAGCCGCCGACCGTGGCGACGTTTTCGAGGCGCAGGTAATCGGCTGCGTTGTGGCCCGATATGCCGCCGGTGGGGCAGAAGCGGACATCCGGTAGCGGGCCCGACCAGCTTTTCAGTGCGGCCACGCCGCCGGCGGCTTCGGCCGGGAAGAACTTGAAGCGCGACCAGCCGAATTCCGTACCGGTCATGATTTCGCTTGCCGTGGCCACGCCGGGGACAAACGGGATGGAGCAACGTTGCGCGGCCCTGTAGAGCGTCGCCGTTGCGCCGGGTGAAATGGCGAATGCCGCACCGGCTTTTTCCACACGTGTCAGGTCATCCTCGACAAGCACGGTTCCGGCACCGACGATCATTCCCGAGACCGCCTCGCGCATCGCCGCGATGGCTTCGAGCGCGACCGGCGTGCGCAACGTGACTTCGATCACCGGCAGGCCGGCTTCGAAAAGCGCTTCGGCCAGCGGCGCCGCGGTTTCCAGGTCGTCAATCGTCAGCACCGGAAGCACCGGTGCCTTGCTCAGTATTGTGTCGATAGCGGAATTCATGTTTGTCATTGGTCTTGGCCCGATAGTGGTCGGTGCTCGGAAACCGGAAACCGGTCATTCCTGATCCTTCAATGCCAGCGCCGCGCCCAGCAGGCCGGGTTCGGGATGCGCGACCAGCGCCACCCGCACCCGCTCCAGCCAGGCGGCGAAACGCCCCTTGTCGAGAAAACGTTCGACGAAGGCGCTGGCGCGCAGAAAACTGGCGAACCTGGGCGCCATGCCGCCGGCGATGGCAACGGTGCGCGCACCGTGAATCAGCGCGCAGTCGCCGGCGAAGCTGCCCAGGATGGCGCAAAAGCGGGCCAGCGAGCGGCGGGCCAGCACGTCGTCGCCGGCCAGCGCCAGCCGAACGATGTCTGCCGGGGTCAACAGCGTTCCAGTCGGCGTTTCGCGCTTGGACGGCGGCCTGCCGCCCAGCGCGGCATGGATGCGCGCGAGCCCGTTGCCGGACAACACTCTTTCGGTCGACACGCGGCCGTGGCGGGCCATCAGCCATTCGTGCAGGTCGCGTTCCTCGCTGCCCTGAGGTGCGAAGCTGACGTGGCCGCCCTCGGTTTCGATGACGTGCCAGTGGCGTGCGTCGAATTCGGTGATCAGCGCAACGCCCATACCGGTGCCCGGCCCTATGACGCTGATCGGGGCAAGCGGCCGGTTGTGCTCGCCTTGATGAATGATTGTTTTCTCGTCGTCGCGCAGCGCTGGAATCGAGCGCGCCGCGGCCCCGAAGTCGTTGAGCACGAGCAGCTCCTCCAACGCCAGATCGCTCTGCAGTTCCGAGCGGCTGAAAGACCATGCCCGATTGGTCAGGCGGATCTCGTCGGCGGTCACCGGAGATGCCACTGCGATCGCCGCGCGGCGCACCGGAGGACGGTCTTCGATCCGCGCCAGATAATGGCGGGCGGCATGCTGAAGGCTGGCGAAGCGGTCTGCGGAAAGCTTTTGTTCGTCGTGCAGACGAGGCCTGCTGGTGCCGTCCAGATCGGCCAGCGCGAAGCGCGCGTTGGTGCCGCCGATATCGGCGACCAGCACCAGTTCCGTCTCGCGTGCCGTCATCCTTCGGAAAACAGGATGCTGGCGCCGGACTCGGCGTCGCTGGCGCCGGCGCGCATTGCGCCGAACAATTCCCGCCCGATGCCTGCCCGGTTTTGCGACAGGTCCAGCGGCCGCGCTTCGCGAGCCGCCAGCGATTCGGCATCGATCGCGCTGTCCAGCCGCCCGGCTTCGGCGTCTATGGTCACCATATCGCCGTCTTCGAGTCGACCGATAGCGCCGGCGGCAGCCGCTTCCGGCACGACGTGAATGGCCGCGAGCACCGATCCGGAGGCACCCGACATGCGGCCGTCTGTAAGCAGGGCGACACGCTGCCCGCGGTCCTGCAGTACCTGGAGCGTGGGGGTGAGTTTATGGAGTTCGGGCATGCCGTTGGCGCGCGGTCCCTGGCCGCGAACCACGGCGACGAAGTCCCCTGTCAGGCTGCCGTCGCGAAACGTTTCCAGCAAGTGTTCCTGGGAATCGAAGATGCGCGCCGGCGCTTCGATCCTGCGGTGTTGTGAATCAACCGCCGAGATCTTGACGATCGCCCGCCCGAGGTTGCCCTTGAGCAGTCGAATGCCGCCGTCGGCGGCAAACGGGGCGGCGGCCGGCCGAAGAATTGACTCGTCTCGAGATTTCTCCGGCGGCGCCTGCCAGGTAAGGCGATCGTCTTCGAGTGCCGGCGCCATGGCCTGGTCGCTCAGATCGCCGCCGTGCACGGTCTTGATGTCGGCATGCAGCAGCCCGGCGTCGATCAGTTCGCGGATCACGAAGCCCATGCCGCCGGCGGCGTGGAAGTGGTTGACGTCGGCCTGGCCGTTGGGGTAGACCCGCATCAGCAGCGGCGTGGCGCGGGCAATGTCGTCCAGGTCGTTCCAGTCGATTATCAGACCGGCGGCGCGGGCGATGGCAACGAGATGAATGGCGTGGTTGGTCGAACCGCCGGTGGCGGCCAGGCCGACCATCGCGTTGACCATGGCCTTTTCGTCGACCGTTCGGCCGATCGGCGTGTAGCTGTCGCCGTGCGCGGTGATCTCGCAGGCGCGCTCGGCCGCGGCCAGCGTGAGACGTTCGCGCAGCGGTGTGTTCGGGTTGATGAACGCCGTTCCGGGCAGGTGCAGTCCCATGACCTCCATCAGCATCTGGTTGGAGTTGGCGGTGCCGTAGAACGTGCAGGTGCCGGGCGCGTGATAGGACTGCGACTCGGCTTCCAGCAGTTCTTCCCGGCTTGCCTTGCCGTCGGCATGGGCTTTCCTCACGCGAGCCTTTTCCTGGTTGGGCAGGCCCGAGGGCATCGGACCTGCCGGTACCAGCACCACCGGAAGATGACCGAAGGCGAGGGCGCCGATCAACAGACCCGGCACGATCTTGTCGCATACGCCCAGCATCAGGGCCGCGTCGAAGGTGTTGTGAGACAGTGAAACCGCGGTGGCCTGGGCGATGACGTCGCGCGAGAACAGCGACAGTTCCATGCCCGGCTGGCCCTGGGTGACGCCGTCGCACATCGCCGGCACGCCGCCGGCGACCTGCGCGGTACAGCCCTTGCTGCGCGCGGCCAGCTTGATCAGCGCCGGGAAACGTTCCAGCGGCTGGTGCGCCGAGAGCATGTCGTTATAGGCGGTGACGATGCCCAGGTTGGGCTGTTGCAGCGCCTTGAGGGTCGGCTTGTCTTGTTCCGAGGCTGCGAATGCGTGCGCGAGGTTGCCGCAGCTGATCCGGCTGCGGGCGATGCCGGCGTCGCCCGCGCGATCGATGCGGTCGAGATAGGCCTGTCGAGCGGCAGCCGATCGAGTCCGGATCCGGTCCGTGACTTGTTCTATTGTCTGGTGCATCAGGGACTCCAGTGAATTTCGAGCGCATTGCCGGCATGTTGCAGCAGCGCCGCTATCGGGTGGCGCTGCGGATCAGCACTGCTTCTTGCCTCTTGCAGGACTTTGCGCTTGTCTTCGCCGCGTATCAGCAGAAGCAGGCGCCGGCTTTCGGCGATTCTGGACAGCGTAAGCGAAATCCGGGCAAACGGTGCGTCGGGCGGCATCGGTGACGGGTGAACTACCACCGCCTGTGCCTTGCAGGCCGGATCCAGTGCCTCGGTCAGGCCGTCGCTGTCCGGAAACAGCGATGCGAAGTGACCGTCGGTGCCCATGCCGAGGACGCAGGCATCGAAAGGTCCGTCCAGTTCGGCAAGCGTTGCCTGGGCAGCGGCGGTGTCGGGCGCCCCTTCCGGCTGCGCGGGCGTCAACGCCCGGAAGTTCGTCTCGACGCCGGAGAATGCTTCGCGCATGGCCCGAAGGTTGCAGGCCGGGTGATCGTGCGCCACCCAGCGGTCGTCTCCGGGCAACAGCACGATTCGGGACCAGTCCAGCTCGATATCGGCCAGACGTCGATAAACGGGTATCGGTGTGGACCCGCCTGCCAGCGCCAGCGTTGCCGTGTGCCTGGTCTCGATGGCTTCGGCGCAGGTTCGCGCCAGCGTCCGGGCGACCGTGGTCGAGAGCGAGTCGAAATCGGGATGTTCGATCATTTGCATGGTGCTGTCTCCGGTCTATTCGCGCCAGCTGTGGCCGTGACGCTCGGGCAATACCACGGCGCTGGATGGTCCCCAGGTGCCCGCGGGGTACTTGCGCGGCGTGATGCCGTTGGTCTTCCAGCCGTCGAAGATCGCGTCCACCCATTGCCAGGCGGCTTCGACTTCGTCGCGCCGCACGAACAGCGTGCCGTTGCCCTCGATCGCGTCGAGATAAAGGCGTTCATATGCCAGACGGCGGCGAACGTCTTCGAACGCGCTCTGGCGGTCGAGATCCAGCGTGACCGGAGACAGGTGCACGCCGTCGCGATCGAGGCCCGGCTGCTTGTTCATGAGACACAGCGAAATATGCTCTTCGGGCTGCAGTCGAATGATCAGCGCATTGGGTTTGATGCTGGCCCGGTCGTGCCGGAAAATGGAGTGCGGCACGGGCCGGAAGCGGATATAGATTTCGGTCAGACGCTTCGGCATCCGTTTTCCGGTGCGAAGATAAAATGGCACGCCGGACCAGCGCCAGTTGTCGATGTGGGCTCTGAGTGCGACGAAGGTCTCCGTATCGCTGTTGTCGCCCAGCTCTTCGAGGTACCCCGGCACGGCCTTGCCGTCGATAGCGCCGGCATCGTATTGACCGCCCACGCTCAGGTGTTCGGTATCCTTGCCCGCTATCGGTCGCAGCGAGTTGAGGACCTTGAGTTTTTCGTTGCGCACCGCGGTCGGATCGAACCGCGCCGGGGGCTCCATCGCGGTCAGGCATAGAAGCTGAAGAACATGGTTCTGGATCATGTCGCGCATGGCGCCGTATTCGTCGTAGTAGCCGGCGCGGTCCTCCAGACCCACCTTTTCGGCCACCGTGATCTGCACCTGTTCGATATGCTGCGAATTCCACAGCGGCTCGAACAATGTATTGCTGAACCTGAGCGCAAGCAGGTTCTGTACGCCGTCTTTCCCGAGATAGTGATCGACCCGGTAGACCTGCTGCTCCGAGAACGACTGTCCGATGCAATCGTTGATTTCCCGCGAGCTTGCCAGATCGTGACCGATCGGCTTTTCCATCATCACCCGCGCGTTTTCTCCGTTCAGTCCCGCACGCGCCAGTCCGCTGCAGATCGCCGAGTACCAGCTTGGTGCGGTCGACAGGTGAAACAGGATGTCGCCGCCGCCGCGGCGCTGCTCGACCCGTGCGGTGAAATCGTCCAGTGAAGCGTCGGAGGACAGATCCACCGCCTCGTAGTCGAGACGGGCCAGAAGTCGGTCCAGCGCATCGGACCAATCTTCGGCATCGTCGCCAAGGTGCGCAACCAGTTGTTCACGGGCCAGGTTGCGGAAGCGTTCTTGTGTCAGATCGGTGCGTGCCGCACCGAGGATGGTGAGTACATCGGGCAACAGTCCGTCGCGTTCGAGGCCTAGCAGCGACGGCAGCAGCATGCGCTGTGCGAGGTCGCCCGTGGCGCCGAAAATTACCAGAAGTGTCGCGGGTCGAGTTTGCATCAATGACTCCATTTCGGTTCTTTTTGTCCGGGCGATTGCCCTGGTTTTTCTGCAGCGCAAGGCAGCGCAACCGAGCATAGCGTTTTTGCCGGTCCGTGGAACACCCGGTTTTTGGACGATTCAGGGCCGAGGGTTATGCAGACGTTTCCCCGGCTTCCCGCCGCCGCAGCCGGGCAAGGGCCACGAAAGTGATTGCACCGGCCAGGGTCAGCATGAACGGAAACAGCAGCACGAAGCGGCCCCGGCCGGGTTGCATGCTTTCCAGCCACTGGTACAGGCCGACTCCGATCAATGGTGCAATCAGGCCGCGAATGCCGGTCAGCGTGACGTGGATGCTCATGTAAAGCGTGGACCGCCCGTCGCTGGCGAAATCGTTGTGGCCGAGGTTCCAGCCCAGCCGGCCGCCGGCGAAGGCCGCACCGAGCACCAGCGCGCCCAGTCCGAACAACCAGAGTTGGCCGAAGATCGCGCCGGGTACGAACAGTGCCATGGTCGCGACGAACATCCACGAGTGCCGGGCACGGTAATCCAGGATATGCACCTGGTCCAGAAAACGCGCCCAGACCGGCGTGAAGGCCGCCAAGGCCAGCAGCGGGACCGTCGTGGTGACCAGTACCTGGACCAGTCTCGATACGCCGAGTTGTTCGGTGAGAATGACCACCAGCAAGGCAATAACCATCAGGTTGCCTGAACCGAATACGAACATCGTGGCCATATAGCGTCGGTACCAGCGATCGGTCTTCAAGACGTCGATGGCATCGGACAGTCGAATCTTTGCGTTGCCGCGCGCGCCGGACTCTTCGCGCAGAAGACGCCCGTGGCCGCGAACCGTGAAACGCCGGTAGCGCCAGGCCGCAGCCAGGCCGAGAAATGCGCTGGTCGGTAAGGTCGCCCGCCATGCCTGGGCATGGAATTCCATCGCGATGCCGGTGGCCGCCGCCGTCAGCGCGATCAGCAACGAGTAGGTGACCGCGATGCGGCCGGTGATCGTGGCGCGCACGTGGCGGGGGAAGTTCGCGCGCCAGATCGCTGCTCGCAGCGTGATGACGCCGGCCCAGCAAAGACGCGCGGAAATCATCCAGAACACCAGCCAGACCAGCCCCGCGGCGCTGACCGGCGACAGCGCAATCAGAATGGCGCAACCTGAGCAGGCCGCCATCAGCGCAGACACCCAGCGTGTCTTGTGGCGCCCATGGGCAAGATTCGCGAACGTCAGGCTTGCGGCGTTGGCAAAAGCCGGTGCGCCGGCGACCATGGCCACGGCCAGGTTGACCAGCGCCGGCGCGGCGACCTGGTCGAAGCCGGTCTTGACGATCACCCCCAGCAGGCCGCCCTCCAGCGCGCCCAGGGTGACGGCCATGAGCGCATTGACCTGCACTTCTCGCGGCATCAGCGTGCGGGCGACAAACGGAAGGCTGCGGGAGGGGCGGGACAAGGGCTTTCGAGCCTCGGTTAGTGCCGGCGATTGCGGTATGGGCGCGTACTGGCGCGGCTTGAATCCAGCGCAGCTCAAGCCATATGATACGTTACCAATGAGCACCATTATTTTAAAAGGAAACGACATGCGCAATTCGATAACGATTCTACTGGCGGCGATGGCTGCAGCATTTGTGTTGACCGCTTGCCAGTCCGAAGACAATGGCAGCGACAAACGCAGCGAGGTCGAAGAAGCCGGGCAGGCTGTAGAAGAGGCGGCTGAAGAATCCGCTGAAGCGGCCGAGGAGGTCTATAAAGACACCATGGAGAGCGCTTCGGACGCTGCCGAAGACGCCGGCGAGAGCGCCGAAGACATGATAGGTGCGGCGCAATCGGAGGCACAGAAAGCCTGGCAGGAGGCACTTCAGTTGGCAAACGAAGCCAACATGAAGGCGCGCAGCATGATGAACTCGGGCATGGAGCGCGGCAGCGAGGCCTGGGATGAAGCCATGCAGGAAACCCGGGAAACGCGCGAGCAGGCCCAACAGGCGCTGGAAGATGCGCGCGAGTATTCGGGCGAGCAATGGGACTCATTCAGCGCCAGAGTACAGGCGGTCATGGATGAGGCCAGCCGTGCCTGGAGTGATCTGACCGAGGACGGCGAATCGGGATCGGACGCCGACGATTCCGGCAATGCCTGATTGAAACTTGCCGTTCACCGCGGCCGGCCAGCCGGCTGTGGTGTGCGGCTCTTCCGGTTGCACGGCCAGCGCATCCGCCCGCGGGTTTCCGGTTACCATTTCAGCAGCGAACATGACGCCTGAAACCATCGTGACCGAACCCTATAACCCAGCGGCGATCGAGCCCCCGATCCGCGCGCAATGGGAATCCTCGAACTGTTTTCGCGCACCGGACGATCCCGGTGCAGATGCTTTTTACTGTCTCAGCATGTTCCCGTACCCTTCCGGGCATCTGCATATGGGGCACATGCGCAATTACACCATCTCCGACGTCATCACGCGCTACCACAGGATGAACGGCCGGCCGGTACTGCAGCCCATGGGCTGGGATGCTTTCGGTCTGCCCGCCGAGAATGCGGCGATCGCTCGCGGCGTGCCCCCGGCCCAGTGGACCCGCGACAACATCGCTCACATGCGTACCCAGCTCAAGGAATTGGGGTTCGCGATCGACTGGGAACGCGAGCTCGCCACCTGCAATGCCGATTACTATCGCTGGAATCAATGGCTGTTCCTCAAGATGCTCGAGCGCGGCATCGCCTACAAGAAGACCGGCACCGTCAACTGGGATCCGGTGGACCAGACCGTGCTGGCCAACGAGCAGGTCATCGACGGCAAGGGCTGGCGAACCGGGGCGGTGGTCGAAAAGCGCGAAATCCCGATGTACTACCTTCGCATCACCGACTATGCCGAGGATCTGCTGGCGGCGCTGGACGACCTCGACGGCTGGCCGGAGCGGGTTCGTGCCATGCAGGCCAACTGGATCGGCAAGAGCGTCGGGATGGAGATCGTTTTTCCCTACGACGGCGGCGCGCTGAAAGTATTCACGACTCGACCCGATACCTTGATGGGGGCGACCTGGATGGCAGTGGCGCCCGAGCATCCGCTGGCCCGTGCGGCGGCCGAACGAGACGATGCAGTGGCGGAATTCATTCGCTCCTGCGCCGCCGGCGGGGTGTCGGAAGCCGAGCTGGCCGCACAGGAGAAGCGTGGAATCGATACCGGGTTCAGCGTCGAGCACCCGCTGACCGGCCAGGCACTGCCGGTCTGGATCGCGAACTACGTTCTGATGGGCTACGGTGAGGGCGCCATCATGGCGGTGCCGGCTCACGACGAACGCGATTTCGAATTCGCCAACAAGTACGCGCTGCCGATCGTCCAGGTCATTCAACCCGAGGCCTGCGGACACGAATACGATCCGGAGAATTGGCAGGACTGGTATACGGCCAAGGAAGACGTTCGGCTGGTCAATTCGGGCGAATACGACGGCCTCGATTTTCGCGCCGGCTTCGACGCCATCGCCGATGCGCTGGAACAGAAATCGCTGGGCAAGCGCCGTACCCAGTTTCGTCTGCGTGACTGGGGCATTTCCAGGCAGCGTTACTGGGGTTGCCCGATCCCCATCATTCATTGCGACCACTGCGGCGACGTTCCCGTGCCGGAACAGGATCTGCCGGTCGAGCTGCCCGAAGACCTGGTGCCCGACGGCTCGGGCAGTCCGCTTGTCAGGAGTGAGGCGTTCCTGGCCTGCGAATGTCCCAGGTGCGGCAAGCCGGCCCGGCGCGAAACCGACACCATGGATACTTTCGTCGACTCGTCGTGGTACTTCATGCGATACCCGAGCGTCGACAACGATGCGGCGATGGTGGATGCGCGCACCGACGCCTGGATGCCGGTCGATCAGTACATCGGCGGTATCGAGCACGCCATCCTGCATCTGCTTTATGCCCGGTTCTGGACGCGGGTCATGAACGAACTCGGGCTGGTCCAGGTGCGCGAGCCTTTTTCCAACCTGCTGACTCAGGGCATGGTGCTGGCCGAAACCTGGTACCGGGAAGATGAGAAAGGCCGCAAGACCTGGTTCAACCCGTCGGACGTCGAAGTCGAGCGCGACGCCAGGGGACGGATCGACACGGCGCGGCTGGCCGTCGACGGGCAGCCGGTGCAGTTCGGCGGCATCGAAAAGATGGCCAAATCGAAAAACAACGGCGTCGACCCGGCCGCGCTGGTGGCGCAATACGGCGCCGACACGGTCAGGCTGTTTTCGATGTTCGCCGCGCCGCCCGAGCAGAGCCTGGAATGGTCCGAGGCCGGGGTGGAAGGGGCATGGCGCTTCCTCAAGCGGCTTTGGCAGCAGGTCCACGATCACATGGCGGCCGGCTCGCCGGGTGAGCTTTCAATCGCAGGGCTCTCCGACCAGGCGCTCGAGATGCGCCGCCGGATCCACGAGACCATCAACAAGGTCGGCGACGATTTCGGCCGGCGCTACACTTTCAACACCGGCATCGCGGCCGTGATGGAATGCAGCAACCATCTGTCGCGGTTCGAGATCAACGGCGATGCGGACCTGGCCGTGGCGCGCGAGGGCTGGAACGCGCTGGTTCGGCTGATCGGACCGGTCACCCCGCATATCTCCCAGGCGCTCTGGGCGGCGCTGGGACACGAGGATGATATTCTTGCCGCGCCCTGGCCGGAGGTCGATGAATCGGCGCTGGTGCAGCAGAAGGTCACCGTGGTGGTGCAGGTCAACGGCAAGGTGCGAGGCCGCATCGAGGCCGCACCGGGAAGCAGCCGGGATGCGCTCCAGGCGCAGGCCCTGGCCGACGAAAACGTGGCGCGATTCGTCGCCGACAAGGAGATACGCAAGATCATTGTGGTGCCCGACAAGCTGGTCAACATCGTGGTGAGCAAATGAACCGGCGGACCCCTGCTCGCTGCGCCTCGCTGCCATTCCCCAGTACGAAACACGCGCGGCTGCCGGTGTTGATGATGATTGCGCTCTTGCTGTCGGCGCTGGTCTCGGGTTGCGGTTTTCAGTTGCGCGGCGCGGCTAATCTGCCGGAAGAAATGTCGACGACCTGGGTCAAGATTCCCGATCCCACCAGCGCGTTTGCCCGAGAACTGGAACTGCTGCTGCGCGGCAACGGCGTGACGCTTGCCGAAGGGCCGGGCGAGGGCATCGCGGAACTTCGTATCGCGCGCGAGCGCATCACGCGTCGCGCGCTGACCATTTCCGGCGACGCGCGAGTGCGGGAGTTCGAGCTGGTGTTCGATCTGCGGTTCAGTCTCGTCGACCCTGCCGGAGACGTGTTGCTGGGGCCTGAATCGCTGCGGCTGGAGCGTGACTTCCAGTTCGACGAACAGGCAATCCTGGGCGCAACAACCGAAGAAGAGTTGCTGCGGGAAGATCTCAGACGCAGCATGGCAGCCGCGCTGATCCGGCGGCTGGAAGCCTTCGGTCGCACCTGATGCGCTGCTCGTGAAGCTCTATGCAGAACATCTTTCCGAGCAGCTGTCGCGGCAGATCGCGCCGGTCTACCTGATTGCAGGGCCGGAACGGCTGATCGTCGAGGAGGCTGCCGACGAGGTACGCAAGACCTGCCGTTCGCAGCATATAGACGAGCGGATCCGATTGACCGCCGACGGCCGTTTCAAGTGGGATGAGCTTGGCCAGTCGACCGAAACCGGCTCGCTGTTCGCAAGCCGACGACTGGTGGAATTGAGGCTGCCCACCGGCAAGCCGGGCGCCGAGGGCGGCAAGACCATCCGGCAATGGATAGACGACCAGCACGAGGACGTACTGCTGATCATATGCGATCAGTGGGAGATGGCGCAGGAGCGATCGGCCTGGGTCAAGGCAATCGAAAAGGTCGGTGTATACGTGCCGGCCTGGAGCGTCAAGCCGGCAAAGCTTCCGCGCTGGATCGCCGGGCGACTCCGCAACAAAGGGCTGCAGGCAGGAAATGATGTCTGTGACTTTCTCGCCGAACGACTGGAGGGTAATTTGCTGGCGGCCGCGCAGGAAGTCGACCGGCTTGCATTGCTGTTCCCGAAAAGCCGGCTCGAACTCGACGCGGTGCGCGAGGCCGTGGCCGACAGCGCCCGGTTCGACGCCTTTCGCCTGGCCGAGCTGGTCATGACCGGCCATGCCGGGGGGGCACTGCGCTGCATCAGGGGTTTGCGCGAATCCGACAGCCCGGAGCCGGCCGTGCTGTGGGCGCTGGGCCGCGAGCTTGAAATTACCCTGGTCGTGGCGCGCCGATCGCAGCACGAAGCGCCGCAGCGCATCTTCGCCGATCTTCAGGTATGGAAATCGCGGCAAGCGCCGATCGAGGCGTGCATCCGGCGCAACGGGCCGCGCAGGCTGGAAACCGCCATAGGTCGCCTGAGCCGCCTGGACCTGCTTTCCAAGGGCCAGGTGGAAGGCGCATTCTGGCTGGAACTGGAACGGCTTTGCGCGGCGCTGGCCAATGGGCCGCGCGCCCGGAAGGGCCACTAGGCATGTCCAAGCACGCCATCGCAATTTTCGGCGGTACCTTCGATCCGGTGCACTACGGCCACCTGCGCGCCGCGGCGGAGGTTTCGGAACAGTTGGGTGTGAGTGATTTCCGGTTGCTTCCAGCCGGCCAGCCGCCCCATCGAGAGGGAACCTGGGCCGAGGCGCGGCATCGCATGGCGATGCTGGAACTGGCACTGGCGCCGCATGCAGACCTGTCCGTCGACGACCGCGAGGTGCAGCGCGGCGGGCCTTCCTACATGGCCGATACGCTCGCCAGCATTCGCCATGAGGTAGGTGAAATGCCCATCATGCTGTGCCTGGGGCAGGACGCGGCCAACCATCTCGATCGCTGGCACGAATGGCAGCGCCTGCTTGACCTGGCCCACCTGGTGGTGATGACGCGGCCGAATGCCGAACCGGGTTATTCCGAACCGCTGGCCGCCCACCTGGAGGGCCGATTCGTCGATGCGCCCGAATCGTTGATGGATCGTGCTGCAGGCGGCCTGTGCACCGTCAACGTGACCCGACTGGCGATATCGTCAACCGACATTCGGCAGCAGATCCTGGAAGGGCGCAACCCGCGCTTCCTGCTGCCGTCGACGGTACTGGCCTATATTCGAAAACACCGTCTTTATTGTTGTTGATGCGCGCCCTCGCGGCGGCGCCGGCGCAGAACGAAATTGCGCGCCAGTATTCCGAGGACGAGCAGCAGCAGCAGCGCGAGCAACGGCAAGAGCACGCGCGGCCGCAGCAGAACCTCCGGGCCACTGACGCGGCCGGCTTCCAGCAATGTTTCCAGCCCGGCGCCCACGCTGACATAAACCACCACCAGCGGGGTAAGGCCGAGTGCAGTGGCCAGCAGAAAGCGGCGTGTTGAAATCCGGATCATCGCCCCGGCGGCGTTGATGGCGAAAAACGGCGCGACCGGAACGGTGCGTAGCGCCATCAGGTAGAAGAATGCATCCCGCTCGAGCAGGTGGACCAGCCTGCGCGTGCGACCGCGCAGAAGAAAATTGCGCACGCGTTCGCCGGCGATGAAGCGCGTGCCCGCGAAAGTGATCAGCGCGCCGCTCAACGCACCGATCATCGAAATGATGCTGCCGATCAGCGTGCCGAACAGGTAACCGGCCGCGACGCACAGCAGCGTCGCCGTAGGCAGCGTCAGGCCGGTGGTCAGGGCGAAGATCAATCCGAAGACCAGGGCCGTGGACAGCGGCCTGAATTCGCTCCGGTACTCCAGACGCTCGATCAGCGCGATCAGTCCATCGATGTTTTCGCCCGACAGCAGCCAGGCACCTAGCGCGCTGGCCCCGATCAGCAGCGCTGTGAGCCCCCATACCAGCAGCGTCGGCCGATCGGGTATCACCGCAGCGATCGTTCGAGTATCTCCCCGAACCGATCGACGTCGTCGACCGAGTTGTACAGCGGATTCGGTGCAACTCGTATGATGTCGGGTTCGCGCCAGTCGCCGACCACGCCGGCGGCCTGCAGGGCATCGAACGCCGCCCGGCCTCGCGCGCGCCCGGCGCGCACGCGCAACGAGAGCTGGCATCCTCGGCGTGTCCGCTCCAGCGGCGTTGCAATTTCCAGCGGCCGGCCCGGCAGGGCATCGACGATGCCCGCGATGCGTTCGGCCAGGTCGGTCTCGCTGTCCTGAAGACTGTCGATTTCGGCTTCCCGATAGATATCCAGAGCGCCGGCCAGCGCCGCCATGTTCAGCACCGGTGCGCCCGAGACCTGCCAGCCTTCGGCACCTCGAATCGGTTCGAAATCGGGACCCATGAGAAAACGGGTCGATTCGTCGTGACCCCACCAGCCGGCGAGGCGCGGACCGGAAAAATCGGCGTGCCGCTCATGAACGAAGATGCCGGCAACCGCGCCGGGACCGGCATTCAGGTACTTGTAGCTGCACCAGGCGGCGAAATCCGCGCCCCAATCGTGAAGCTCGAGCGGCACGTTGCCCATGGCGTGCGCCAGGTCCAGGCCGACCGGAACGTCGCTGTCGCCCGCAGCCTTGCAGATTTGCGCCATGTCGAAGCGCTGGCCGGTGGCGTACTGCACGCCGGGCCACATCACAAGCGCCAGTTCGTCGGCGCGGGACCTGATGAATTCAGCAACCTCGTCATCGTCGATCAGGCCGTCGGATCCCGGTTCGAATTCGATCAGATCCTCGGCCGGATCCAGGCCGTGCAACAGAATCTGGGATTCCACTGCGTAGCGATCCGATGGAAAAGCGCCTTTTTCGATCAGGATCTTGCGCCTGGCGCCTTCTGGACGATAGAAGCTGGTCATCAGCAGGTGCAGGTTCATCGTCAGCGCGCCCATGGCCACCACTTCGCCCGCTTTCGCACCGGAAAGGCGCATCAGTACGTCCTCGAGCATCCTGTGGTAGCCGAGCCAGGCCGGGTCTCCCTTGAAGTGCCCGTCGACAGCGAGGTCCGCCCAGCGCTCGAGTTCGTGTTCCACGCGTGTGCGAGCCGTGTCCGGCATAAGACCCAGCGAATTGCCGCAGAAATAGATTTTCTTGCCGTCCCGATCGTGGCGGGGAAAGGTGAAGCGGTGACGGAACTGTGCCGGTTTCATTTTTTCTTCCAGTGCTGATGCGATGGCAACATGTTGCCAGACTCGAGCCTGACAATCGGCGCCGGGTTTGGCCAGCCGATTGCGGTAACGATGAAGTCGGGCGAGGGGCGTTGTGATTTTACGTAGAATATCGACCTTGCCGACGGCCGCCCGTGAACACCCTTGAAATGAAAGTCTCCGATTTCACATTCGACCTGCCTGAAGATCTGATCGCGCAAGCCCCGCTGTCCGAGCGTAGCGCCAGCCGGTTGCTGGTCATGGATCGCAGCGACGACGGTATCGAGGACCGGCGCTTTTCCGAACTCGATGAACTGCTCGGATCCGGTGATCTTCTTGTATTCAACAACACACGGGTCATCCCGGCGCGACTTTATGCGCAAAAGGAAACAGGGGGCAAAGCCGAACTGCTGATCGAAAGGGTGCTGGACTCGCAGTCGGCGTTGGCGCAGATCGGCATCAACCGCAAGCCGGCCCCGGGATCGGTATTGGTCGAGTCCGAAACCGGTGCCCGCATTCATGTGGAAGGCCGTCAGGATGAATTCTGGCGTCTGCGACTGGAACCCTGGTCGGAATCGGAGACGGACGACTGGCTGGCGCTGCTCGAGCACGCCGGGCATATGCCTTTGCCGCCTTACATCCAGCGCCGCGATCTCCCGGAAGACCGGGATCGCTACCAGACGGTCTACGCCGAAGAACCCGGTGCCGTTGCGGCCCCGACAGCCGGGCTGCATTTCGACGATGCGCTGTTCGCCCGGCTTGCGCAGCGCGGCGTGCAGCGCGCGTTCTGCACGCTGCACGTCGGTGCCGGCACCTTTCAGCCGGTGCGCGTGACCGAGGTGGAAGAGCATCGCATGCATCCGGAATGGATCCGTGTCGACGAAGCACTTGTTGCAAGAATCCATGCCACCAGAGCGGCCGGCAAGCGGGTCGTTGCGGTCGGCACGACAGCAGTGCGAGCGCTCGAAACGGCCGCGGCCGAAGGTAAGCTGAAGCCGTTTGCCGGCGACAGCCGGATATTCATTTATCCCGGCTATGAATTCCAGGTGGTCGATGCGCTGATCACCAACTTCCACCTTCCCGGCTCGACGCTGATGATGCTGGTCTCGGCGTTCTCCAGCCGCGAGCGCATTCTTGCCGCGTACCGGCACGCGGTCGAGCAGCGGTATCGGTTCTTCAGCTACGGGGATGCGATGTTGATTCGGTGATTGTCTGCAGAGGCGCCAGTTCTGGAGGCTGATTGCTCCTGAGTTGGTTCGGTCGGTGTTCTGTTCCGGTGGCGGGCGTTGCGTAGCTGCCCGTCAAGTTGCTGTAGGAGCGGGCTCTGGCCGCGATTGGTGTTCAACTCATCGGCGCCGGAGCCGCCTCCCACAAAACATGAAATGGCAGGCGCTGCGCTTCGCATCGATCCCTCTCCCCCAGCCAAATAAAAAAGCCCGGCTTGCGGCCGGGCTTTTTTATTTGGCTGGGGGAGAGGGATTCGAACCCCCGCTGACGGAGTCAGAGTCCGTAGTCCTACCACTAGACGATCCCCCATGAGATCGTTTTTGTGTAGTGGAGCCGAGTTGATTGACAACCGGGTCCGTCTACAGGATCTGGCGAGCGAGATTTCGTCGCTGGAAAGGCTTGGGTCGGCGAAGGAAGCGCAGTGTACGTTTTGTGTACATGAGCATTCCGTAGCCGGCCCAAACGCAGCCAGCGGCGAAAGGCCGCCGCCAGATCAGCGCTTGGAGTATTGGGTTGCTTTACGTGCCTTATGCAAACCAATCTTCTTCCGCTCCACGGCGCGAGCGTCGCGGGTGAGGAAGCCGGCGGTGCGCATCTCGCCGCGCAGATTCTCGTCGTACTCGGTCAGCGCACGCGCAAGACCGAGGCGCAACGCGCCGGCCTGGCCGGTGGTACCGCCGCCCGAAACCGTGGCGTGGATGTCGAACTTGTCGCCGAGCTTGATGAGTTCCAGCGGTTGACGCGCAATCATGCGGGCGGTTTCCCGGCCGAAAAATTCATCGATAGGCTTCTTGTTGACGATGATCTGGCCGGTGCCGCGGCGCAGGAAAACCCGCGCGGTGGAGGTCTTGCGGCGACCGGTTCCGTAAAACTGTTCGTTGGACATTGCTTGATCCTGGTTTTCTGTTCTTTGCCGGTGGCGGGTCGTTTACAGTTCCAGCGCGCGCGGCTGCTGGGCCGAGTGCGGGTGCTGGTCGCCTGCGTAGACCTTGAGCTTCTTGAGCATCGCACGACCCAGCGGGTTCTTCGGCATCATGCCCTTGACCGACTGCTGGATGACCCGCTCGGGGTGCTTGTCCAGGAGCTTTTCAAGGTTGATCGACTTGAGGTTGCCGATGTAGCCGGTGTGATGGTGATACATCTTGTCGGTCATCTTGCGACCGGTGACCGCTATCTTGTCGGCGTTGATCACAACGACGTAGTCGCCGGTGTCGACGTGCGGCGTGAATTCAGGCTTGTGCTTGCCGCGCAGACGCCGGGCGATCTCGCTCGACAGGCGGCCGAGGTTCTTTCCGGCAGCGTCGACGACAAGCCATTCGCGGCGGACTTCATGCGGTTTTGCGCTGAAAGTTTTCATGATTATGTGTTTGCCCCAGAAAATCGGAACACGGGTTCAGTCAAAGAGCGGGAATGTTACTAGATTTTCAGCGATCAGGCAAGCCCGTTTTCGCTTTTTGTCAGGCATCGGGCCGACACGGCACCGCAGGGGTGAGCGATTGTTCCGGCATTCAGCCGGGCGGAATTTCGAGCACGGCGCCGGGGTGAATCACGTCACCCTGGATGGCGTTGGCCTGGCGCAGCCGGTTCAGGCTGATCGAATAACGCTGGGCGATGGTCCCGAGTGTGTCGCCGCGTTGCACCACATAGCGCGCCGGGT
>Ga0209942_1000721_pt1 | contig 19275 bp, 19 predicted proteins | sample SalPonR1_A_D2_MG_FD_185695 | JGI IMG/M metagenome (GOLD analysis project Ga0209942, IMG submission 185695) | Salt pond soil microbial communities from South San Francisco under conditions of wetland restoration - Salt Pond MetaG R1_A_D2_MG... ...
GAAGAATCTAAAAAATAATTATCTAACTACTTTAGTTAGTTAAGATATTACTTAATTATAATTATATGAAATTTGAAAATCTTAAAAATGAAGAAAATAAAGAAGAAAATAAAGAAGAAAATTTAGAGAATAAAGAAGAAAGTAATGAAGCAAAACAAGAAGAATTAGAGAATTTACAAGAAATGAATGAAAACCTAAAAGATATAGAAAATATGGCTGTTGAAGTAGCTGATCTTGATGAAAAAGAAGTTGCAGAAAAAGCAGAGAAAAACGAAAAATTAAAAAATGCTTTACGTAATTAGAAAGTTGTAGTTGGAATATTAGGTGTTTCAGGCTCTCTTGCGTTGGGTTCAATGGCTGGTTCAGAAGTCCAAGCTGCAATAATTGGCGTAGCTGGTATTATTGGTACTGCCATTGCTGCTACTAGCATTAGTAATAAAGCAGAAAAAATATAGTTTTTGAACTTTTATTGATACTAAAAAACCACTAATTATATTAGTGGTTTTTTGATATAAAATAATATAAGTATTTAAAATTGAAATGTATAATTATTAATAAAAAAGTTTTTTAAATTATTTTATTATTGTATAATGATTATAAGAGTAATTTAAATATATGCTTAAAACACTTAGACTACATAAAGCAATTAAGTTTGCTATTAAGACTCATGAGGTTTATCAAAAACAAAAAAGAAAGGGTAAGGATGTTGCTTATATAGTTCATCCTATGACAGTAGCTTTGATACTTTCTGAAAATAAAGCTTCTGAGGATGTAGTATTAGCAGGAGTTCTTCATGATACTATAGAGGATAGTATACAAGAGAAAAGGGTAAGCTATGATATGATTAATGAAAGATTTGGTAAGGAGGTAGCTGATTTAGTTTGGAGTGTGACAGAAAAAGAAAAAGAGGATTCTTGGCAAAAAAGAAAAAAGAAAGCTTTAGAAGAAATAAAAGGTTTTTCTGAGGATTCATTATTTTTAAAATCTGCAGACGTAGTTTCCAATACCTCAGAATTAGTTGATGATTATTATAGAAATAAAGATGATGTTTTTGAGATTTTTAACGCTAGCAAAGAAGAGGTTATCGAACATCAGTTAAAAGTTATCCAAGTTTTAGTTGATAATTGGTTAGATAACCCTTTGAAGGAGGATTTAAAATATTTAAGTTTTGAGTTAAAAAAGATGTTGGATATAGAATTGTAAATATAATTAATAATCTTATATTAAATAAATAATTAAAATTTGTGAAAAATCATTACCCAAAAAAAAGCGCAGGTAGACTTATGACCACAGATGTACCGGTGGTTAGTAAAGAGGATACTATTAGTTTTGTAGAGGAACACTTGTTAAAAGACATTAAAAAGATAGAATCTATTAATTATATTTATGTAGTGGATAAATATAATATTTTAGAAGGTGTATTTTCAATTAAAGAATTATTTAGACAAGATAAAAGTAAAAAGGTTAGTTCAGTAATGGATAAAGATATAGTTGTTTCTTATCCTAATATTAATCAAGAGAAAACAGCTCACCTAGCTTTAAAGAATAATATTAAATCAATTCCTATTGTTAATAAAAAGAAGGAGTTTTTAGGAGTAATGCTTAGTGATGATGTTCTTAGAGTAATTCATGATGAATCACAAGAAGATATTTCTCATTTTGCTGGAGTTAAAAATACTGATAATAGTATAGATAATATTAGTACTATGTCACTTCTTGTATCTTTAAAACATCGCCTACCTTGGTTAATCATTGGTATCTTCGGTGGTATTCTAGCAGCGCAACTTATTGGTTTATTTGAACATACTTTGGTGGAGAATATTATTTTAACTTCCTTTATTCCTTTAGTAGTTTATTTAGCTAGTGCTGTAGGTACTCAGGCAGGATTTTTTATTGTTAGAGATTTAGCTATTAAAAAGAAAATAAATTTCTTAGCTTATAGTTGGCGACAATTTAGAGTTATTTTATCTTTGGGCTTTTTTCTTAGTATCCTTATCTTTGCTGTTTCCTATCTTTTCTATAATAACTTAGCTATTTCTTTGGTGTTATCTCTAGCAATACTTGTGACTATAATATCATCTATTATTACTGGTATTTTTATCCCTTACGCTTTTAGCAAGCTACGTTTTGATCCTGCTAATGCTAGTGGGCCTATTGCTACAATTTTACAAGATATAATTAGTGTAGGGCTGTATTTACTTATAGCTAAAGCATTACTCTAGTTGTTGTTAATATTTATTTTTTTTATTTTTTGTTATAAAATATTAATATAAATAATTATAAAAAATTATTTGCGTTTTAAAGAAATTTTTTATTAACTAATATTTAGTTAAATATAATAAATCATGTTTGGTAAGTTGAAAAGTAAAGTATTATCAGCAGGTAGATCTGAATGGACTTCAGAGCGAGGTTTTGTTTTAGCAACTATTGCTGGAGCTGTGGGCCTGGGGAATATCTGGAGATTTCCTTATATTGTTGGTGAAAATGGTGGAGGGTCCTTTGTTTTAGCTTATATTGTAGCTATATTACTTTTAGGTATTCCTATGATGGTACTAGAAATTAGTGCTGGGAAAACTGGTCATGGTAGTCCAGTGAGAACTTTTCGCTTACTTAATAAAAGAGCAGCGCCTTTTGGTTGGTTTGTAGTTTTTCTTACCACTGTCATTATGAGTTATTATTTGGCAGTAACTGGTTGGACTTTAGGTTATGCTGTTGAGAGTTTTTTTGGTTCTATTAAAACTTTTGCTGATTTTACCAATAGTTACATGCCTCTTTTATATTTTTTGATAGTAGTAGTTTTCACTGCTTATGTTGTACAAAGAGGTGTAAAAGCAATCGAGTTTTTATCTAAAATTTTAATGCCCCTTTTAATATTGATAGTGTTATTTTTAGCTGCTTATAGTTTAACTTTAAAAAATGCCGGTGAAGCTATATCCTTTTTATTTACCCCTGAATTTTCCGCTTTAAGCAATATTAATGTGTGGATTTTAGCTTTTGGGCAAGCTTTTTATTCTTTATCAGTGGGACAAGGATTTTTAATTACTTATGGTAGTTATTTACCCAGTAAAATTAATTTACCCAGAGCTGCTGGTGTGGTGGCTTTAGTGGAAACTAGTATTGCTATTTTGGCAGGTATCATTATTTTTCCAATTGTTTTTTCTTTTGGCTTAGATCCGCAAGAAGGAACACAGCTCGCTTTTACCACCTTGCCTCTAGTTTTTAACTCTTTTGCTTTTGGAAAATATTTAGCTATCATGTTTTTCACACTTTTCTTTTTAGCAGCTATTAGTTCTTGTATTGCTGGTATGGAGGTGATAAAGACAGCGGTGAAGGAAGAATTTAATTTTTCTTCTAAAAAATCAACATTTATAGCTTTTCTACCTATTATACCTCTAGGCTTTTTATCTGCTCTTAGTTTTACCCCTATGGGCTTTAAGGTTTTTGGCCGTCCCTTTTTAGAAATTTTAGATCTTTTTGCTGCTAATCAATTAGTGGTTGCTTCAGCTTTAATTGGTGGTGCTATTATTAGTTGGTCTTTTTCTAAAAAGGACTTGGCTGCAAGTTTTGGTACTAAGTGGATAAAAGTTTCAGAGTTTGTTATAGGAGTCTTCAGAGCCTTACCGTTTGTAGGGGCTATTATATTACTTCTTTCCTATATCCTTTAATTAAGTAAAGTGGTTTCTTTAAGTATGTAGCTTATAAAACAAAGATTTAAAAAAGGCATATTAATAATAATTATTTTTATTAAAAAATAAAAACATTTGCTTTTTTCTTCAATTACTGCTATAAAGTAATAGTCACAAAAGAACGAATAAATATTGAAAAATATCTCGCTTTTGCCGAGATGTTTTTATTTTTAAATAAATATATGAAAATAAGAAATATAGCTATCATTGCACACGTTGATCATGGCAAAACTGCTTTAACCGACGCTTTAATGAGGCAAACTAATACAGTTAAAGATGATGTTAGTATGGATTCTAACAAGCTAGAGCAAGAAAGAGGTATTACTATATACTCCAAGAATGCTTCTTTAATGTATAAAGTTAATAAGATAAATATAGTGGACACTCCTGGTCATGCTGATTTTAGCTCTGAGGTAGAGAGAGTTTTAAGGTCAATTGACTCAGTGCTTTTATTAGTTGATGCTCAAGAAGGACCGATGCCTCAAACTAAGTTTGTTTTAAAGAAATCTTTAGAGCTTAATTTAAAACCAATAGTTATTATTAACAAAATAGATAAACCAGCGGCTAGAGTAGAAGAAGTACATGATGAAATTCTTGAACTTTTTATGGACCTAGGTGCTAGTGATGATCAACTTAATTTTAAAACTATTTATACTATCGCTAAAGAAGGAAAAGCTTTTGCAAAAATGGGTGATGATAGTGATAATTTAGAACCACTCTTAGATTTAATATTAGAAGAAGTACAGGCTGCTTCTAGTGAAGAAGATAATGATAAAGAATTAAAGGCCCAAGCCTTTAACTTAGCCTATGACAACTACTTAGGAAGAATGGCGATTGTTAGAATATATCAAGGACAGTTAAAGCAAGGAGGAGAGGTTGTTATAAAAGGAGAAGGAGAAGATTTTAGAACGGGTAAAATAAACAAGATATTTGCCTTTGATGGTTTAAAAAGAGCTGAAGTAGACAAAGCAGTATCAGGAGATATTGTTATGGTAGCTGGTTTAACTGATATTTGTATTGGTGAAACAATTTGTAATAATAGTGAGCAAGAATCTTTGCCAGTAATTAGTATTGATGAACCTACTATATCATTAGAGTTAATGGTTAACAGTTCACCTTTTGCTGGAAAAGAAGGTAAAAATGTAACTGGTAGTAAACTTAAAGAAAGATTAGAAAAAGAATTAGAAGTTAATGTAGGTTTAAAGGTTGATTTTGATAATGTTAATGCTCATTATACAGTATATGGTCGTGGTGAACTTCATATTGCTATATTACTGGAAAATATGCGAAGAGAAAACTTTGAAATGCAGGTTTCTCAGCCTAAGGTAATTGTTAAAGAAGAAGATGGAGTTAAAAAGGAGCCTTTTGAGGAAGTGATTGTTGATGTACCAGAAACTATGTCAGGTACAGTTATTGATAAGCTTTCTAAGAGAAAGGCTAAAATGATAAATATTAAAAAACAGCAAGATACACAAAGATTAATTTTTGAAATACCAACTCGTGGACTACTTGGTTATCGTAGTGAGTTTGTTGTTGATACCAGAGGTGAGGGTATATTAACTACTAGAGTTATTGGATTTGATACTTATGTAGGGGAGATAGATAAAAGTGAACATGGCTCTATGGTATCTATGGAAAATGGTAAAGCTTTGGCCTATGCTCTATTTAATTTAGAAGCCAGAGGAAAGATATATATTCACCCTAATACTGAAGTGTATAGCGGTATGGTGATAGGTAGTTTTTTAAAGGGTGGAGACACTTGGGTAAATCCTTGTAAGGGCAAAAAGTTAAGTAATGTTAGGGCTTCAGGTTCAGATGATGCTATAATATTAACACCACCTACTGAAGTTACTTTAGAAAAAGGACTTGAAATAATGAAAGAGGATGAATTCCTAGAAATTACACCTCAAAGTATTCGTTTAAGAAAAGAATATTTAAGTCAAACAGCTAAAGCTAAAAAAGATAAAGGCTTAAATTAAATAATATATGAAAACATTTAGAGAATTAAAATTAAATAAAGATATAATTACTAGTTTAGATGAGATGGGTTTCAGTGAGGCTACTTCTGTTCAAGAAAAGGTTATACCTTTCTTATTAGAAAACAATCAAGATTTAATTGCTTTAGCGCAAACTGGAACTGGTAAAACAGCTGCTTTTGGATTACCAATAATTGATAAGATAAAAAGGGAAGACTTAAAAGATAAAAATAGTGAAGGTAAGAAAAAGATAAAAGCTATTATTCTTTGCCCTACCAGAGAACTTTGCTTGCAAGTAGCTGATGATATTAAAAATTATAGTAAGCACTCCACCAGGACATCAGTTTTGGCCGTGTACGGTGGAGAGAAAATAGAATTTCAAATTAGAAATCTTAAATCAGGAGTAGATATTGTTGTTGGTACTCCTGGTAGAGTACATGATTTAATTAGAAGAAAGTTTTTAGATCTTAGTGCTATTAAATTTTTAGTTTTAGATGAAGCTGATGAAATGTTGGATATGGGTTTTAAAGAAGATCTTGATGCTATTTTAGAAAAAACTCCTCAAGAAAGACAAACTTTACTTTTTTCAGCTACTATTTCTAAAAGTGTGCTTAATATTTCTAAGAAGTATTTAAAGAATGCTATAGAGATTAAAGCTGAAGGCACTAGTGTGGGAGCAGAAAATGTTAGTCATAAGTATTTTGTTTGTGCGCCTAGAGATAGATTTGAGGCTTTGCAAAGAATTTTAGATTCTTTACATGGTGTTTATGGTATTTTGTTTTGCAGAACTAAAAGAGAGACTCAAGAGGTTTGTGAAAAATTGCGCCAGCAAAACTATAATGCTGAAGCTATTCATGGAGATATTGTTCAAAATATGAGAACTAAGATTATGCAAAGGTTTAAGAACAAACAAATTAATTTACTAGTAGCCACTGATGTAGCTGCTCGTGGTATTGATGTAGATAATCTATCTCATGTTATTAACTATAATTTACCTGATAATGACGAAGCTTATATTCATAGAACTGGTAGAACTGGTAGAGCTAAAAAAAGTGGTGTTTCTATTTCTATTTTAAGTCCAGGCGATACTAGAAAGTTAAAACATCTAGAACATATTACTGGTAAAAAGATTGTTTACGAAAAAATACCTAGTGTCAGCTCTATAGAAGAGAATCGTTTACAAAGTTTTTTAGAAACTATTAAATCAGTGGATAAGGAAAGTTTGCAGAAGAATAAGAAGTATAGAACTTATTTAGAGAAATTAGAGAAAATAGATAAAGAGGATTTACTTAATTATATAATAAAAGAGCAATTAGAAAATCAGGGTTCTGATTCTGTTAATGATAGGGATTTAAATGTTGATATGAGTAAGCCCTTTAAGAGAAGTTCTAATTTTAATAAATCTTCATTTAACAGACGTAGATCAAATAGATCAAACAACTCTAGATTTAAAGGTGGTGCAAATGGATCTCGTCGATCTAGGGGTGGTTTTAAATCAAGGGGCAATAGAAAAAGTAAATAATAACTAATCTATTTATTTAATTTTTTAAGTAGTTTATTGACGTAGTTCATAGAGCCATCACCCACAATTACAATATCAAAATTACTTTTATATAGTTCTAATTTACTTTCAATCTCTTTATTTAGAAAACCTATTTTTATTATACAGTTTACATCCAAGTCATTAACCATACCTAAGTCTCCTAAAGAATCTCCTAAGAGAATAACATTATTTCTTTTTGAAACCATCTTCTTGTATTTTGGATTCTTTATTTTTGTTTCTGATTTGTTTAGGGTATGTATAACTCCATTTTCATAAGAAGTAGCATAGCCTTGAGAGTCAAAAAGAAAAGTATTAGCGATAATATGAATATTATCTCTTAGTTTGGATTTTTTCTTTAAATAGTTTTCAATTAAATTACCTATACCAGCTGAAAATATTAACAGTGGTATTTTTTTTTCGTATAAAAAATCAAAGAAATCATCTGAGCCATCTCTAAATAGTTTTGGCTTTTTTTCTATAATATCTGCAATTACACTTTTATGCATCTTTGACTCAATTAGTAATTTTTCATGTTCTTCCCACCATTTTTGCATCATGTTGTATCTATACTGGTAATCAAGACTTTCATCTATTTCTATGGGGTGATATTTATCAAATAAGGCAAAAGCTTTTTTAGGGTAGTCTGAACTCAGATAACCTCCTTGGCGAATTAGAGCAATGCCTGAAGGAGTTTTTTTGCCATTATAAGTGGCTCGAGTGAGTGTTCTGTCAAAATCTGAAACTACGTGTAATTTATTTAATCCTTGCTTTTTGATCCTCTTGATTTTATCTTCTAAAATATTTTTGTTGTGAAAATATATATTTTCCATACATTATTATTTATTGCTTATTTATTACCTTATTTTTTTTAACATTTTTAAATTTATAATAATAACATATAGCACCTGTTAGTATTCCTAGTCCCGCACCTGTGCCAGCACTTATACCAGAAAAATTGCCACTATTAAAATCTAAAACTGAGCCAATAGCTGTGCCTAATATTAATCCTATACCAACGTATTGGGTGCGTTTTTTATTCTTGTTCATATAATTTTATTTATATATTCAGTGATTATGGTATAATTATAGTATAGATAGTGATATTAATAAACAATTGAAAAATGCCTAGAAAAACAAAAAAGAAAATAGTGGTAAATGATGACATGCAAACAGATTATGAATATTATTTAGTAGAGCCTAGTGGTAGGAATTATAATGATTCTTTTCAACCCGATTTAAAGCCTAAAGAAATGTTTAAGTTAGGAGTATTTGAAGGTGATTATTTCTTTGGTCATATAGATGAATTTCCTAAGTCATGGTTTAGAGGAGTTAAGCTTAGTAGTGACGGTAAAGATCCTAACTATAATTATTTTAAACTTAGTGCCAGTCAGTCCTTAAAGGTTTGGCAAGATAAAGGTTGGATTCATCCAGATGATCCTAAAGGTTGGTTTCAATGGTATTGTCGCTATTATAGGGGCAGAAGACATGCTGATGATGAAAGACAAATTAAAAGATGGAGAGCCTTTAAGAGGCATTTAAAGGCGGTGGAGAAGAATTGTAAAAGAAAAGATTATAGTTGCAGACCTAAACAAAGACAAGCTTTATTACACTGGGCCTATGATAGTAGAAAAATATAAAATATAAGCAATATAAATAATTATTTTCAAATTAATCTTTCTCTTGTTACTTTTTATGTAAAAATACGTTATAATATATAAGAGTAACAGTTTATATATAAATAAAATTAATAGATAAATCTATGTCTAAAAACAACACAAAAACATTCCTGGTATCACTAGTGGTTATTTTATTGATTGTTGTAGGAGTTTACGCTTTTACCAGTCAAAACGATAACGAAACGATTCTACCTGGAGATGAAAACAATTTAGCTGATGAATTTGACAATGAAGATGATCTACAAAATAGAGAAAATGTTGATGTATCTCCTGAAGAACAAGGAGCAGTTAATACTTATTTAGAAAACAATATCTCTGACTTGTCACCTGAGGAAGCGGTGTTAGGAGGCACCTTTTATATAACTACTGTCAATTTTCCTGCAGAAAATGTAGCTATTGTTAATTATGACGATGGACACATCGCTTTAATAGCTAGAGCTGATTATAGTTATGATAATGAGCAAGTAGAGATTAACTCTTTTGAGTTAATCGAAAATAATGAAATGGGTGAAGTTAATGATAACAATGAAGAAGATGCTGTTAGTATTGAGGATCAGGGAAGAGTTAATACTTATTTAGAAAATAATATTTCTGAGTTGTCACCTGAAGAAGCAGTGTTAGGAGGTAGTTTCTATATAACTTCTGTCAGTTTTCCTGAAGAAGGTATTGCTATTGTTAACTATGAAGATGGACATATTGCTTTAACAGCTAAGGCTAACTTTAATGTTAATAGTAATGACGAGGTAGAAATAGGTTTATTTGAGTTAATACCTGACGGTAGTACTGTTGAACGTGAAGAGAATGATGATACAAATATTTGTGTAGACATGTGTGGTGATGGAGTTTGTCAGGAAATGGTTTGTATGGGGGAAGGTTGCCCTTGCCCAGAAACAGCTCAAAGCTGTCCAGCTGATTGTTCTTAGAGCTTAAATAATTAGGAATCCAAGTTTACATATTTCAAAAACAGCAGTTAATATCATATCTGCTGTTTTTTGTTTAATATTAGTCAAATAATTTAGTTTAGTCTTTTCATATGGATAAAGTCATGATACACTGTTTTTATAATTAAAAATAAATTACGTTAATAGACTATATATGAAAAGATTAATAAGTTTTAAATATTCGATTATTGTATTACTATTAATTCTTAGTTTTTCAGTTTTTCTAATATATAATGAAACAGCAGGGTCTAATTTATTAGTTACTGAAAATAGTAAAGAAAGTGATTTTAATATGGAGGAAGATATAGTTAAAGTTATCCCAGATAGAAAAGAAAAGATATTAGTTGAGCCTGGCACTACTTATGGTCAGTTAATGACTAAAGTAGGGATTAATTCTAGTTTATCTCAAAAAATATATAATATTACTTTAGATAAATATGATTTAGCTAAAATAAAAGCTGGTAATGAAATAGAACTTACTTTTGATGAAGACAGTGATGATTTAAAGTCGTTGCTTTATAAGATAAATAGTGAAGAAGAGGTTTATATATCTAAAGAAGAGATTAGAAGTGAAAAAGAAGAAATAGGTGATGAAGAAGACAATTTTAGTACTAGTACAGATATAATAAACACCGCTGTTGCTCAAGAGCCTGTAACTAAGCAAGTTTGGCAGGCCGAAAAAAGAGCTATTCCTTATAATGTTAAAACTGTAGTAAAGGAGGCTGAAGTGGAAAGTTCTGTTTATCAAGCAGCTTTAGATAATGATATTGATGAAAGAGCAATCATACAATTAGCTAATGCTTTTCAATGGTCTTTAGACTTTGCTATGGATACTCAGAAAGGAGATAGCTTTAAGTTTGTATATGAGGAAAGATATCTAGATGGTGAGTATGTAATGCCAGGACAAATTTTAGCAGCTAAGTATATTAATAGGGGCAATGAGATTACACTTTATTATTTTGAAGAAAATGAAGATAATCAAGGATTTTTTGATGAAGACGGTAATTCTGTTCAGAAGATGTTTTTAAAGGCTCCGGTGGCTTTTAAATATATTTCTTCGGGATTCACTACTGGTTTAAGATATGTTAAAGCTTTTAATACTTATACAGGTCATAGGGCTATTGACTATGCAGCTCCTATAGGAACCCCTATTAGGGCTGTTGGAGATGGTACAGTCGTCTTAGCAGGATATAGTGGCGGTTATGGTAATAAGATAAGTCTTAGGCATAATGGTACTTATACTACTAATTATGCTCATTTATCCAAGTATGCTGTTGGTTATGGTGATAGAGTAAAACAAGGACAAGTTATTGGTTATGTTGGTTCTACTGGCTTTTCAACTGGTCCTCATTTACACTATGAAATGGTTAAAAATGGTGTAAAAATAAATCCATTAAGAGAAGTTTTACCACCAGGAGATCCTATTAAAGAAGAAAATAGAGACAGGTTTTATAATGAAATATCTAAATGGCAAGAGATGTTAAAGTAAGTTATTTTTCAGTTTAATATTAAAAGGTTTATAACAATATAATTATGATAGACAAGAAAACAAAAATTGTAGCTACTATTTCTGATGAAAGATGTGATGTCAAATTTTTAAAGCAACTATATGAAAATGGTATGGATGTGGTGAGATTAAACACTGCTCATCAAGAACACAGTGATGCTCTTAAAGTTTTAAAAAATGTTAGAAAAGTTTCCAGTAGAATTGGTGTACTTTTAGATACTAAAGGGCCAGAAATGAGGATTACTACTGTGGCTGAGCCCATACAAGTGAAAAGGGGTGATTTAATAAAACTTAAAGGAACAAATAGAGATAAAGCTTCATCAGCTTCTTGTTTATATGTTAACTATAAAGATTTTGTTAAAGATGTTCCCTTAGGTGCTAGTATTTTAATTGATGATGGCGATATTGAGTTAAAAGTTGAAAAGAAAAAGAGTGGAGCTTTAATTTGTAAAAGCTATGATTCAGGAATAATTAAAAGTAAAAAAAGTATTAATGTTCCTAATGTAAAAGTTAATTTACCAGCTCTTAGTAAGAAAGACAAAGATTTTATTAAGTTCTCTATAGATAATAACATTGATTTTATTGCTCATTCTTTTGTTAGAAAGAAAGAAGATGTTTTTGCAATTCAAAGGATTTTAGATAAACATAATAGTCCTATTAAAATAATTGCTAAAATTGAAAATAAAGAAGGAGTAGATAATATTGATGAAATACTTGATAATGTTCATGGAGTAATGGTGGCAAGAGGGGATTTAGCCGTGGAGATACCAGCTGAACAAGTACCTTTAGTACAAAAGAATTTAATTAAAAAATGTATAGCTAAACAAAAACCAATTATCACTGCTACTCAAATGCTACATTCTATGATTAAGAATAGTCGTCCCACTAGGGCTGAAGTTAGTGATGTAGCGAATGCTATTTTAGATGGGACTGATGCTATTATGTTATCAGGAGAAACTGCTTTTGGAGATTATCCTTTAGCTTCAGTAAAGACTATGAGTAAAATTGCTATAGAAACAGAAAAAGGTATTAAGTTACCAGATATAATTCCTTTATATCAAAGCGATGAAACTGTTACTTCTTATCTTTGTCAGTCAGCAGTACGTATTGCTCAAGATTTAGATATAAAAGAAATTATTGTTAGCTCAGATGTGGCTTTTTCTTCAGAACTTATTGCTTCCTATCGTGGTTCTGTGCCAGTGTCAGTTAAGTGTTTTAATGAGCGCCGAGTAAGAGAACTTTCTTTAACTTATAGCGTTAGTGCTCATTATATTAAAAAGATGACTAACTTATCACTACTTAAACAAACTTTAAAAATATTGCTTAGAATAAAGAAAGTAAAGAAAAATGATTTAGTGCTTTATCTATTTAACAATTTAGATAGTAAATCTACTGCTAATTCAATAGAGATATTTAAGGTCTCTAAATATATATAATTATATATAATATAAAAATATGACTAAAAAACATCAAGCACAATTTGTTTTTTATTATTTACTTTCACTTATTAGTTTAGGGGCAATGGCTCTGGGAATGGGGATTATTATTTTCGAGGTTTTAGATAAAGTTTTTGTGGATGTTAGTAATTCATATTTTTCCATGCAAGCTCTAAAAATAGCCTTTTCAACTTTGCTTATTTCTACTCCAATTTATTATGTTTGCTCACATCTTCTTTCTAAAAACATTAAGAAGGGGGACTTAAGTTTAGAATCATCTCTGAGAAAATGGTTAATATATTTAATACTACTTGTTACTTCTATAGTAATGTTAGTCTGGCTAGTTAGTATATTAAATAGTTTTTTAAACGGAGAAATGACTATTAAGTTTATTTTAAAAGCTTTAACAGCCCTTATTATTTCAGCTATGATCTTTAGTTATTATTTATATAATATTAGACAGAAAGTAGTAAAGAAAAAAGATAAGATAAAGTCTATATTTTTTATGGCTTCTTTGCTTTTAGTAGTGTTGGCTTTAGGACTAGCTATAATTCACATGGAATCTCCGCAAACTACTAGAAATAAAAAGATTGATGAAAAAATCTTAAGAGATTTTGATAACATAAATATGAATGTAAATATGTATTATAATAATAACGATGAGTTGCCAGAGTCTTTACAGGAATTAAAGAATGATAGTAATTTAAATAATTATCCTAGTAGTGTTATTTCTTTTGAAGATATAGAGTATAATAAATTGTCAGATACTGAGTATGAGCTTTGTGCAGAGTTTATAAGCTCTAACTTAGATGATGAAAATACTAATTTAAGATATGGTAGTAATAGACTTCATGATAGTGGTTATCAGTGTTTAGAACAGGAATTTATGGCTCCTAAGTAAGTTAATATAATTCAAGGAAAAAGGTATTATATAAAAAAAGAACCCTCCATTAAATTGGAGGGTTTGTTTTTGTTTTTTTATTTTTCTAGGTATGTGAACCCAGAAAAAGAACCAGCGTAATCATATCCACCATCGCCATTAGAAATAAAGTTTCCCCCATCCCATTCTTGGGTAAAACCTTGTTTATTTAACACGGCTGCTTCATACATTATCCAGATTTCATATCCACCTGGTTTTTGACCTACATAAGCATTTAATGGAATTTGAATAGTGTTATTATCATTTGTTTTTTTAACTTTTTGGCCAAAATCAACAAAATAATATACTGTTCCTGATTCATCCAGGTTCCAAGCTTTTCCTGGAGGTCTGCCTTCAGGATTTTTCTTATCAGTCATTGGCACGCTGTTTTCTTTTAGTCCAGGAATTTGTGGAACAAGCTTTTTTATATACGATTTTGTTATAAACTTAATCGGTACATACGTGTTGCCCCCTTTTGTAACTGGAGTTAAAAAAATGCCAAAGTCATACTTAACAAAACCTAAATTAGGTTTACCTTGGTAATTAAATACGCCACCTTTTATTTGCATATTTTTTTCCGTAGTGATAGTTTCTCTGTCTTTAGTAACAGGAGCGCCATCAGTTAAGCCTTTAAGATCATTTTTCAATTCTTTACTGGCTTGAGCTTCTCTGGTTTTTAGCTGGACTAGTTCAGTCTCAGTTTTTTCTGTTTTTCTTTCGCTTTCTCCATAATATTGGAAAAGCAGGAGGATAAGTAATAATAATATTATTACACCCGATCCAATTCTAAATACTAACTCTTTCTGTCTTTTATTCATGATTACATCTTTTTTTGGTTTTTATTCAGTTTTAATGTTCGATATTTTAAAATTATTTGTTAAACAAATTATTTATATTAGCTTTTTCTTCAATATCTTCTTCCAGATTAATCTCCTCTCCTTCTTGTATTGTTCTTTCTTCATCATTATTAGTATCACTATCTTTATAATAATTTATATTATCATTTTCTTTATATTCATCTTCTTTATTTTTTTCTACATCATCATCTATATCATCTTTTTTTGTATTATGAATTAATAATTTTGCTTCTGCTTGTTCTTCTGTATTTTTATCACTTTTTTCGGGTTGCTTATTATAGTTATTATTATCAAGACTATGATACTCCTTTTCTGATTTATAGTATATATAAAGCAGAGAAATTAAAGTAGCAATAATAAAAGCGTATACAAAATTTAATATAATATTTGGTTTAACCGGATATTTTGAGATAGTAATTTGATTGATTATTTTAATATCTATATTATTATCCAAGTTTTGATATTGACTGTTTTTGTTTACTAAAACATCAGTTACAGCCAAAAGTATTTGCTGAGCTTCTCTAGGATTAGGATGATATGTTTTTATTTCCATGGTTCCTATATCAGTACTAACAATATCAACTGTTTTACCCCAAGATTCTATCTGTTCTTTTCTGGTATTTTTAAAATAACTAGAATCAATATCATAACCTGAATTTAAGACTTGTATGTAAAAAGATTCTGAATGTACAATTTCTTTAATTAAATTATTGTAGTATTCGTTTATTTTAAAAACGTTATAAGGATCAAACTTACTTACATCTTGTTGAATTAACAGTTTATTACCAGCCTCATAACGCAAAGGTTGTGTAAAGGTAATAATTGCGGTTATAGCTAATATAACTGCTAGGATAACTGCCAGTGTTCCAGCTTCTTTTTTTATTAAATTGATAAAACTTCTTATAGTCATAATTTATTTTATATTAATTGTTTATTATAATCTATTATTGATATTTTGTCAAGGGGAACTGTTGTTATTTTCTTTACAAATTAGTAATTTTAAGGTTAAATAATAATAGATGTTAAATATATTAAAAAACAATCGAATACAGAATCTATTACTTTTCTTAATGCTAGCCACCTTATTTTTCTTTATAGCTAGTTTTTTTATTGAGATGAGCATATTTTTTGGCTTTTTATTATTTATTCTTATTTATATATTTATAATCAGTTTTTATTATCCTTTCTTTGCTATACTCTCTTTTTTACTTATAAGACCTTTACTTGATTTTTCTACTGATTATAATCTTTTTTCTTTTGCTAGTTTGAATATTAATTTGGCTTCATTAATGGGTTTTATGGTAATGATTGTAGCTTTGTGGTATTTAATATTTAAACATAAGGAGCTAAAGCGCTCAAAAATACTTTATTTTTGGTTATTATTTATTGCTGTTAATGCTTTGTCTCTTTTAGTTAGTTTTGATATTAGCTTAGGAATTAGAGAGATAGCGAGGCTTTTAAGTATAGTTTCAATATTTTTGTTGGCTCAAATATTTGTAAAGACTAAGAAGGATCTTACTATAACCTTAAAGGTTGTTTTGATGTCAGCTATTTTACCTGCTCTTATTGGTGTTTGGCAGTATTTATACAAGGCTGATATAATTGCTGGTTTTGATGGTAGATTGGCTGCTACCTTTGCTCATCCTAACATGTTAGCTTTTTTTATTTTCTTTGTTTTTTCTATTAGTTTGTTTGTATTTTTATATGGTAAGAAAGATAACGTTTTAAGTTATTTTTATCTTTTAGCTTCAGCGTTATTTATAATGATTATTATTTTAACATATACTCGTGGTTCTTGGTTAGCATTATTAATCTTTATTTTTATTATTGGGGTAGTAAAGTTTAGAAAATTACTATTAGTTTCTATTTTATTAGTTTTACTTGTCTATAGTTTAGTGCCTACTTTACAACATAGAGTTAATAATACTTTTAACTTTCAAAATTATGATTCATCTATAGTTTGGCGTTATAATTTGTATAAAGATTCTTGGGATATTGCTAAAGAAAAGCCAATACTTGGTCATGGCTCTGATACTTCCTCTACTTTAATTGAATATAATAGAAGTTATAGATTGGGTTCTCCTGAGCCTCACAATGACTATATGAAGACTTTTATGGAAACAGGGATTATTGGCTTAATTTCATTACTATTTCTTATTTTTAGTACAGCCCGTTATTTGTATAATAAAAGTAAATTTAATTCTTTTCGAAAGATTAAAGCTTTAAACTTTTTTCTTTTAGCTTCTTTTATTGCTATTTCTTTGGTCAGTTTTGGTGATAATGTTTTTAATGATACCGCTTTACAGTGGTCAATGTGGTTTGTTATTGGATCTATGCTGAGAATTAATGATTAGTTGTATTTAAAAAATTTGTATATTTATAAAAAAACCGGTCTCTTTTTGAGCCGGTTTTATGTTAGCACTTTAATTTTTGTAATTAATAGTACTTAACTTTAAAGTTTTCTAAGTTAGGATGTTCTGGGTCCGTGTATGGATTAAAGCGAACAATTCCATTTTCCATCTCTATTACATAGTTGTAATTAGCAACAAAGAAAAACATAGAATTTAGACTTTTTGTTATTTCTTTATTAATAAAGAAGTTTTCTGCTTTTTCCGTAAATTGATACTTATTAATAATGTTAAAGTAAGTGGAATCAATTTTTTTGGATTTAATTTTACCAAGCTTTTTATAGTCTTGGTAATAGCTTTTGAAGCTGTCTTGCTGAGCAATTGATAAATAGATGGTTTTATTCTCATCATATAACCATAGAGCTGAAGCAAGAGCCATTTCAAATCTTTCTTCCTGGACATTAATTATTACATTTTGCATTTGTTTAGCATTATGAATATTTTTATGCCAAGTTCCTAACCAATGGTCAGGGAAGTTTTCTAGCATTTTTCCGTCTGTTAATTCTGGTAAAAATATTTTAGCCTTATTTGCCAAAATTAAGTAGTCAGGATGCTCTGATTTGATAAGTTCTAATCTTTTTTTAAGACCAGCTTTCCAAGCTTTAGCCACTTTTTCTTTACTTTCGTTTTTGCCATCACCATCTATGTCTACACCAGTGTAGCCATCATAATCTGCTAACCATTCAACTGTTTCAAAATTATCTTCAAAGATACCATCCCAAATGCTATCAGAGAGAACTAATTCTAAATCTAGCCTAGTTATGAATTCCCAGTATCTCATTTTTTGGTTGTCAAAATAGCTAATAGTAATTTCTTTTGATTTGTCAGACATATTTAACATTTTTTGTCTCTTGTCAAATTCAAAAACCTTACCCTTACTATCTGTTAACCACCAAATATTAACCCTGTGCAAATATTTAGAAATTATTTTATCAATTGGCTTGTTACCCCAATTAACAATATATTCTTCTTTAAATATTTCCATTGGGTTGAAATACGCTAAAAACTTTATATTAGGATTTAGCTCTTTAATTGAAACTAAGACCTCTCTATTTAAAAAGAGATTATTAGGGTCCAATATAAGAAGATCATATTTTGCTAGATTCTCTACTTTGTCTTCATTTATTTCTGGATGAAGGTAGTAGTTAGCAAATTTAATATCCTGACCCAGTAAAGAGCCAAGAGATAAAAACGCTATCAAACTGATAATACTTATTATTTTTTTCATAATTTATTATTTTATTGTTAAAGAACTCAATTAATAATTTTAGTACATAATATAGTATTAGTCAATAGTTAATTATTGTAAAAAGTGGGTAATTATATTATAATCAAGTTAGGCTTTATTATAATTAATAAAATATGAAAATTAGATTAGTTGCTGTTTTTTTTGTTTTTATTTTTGTTAGTTTTGTTTTAATTAATAATGTTTTAGCAGTGGAGGAGCAAAATATTGATAGTGATAATGATGGTATTTTAGATTATGATGAAATAAATGTTTATTATACTGACCCTTATAGTAAAGACACAGATGGAGATGGTTATACTGACTGGGAAGAATTGAACACTGGTTATTCACCTCATAATCCAGAAAGAGTATTACTAAAAGATAATGATCAAGATGGTGATGGTTTAAGTGATTATTGGGAGCTAAGATTTAAAACTCATTTACTTATTGCTGACACAGATGGTGATGGTTACAGTGATGGAGAGGAGATAAATAATGCTTACGATCCTTTAAGTAAAGAGACAATAAGGCTTAATAAAAGAATTGAAATAAATTTAGCAGAACAAGAGCTATATTACTTCTTAGATGGGGTACGCCTAAATACTTATTTAGTATCCTCAGGTGTATATGATACTACGCCTAGAGGACATTATGATATTATAAACAAACATCCTAAAGCATGGTCACCTTATGGATTATGGATGCCATATTGGATGGGTATGGGTACAGGAAAGTTTGGCTTACATGAACTTCCTATTTGGCCCAGTGGTTATAGGGAGGGTGAGGATCATTTAGGTACAGCTGTATCACATGGTTGTATTAGATTAGGTATTGGTCCAGCAGAAACTTTGTATAATTGGACTGAGGTAGGAACCCCAGTTTATATTTACTAAACTCGTTATTTTTATAAAATTAAAATAAAAACATGAAAAGTATTTATTTATATATTATATTCTTTATTTCTATAGCAATATTAAGTTTTATGTTTTTCCTTAATAATTCTGAGGTAGTTAAAGCTATAGATATCAATGCGTTATCAGGAAGGATTTTAATTCAAGCTCAAGAAGAGGGTCAAGCCTGGTATGTTTATCCAAATAA